>OLLV01000124.1_pt1 | contig 117100 bp, 105 predicted proteins | sample 1604641 | NCBI WGS metagenome assembly OLLV01 (sample SAMEA104055725, study PRJEB20765) | soil metagenome | biome: Arctic tundra; feature: Polygonal ground; material: soil | place: USA | collected 2011-09 | depth 0-0.5 m
CGTCCCATCCGCGCCTCCAACTCAAAGGCACTGTACGAGGGGACACTTCTATCGAGCTATCAAGGGGACACTTCTAATGGGCTGCAACAGCATTATGAATTCTGGGGCCGGAAGATCTCAACCAGGAGGAGGCAGGCCCCAATGACGATGCAGGAATCGGCTACGTTGAAGTCGGGCCAGTGGTAGTGGACGATGGTGACTTCGAGGAAGTCGACTACGTGGTGGAAGCGGATGCGGTCGTAGAGATTGGCGAGGGCTCCGCCGAGGATGAGGGCGAGGGCGATCGAGGTGAGCGAGAAGGCCCGGCCGGTTCGCCAGAGCATGATGAAGACAATGATGACGGCGAGGATCGAGAAGATGACCAGGCCGATGCGGACGGCGTTGGGCGGGAAGGTCGCGAGGAGCGAGAAGGCCGCGCCAGTGTTGAGGACGTGGGTCAGGCGGAAGACATGCGGGATGACCGGGATCGCGTAGCCGGGGACGATGTGCTTCTGGATCCAGAGCTTGGAGAGGCGGTCGCAGAGGACGACGATCGCCGTGAGGAGCAGGAGGGGGATGCGGCGGTCGCGAGGTTTCGCGATGGTGGGTGAGTCGGTAGTTTCGGTGGTGAGTGACATTGGATGTTGCGACTCCGGTTTCTTTTTGTGGCTTTGCGGGATTCTGGAAGGGCTTTTTGTGTACAGCTATCAGCTGTGAGCTATCAGTTGTAAGTTTTAGACATCGGCTGTCGGCTGTCGGCGGTCAGCTTCCGGCTTTGTGTATGGAGCGAAGTCGATGGCATCGAGGGCTTCGGCGCAACGGAGGCAGACAGTTGGGTAGTTGGGGTTTTGGGCTACGTCGGGGACGTGGCGCCAGCAGCGGTCGCATTTGATGCCTGTGGCGCCTGAAATGATCGTAGTTGCACGGCCAGAGGACGGGGTCGACTCCTGCATTTCGACCTCCTCTGTTAGCTCCACGTGAGATACGCCGACGAGTTCTGCAAGAGAATTGCGATATCTCTCTAATCGCTCATACATCGTTGAATCGGCACCGATCGTATGAAAAACCTTGACGGACGCCTCGAGACTTTTACCGATGGACTTAGCGGCTCGCTTTTCTTCCAGGCCTTTAAGCACTCCACTTCTCCAAGCCATCAGCAGCACCTCCCAATCTTCGACGAGTTGCGAGCTGAAGCTCGGTGCGATGTCTTCTGGGTTGGGGAAGAGAGTTAGGTGGACGCTGCCTTGTGTGCCGGGGAGGGATTGCCAGACTTCGTCGGCGGTAAAGCTGAGGATGGGGGCGGTGAGGCGGGCTAGCGCGTCGGTGATCTTATAGATCGCTGTTTGGGCGCTGCGGCGGGCGGTGTAGAGCTGGTGCTGGTAGTCGTGGCCGGGCTTCGCGGCGATGGGGTAGGTGTATAGGCGGTCTTTAAGGACGTCGAGGTAGAAGGCGGAGAGTTCGGAGTTGAGGAACTCGTTGAGCAGGTGGTAGACGCGGTGGAATTCGAAGGCGGCGTAGGCGGTGGTGATCTTCGCGGTGAGTTCGGCGGTGCGGGCGAGGATGTATTGATCGATCGGCTGCATCTGGTCGAAGGGGACGGCGTCACCTCCGTCGGCGATGCTGCGAGGATCGAAGGCGTGGACTTCGCCGGTGGTGGGGTTGGTTTCGCTGAGGCTGCCGAGGAGGAAGCGGAAGGTGTTGCGGAGCTTGCGGTAGATCTCTTCGGCGAGGCGCTTGAGCAGCGGGAGGCTGGCGACTACGTCTTCGCGGAAGTCGACGGAGGCGACCCAGAGGCGGACGATGTCGCCGCCGAGCTGGTCCATGATGGCGACGGGATCGATGAAGTTGCCGAGGGATTTGGAGAGGGCGCGGCCCTTTTCGTCGAGGGTCCAGCCGTAGGTGGCGACGGACTTGAAGGGCGCGCGATTGTGCATGCCGATGGAGCAGAGGAGCGAGGACATGAACCAGCCGCGATGTTGGTCGCCGCCTTCGGCGTAGAGGTCGGCGCGGGGGTCGGTGTTGGGGAGCTGCTGGGTGTCGGGGTCGAAGTCGAGAACGGCGTGGGAGCTGGCGCCGGACTCGAACCAGACGTCGAGGATGTCCATCTCTTTGCGGAATTCGGTGTGGCCGCAGGTGCAGGCTGTTCCGGCGGGGAGGATTTGTTCCGCCGTGTGGATGTACCAGGCGTCGGCGGACTCTTTGATGAAGAGGTCGACGATGAGTTTATTAACTGCTGGGTCTTTTAAGGGCGAAGAACATTTGCGGCAGAGGAAGACGGCGATGGGGACGCCCCAGATGCGCTGGCGGGAGATGCACCAGTCAGGGCGGGTGGCGACCATGTTGGTGATGCGCTCCTGTCCCCAGGATGGGTCCCAGGTTACGCGGGTGATCTCTTCCAGGGCTCGCTGGCGGAAGGTGGTGGCGGCGGGTGAATCTGTGGAAACCCAGGTCTCAGGTGCGAGACCTGGGGCACCCGATTTTGTGGCTGGTTCGGGCATGGGGGTTTCCATGTCGATGAACCATTGCTCGGTGGCGCGGGTGATGACGGGGTTGTGGCAGCGCCAGCAGTGCGGGTAGGGGTGCTCGAAGGTGATGGCGGCGAGGAGCGCGCCTTTTTCTTTTAGCAGCTCGATAATGACGGGGTTGGATTTGAAGACGGTCAGGCCTTCGTAGGCCTGGGGGTGACCACCGCCGAAGCGCTCGGTGTGCATCTGGCGGCCGGCGTCGTCGACATACTGGACTTCGGGCAGCTCGTAACGCTTGCCGGTGGCGAAGTCGTCTACGCCGTGGGCCGGTGCGGTGTGGACAGCTCCGGTTCCCTGGTCGGCGGTGACATAGGTGGCGGTTACGCCGAGGACGGTGCGGTCGAGGAAAGGGTGCTGGAAGGTGGTGTTTTCGAGTGCGGTGCCGGGGAAGATGGCGAGGATGTCGGACTGGGATGCGGGCTCGGTGGGGTGGACCGCGCTCAGCAGGTGGGTGTGGGTGATGACGGTGGAGAGCAGGGCCTGGGCGACGATGTAGACGGCGTCGGGGGTGTTGAGGGCTACGTATTCGAGCTCGGGGTGGAAGGCTACCGCGAGTGAGGCTGGGAGGGTCCAGGGGGTGGTGGTCCAGATGATGGTGTAGACGGACTTTTGTGGCGCTCCTTCCCACATCTCAGAGGCGAGATGTGGGGCACCCAGTTTCGTCATCGGATAGCGGACGTAGACGCTGGGGCTGGTGTGCTGCTCGTACTCGACTTCGGCTTCGGCGAGGGCGGTGCGGTCGTGGATGCACCAGCTAACGGGCTTGAGACCTTTGTAGACGAAGCCGTTTTCGAAGAAGTGGAAGAAGGTCTCGGCGATGCGGGCCTCGTAGACGGGGTCCATGGTCGAGTAGGGTTCGGCCCAGCGGCCGAAGATGCCCATGCGGATGAACTGGGAGCGCTGGAGGTCGAGGTACTTTTGCGCGTACTCGCGGCAGGCGCGGCGGACGGCTACGGGGTCCATCTCCAGCTTTTTGCGGCCGAGTTGTTCGTCGACTTTGATCTCGATGGGCAGGCCGTGGCAGTCCCAGCCGGGGACGTAGGGAGCGTCGAAGCCGGCCATGGTTTTGGTCTTGACGACGAAGTCTTTGAGAGTCTTGTTGAGGGCGTGGCCGAGGTGGATGGCCCCGTTGGCGTAGGGAGGTCCGTCGTGAAGGATGTAGCGAGGACGGGCTGGCACGGCGACGCGGCACTGTTCACGAATTTGGGCGTAGAGGTCCTGCTGCTCCCATTGTTTGAGGCGGAGGGGCTCGTTGACGGGCAGGCCGGCCTTCATTGGGAAGGCGGTTTGGGGGAGGTTCAGCGTGGACTTGAGCGGCTTAGGCTCTTTGGATTCGGGCGCGACGGCGGCTGGCGCGGATTTGGCGTCTGGTGCTTCGGGCATTCGTTCCTCGGTTACGGGCAAACTTCTATTGTATCCGGGAGTGCGTGGGGGAGGGTACCGGGGTAGAAACAGGCGGGTAGAGACTTCCTGAGGGCGATGTGCGTCAAAGATAAGGAAGGCCTAAGGCAGGACAGAACTTAGACGCAACAGAGACAATTGGCGGATGAATCTTTTGTAGAATGAGTCGAGGCCAGTTTCTCGCGCGAAATAAAGTCGAACCGGCACCAGACCGGGGACGTACTTACAGTATTAGGAACGGATGCATTCATTCCGAGAGGGGAAGCAGAGAGCGTGAAACTGGACTCTGCTGTCGAGGCGAAGCAACTTGTCTGAGAACGAAGTACACATCACACCAGCGAACGATCCAAACAAAGAGGGCCCGGTCTTGCGGTCGGGAGTGAATTCGTCCCTGACCGGGGACGCGATGATGCTGCACGAAGAGGGCATGTTCGGCTCTTTGTGGAGCAATTTGCGGGATATCTTTTTCCCCGTGAAGCTGCCTCCGCTGGTGCTGGAGTCGACGCCGATCCCGGTTATCGACCGGATGAAGACGAAGCAGGACCCCAAGGCTACGGCAGCCGCGGTTGTGATTTATGCGCTTCTGTTCCTGTTGTTTATCTGGCTGGCCGGGCGCAAAGCCGTGAGTTTTCTACACGACAAGCAGACACAGTTGACGGAGTTGACCCCGCCTCCAGTGGCTCCGCCGAAAGCGGATGCGATGGGCGGCGGCGGTGGGCAGCGCAGCCCGGCGCCGGTATCGAAGGGACAGCTTCCGAAGTTTGCCGACCAGCAGATTACACCGCCCGCAGTGCCTCCGCTGGTGCAACCGAAGATCCCGATGCCGGACGCGACTATCGAGGTCCAGAAGGACCTGAAGATGGCGAACAACAACATGCCAAACCTGGGCATGCCGAACTCGCCGCTGCTGGGGAACTCCATGGGCAACGGAAGCGGAACGGGAATCGGTTCGGGGAACGGCTCGGGCCTCGGGCCGGGGTCTGGGGGAAACTATGGCGTCGGTGTAAGAAGGATTGGCGGCGGGGTTTCTGCTCCGGTGCTGCTTTATTCGCCTGATCCTGAGTTCTCCGAAGAGGCGCGCAAGGCGAAGTTCATGGGCGTCGTGACCGTCAACCTGATCGTGGACGAGCAGGGACGTCCGCAGAATGTGCGGGTATTGCGCGGCGTGGGGATGGGGCTGGACGATAAAGCCCTGGAGGCCGTGAAACAGTACAAGTTCAAGCCGGCGATGGAGGGTGGAAAGCCGGTGAAAGTTGAACTTAATGTTGAGGTTAATTTCCAGATATTCTAACGGCGAACGGCTTAACGCCGATAACACCGACTTGACCGATTCAATGCGTCAAGGATACTGACAAGACCCGCTTTTGGCGGGTCTTGTCTTTTTTGTGGATTGGCTTAAGCGATGGACGTTGTATGCGCTTGCGAACGGTTTACGTCCGACCCATCGCGAATTGCTGCGATGGATGGGGCACCCGATATTCGGCGGTGAGTCCGGTTTGGTCGAGGCGGAAGCGTTCGACCTGACGTTCCAGGGTGGCGGCGGTGACGCGAAGGCCCTCGATTCCGGCGGCGGTTGTGGCCATTTCGGCGAGGCTCTCGTGGCTGAGGGTGTGGATGGAATCGAGTGAAGAGCTTGACTGATCGGCTGCGGCAGCCTGCTGGGAGGCCGCGATGGCGATCTGGGTGATCATGCGTTCGACGCGCTCGGCCATGCCAATGATGCGCTCGAGGGCTTCGCCGGCTTGATGGGTGGTGGCGACTCCCTGCTCGACGGCGACGTTTCCCGCGGCCATTCCAGCGGAAGCGATGCGGGTACGGTCCTGAACGCCCTGGATCATGGCGGAGATCTCGCCTGTGGCCTGGGCGGTGGATTCGGCGAGATGGCGGACCTCTCCGGCGACGACGGCGAAGCCCCGGCCCTGTTCTCCGGCGCGTGCGGCTTCGATGGCGGCGTTGAGGGCGAGCAGGTTGGTCTTGCGTGCGATCTCGTCGATGACGGTGACGATCTGCGAGATGCGATGGGAGTCTTCTCCGAGCAGGCCGACTGTGGAGGAGGTTTCGCTAACGGCTGAGGCGATCGAGTGCATGGAGCCGAGCATCTGCTTGACGATGACTCCGCCTTCATGGGCGGTCTGGGCTGCGGAGCGGGCGGTTTCGACGGCCGATTGGGTGTGGCGGGAGACCTCGGCGATGCTTGCGGACATCTCCTGCATGGCGGTGGCGGCCTGCTGGGTCTGCTGGGTCTGCTGATCGACGCGGCGATGGACCTGGTCGGAGGCGGAGCGCATGGAGAGGGCGCTGGTGGTGAGCGAGCCAGCCGTCTGGGCGACGGTACCGATGATGTTGGCGAGCGAGACCTGCATCTGCTGCATGGCGTGAGCGAGGGAGCCGACCTGGTCGGCAGAGCCGAGGTTGAGCACTCCGCCGGTGAGGTCTCCGGAGGCGATGGCGTCGGCGCGGGCGACGACGATGGCGATTCCACGAGTGATGCGTCGGGAGATGACGAAGGAGACTAAGCCGCCGAAGATTGCGCCCAGTATGGTGGTAAGCCACAGGGTGATCAGGACGGTGAGGTCGGCGTGGTGGAGGAGGGCACTGTCGGAGTCGTTCTGGGCCTGCTGGGACTCGGCGAACTGCTTGAGTGAGTTGAACAGGTCGGAGTCCATGGGGAGGAGACGGTTCCTGAGGAGGTCATAGGCCTGGCTGGAACCTTCCGGCGTGTGAAGTTCGTTGAGGCGCTCCACCTCCTGCTCGAGAGCGTCGAATTGGGCGAGGCCGGACTGCAGGTTCTGGATGCGGGTATTGTCCGCGCCGAGTTCGCCGAGGTGAGCTTGTTCGAGGAGGAGGGCGAAGGGCTCATCGGCCTGGGCCAGGCTGGCCTGCCGGGCCTTGCGGAAGTGCGCCGCTGAGGCGGGATCGATTCCGAAGAGCATGTAGGACTCGAGAGCGCGGACGCTGGCCATCATGTGGTAACGCACGTCGCTGGCGCGTCCGATGGCAGGCATGCGTTGATTGGCGATGGTTGAGGAGATCTGGCTGGCTTCGCGGATACGAAGATGCGCGATGGACGCGCTGACGAACATGGCGAGGATAAGAACGCCGGTGCTGATGCCGAGCTTGGATTCGAGTTTCATGGAGTCCTCTGATGGAGGTGGCCTTGCGAGTTGGAGCTCAATGGGTCGTTCTGCAAGTGACATCCGTTGTCATGTGTCATTTGTCCTCAAAGGAGACGGTAATGATGCATTCGGAGGGGCTGGGAGCGGAGGCGAAATGCCACTGATGCACGGCCTCGTCGGCGGACTGGCGAAGCAAGGCATGACCGGATTCGATGTGGGTCTCGGAGACGGAGCCGTTGGGCAGAATCATGACGCGGATGACGACGTCGCCGGTGACGTGCATGCGCTTGGCGATGACCGGGTAGACCGGCGCTACGCGGGTGATGACGGGGCGGTGTGCCTGGGCCGGAGGCGTTGCAAGGACTGAGTGGGGTGCGATCAGCAGAGATGCAGCGGCTACTGCCTGCATGGTGAGATGGCGTAGAAATCGCTGCATCGAGCCTCCAGAGCTACAAAGGTTCTATCGGCCTGGAGGCGCGGTGCTTTAGCGGAGTGCGGGGGAGAGTTCCTCCGAGGTTATGACCTGGTCGAAGGTGAGGTGCTCGGCAGGGCTGCCGGTGCGTTGTTTCCAGGAGAGGAAGAGCTTGCCGTAGCTATCGGTCAGGCAGAGGGCGGGGTCAACGTCCAGCCTGGCGAGCGTGTCGTCGATCCAGGCGGGTGGGCCTTCGAGTTCGGCGTAGGCGCCGATGGGGGTTTCGTCGAGAACCAGGTGGCCGTGGGTGGGGCCGAGTTCGGCGAGTTCGTTGGAGGCGGGGAAGAGGGGACCCTCGATGGTGGAGGCGACCTGCGACCACTCGGTGCGGAACTTTTCGTAGCGGAAGACTGGGGCGTAGCCGAGTTGCTCGAAGATGGCGGCGAGGGCTGGGCCGTCGTCGAGACGAGTCTCGGTTTCGATGCGGACTTTATAGCGGGAGGTGTCGTCGTCGGCGCCGGTCTGCTGGCGTTTGTGGGTGACGGTCCAGAGATCGCCGTAGCGGCGGAGGCGTAGGATCTGTTTGGATTTACGGAGGGTGCGGGTGGGGGTGTCGTAGAGGGTGTTCTGCTCGAAGGTGCGGGGAGTGTCGAGGTGGAAGCCGAGGCCGGGGAGGAGGGATTGCAGGCGGGCTAAGTCGTCGACGGGGAACTTGAGCTCGATCTCGGCACTCTGCATGGGGAAAGTATACGGCTGCGGCGGTAGGATGGGGCAGAGAGGTGTGATGTGAAGACTGAGCGGCTGCGAGCGGAGGGCATCGGTGCGACGGGTGTTGCGCGGGCGGCGGAGTTGCTGCGCGGCGGTGGCACGGTCGCGTTTCCTACAGAGACGGTCTATGGATTGGGGGCGAATGCTCTGGATGCGGCGGCGGTGGCGAAGATCTTTGCGGCGAAGGAACGGCCTGCGTGGGATCCGCTGATCGTGCATGTCGAGGGACGGGAGATGCTGGAGCGGGTTGCGGTGGTGTCGCCGCAGATGTCACCCCGGGTTGAGGCGCTGATGCGGGCGTTTTGTCCCGGGCCGCTGACACTTCTGCTGCCTCGAACGGCTGAGGTGCCGGGTGCTGTGACCGCGGGGCGAGAGTTGGTGGGAGTGCGGATGCCGGCGCATGCAGTGGCGCGGTCGTTGATCCAGCAGGCGGGTGTGCCGGTTGCGGCGCCGAGTGCGAACCGGTTTGGACATACCAGTCCGACGACAGCGGCGCATGTGCTTGCCGATCTGGATGGTCGGATCGATGCAGTGCTGGATGGCGGAGCGGCGCATGTTGGGATCGAGTCGACCGTGCTGGATGTGGAGGCGATGGCGATCTATCGGCCGGGTGCGGTGACGGGGGCGATGCTTTCGAGCATTATTGGGGGTGAGGTTCGGGTTGTGAGTTCGGCGGTTGAAGGGGCTGCGGCTTCGCCGGGGATGGGATTGCGGCACTATGCGCCGCGGGCGCGGCTGGTGCTGGTTTTCGGACGTATCGAATTGATCGCGGAGGTTCACAAGTATCCGGCGAACGAGGTTGGGGTGATGTTGCCGGATGGCTGGGATGGGGGTGGGGCTGGGGCGGTTTTTCGGTGGGGGCCCTGGGATGAGGCTGAGGTGTTGGCTCGGCTGCTGTTTTTTGGGTTGCGGATGCTGGATGAGCGGGGGGTGAAGGTGATTGTTTGTCCGGTGCCGGAGATGGATGGGTTGGGAGAGGCGCTGCGGGACCGGTTGGTTAAGGCGGCTCGGGTGAAGTAAGAGGCCGCGCACTATGAAGCAGGTCCTTACAGGATGACAAGCAAAGGAACAGGCAACGACAACGGCTGGCTGGTCAGCATCCCACTTGCGCAGAGGAGAGAATCCCCACGATAACGCTGAGCTTTGCTCATCGTGATCATGGGGCACCCATTGTTGAGGCCATGGCGTCGAGCGAGAGGCTGCGGAGGAGGTTGCGGCGGAGACCGGAGTGGACCTGGTCGAGGGCGTGGCTGGCGCGTTCGATCCAGGGGAAGGGGAGTGCGGTGGCCAAGCGTTCGAGGTCCGGGCGGAGGTCGATGTTTCGGAGGAGTTCTGGGGTTCCGGCGCTAAGGAGGAGAAGGTCTTCGAGCAGGAGTGACAGGGCGCGGAGGAGGGCCGTGGTTTTTTGCTGGCCGTCGGCTCCGGCGCGATAAGTTTCGGTCATCTTGAAGAGGGCGGTGTGGTCGGGGTCGGTGCTTGCTGCGGTGTTGGCGGCATTGCGCAAGAAGATGAGCGCGTCGGCGCGAGCGGCTGTGTAGGCTTCGAGATCGAAGCCGAGTGCGCGGCCGGCTGCTCCTTGCGAGAGACGGGCGATGAGTGCTCGCTGTTTTGCGGGGATTTCGGGACGGCGATCGGATAAGAACGCTTCGATCTCGTCCATGGGCAACGCGCCAAGGCGCACGGTGGCGCAACGGGAGCGGATGGTGGGGAGGAGTTCGCCGGGGTTTTCGGCGAGGATGAGGATGTGGACTGTGTCGGGCGGCTCCTCGAGGATTTTGAGGAGGGAGTTTGCGGCCTCCTTCATCATGTTGGCCGCGGTGAGGATGAAGATTTTTCGGGGGGCCTCTGAGGGCAGGTAGTGGGCGCTGTGGATGAGCGAGCGGATCTGGCCGAGCTTGATGAGGAGCTGAGGCGGGTCGGGTGGGAGGATGAGGACGTCGGGGTGGGGCTGGATGAGGACGCGGGTCTCTTTTTTGTCGGTCTCGCGGAGATCCTCGCGGGCTGCTACGGCGGCGGCGACCTGCTCTTCGAGGTTGGCGGCCGTGGCGATGCGGGTGCAGTTGGCGCAGTGGCCGCAGAAGCTGGCGAGGGATTGGCCATTCGACCAGAGGTCGCGAGGCTGGAGGAGGCACTCTACCGCCATGGTGAGCATGAGGGCGAGGGTGTATTTGCCCGCGCCGGAGGGGCCGGAGAGGATGAGGGAGTGGGGCAGGCGGCCGGCGGCGATGGCGGTGCGAAGAGATTCGACGGCGGGGGTGTTGCCGAGGAAGTCGTTGAAGTCGGTGGGTAGAGGTGCCATGCTTTTTGCTCCTTTCCGGGGGGGGGACCCCTCCCATACTTTTTGTGGCTAGAGTCTTGCGATGAAAAGGCTTAGGTGCGGACCTGGATTGGATGCGATCCGGATCGAAGCGCGACCAGAGAGGCTAAAGCCGTATGCTTGCGCGAGACGGCATGGAGCTTTGAGAAAGAAGATTGTGGTTCTCCTGCCTGCATGGTGATCTGCTTTCCCTGTTTAAATGATACGTGGTGGGGAGGGGGTAAACGGCCAACTTTCTTTATCGAGTAAGAGCTTGAGGATGAGCGCTTTATGGGGATTTGAATGGATTTGGGGGCTTGACAGATGAGTTTTGGGCCAAAAACGCAGAAAATAACCTGCGGTTCACGTTTGCAGGGAGTGGGCTGAAAGATGGGAGGTATGAACTCGGTGCGGATGGATAAATGGCTCTGGGCGGCGCGGTTCTTCAAGACGCGCTCGCTGGCGGGAAAGGCGTGCGAGTTGGGACGGGTGGAGTCCCATGGGCAGACGGCGAAGGCGGCGCGCGATGTGCGGGTGGGTGACATGGTGCGGGTGCGGAATGAGGGTGGGGAGTTTGAGGTCGAGGTACTGGGATTGAGCGAGACGCGCGGGCCGGCGGCAGTGGCGCAGGGGCTGTATCGGGAGACGGAGGGGAGTAAGGCGGCTCGGGCGAAGGTGGCGGCGGAGCGGAAGGTGATGGGAGAGTTTGCGGTGATGCGGACTCCTGGGAGGCCGAGCAAGCGGGATCGGCGGTTGATTCATCGATTTCGGGAAGATGGATAGACGTGTTGCATCGGGCGTCTGGGGGAAATGGAAGCGGCTAGTCGAACGCTTACGATGCGGACGGTGGCGATTGGCGTCGATCCTAGCGCGGTGCGGATGCTGGAAGGGATGGAGATGGGTTGGAGCCAGACGCTGGACAAGTTGGGCGAGGTGGTGGGGACTTCGGTGGCGCAGCGGAATAACTGATCGAAGGCGATGCCGGCGTGGGGAATTCTTTGCGCCGGCATTGCAGTTTGTTTTGGAGCGCGCGCGTCCAATTTGTCATGCGAAGTTATGAGGGAAAATTAGAAGGAGATGTCTATGCCGAGACCCAGCCGGGGCGGTATACTGGGCGCGAAAACTCGGGCTCTTTCCGGTATGGAGGTGCGTGATGAGCAGCAATCGGCAGATGATCGTCAACCATGCGCGCAGGCTGACTGGGAGTCATTATTTGTGGGGGTCGGGTGGGGCGAAGCCTGACGTCTCGGATGGGGCGTGGTATCGGGCGGGCAGCGTGACGCTGGTGCCTCCTGTGCTGGATGCGATGGCTCCTTCGGTGTTTGCGGCGCAGTGCAGTGTGGACGGGCTGCATATTTGCGCGGGCCGTTACAAGAAGATTCCCGGAGGACGGCAGACGCAGGCGGGGATTCAGGATGTGAGGTTGTATCTGGATGGACTGAGCCAGCTGCCGCAGAGCATGTGGCAGCCCTACTATGGAGTGTTTACGCCGCGCACGGTGGTGGGCTATACGGTGGATAGGAAGATCGTGTGGGGTGAGGATTGCCGCGACAAGCGGCACTTCGACTGCATCAGCTTTATCAATTATGTTCTAACGAATTCGACGCAGCCGTTCTGGAACGGAAGCATCGAACAGTTCCGCACGAACTCAGCGATTACCACGGCGATCAATATGGACGATCCTCCGGTGCCGGGCGATCTGGTGTTCCACGGTAATGACCATATTGCGTTTCTGTGCGAGACCGGGAAGGTGATCCAGGCACAGGATCATGCGAACGGCGTGCATGAAGACGAAACCTATCATCCGGTGCACTGGTCGGATCGGCGGCGTATTCCGGATGCGTTGTGCTGGGACTAGAAGGCGGTGGGGGCAGTGGCTAAACGCTCGGCGACGAGGGCGCGGATGCGGAGTTCAATGGCGTCGATGGATGCGTTGTCGGGGATGACGGCGACGCGGCGGGGCTCGCGGGCGGCGATGGCTTCATAGGCGGCGTGGATGCGTGCGTAGAAGGCGTCGGGCTCGCGTTCGAAACGGTTTTCGTCGGTGCCCTGGGTCTGGACGTGTTGCTGGTTGCGGCGGCGGGCGCGGAAAAGTGCGTCTTCGAGTGGCGGGAGAAGGAGCACGGTGAGGTTGGGCTGGAGATTGTTGCAGACGGCAGCGTGCATGGCGAGGATGCGGTCGGAGCCTAGATTGCGGCCTGCTCCCTGGTAGGCCTCGGATGAGTCGGTGAAGCGGTCGCAGAGGACGATGGAGCCGGCGGCGAGGGCTGGCTCGATGACGTCGGCGATGGACTGGGCGCGGTCGGCGAACATGAGGGCCATTTCGGCGAGTGGAGTGATGGCGCCGAGGGTGGATTCAGAGCGGGAGTCGAGGAGGATGGAGCGGATGCGGTCGCCGAGCGGGGTGGAGCCGGGATTGCGGAGGGTGACGACGGTGTGGCGTTGCGTGGTGAGCCAGGCGGCAAGGCGGCGGAGTTGGGTGGTTTTGCCGGAGCCGTCGAGACCTTCGAAGGTGATGAAGTAGCCACGCGGCATAGGGGTGAGTTTATCGCATAGGACGGGAATCGCATCTTATTGCAGGCAGGGCGTGGAGAATTCGGCACGCTGGAGGAGGACGAGATGTTGATCTTTATTCTGTTGGTGTTCTCGGCGTTGTTGGTGGTTGCGGGAATCTTGATAGCGATTGAGGCGAAGAGGCGCAGAGATGGCAGCGTGGAAAGGCCGCCCGTGATAGTTGCCGATGAGCCGAAGATGGCACGGGCGAACGGCCGCGACGATTAGTTATGGATGAAGCAGATGGAGATTCCAGGCTGGACCAGCGGGGTTGAAGGTAACGGTCAGGGAACCCTCGTCGCTCTCATTGAGGGCGGGGCCGGAGCTTTTGTGGTCGTGGCGGGTGGCATCGGTCCATTGGACGGAGGTGGGGCCGGAACCAAGCACTTTGATGCGGTAGTGGAAGTCGGCGCCAGGTGCGAGGATCTGAGTGCCGAAGCTGGCGGAGGGGTAGTCGACTTCGAGCAGGGAGAGGGGCTCCGGGGTGCGGTTCGAGACAGTGGCTTCGATGTGTCTGGAGTGGCAGCCAGTGAGGGTCAGGAATGCGAAGAGCGCGAAGAGGGGAAAGAGGCGCATCTAGAGTAGGGTATCAGTTTGGGAAGAACAAGTTTCCGCTGGACAGTTGTACGGTTCACGGCAGACGATGATCGACGACGTCACGATTTTCCGGAATCTCAGTAGTTTTAAAAAATTCTGCCTCTCCAAAGGCATTTTGATTGCTATCGTTGAGGCTGCCGCAACTTTTTGCATATCTTGTGTTTAACCGGCACCGTGTTAGTTTGAGGTCTCTATGACTTCTGAGACCGATCGACTCGTGCTCTCCTCCCTGGCAGAGGTTGGGGGCCAACCCGTGGTTCATTTTGTGACAGGGCGAGAGAGAGTTCTGCGCCTGAGCCACCAACTCCGTGATTTTAGCGCGCGGTGCGGCCAGTCCGACGCGATGCACGACATTGCGTACTTCCTCTCGAAGCCTGGCGCGTTTCCGCGGGTGCCGCATCTGCTGCTGGTGTCGCGGACGGGTGAGATGGATGTGGAGAGGCCGAATCTCGACGATCTGCTCGGCCTTTTGCTGATCTTCGAGCAGCGGGTCTCGGGTTTTGGGGCGGGGGCGTTTGCGACCAATGACCGTTCAGGCCGGAGCACTCTGATTGCGCTGCCGCCGTGCCGGTCGCTGGTCGCGGCGCTGGCCAGCCGGGCGCTTCTGGATCGTGGAGCGCAACTGATTCTGATGTCGTTTCGCGGCGAAGAGGAGACCCATGGGGCCGGCGCGCAGCCTCCTCTGCTGATTGCCACGCGGGGCAAGGGGGTTGCGCGGTGGGCGCGGCGGGAGCGCACGATTCCCGGCTACCTGCCTTTGTCGGCGACGTTCGACGCGACCATGGCGACGATGGGGCAACGAACCAGGCGGAATCTGCGGTATTACCGGCGCAGGGCGGAGTCGGTTCTTGGGTGCGAGTTTCTGGCGCAGGTTGAAGTGTCGCGCGAAGATGTGATCAGGTTCAATCGGGAGTGCATGTATGCGGCTCCGGCGGACGTGGCGGGGTGGCGGTATGACTCGCTCCAGGAGCTTGCGGCACCGGTTTTTATGGGACTTCGGCACCGGGACGGACGCTGGTTGAGCATGCTGGGCGGACGGCGGTACATGGATCGGTCCGAGATTTTGTGGCAGATGAACCGGGATGGGTTTTCAACTCACTCCCTGGGGACCGTGATGCGCTCGTATTTTATCGAGCATGAGATTGCGCTGGGCTCGCGGCGGCTTTATACGGAGGGTGGCACGCCGCATTCGATCAAGTTTTCTTTTGTGGAAGAGAACCTGACAGACCTGGTGGTGGTGCGGCGGACGTGGGTGGCGAAGGCGATGCAACTGGTGGCACAGCGGTACATCAAGCCGGACAATGAGCTCTCGCATATGCTGAGTGTGCGAGGTCTGGAGTGGCTGCCCTGCTGAAAGCGAATCACAGAGGGCGCAGAGGAACGGAGAGAACACAGAGAGAATCGCAAGGATAATACTGTGCTCTATGATTTTGCTCCGTAGATTTGGTTCGTTGTGCCCAGCCGAGACGCGGCCTTATTTTCCGACGTACTCCACCGAATATGCTCATGGTTGCGGAGGCGCAGAGTCGATTCTGACGCTGGCGCATCCATCATTACGACGAAGAGCCTGCGGGACAGGAAGGATGGAGAGAGCGTGGAGATTGGGATCGATAGCTTTGTTGCGTCGGTGACGGACGCGGGGGCAAGGACTGCACCTGAGGTGCGGATGCGCGATCTGCTGGATGAGATTGAGCATGCGGATGCGGTGGGGCTGGATGCCGTGGGGATCGGGGAACACCATCGCGAGGAGTTTCTGGATTCGGCACCGGCGGTGATTCTGGCGGCTGCTGCGGCGCGGACGAAGAAGATTCGGCTGGCGAGCGCGGTGACGGTGCTGAGCGCGGCGGACCCGGTGCGGGTGTTTCAGGAGTTTGCGACGCTGGATTTAATTTCCAATGGGCGGGCGGAGATTGTGGCGGGGCGTGGGTCGTTTGTGGAGTCGTTCCCGCTGTTTGGATTGAAGCTGGAGGACTATGACGACCTGTTTGCGGAGAAGCTGGAGCTTCTGCTGCAGTTGCGGGAGGAGACGTATGTGAAGTGGTCGGGGAAGTTTCGGGCGGCGCTGACGGGGCAGGGGGTGTTTCCGCGGCCCGTGCAGGAGAGGCTGCCGGTGTGGTTGGGCGTGGGTGGGACGCCGGAGTCGTTTGTGCGGGCGGGGGCTCTGGGGCTTCCGTTGATGATTGCGATCATCGGGGGAGAGCCGCATCGGTTCCGGCCTCTGGTGGATCTGTATCGCGAGGCGGGGAAGCGGGCGGGCCATGCGGCGGAGACGCTGAAGGTGGGGATTCATGCGCTGGGGTATGTGGCGGAGACGGATGCGCAGGCGGCGGATGATTTCTTTCCGGGGTATTCGGCTACGTTTTCGAAGATTGGCAAGGAGCGGGGGTGGGGGCCGGTGACGCGGCGGCAGTTCGATGCGCTGCTGGGGAAGACCGGGGCGCTGATTGTGGGTGGGGTGGAGACGGTGGTCGAGAAGGTGAAGTATTACGACGAGGTGCTGGGTGGGATCTCGCGGCTGAGTTTTCAGATGAGCGTGGCAGGGTTGGGGCATGAGGGGTTGATGCGGGCGATTGGGTTGCTGGGGAAGGAAGTGGCTCCGGCGGCGCGAAAGGCTTGACGCGGATTGGTTTGCAGATTCCGACTTCGAGTTAATCATCCAACCTTGATGAACTCACTAGTGATCGCGCATACGCTGAGCACGAAGAGCGCCGACTTCAAAATTGCCGACAACACAATTTTGGGGCCGGCTCCTGCCTCGAGTGGCCTATGAGTCCTTCTTTCGCGACCAGGAGTGCGAGGCGTCCTTTATAATTCGCGCCTGTTTCAGAGGGGGCGACATGACGTTGCAACTGACACTGCAGGAAAATGCGAAGGCATTCCCCGGCCGGATATGGCTGCGCTACGAAGGCGTGCAATGGAGCTATGCGGACGGGGACCTTATCAGCAGGCGGATCGCGGCCGGACTGGTGGAGCGGGGCATCAAGGCGGGCGACCGGGTCGCCTTGCTCTTCACCAATTGCCCCGAGTTAGTGTTCTGCTATTTCGCCTGCTTCAGCATCGGTGCCGTGGCGGTCCCCATCAATACCCGCTTTCAGGCCGCGGAGCTGATCTATGCGATCCATCATTGCGGCGCTGTGCTGCTGCTGGGTCAAGAGGATCTCTGCGAGCCATTGTTCGCGGTGCGCGAGGAGCTGCCGCATCTGGCGGAGATACTTGTTGCCGGCACGGAACGATTCGCTGCGTTGTCTCGCACCCAGCCCGTCGCTCTGCCTATGGTGGACGACAACCAGTTGGCCGTGCTGCTGTACACGTCAGGCGCCACGGCCAAGCCCAAAGGTGTCATGCACTCCCACGCCACGCTCAAACGCCAGAGCGCGAACTATCTTGCCGTTCTGGGCGCGGCCGTATATGAGCAAACGCTGGTCTCTTTGCCCCTCTGTCACATTGCCGCTTTCAGTATTTTTCTGCTGTCCGCGACGGTGGCCGGCGGCACCGTCACCATTCTGCCCCGCTTTGAACCCGGGGCAGTACTGCGCAGCATTGCTGAGAACCGCATCACCTATGCGGGTGGCCTGCCGGTGATGGTGAATGCGCTGGTCAACTATCCCGATGCCGGAACATACGATCTCAGTTCGCTCCGGATGTTTATCGGAGGCGGGGACTACGTGCCGGTGGAACTGCAGAACCGCTTCCGCGAGTTGTTCGGCATCGCGGTGGACGAGTTGTGCGGGATGACGGAGGTCATGTACTGCAACCAGCCGTTCGATCAGGGCCAGCGCCGCTTGGGGTCGATTGGCAAGCCTTTTGGTGATGTGCGCATTCGCCTGGAAGACCCCGAGGGCAACGAGGTGCCGACCGGCGAAGTGGGCGAAATCGTGGTCCACAGTGGAGCGGTGACACTGGGCTACTGGAACGATCCCGAAAGCACCAAGCTGGCACTCAGAGGCGGCGGGATGCATACGGGTGACCTTGCATGGCGCGATGCCGACGGCTTCCTCTGGTTTGCTGGCCGCAGTAAGGACATCATCATTCGTGGCGGCTCGAATATCTCTCCCGGCGAAGTGGAGGATGTACTGTACACCCATCCCGCCGTCTATGAGGCCGGCGTGGTGGGCGTGCCGTGCCCGGAGATGGGCCAACGGGTGCGCGCGTATGTGGCGCTCAAGTCAGACGCGAAGGCGACAGATAGAGACCTGATCGATTGGGTGGCCCGGAAGATCGCCGCCTACAAGGTGCCCGAGAGCATCGTCTTGCTCGCCGCTCTGCCCAAAGGGCCGACGGGGAAGGTTCTCAGAAGGGACCTTCGGGACCTGGCTTCCAACGAGTAAAGTCAGAAGCGAAACGTTGAGTGGTTCAAAGATGTGGGTCAGGCGAAGAGGTTGGGGTTGCGTTCGAGGATGCGGGCGGTGAGGACTGCGCCGGGGCGGCCGTCATGGAGGGTGATGGGGAAGGTGAGGACGCTCCAGGTGAAGGTATGGCCGGAGGGATCGGAGAGGAAGAAGAGGCTGCGGCGAGTGCGGTCGATGTAGGTTTCGCGGGTTTCGGCGACGGAGCGGAGGATTTCGATCCAGTCGTCGGCGAGGTGGGGGAACTCGTGGAAGAGATTGCGGCTGGGGAACCACTCGCGGGGACGGGCGAGGTAGTCGGCTGCAGCCTCGTTGCAGTAGAGCCAGTTGCCGGCGGCGTCGAGGATCTGGACGAGGACGTCGGAGCCGATGGCGAGGGCGATGCGGGAGTAGAAGAAGTCGCGGGCGTCGACGACGACGGGCGCGCCGCGGCGGCGGGCCTCGAGGGAGCGCAGGGCGCCGAGGAGATCCTCGATGGAGCTGTGGCCTTTGAGGAGGTTCATGTCTTCGACTCCGCCGAAGCGGCGCTCGAGCGTGGCGGACATGATGATGATGGGGACTTCGGGGCGGCGCTTGCGGAGTTTGGCGGCGACTTCGGTGCCAAACTGGCCGGCGCCGAGATGGTAGTCGAGGACGGCGATGTCGATGCGGTCGAGGGCGGCGGTGGCCTCTTCGATGGTGGAGGCGGTGACGGAGGCGTAGCCGTGCTGGCGCAGGATAGCTCCGCGAAGATGCAGGTTCACGGGGTCGTCATCGAGAAGGAGGACGGTGACAACAGCGGAGCGGACGAGTTCGAGGGCGGGAGAGGTGGGTGGCTCGGGCTGCACTGGCGTTTTAGATGCGTAGTTGCCGGTTGGTGAGTCGGTTGCGCTACTTATTTTTTTTGCGAAGTTCCTGGACAAGGTCGGGGAGGCGGTTGAAGAGGGCTACGGAGCGAAGCCATTTGCGGTTCTCGATGGCAGGATATCCGCTGACGGTTGTACCGGGGGCGACGTCGCCGGGGATTCCGGATTGGGCGGTGGCGATTGCTCCGTCGCCGATGGTGCAGTGGCCGGCGACGCCGACCTGGCCGGCAAGGATGACGTTTTTGCCTACGCGGCTGGAGCCGGCGAGGCCGACCTGGGCGCAGAGCAGGGTGTCCGCGCCGACGGTGGAGCCGTGGCCTACCTGGACGAGGTTGTCGATCTTTGCGCCGGCGTGGATGCGGGTTTCGCCGATGGAGGCGCGGTCGATGGTGGAGTTGGCCTGGACTTCGACGTGGTCTTCGAGGACGGCGGGGCCGGTTTGAAGGATCTTGTACCAGGCGGGGTGTTGAGGTGGTTCAACCCAGGTCTCAGAATCGAGACCTGGGGCACCCGGCTCAGGCGCGGCGTGGCGGGCGAAGCCGAAGCCGTCCGCGCCGATGATGACGCCGTTCTGGAGGATGACGTGGTCGCCGAGGCGGCAGTGCTCGCGGACGACGGCGTGGGCGTGGGCGAAGAAATGGCTGCCGATATGGGCGTGGGGGTAGAGGACGACGTGCGGCAGGAGGGTAGCGTGGGGGCCGAGGACGACGTGGTCGCCGATGACGGCGTAGGCGCCGATGTGGGATTCGGGGCCGATGTGGGCGGTGGGGGAGATGACGGCGGTGGGATGGATTCCCGGGGGATAGGCGGGCGGGGTGTAGAAGAGTTCGAGCGCGCGGGCAAAGGCGAGGTAGGGGTTCGGGATGCGGAGGGTGGCGGCGGCGATGGTCTCGAAGGCGGGATCGACGAGGACGGCGGTAGCGCGGGTGGTGCGGGCGAGAGGGGTGTACTTGGGATTGGCGACGAAGGTGAGCTGGCCGGGGCCGGCGTCTTCGAGGCCGGCGACGGAGTGAATCTCGGCTTCGGGGTCGCCGTGGAGGATTGCGCCGAGATGGGCGGCTAGAGCGGCTAGCTTCATGGGAGAGATTGTAGTGGAGCAGTTGTGAGTTGTGAGTTGGTAGTTGTGAGTCAAGGGCGTGAGTCGCCGCCTCTACTGCTACAGCTACTACAGCGTGACTACGGTGAGGCCGGGGATGAGTTGGAAATGGCGAAGGTTGAAGGTAAGGATGGAGAATCCCAGCGAAAGCGCGGTTGCACCGATCAGGAGATCTGCGAACGGGATTGTCACTCCCTGAGATTGCTGCTCGCCATCGATCTTTCCGGCCAGCATTGCAGTTGTTTTGGTATAGGGGTGCACCGTCAGGTCGCGTAGCAACTCGCCGATGAAGTTCTGGCGGCGCGAGCTGAGTGCTGGAGATTGCGCACGATAGATTCCGTGGATGAGTTCTGTTAGTCCGATGGAGGAGAGCGCTGCATCCTGATCTCCTGCAACCGCGAACACCTGCTCAATCAGCTTTTCGACCGTGTCCCCTCGTCGCTCTGCCGCGATGACGACACTTGAATCGAGAATCAGTCCCATGAGACGTTCAGAGGCTCGGGATGGCTGGCGATGACCGCTTCGAGGTCGCGGGCGAATTCGCCGTCCAGGGTTGCGGTAGAAGCCTGTTCTCTTGCAAGGCGCAGGGACTCAGAGAGCCGCCGGACGCGAGGCTCGGCGGCGACCCGCAGAACCACTGCGGGCGAAGCCTCCTTCTCAATCACGATCTCTTCCCCAGCACGCACGCGTGCAAGCAAGCCGGCGAAGTCACGGGCCGCTTCGGCTTCCGGAATGCGAATCGTTGCCATATCAACGATCATACCTCTAACATGTTCGATCTTTGGCTGCAAAAACTACTCTAGTTCGGGCGGGAGTCGGGGTCGAGGGGGAGGTGGAAGAGCTCGTCCTGGAGGTTTTGCTTGGGGGTGGCGGGGATGGGCTGCTTGCGGGAGGGGGTGGTGATGACCGCGAGAAGCTGGAGCTCGGTGAGGGCGGCGCGGGGGACGTAGATGCGCTGGGTGTTGGAGCGGGTGTCGGGTGGGGTGAGGAAGAGGCCTGAGTCTTCGATGAGGGAGTCGAGGAGGGTCTGGTCGGTGGGGGCGAGGCCTTCGAGGAGGTCGCCGGAGCGGAAGGTGAGGCGTAGCCAGAGGCCTTCGGAGCGTGGGCGGGCGAGGAAGGTGCGGCGGGTGAGGCGCTCTGGGTTGGAGGTGTCGGAGAGGTTGAAGTCGCGGACGTAGCTTACGGTTTTGATATCGCCGAGAGGCAAGGGGATGACGCGGCCGGAGAGGTCGAGGAGGTCGAGCGAGTTGCTGTGGGCTTCATTCGAAGTACCACGGACGAAGGCGGCGGGCGGGAGGTATCCGGGGAGGGTGTCTCCGGAGAAGCGCCGCACGATGACCTTTTTGCGCGAAGTGGACATGGGCGTCTGCCGGACTGGCGTGAGGCAATTGTAGAGGGATTGTCGCATGGGGCGCAGGGTCGCGCCACGAAAAAGGTGCAAACGAGGTAGTCAAACCTCTAAGTACATGGTAGAATGAGACTTTGCGCCACGGGCGCAAGGCCAGTGCAAGCATCTGATTCGGTAGAGTTTAGTGGCTTCGATTCGTAGAGATTCGCTTGGCCTGGAAATCTCCGGCTGAGCCGATGGAGAAAACGCGTACCTTATGGCCGATTATATCTACCTGCTGGACAACCGGCTATCGAAAGCCCAGCAGAAGGCAATTATTGCGATCCGCGAGATCGCCCGCACTAAAGGGCTGACGGTATTTCTGGTGGGTGGCGCGGTGCGCGACCTGACCAGCGGATCGCCCGTGCGCGATCTGGATGTAGTGGTTCAGGGAAATGCCCTCAAGCTAAAGAAAGATTTGGAGAGAGCTGGCGCGGTCCTTACCGGCGAGCACGAGGCGATGCAGTCGGTGTTCGTGCGCTTCCCGGGCAGTGTGCGGATGGAGGTGGGGAGCACGCTTTCGGTGCATTTCCCGAAGCCGGGTAAGCCGGTGGTGAAGGCGGCGAACATCCTGGAAGACTTGCGACGGCGGGACTTTACCGCGAATGCGATGGCTATCTCGCTGAATGAGGGCTCGTATGGGCTGCTGATGGATCCGCTGAATGGCGTGGCGGACATCGAGAACCGGGAACTGCGGCTGGTGAGCAACTACGGGTTCATCGAGGACCCGGTGCGGATGATCCGTGCGGCGCGGTACTCGGGGCGGCTGGGATGGCAGATGGAAGAGAAGACGCTGGCGCGGTACCAGACGGGCAAGTCCGAGGGGTATATCTCGGCGATGAACGAGTTTTCCCGCGGGTATGAGACGGAAGAGATTGCGCATGAGGAAGACCCGCTGCGGGTGATGAAGCGGCTGGAGCATGAGGGCTGGATGAAGGTGCTGGGGCCGGCGTGGAGTTCCGCGAAGGCGAGCGCTGGCGAGTTGGAGAAGCTGCGCGAGGCGCATATGCATCTGCAGATGCAGGGCATCAATGCGGATACGTCGGCGGCGCAGTTTCCCCTGCTGACGGCGAAGCTGGCGCCCAAGGACGTGAAGGCGCTGAAGAAGAGCTTTCCGCGCCAAGGGTTTGTGGCGGAGATCGACGCGCTGGAGGGTGAGGGCAAGAAGTTTGCTGCGGAACTGGGATCGAAGGCTGCGGCGACTCCTTCGGGCGCATGGAAGATGCTGATGGCGGCTCGGCCGGAGGTGGTGCTTTGGGTGGCTTACTCGACCAAGAGCGGACCGCTGCAGGCGAAGTTCAAGAGCTTCTATACGGATTGGCCCCAGGCTCGGCAGAAGATTCCGTATGTGCTGATGCAGGAGATGCGGATTGTTCCGGAGCTGCCTGGGTTCGATGCTTTGGTCGAGAAGCTGTTCTTCGAGCTGATGGACAACAAGCTGGGGACCGTGGAGGAGATGAAGGCGTATCTGGAGCCGTATTCCCCTCCTGCGCCACCGCCTCCGGTGAATCTGCGCCGGGCACGTGCGGCGAAGAAGGAGGCCAAGGTTCCCAAGAGCCGGAAGAAGGCCGCAGGGGCCGAAGCTAGGCTGGACGAGGCTGCGTTGGCAGCGGACGTCGTCGCGGCGCTTGGAGCAGGCGCGCTGGAAGAGCACATGGGCGGAGGCAAGATTGTTGCAGCGAAGCCTGTGGCGGGGAAGAAGGGCGCGGCTGTTCCGGTGAAGGCCGCGGTGCAGAAGGTTGAGTCTGTGAAGACTGCGGCCAAGGCCGTTCTTCCGGCGAAGAAGGCGGTTGTGAGTAAGCCGGTTGCGGCGAAGGCTGCGGCCAAGAAGACAGTGGCGAAGGTGGTTGCGAAGAAGCCGGCTCCCGCGAAGAAGGCGGGGAAGAAGGTTGTGGCGAAGAAGGCTGCTCCAGCGAAGAAGGTCGTGAAGGCTGTGGCGAAGGTGGCTGCGAAAGGCAAGGTTGCGGCGAAGTCGCATGGGAAGCCAGTGGCGAAGAAGCCGGCGAAGGCTGTAGCCAAGAAACCAGCAAAGGCCCCAGCGAAAAAGCCGGCAAAGGTTGTGGCAAAGAAGAAGCGGTAAAGATGCCCGGGGCTAAAGGCCGCCGAGTTTAGCGGACTTATTCGCAGGGCTCAAGCGCTACGCTGATCCGAGGGGCAAGAAGTTCATGCCTACATTTCTTGAGGGAGATGTGGGCCTTTGTTCTTTTGTGGCGGCGCTTTTCTGGTGCTGGTGGCTTTGCAGGAATAGCCTGCATCTCATCTGGTTTAGAACGGTGTGATTTGCGGGAGGTACGCAGTGGTGGTTGCGGTGTTGCTGGGGTCGGTGCGGAGCGAGCGGATGGGGGGTCGGGCGGCGAAGTGGGCGATCGCTCAACTTGCGGCGCGGGGGCATGAGGCGGTGCTGGTGGATGCGGCGAAGCTGGATCTGCCGATGCTGGACAAGATGTGGAAGGAGATTGGGCCGCGGAGCGGGGATCGTGCGCCGGATGGGTATGGCGAGTTGAAGAAGAAGCTTGCGCCGCTGGCGGAGTTGTATGCGCGGACGGATGGGTTTTGCATTGTGAGCGCGGAGTATAACCACTCGATACCGCCGGGGCTGGCGAATCTGATCGACTATTTTCTGGAGGAGTATTTCTTTCGGCCTTCGGCGATTATTTGTTATTCGAACAGGACGTTTGGCGGAGTGCGAGCGGCGATGCAACTGCGTGCGCTGCTGGCGGAGGTGGGGATGCCTTCGATTCCTTCGATCCAGCCGATCCCTTCCATTGAGAATGCGCTGAGTGAGGATGGGGTGGCGTTGACTCAGGAGCTGGCGGAGAAGACTGGGAAGTTCTGGGAAGAGTTTGAGTGGCATATGCGGGCGTACAAGGCGGAGCGTGCGAAGGGCGTGCCGTATTGAACGATCCATGTAATGGCGCGATAGAATTCAGGCAATATGAATGACGATCATGGAATGAGCGCCGTTCTCGTGGGGCTTTCCTGTACATCGGTGAGCAAGGCTGAACATTCGTGGCACCTGGGATTTGGTGGCGGCAGTATAAATCTCAATTTGGAGTGTCCGTGGCGATTGCTCGTTGGAGGCACCATTGCTTATGGAGACGAGGATCATGCGCAGCGATTTGGGCATCATGTTCCCGTGGACGGTGTAGAGCGGACAGAGAGCATCCTTTCAGCGTCTCCGGTCACGAAGGTTGAAGTGAAAGCTGGTACGGGGGATCTCACTCTTGCCTTTGAAAATGGTGTGAAATTCGAGGCTTTCAATTCCTCCGCTGGATACGAAGGGTGGAATCTATCGACGAAGGAAGCTTTAGGGTTCTTTGTCGTTGAAGAGGGAGGTGGTCATTTGGAGGTCTTCCTTGCCGGCGCAACGCGATCGATATCGGGTCTGAGTTCTCGCTACGTTGGTTCAGCCTAGGGATTCCGTTTGAAGAGGATGAGGGTGACGACGAAGAAGGTGGCGGCGGCGGCGCTCATGAGCTCGATGGCGTGGCGATAGGCTCGCTGGGTGGCGGGTGAGGTGGCGGCGGTGTTGTCGCGGCATATGGTGCAGCCCTGGGCTTGAGCGGGGATGGGGGTGAGGGCGATTGCGAAGAAAAATATGATCAGCGAGAGTATTCGCCGCGAACAAGTTGCAGGTTTCTCCACTCCGCTACGCTCCGGTCGAAATGACAATTTTACCTTGGAACATTACACATGAAACAGACAACGGCAAAAGCCAATACGGGGGTTCTTCCCCTTCGCGCTGCTCAGGGTCAGAATGACAGACTCTTGTGAAGGGTCCATGGGAGGGCGTGCTCATTGGCAGAAGACGAGGATGAGGAAGAGGGCAAGCCATAGGGCTCCCATGGAGTGCCAGTACCAGGCTACGCAGTCGACGAGGATCTGGCGGTTTTCTACGTTGCGGAAGGCGACGAGGCCGACGATGGCGGCGATGAGGCCGATGATTCCGGCGGTGAGATGGAAGGCGTGGGCGTAGGTGATGATGTAGAACGAGTGGCCGCTGCTGCCGGAGACTTTGAAGGCGGACCCCTGGAGGGCGAGTTGATGCCAGGCGAGCAACTGGCCGGCGAGGAAGAGTGTGCCGAGGAGAAGGGTCAAGAGAAGCCAGGGCATGGCTCTGCGAGAGGTGGGCTTGCCGAGGCCGAACCACTCTTCCATGGCGTCGATCTGATGGAACATGTGTCGGCGAGCGATCTCTACGGTGATGGAGCTGAGGAGCAGGGCTAGGGTGTTGAGCCACAGGATGGGCGGCAGGACGGTGGGGAGCCAGGTATTGACGTAGTGGTTGTACGCGTCGATGTGGCCGGTGTTCTGGGTGACGAAGAAGACGCTGACGATCCCGATGAAGAACATGTAGACGGCGCCGAGGCCGAAGAAGAGGCCGAGGCGGTAGGTGGAGAGTCGCTCGCCGGGGCCGCGGTGGCCGGGGACCCGCTCATTCCAGTTATCGTTGTCGCCTCCGCCGCCTGTGCGCTTGAGGTCGCGGTCGTTGGGCGGCCGGCGGCCGTGGCCTCCGTCGTTTTCTTCGGCGCGACGGGGGCGGCGTTCGGTATCGGGTGGCGTGATGATAGCCGGCATGAGTCACCTCGCAGCGCGCGATGGGTTGAGCTTACTAGGATTCGGGGTCAGGAGACCACTGGGGGAGGAAAGAGTTTTCGATGGGATGGTATTCGCAGGGGGAACGGTAGACGGCGATGCAGGTTGCAGGTTGCAGGTTGCAGGTTGTTAGTTGGGGATCGACGGGCTCGAGGGCGGGGTTCCATTCGAGGGTGGTGGACTGCCACGGGTTGGTGGGGGCGAGTGGGCCGCGGAAGTAGCTGTGGATGAGGTTGTAGAGAAAGATGAGTTGCACAGTGGCGAGGAAGATGGCTGACCAGGTGATGTGGGTGTTGAGCGGGATGGTGCCGGCGAGCAGGTGGGCGGCCGAGGGAGATGGGGTTCCGATGAGTTGGGCATAGTGGCGAGGCTCGCCGGCCAGGCCGGTGAGGTACATGGGCAGAAAGGTGGAGTAGGCGCCGAAGATCGTCAGCCAGAAGTGCCAATGGCCTAGACGCTCGGACATGAGGCGGGCGGGGCGGGTTTGGGTCTGCGTGATTTGGGGGAACCAGTAGTGGGTTGCGGCGAAGAGGGAGAAGACGGCGGCCATCCCCATGATGAGGTGGAAGTGGGCGATGACGAAGAAGGTGTTGTGGAGGTACTGATCCAGAATCGGCTGGGCCAGGATGGGGCCGGTGAGGCCTCCAGTGATAAAGAGGGAGACGAAGCCGAGAGCGAAGAGCATGGGTGTGGTGTACGCAGGACGGGAGCGCCAGATAGTGGCCAGCCAACTAAAGACTTTGGCGGCGGAGGGGAGCGCGATGGCCATGGTGGAGACGGCAAAGACGGAGCCGGCGAAGGGGTTTAGGCCGGCGACGAACATGTGGTGTCCCCAGACGAGGATGCCTAAGAAGCCGATGAGCAAGGTTGTTGCGATCATCGTCCGGTAGGCGAAGACTTTGCGGCGGGAGAAGTTGGCGAGGAGCATGGAGGTGAGGCCCATGCCGGGAAGGATGGCGATGTAGACCTCTGGGTGTCCGAAGAACCAGAAGAGATGCAGCCAGAGTAGGGGGGAGCCATTGCCGTCTCCCTTTGCGCCAACCGCGTGCAGGGTGCCGCTGACGAGGTCGCCTGCCGGGATGAAGAAGCTGGTTCCAGCGTGGCGGTCGCAGAAGAGGAGGAGGATGGCGGCGAGCAGGACGGAGAAGGCGAGGATGGAGAGCAGGGCTGCGGTGAACCATCCCCAGACGGTGAGCGGGAGGCGCTCCCAGGTCATGCCTTCGCAGCGCAGGCGGAGGATGGTGGTGAGGGTGTTGATGGCGCTGCCGGTTGCACCGATTGCGAAGATGCCGATGCTGGCGAGCCAGAGATCCTGGCCGAGGGCCTGGCCGGGGCCAGCGGAGGCTACCGCCGAGAGGGGTGGGTAGGCTGTCCAGCCGGAGATGGCTGCACCGGCAGGGACGAAGATGCTGGCGAGGAGAGTCATGAGGGCGAGGACGGTCAACCAGAAGCTGATGGCGTTGAGAACGGGAAAGGCCATGCGACTCGCGCCGATCTGGGCGGGAAGGATGAGATTGCCGAAGCCAGACTGCGGGGCGGTGGTGAGGACGAAGAAGACCATCAGGGTACCGTGGAGGGTGACGAGGGCGAGGTAGTCTTCGGGAAGGATGTGGCGGAGGATGACCAGGTCGGGGTAGATGAGGTGCAGGCGCATTACGAGGGAGAGGAGGGTTCCGATGGCTACCGCGATGAGAGAGAGCGCGAGATATTGGCGGCCGATGGTGTGGTGGTCTGTGAGGCGATGGAATAGGGAATAGGGAATAGGGAGTAGCGTGCGGTGTTGGGCTTGCGATGGAGGCTTGGTGGCGACAGCCCACATCTCAGAAGCGAGATGTGGGGCACCCGGGGCAGGTTGTGGGGCACCCGGCTTGGTGGCGGGATTGGGTGGGATTGGGTTGGGGGTCATGGCTGGGCCGCTTTCGGCTGGTGTTGCGTGAGCCATGTGGAGAATTCTTCGGGGGAGATGACGCGGAGGGTGGCGGACATGCGGTAGTGGCCGAGGCCGCAGACCTGGGTGCAGAGTATCGCATAGGTGCCGGGAGTGGTTGGGGTGAAGTGCAGGTGGATGGTCTCGCCGGGGACGGCGTTTTGCTTGAGGCGCATCTCGGGGACGGAGAAGCCGTGGATGACATCCTGGGCGCGGAGGCGGAGGTCGACCTGGCGGTTGGCGGGGAGGACTAGTTCGGAGGAGACGATATCGTCGGGTGCGTGGGGGTCATGCGGGTCGAGGCCGAGAGGATTGCCTTCGCCGGGGGCCACGAGCTTTGGGTCGGTGATGCCGAAGAGGCCGTCTGGACCGGGGTAGCGGAAGTACCACGCGAACTGAACGCCGGTGACTTCGACCTGCATGGCGGTGAGGTCGGGGCCGGTGTAGCGGGCGGCGGCCCAGAGACGCTCGGCGCGGAGGGTGAGGAAGGCGAAGAGGAGGGTGAGGAGAGCGAGAGGGATGTATTCGATGCGCCAGAGGCGGGTGGATTCGGAATGCGGGGTCTGGGGCGGGTGGGTTCGGCGGGCGAGCAGGCCGATGATCAGCAGGATGTGCGCGAGGGCGAGGAAGGCGAGGGCTATCCAGAGATTGAGGAGGAGGTGCGCGTCGAGGGTGGGGCCATGGGCGCTGGCGTCGACGGGGAGAGGCCAGAGGGCGAGCGAGATCATCGCGCGCGGAGCGAGCCCGGACGGCATGCAGCATGTCAGGAGGGAGACATGGGTCACAAGAGAAGGATACTGCTCTTCGGGTGTGAGGGTTTCTGGGTGCGCTATTCGTAGAGGCGAATGGCGATCAATTCGAGGCGAGGGCGGCGATCTTGTTCGGCGGATTGGGGCAAGTCCGCCGGAGTTGGGTCAGTCTTTCTGCGCTGGAGGTCCGTGGGGCCGGGCTCGATGGAGCGGTAGACGAATCTGCGCGGGGATGACGCCTGGGTGGAATGCAATGCGAGAAATTGGTTGGTCATGTTGGGTCCCCTTGAGGAGCAAGTCTATGCTTAGGCGGCGGCGTGCTTGAGGGAAAAGTGAAGTGCGCGGCGGTACTTTGGTGCTTTTCGCCTCGCGGCATCTGGCTCGGATATGCTGGATGGAGAGTTCCTGGGGGTTGGAATGCTTCGTATGCTGTTGCACTGGATACTGAACGCGGTGGCGCTGCTCATCGTGGCTCGCTACGTACAGGGATTTGTGGTGAGCGACTTCGTCTCGGCGATGATTGCGGTGGTGGTGATCGGGTTGTTCAACGCGACGTTTGGGTTGCTGCTGAAGATCATTACTTTTCCGCTGGGGATTTTGACGTTTGGGTTGTTCTTCCTGGTGATCAACGCGGTGGTGCTGAAGTTTGCAAGCGAGTTTGTGCCGGGGTTCCGGGTGGAGACGTTCAAGGCGGCGTTCCTGGGTGCGCTGGCGCTGACGGTGCTGCATCTCCTGTTCGGCTTCCTGCGCGGGAAGAAGGAAAAAGAGGCTTGGGGAGAGAAGTAGATGGGTGTGGGGTTGACGATTGCGGCGTTGCGCTCGGGGACCGACCCGGTGGGGAAGCTGCCGGAGGCGGCATTTCATCGGACGCTGGAGATGCAGCTTGGTTGCCCGAAGTGCGACGTGCTCTACAACCTGGTGGTGGACTGGGAGCAGGCGACCGGGCGGTGGTTTGAGGAGGATTCGCGCGGGCTGATCCGGATGCTGAAGAAGGCGATCCAGATGGGGCATGGGGCTGGGCATCGGGTGACACACTTCGAGACGAGCGGGGTGGTGGTGCGGAGTTTTATGCGGGATTGAGGAGAGAGCTAATCACAGAGAACACGGAGGAGAGGAGAGAGCACAGAGAGAAAGGGCGGCTTGCTTCATTTCGTCTCTCCTAACTTCTTGTGGATGAGGTCGAGGAAGAATTGGTGGACCCTCGTGTCTTGGGAGAGTTCGGGGTGGAAGGTGGCGGCCATGAGGTGGCCGGAGCGGACTAATGTCGGGTAGCCGTCGCGGGTGGCCAGGGTTTCGACGGCGGGGCCGGTGGACTTGATGCGCGGGGCGCGGATGAAGACCATCTCGAGCGGGCCTCCGGCAAGTTCGGTTTCAGCGGTGAGGATGGTTGAGTCGATCTGGCGGCCGTAGGCGTTGCGTTCGACGGTGATGTCGAGCGCGGCGAGCGAGCGCTGGGCGGGGGCTTCGACGTGGGTGGCGAGCAGGATGGCTCCGGCGCAGGTGCCGAAGGTGGGGGTGGTGCGGACGAAGGTGCTCAGGGTGTCGAAGAATCCGTTGCGATCGAGGAACTTCAGCATGGTGGTGGACTCGCCGCCGGGCATGATGAGGCCGTCTAAATCCGCGAGGTCTTTTGGAATCCTGACCAGACGTGGCGTTACGCCGAGAGCGGTGAGAATTTTGACGTGGGCGTCGTAGGCTCCCTGGAGCGCGAGGACGCCGATGGTCAATGGAGATCCTTGACCGGTCACTAGGGCGTGCTCTTTGCGGGCGGCAGCGAGTTCAGGGTGGGCGGAGCAGAGGGCGTGAGGCTCTTATCGAATTCGGTGAACAGTTGCTTGACCTCCGGCTGGAGGGCGGTGATCTTCGACTGGAGCAGTTGGGTGGCCTGCATATTGATGGCCGGGACCTTGTCGAGCAAAGCTTTTCCGGAGGGAGACTTGTAGAACCCAAGGATGCTATCCAGTTGGTCTTCGGTGAAGCCGTCTGCGTAGAACTTGACGTATTCGGGCTCGATGACTTTCCAACCGATCTGGGGATCGAGAAGCTCGGTGAGCTTCTTCTGGAAGTCCGAGAGGGCGGCCTGTGCCTCGGGTGTGAGCTTGCCTCCGGATTTTCGTGTGGCTATGGCGCTGCTCTGCTGCATGAGGTTGTCCATGATCTGCGTGATGGTGCGGTCCACGTGGAGCAGCATGAGAAGTTCCCCCGCCTTGGCGCGGCGCGAGGCGTCGTCGGCATGCGCGACGAGAGGAAAGCAGAGGGCGAGAGCGAGGAGGGAGGCGATACGTTTCATAGGAGGCACCTGAGAGTTCGATTTACGGCCGTGCGCAGGAATATACCTGCTGGGTCCATTTTCCCACACCTATTGTGTGGCCGTGACTGACGGGGCTGCGCATCGGGCGGATGACACGTCCAGCAAATCGTCCGACTATTACCAGCCTCGGGTTTGCATGAGATCCTGCTGCTCGATTGCCGCGGCGGCGAGGCCCTTCATGCTGCCGATGACGGCTTCGGAGGCTTCGGCGACGATCTTCGGGTCGTCGAAGTGGGTGGTTGCGATGACGATGGCCTTGGCGCGGGAGACGGCCTCTTCGCGTTCGAGTGGGTTGTTCTCTACATCGAGCGGGGTGGCGCGCTCCTTCATGAAGATGCCGGAGCCTACGAAGACGGTTTCTGCGCCGAGCTGCATCATCAAGGCCGCGTCGGCGGGGGTGGCGATGCCGCCGGCGGAGAAGTTGGGAACGGGGAGCTTGCCTGATTTGGCGACCATGCGGATGAGTTCGTAGGGCGCGCCGTGGACCTTGGCGGCGTTGTAGAGTTCCTGGTCTTCCAAAACCGTAAGCGCTTTGATCTCGCGGACGATCTGGCGCATGTGCTGGACCGCGTGGACGACGTCTCCGGTGCCGGGTTCGCCTTTGGTGCGGATCATGGCTGCGCCTTCGGCGATGCGGCGGAGGGCTTCGCCAAGATTGCGCGCGCCACAGACGAAGGGTGTGGTGAAAGCGTGCTTGTCGATGTGGAACATCTCGTCGGCGGGGGTGAGGACTTCGGACTCGTCGATGAAGTCGACGCCGAGGTGCTGGAGGACCTGGGCCTCTGCGAAGTGGCCGATGCGGGCTTTGGCCATGACAGGGATGGAGACAGCGTTGATGATCTGCTTGATGAGTTTGGGGCTGGCCATGCGGGCGACGCCGCCTTCGGCACGGATCATGGCGGGGACGCGCTCAAGCGCCATGACGGAGATGGCGCCGGCCTCTTCGGCGATGCGGGCCTGCTCGACGTTCATGACGTCCATGATGACGCCGCCCTTGAGCATCTCGGCGAGGCCGAGTTTGAGGCGGAGGGTGGACGAGGTGAAGGTGCCGTTCTGGTCTGCCATGGGTGTTCTCCTTTGTGTGGATCTTTTAGGGAACGAATGTCTGGCCGGCAGGGTGCCGGTATTCCAGTTTACCAGTTTGGGTGTGGGATCCGTTACAGATGAGGGCAACGGCTTAACACCGATGACACCGATCTGACCGATTTAAAGACAGCCGAAAGTACATTAGGCGTTGCAGACTTCGCAGATGGCTGCGCCGAATTTCGCTGCTTTGTCGGGGCCGATGCCGGAGATTGTTTGGAGCTGCGAGATGGTTTTGGGACGGAGCAGCACGATGCTGCGCAGGGCGGAGGAGCCTAGGACGAAGAACTGGGGGAGGCCGATCTTTTCGGATTCGGCTTTGCGCCATGCGCGGAGGGCTTCGTCCAGGAGAAGCTGGGCGGGGGTTAAGGATTCGGTCGGGTCGAGTGGCGTGGCGCGGGTACGTTGAAAGATTATGGGGGTTCCCTCGCCAAATTGTTCGGCTGGGTTGGTCGGCTCCTGGAGTAGGAAATTCTCTTCTACAAACCGCTCTTTAGGGGTTTTGATTGGTTCTGGCTCGGCAACGTAGATTGCCCGGCATGTTTCGAGAAGCGCTTTATAGAATGAGAATGGAAGATCTCCGCGCAAGTTTGGCAGCCGCGCCAATTGAATCTCCGTGGTGGGCTGGAATGAGTGAATATCGTCCACTGCTTCTTTGTGCAGCAGATCAGATGCTGGTATGTTGAGTAATTTCGATTGGGTCTTTAGTAGCAGTCGAAGGTCGATTTCCAAATCCAACCGGCGGTTCGCGCGGTCGTCGAGGGTGTGATCGCGTTTCCGCTTGCTTTTTCTTTTGGGCTTCGCTCCGACGGGGTGGGTTGAATAGGTCGCGCCTCTAGCACCCGGTGGATTTTCCGCGCGGGCCGTTTGCCCCTGGGTGATGCGGTCTGTGTTCGCATTTGAGGTGAGTGTGGTGGGACTTAACGCGGGCGCAATGGGTGTTTGGATTGAGCTGAGAATGGGTGTGTGCTGCTGTTCCCCGCAGAGGGCGACGATGGCTGGGCCGTGGGTTTCGGCTTTGTTGGGGCCTATGCCGGAGACGGTGAGGAGTTCAGGGATCGAGCGGGGGGATGCGACGGCGAGGTTGCGGATGACTGCGTCGGAGAGGATGATGAAGGCGGGCTTGCCGGTTTTGGCTGCTTCGGATTTGCGCCATGCGCGGAGGGCGGTGTCGAGTTGTTGCTGGGCGGGGGTGTAGGCGGCGGCGGCTTGTTCGCGTTCGACTTTGCGTGTGGATTTAGAGGAGCGGGATGATTTGGTGGTGGCTGCCCGTTCGTCCGCTTCGCGGAGGAGAATTTCGTAACTGTGAAGGTTGCCTGTTGAGGCGGCTTCGCGGCCTTCGTGGGTGAGGGCGGCTTTCTTGTAGGTGATGACTGCGCCTTCGGGGTTGGTGAAGGTGTCGGACGTGAGAGTGACGAGGGCGGCGCGGGTGAGGGCGTCGAGGAGGGTGTCGAAGATCTTGCGGTCTTTGCCGGCGGGTGTGTTGCGAAGTGCGCCTGCGGAGAGTTCGGTGTAGAGCTTACCGGTGGAGCGGGTTTGGCCTTCGAGCGTGCGAAGGATTGCAGCGAGTTGGCGGAGGTCTTCGGTGTCGGGGGTGTGGAAGGCCTGGGCTGTGGCGGCGTTGGGGGCGCAGACATCGCACTGGCCGCAGGGACGGGTTGCGTCGGCTGTGTCGCCGAAGTGGCGGATGAGTGCAGTCATCCGACACTGCTGGGTCTCAGCAAACGCGACCATGCGGTCGATCTGGGCGCGGCGGAAGGCGATCTGGGCGTCGTAGCCGTTGCGCCAGGATTCGGGTGTGGAGATGTTTGAGGACTGGCGGACGTTGCCGTTGAGGTCGATGGTTGCGACGCCCTGGGCGATGAGCTTTTCGATGGCCTTGTTGAAGGTGCCGAGGTCCATCTTTAGCTGCCGTGCGAGGGGTTCGGGCATGAGGAAATCTTCGGTGAGGAGTTGCGCTACGCGGGCGAGATCGGTGGCGGGTGGGTAGTCGCGTTCGAGGAAAAATTCGTGCATCTTGCGGTCGGCGTAGCTGTGGAGGAGGACGGTGCGCGAGGGGAGGCCGTCGCGTCCGGCGCGGCCGATCTCCTGGTAGAACGCTTCGACAGAGGCGGGGAGCGCGGTGTGGACTACGGTGCGGACGTCGGCCTTGTCGATGCCCATGCCGAAGGCGATGGTGGCTACGACGACTTCGAGCTTGCCCGATTGGAAGCCGCTCTGCACACGCTCGCGGACGGAGGGTTCGAGGCCGGCGTGGTAGGCGGAGGTGGGGAAGTGGCGATGGAGTTCGGCGGCGAGTTCTTCGCAGGCTTTGCGGGATGGGGCGTAGACGATGGCGGGACGCGCGGATTTTTCGCGGAGGAGTCTGGCGGTGAACTCGTTGCGGCGGGGCTTGGACATCTCGACGACTTCGATGGCGAGGTTGGAGCGGCGGAAGCCGTGGATGAAGAGTTCAGGGTCGGCGAGGTGGAGTTGGGCGACGATGTCTTTCTGTACGGTGGGGGTGGCGGTTGCGGTGAGGGCGATGATGGGGGCGGGGCGGAGCGCGGGGAGGTGTTCGCCGAGGGTGCGGTAGTCGGGTCGGAAGTCGTGGCCCCAGGCGCTGATGCAGTGGGCCTCGTCGATGGCGATGAGCGAGGGCTTGCGGCGGGCGAGCATCTCGGGAAAGCCGGGGACGCGCATACGCTCGGGGGCGATGAAGAGGAAGTTCAGGGCACCGTCGAGGTAGTCGCGGCAGGCCTGGCGGGCGTCGTCGCGGGAGAGGCCGGAGTGGATGCGGGCGACGCGGAGGCCGGCGGTGGTGAGCTTGGCGGCCTGGTCGTCCATGAGAGCGATGAGGGGGGAGATGACGAGGGCAGTGCCTCCGCGAGCGATGGCAGGGAGCTGGTAGCAGAGGGATTTTCCTGCGCCGGTGGGCATGACGAGGAGGACGTCGGCTCCGTCGGTGGCGGCGCGGCAGACGGCTTCCTGGTTGGCGCGGAAGGCGGAGTGGCCGAAGGTAGTGTGGAGGAGATCGGAGAGATTTGTCATGCGCTGTGGGGCTCGGCTGGTTTAGTTTCGCATGTTCTTCGTGTTGTCGTGGAAGGAAAACTCTCCCCGGTAGCCACAGGAGAACCTTTGAGACTTTGGAACGATGAGTCGCATGTGCGACCGCGTGGCGATTCAGTTTCGCAGGGTCTTTGTCGGTGCGGAGTCGCTTGAAGGGGCGGCCCGATTGAGCTGGCGTCCGGCGCGCCAGGTGGGGTGCCGCGCGTTCAGGCTGGTCGCGCCCACGGACTGCGAAAGGACATCGCTGAGGACCCAGTCGATCCGTTCGCAGGCGTCTTTTACGTGGGCGTTGAGCTCTGCGTCTTCGTGCAGCGAGGCGGAGAGGACGATTGCGGTGAGCGCATTGCGGACGTGGTGGTTGACGTCTTCGACGATCTGCATGCGGACCATCAGTTCGCGGCGACGCGCCTGCATGCGCAGGAGGGCCGCCCCGCTCAACGCCGCTGCGGCGGCTCCTTCAAACCAGTCGGAGGCATAGACACGCCGGACGCCGCCGTGGATCAACCAATCGATGCCAATGCTGGAGGCGATGACGCAGACGCCAATCGACAGAGCGAGCAAGACCACAAACCAATAGGAGCTCTTCCAGGTGAGCCTGGGGGCCCGATCGCTGTTCCGTTGCTTGTCGGTCATACGATCCTCCCCCAACCAAGTTTACTTCTCTATCTCTCTTTGGTGTTCCGTCTTCATGGAACGGCTGGCGAACTCAATAAACGTTGGCCAGTTGGGGATGGAGGTGTGGCCTTCGCTGTGCTGGCGGAAGCCGAGGTCGCCGGTGATGAGCGCGGTTTCGATGGGTGGGTAGGTGGCGGTGCCGAGGCCTTTTTTGCCGAGGAGTTTGTAGATAGGGCCGGCGGCGACTTCTGCGAGGAAGCTGCCGCGGGTGTCGGCCCAGCCGTCGTCCTTGAAGTTGCCGCCGCCGATGAAGACAGCTCTTGGAGCGCACAGTCCGATGGGCTCGTGGGTGTCGATGGGGAGATCGGCGGGGGTTTGTTCGGTGGGAGTGAGCTCGGCGTATTTGAGGTAGTTGCCGGCCATCCAGTGATACTCGCCGGGGGCGGCGATGTTTTCGAGCTGCTCGCCGAAGCGGTGGCGGGCGAGGGCAGAGCCTCCTGCGCCGGATGAGCTGATGTAGGCGACGGCGAATCGTGAGTCGTAGGCCATGGCGACGAGGGCTGTCTTGCCGAAGCGGGAGTGGCCTTCTACGGCGACGTGGTGGGCGTCGATGGACTTGTTGGTTTCGAGGTAGTCCATTAAACGAGAACCGCCCCAGGCCCAGGCGCGGAGGCAGCCCCAGTCGTCGAGCTTGCGGGGCTGGCCGTGGTTGGCGAGGCCGATGATTCCCTGGGTGAGGCCGGCACCGTTGTCGGCCTGGAGGGTGGTGGGGTATAGGAGGACGTAGCCCCAGCCTTTGGCGAGGACCTGCTGCTTCCAGGTGGGGAGCTTTTCGGGTGGCGTGGGTGCGGGGGCTCGGCCGGGTGGCTGCGGGTAGTTCTCGAAGGTGAATTCGAGGATGACTGGGGCGGGTTTCTTTGCGGAGGCGCTGGCGGCGAGGGTGAGGGAGGCTTCGATGTCGACGGTGATGGGGGGGTAGGCGGAGTTGTCGACGTGGCCGATGAGCTTGCGGGTGATGGTGGCGATGCCTCCGTCTGTGCCGGGAGTGGCGGAGACGACTTGCCAGTGGACGGCGGGGGCGTTGACGGGGACGCGGCCCAGGTATTCGCGGTCGAAGAGTTCGAGGAGTTCGGGGCGGCGCTGCGTCTGCCAGATTTTGGCGGAGGTGACGGGCTTGCCGTCGTTGAGGACGAGCGGGTTGGGCAGGTTGGGCCATGGGTTGGCTTTGGACTCGTCGTAGTTGACGGGGTTGGCGGCGGTGGCTTGCTGTTTGACGCCGGGGCGGAGGGCGGTGATGTGGAGGAGGTCGAGGAGGCGCTGGTGGTCTTGGGCGGCGGTGAGTTGGACGGGAGCGGGTTGGGTTTGGGCGGCTGCGGGGAGGAGCGGCAGCGTCAACGCGAGGAGGACTGCGCGGGTCATCCTGTGTTGCGGAAGACGATAGCGGATGGGCATCGATTTGGGGGTCTCGGGGGAATTTTTATTGCGCATGTTTTTTTGCAAACGGAAGTGGGTGGATGGGCCTACGGTAGCGCAAAGGCGTATACGTCGTCTCCAGCCGCCACGGCGAAGTACTGCTTGCCTGCGATGCCGTAGGCCATGGGCGACGCATGCATTCTCTGGCCGAGCGGGAAGGCCCAGAGGCGTTTGCCGGTGTGTGCGTCGTCGATCTCGAAGTCGGCGGCGTCATTGCCAAAGCCCACGAGGCCACCCGCGGTCGACATGACACCTGCCATTGCCTGTTCATTCCCAGAGAGCAGGTTGCGCCAGGCGAAGTCGAGCGCATTCAGGTCGAAGGCGTTGATGTATCCCGCATTGGGCGTGTTGCCTTTGGGATGCTCCGCTCCGGTTGAGTAATATCCCTGGCCCTCCACGAAGGGTGCGGTCTTCGCCTGGAAGAGGCTGCATGCCTCCAGCGAGCGGAAGTAGAACATGTTGGTGGCGGGCGAATAGCTTGGGGAGTACCAGTTGGTTCCACCGCTGTAGCCGGGGCAGACGGTGACGCCTTGCTCGTCGGGGATCAGATGGTTGGAGATCGGGCGGCCGTTCTCGTCGATGCCCTTGGCCCAGTTCTGGCTGGCGCTGAACTGTTTGGAATAGAGGTACTTTCCGTTGGTGCGGTCGAGAATGTAGAGGAAGCCGTTGCGGTTGGCGGTGATGACCAGCTTGCGGGGCTGGCCTTTGAAGTTTGCGTCGACGAGGATGGGCGTCTGCACCGCGTCGTAGTCGTAGAGGTCGTGGGGGCTGTACTGGAAGTGCCACTTCAATTTTCCGGTGTCGGGATCGAGGGCGAGGAGGGAGCTGGTGTAGAGGTCGTCGCCGGGGCGGACGCTGCCGTCGAAGTCGGGGCTGGGATTGCTGGTGCCCCAGTAGATGGTGTTGAGCGCGGCGTCGTAGGTGCCGGGCATCCACGTGGTTCCACCGCCGTGGAGGTACAACTCGCCGGGCCAGCTTTCGGAGCCTTTTTCGCCGGGGGCGGGGATGGTCCAGAAACGCCACGTTTCTTTGCCGGTCTGCGCATCGTAGGCTGCAATGAAGCCGCGGACTCCGTCGTCGCCGCCTGAGGTGCCTACGAGTACCTTGTCCTTCACGATGAGCGGGGCGCTGGTTGCGCCATAGTTTTTGTTGCCCGTGGCGTAGGCGACGTCCCAGATCATGCTGCCTGTGCGGGCGTCCAGGCAGAGGAGGTGGGCGTTGTCGGTTTCCATGTAGAGGCGGGCGCCGAGAATGGCTACGCCGCGGTTGATGTGACCGGATGCGTCGTCGATGAGGCCGTCCGAGACGGGGTGGGTGTGGTGCCATAGCTGTTTGCCGGTCTTTGCATCGAGCGCCCAGGCGTCGTTTGAGCGGGTGATGAACATGATGCCGGCGACTACGACAGGGGTAACTTGCATCACGCCTGCGCCGGTGGTGTGAAAGGCCCATTGCTTTTTAAGGGTGGCGGCGTTTGCCGGCGTTACCTCGTTCATTGCGCTGTAGCGGCGGCCCGTGTAATCGCCGTTGTAGGAGACCCAGTTTTCCTTTGCTTCTTTCTGGTTGAGGTCTCTTTGCTGGACGTCGATCTCGACGGCTCCGGCCTGTTCGTCCGAGGTGTTGCTTATGGCTTGCGGTTGCGCTGGGCTTGATGGTTTCGATTGGGCCATAGGTTCTGCGCTAGATGCGCTCTGCAAGGTGCGGAGATAGCGAACGACTGCCTGGGTGTTGGCTTCGCCGAGTTGGGGGCTTCCGGGCATTCCTTTACCGGGGACTCCGTCGTGGACGATGCGGGCGAGGTCTGCGTCCGAGAGGGCGAGGACGCGAGGGAGGGTTGCGATGGCTGCGCCCTTCGCGCTGCCTGAGCCGTCGAGGCCGTGGCAGCCCGCGCAGTTTGTTGCGAACTGGCGAGCCCCTGGATTTTGAGGCGCTGGGTTCGCCGCGTTTCTCTGTCCGCTTTGCGCGAGCAGCAGCGTCCCGGTAAAGAGGAGCTGGGAGACGACGAACGCTGTTGGGGTCACGCGTTGGCGCATTTGGAGGATCAAGAGTGTCACGACGATCAGCCTAAACTACCGGCCTCCTTTTCAGGGAGTGACTGCGCAGTGCGGTTAGGATGGGGGTATGCCGCAGGATTCCAATGGGTCGAAGCTCGCGCCGGTGCTGAGGGCGGTGATCGAGGTTGGGTTTATTGTGTTTCTCTTTTACTCGAATTTGCTGATGGGGGAGTTTCTGCGGAGCAATGGGGCGGGGAAGACGCTGGCGTTTGCGCTGCGGGACATCTTGACCGAGACGAATTTTGCGATTGCGATGGTTTCGGGGTTGATTGGGTATGTAGTATTTGAGACGCTGCGGAAGAGGCTTTAGGGCGCACTGGGTTGGCACCTGCGATTCAGCTAAATTGTAACCGACATGCAATCATAAAATACTTGCTTTTGGGCTATAAATGGCCTAGAATGAATCCTGCGTCTTCCCAAGCTTTCGTTGGGTTGACAACGATCCGCAAGACCGCCAGAGAGACTTTCTGGCTGAATTCAAAGTAGTAGAAAAGACGAGGGATATACCTGATGGCGAAGCGTCGTGGAAATCCGAACTGGGGCAAGCCCGAGCCGATCGGGCCGGTCGTCCCGACTGTCACTTCATTTGAGCAGGTGGTGAAGGAATTCAAGCTGACTCCTGACCAGTACATCCGCTCGACCCGGCTGCGGGAGTGGGCGCGGCGTAACAAGAATTCGAAGTACATTCCTGAGGCTCTGCTTGAGGCCTGGGGATTTGAGATCGAGTCGACACTGTAAATGCAGGGTGTAGGGAATAGGAATAGGGATTAGAAAACTAGATGCGCCGCCTTTTATGGGCGGCGTTTCTGTTTGGGGTGGTTGGGTTGCCAAATAAAAATCAGGTCCCTTCCCCCAGGGCTCAGGATGAGAATATAGGCAATCATTCTTTGCCATGAATTTGAGATGTCTGATGGTTTTGGAGGAAGCATAATGCGTAGCGTTCTATTTGCACTTTCTCTTGTGACAGCTTCTGCGATGGGCCAGACGTTAACGCCTTATCCGTATAACCCGGCGTACATCACGGGGGCGCCCTATACAGCGCGGGCAACGAATGAGATCAATACAAATGGGCAGTCCCGTGTAGAGACGCTGGTGATAGCGAGAGCAAGCGATGGCAAGACCTATACCTCTCACTTTACCGGGAAGGTGAATTGGATGATCGGTATAGAAGATGCGCCGAACCACCGGTTTATCAGCCTGAACCCAAGGAACCATACCTACACGATCCAGCCTCTGCAGCCGGAGTGGTCTGTGATTACTGTGGCGCAGGCAGCGGAGGCCTTGCGAGAGCAACAGGCGAAGCCATTGCCAGGTCCTGCTGTGACGACGACGAAAGTTCTCGGCGAAGAACAACAGATGGGATTTACGGCGTTCGGTATTGATACCACCACCACGCAACGCAATGGCGCAATAGTACACAAGGTGTCGTGGAACACGGATTTCGGAGTAAACCTCTTGAGTGAACATTCCGTCACAGGGGCTGACGGTAAGGTATTTGCGGAGACAGGGACTGTGTCAGATGTAGTTCGCGAGGAGCCGAATCCATCGCTGTTCGAGATTCCGGTGGGCTATACCGAGGTGGCCGCTCCGAAACCGGCAGGTCACTGAGCTTCAACTGAGGAGATCAGCGACAGCCGATAATAGATTTGATGAGGGCTGAGGAGATTCGATGAGGCGATATACGAGCGGCAGGATATTGGCGGCCATTTTTCTTGGGGTGATGTTTGGGATCTACAAGCACTTTATGCAGGTGCGCTGGGCGATGCGTGGGCGAGAGGCGTTTCTGGCCGACCAGAATGCGCAGTTTACAAAGGGGATGGCGCCTCCGCATGGTCAGTTGGCGACGATTTTTGCAGGCGTGATTCTGGCGGTGGTGGCGGTTGGGTTGTATGAGTTGGTTGCGGCGGGGTTTGCGCGTGTGCTGCCCGTGAGTACGGTTGAGGAGTTGTGATGGCTGAAGAGGCGCAGAGGACGGTGTTCGCGACGGTCGAAGAGGCGGTCGCGGAGATCCGCGCGGGGCGGATGGTGGTGGTCGTCGACGACGAGGACCGTGAGAATGAGGGCGACCTGACGCTGGCGGCGGAGCATGTGACGCCGGAGGCGATCAACTTTATGGCGCGGTTTGGGCGCGGGTTGATCTGCCTTACGCTGACGGAGGAGCGCGCGGACTACCTGCGGCTGGGGCCGATGACGCAGGAGAATACTTCGCGGTTTGGGACGGCGTTTACGGAGTCGGTGGAGGCGCGTGAGGGCGTGACGACGGGGATTTCGGCGGCAGACCGGGCGCATACGATTCGTGTGGCGATCGATCCGCGGTCGACGGCGCAGGATCTGGCGCGGCCGGGGCATGTGTTTCCGCTACGGGCGCGGAAGGGCGGCGTGCTGGTGCGAGCGGGGCAGACGGAGGCTTCGGTTGACCTGGGGCGGATGGCTGGGCTGGTCTCGGCGGGCGTGATCTGCGAGATCATGAACGAAGATGGGACGATGGCGCGGGTGCCGGACCTGGTGAAGTTCTGCGCGGAGCACGGGCTGAAGATGCTGACGGTGGCGTCGCTGATTCGGTACAGGCTGCAGCATGAGCGGTATATCCACCGGGTGGCCGAGACGGTGATGCCTACCCGGTATGGCGAGTTTCGGATGATCGCTTATGAGAGCGAGGTGGATGGGACGGAGTCGCATGTGGCGCTGGTGTATGGCGAGCCGGGTGGGGACGCGCCGATGCTGGTGCGGGTGCATACGCACTGCCTTGCGGGAGATGTTTTTGGGACTACGCTTTGCGACTGCCGTGCGGTGGTGGATAGTTCGCTGCGCATGATTGCGGAAGCGGGGCGGGGGGCGCTGGTGTATCTGCATAACGGGACGCGGGGGTTTGGGATTGAGCGAAGTGGCGTGGATGGGCGGGTTCTGCTGCATCGCGATCCGCGGACGAAGGATGTTTGCGAGGATGGGTCGCAGAGGGCGCAGAGGACTTTGCGACAGGTGGGGTTGGGTGGGCAGATCTTGTCGGACCTGGGGATTCATCGGATCCGGTTGCTGACGAATACGCCGACGCATGTGCCTGCGCTACAGGGATTCGGGATTGAGATTGTGGAGCAAGTGCGGATTCCGGTGGGCGTGGCTAGCGTTCGTTGATTGGATAAAAGCCAATCACAGAGAACACAGAGTGGAAGAGAGAACACGGAGCAGGACGAGGAGTTCTCTGTTGGTGGTCTAGGGATTGCTGGTTCCGCGGGTACGCCTGGGGATGCTCACTACTGGACGGTGAGGTTGAGGGTGACTACCTGGGTGATTTGGGTGGCTCCATTGATGGAGCTGGCGGTGACCTGATATTGATAGGTGCCGGGGGCGGCGTAGCGCAGGTTTGAGTTGGTATTGCTGGGACTGCCGCCGCCGCATCCGCTGGATGTCAGCAGTGCGATGGTTGCGACACAGGCCCAGGCTATGGGGCCGACGCGTCGCCATGCGCGGTGGCGGGAGGTGCGGGCCTTCCAGGTGAAGATGAGGGCGGGGAAGAAGAGGCAGAGGGCGGTGTCGCCGAAGCTGCGGCGCGGGGTGGGGGGCTGCTGATTGGCGGCGATGGCGGTGACGGTGTTGATGGTGGCTACGGAGTTTTGCGCGGAGCTGGTGATGGTGACGCTTGAGGGCAGCAGCGAGCAGAAGGCATATTGCGCGGGGGCGATTGGGGTGCAGGTGAGGACGACGCCGCCGCTGAAATTGTTTGCGGGAGTGACGGTGAGGTTGTAGGAGGCGGGGAAGCCGCTCTTGACGGTAGCGGAGGCGGTTGCGCCGCCGTTGACCGTGAGCGAGAACGTGCCGTTGGCGACTCCGGCTCCGGTGAGGGGGATGGCGGCGGGTGAACTGGAGTCGGAGCTGGTGACGATGAGCGAGCCGGGGCGTGCGCCGATCACAGCCGGAGTGAAGGTGGCGGTTACGGAGCAACTGTCGCCTACATTGAGAGTGGTGAGAGTGCAGGGAACGGTGATGGCGTAGTCGCCGGTGTTGGGTGGGGCGATGGCGAGGTTCAGGCTTGTGATGGGGGCGCTGCCGGTGTTGGAGAGGGTGAAGGGCAGACTTGCGGAGGCTCCGACGGCGATGGGGCCGAAACTCAGGCTCGATGGAGCGATTTGCAGATGGGATTGCACCGCAGTTCCGGTGAGCGAGGCGGTGAGCGGAAGCGTTGAGGCGGAGCTGGCGACGCTGAAGGTTCCGGTGCGCGTGCCGGACTGCATGGGGGCGAAGGTGATCTGCGCGGTGCAGCTTGTGCCGGGGGCGAGTTGAACTCCAGCGACAGGACAGGAGCCGATGGCGACGGTGAAGTCGCCGGTGGCAGAGAGGGTGCCGAAGGTGATGGCGGTGGTGCCGGTGTTGCTGATGTTGAGGGGCTGGGTTGCGGTTGATCCAACGATTACGGTGCCGAAGGTGAGCGAGGCGGGCGAGAGGCCGAGGGTGGACGGCGTGGCTGTGCCGATGAGGGAGATGAATTCGAGCGGGGTGGTGGCGTCGGAGGAGATTTCGATAGCGCTGACGCGGGTGCTGGTGGTGCTGACCTGCGGGGTGAAGGTGACGGTGAGGGTGCAGCTGGATGCGGGGAGCAGGTTGGCGCAGTTGCTGGAGATGGTGAAGTCCGGGGTGGTCTGGATGCCGAGGATGTGGATGGTCGCGGTGCCGGTGTTGTTGAGAGTGACGATCTGGGGGGCGGAGACGTTGCCGGCGGAGGTGGTGGCGAAGGTGAGGGAGCTTTGCGAGGTAGTGAAGGCGGCGATGGGCGGGGTGTTCGAGGGTGAGGTGAGCGCGACGGGCGTGGAGGTGCCGTTGAGGTCGATGAAGTCGGGGCTGGAGGCGGCGTCGCTCTCGATGACGAGTGTGCCGAGGTCGGTGAGCTGGGGTGGCGAGGAGGTTCCGGTCGCGACCTGATTGAGTGGCGTATAGGTTAGCGTGGCGGTGCAGCTTTGGCCGGGAGGAAGAGTGACGCCGCAGGTGGTGGTGGCGAGGAAAGGCCACTCGCTGGTGATGCGGCGGATGGTGAGGGGCAGGGCCGAGGAGGAGTTGGTGAGGGTGAGGGTCTGTGAGGCGGATTGGCCGGAGGGAACCTGGCCGAAGTTGAGGACGCTTCCGGGTAAGAGGCCTCCGGTGATGGAGAGGGCGGCGGTGCCGATGCCGTAGCCTTCGACGTAGCCGATGCCGTTGAGGGTGGCGGTGCCGTCGGTGGGTGTGGCTTGTGCGAAGAGAGTGCCGGTAATGTCGCCGTTGTCGAGTGGAAGGAAGGCTACGGAGAAGTTGCAGGATGCGGAGGGTGCGAGGCCGGAGCAGGGCGGACTGGAGAGGACGAACTGGCGGGGCACGGCGATGTTGAGGGTGAGGGATCTTGCGGTGAAGTTGTTGACGGTGAACTGGCGGGTGATGCCAGTTATACCGGTGGTTTGGGGACCGTATTGGCCGTCGTTGGCGAGGATTTCGATGCCTGCGTTTTCGGTGGTATAGGTGCTGGTGAGCGGGACGGTGTAGGTGGTGAGAACAGCAGCTCCGCCGACTGTGCTGGTGACGGGGATGGTGAGGGTTCCAAAGGCCTGGGCGGTTGCAGGGATATATGTAACCGAAATGGTACAGGTGGCGGCGGGGGCGAGAGTGGCGCAGGTGGTGGTTTGGGCGAAGCTGGTTGCCGAGGAGGTGGTGGTGACAGAGGGCGTGCCGATCTGGATCGAGGAGGCACTGGTGTTGGTGAGGGTGATGGCTTGCTGCGTGGAGGTGGGGCTGGGGACGTTCTGGAAGACAAGGGCGGTGGGGTTGATGGCGAGGCCGGTGTCGGGGGAGCCGTAGCCGGTGAGGGTGGCGGTTGCGGTGGCGGTACCCGCCTGCAACGTGAGTGAGCCGGCACGGGGACCTGCGGCGGTGGGGGCGAAGGCGACTTCGAGATAGCACGAGGCAGTGTAGGCGAGAGTGCCTCCACAGGTTGCGCCTCCGCTTGGGGTGGCGGAGAGGTTGAAATCGCCGGTGAGGGTGGGAGAGGCGAGGGTGACAGAGGTTCCAGCTGCGACGAGGTTGGTGAGGGTGAAGAGGATGGGGCTGCTGGTGCTGTTGATGGGGACAGGGCCGAAGTCTTGCGCGGCGGGAGTGAGGATGAGGCCGACGAGGGGAAGGCCGTTTCCGCTGAACGAGAGAACGTAGGGGTTGCCGGTGGAGGTAAGGGAGAGCGTGCCGGATTCGGCACCCACTGCGGGCGGTGTGAATCGGATGCCGAGCCAGCAGTTGAAACAGGTTCCGGTGGGGTTGACTGAGTATGCGGAGGCAGGGGGTTCGCCGTGGCCGTAGCCGATGTCTTCCACGAGGACTGCGGTGTAGGGGTTTCCGGAGGTGGTGGATGAGGTTATGGCAGCGAAGCTGGTGAAGGGTTGGGTGATCTTGTACCACTGCACGGTGGGCTGGCCGACGAGGACGGAGCCGAAGGCGAGGGTGCCGTTGTTTGCGGGCGTGAGGATGGGGGTGCCGACGCCGGAGAGGGTGATGTAAGCCGGGGTGGTGCCTGCTCCCGCGGTAACTGCGAGGAGGCCTTGGCGGGTCCCGGGTTGTGAGGGCGCGAAAGTGAAGATGACGGTGCAGGTGGCGTTGCCTGCCAGGGAGGGGCCGCAGTTGGTGGTGTCGGTGAAGTCTCCGGTGAGGACGAGCGAGAGGGCGAAGGGGGTGGCTCCGGTGTTCTGGATGGTCAGAGCCTGCGTGGTGCTGGAGATTCCAGTGACGATGACGGGCGCTGGGAAGTTGAAGGCGGTGGAGGAGACGTTGAGGTTGGGATTGACGCTGGCTCCGTTGGCGGCGGGCTGCGGGAGGGAATGCCCGGTGGCGAGGACGGTGAGGCTCTGGTCGAGTCGGAGGGTTACGGCGTCGGATGAAGGCGTGTGTGTGGCCTGGTAGGCGAGCTGGAGCTGGCAAACGGTGAGGGGTTCGAGTGTGCCGGGGCAGCGGTCGGTGACGGAGAAGGGCGATGTGCCGGGGAGGGTGACTGCGGCGTGCGGAGTGGCGATAGTGGAATTGTTCGAGAGATAGAGGTAGCGCGGGAGGTGCGGGGTGGCGGGGTATTGGGTGCCGAAGTCGATCTGGGGGGTGGAGAGTGAGAGCGCGGCGGCCTGGGTGTAGGCGGTGAGTTGGACACTGCGCGTGCCGATGAGCCAGGTCTGCTGAATGGGGCCGTCGTTGGTGGCGGTGCTGGAGGCGGTGAGGCCGAGGGTGATGTGGCAGGAGGCTCCGGGGGCGAGGAGTTTGCTGGTTGAGCCGGAGAGGGTGCAGTCGCTGGTTTGTTCGGCGATGGTGTAGGGCAGGGTGATTTTGCCGCTGACGTCGAGGGTGGAGGTAAAGGTCTGGCCTTGGGTGGTTAGATTTGTAACCGTTATGGTTCGCGTGGTGGGAGAGCTGTTGGCGGAGCTGATGATGCCGAAGTCGAGTTCTTTGGGGGAGAAGACGATGGGGGTTGGTGTTGTGCCTGTGGGGAGGGCGGGGAGGATTTGAGTTTGGGTGGTGGCGTTGCTTGCCTGGACGGTGATGCTGCCGGGACCGAGCCCGGTGAGGGCGATGCTGCATTCTCCACCTGCCGCGAGGGTGGTGGTGCAGTTGGTGGCGGAGGTGAATCCGGAGAGGGTGAAGTTAAGGCCGGTGGCCTGGGCGGAGCCGAGGTTGCGGAGGGTGAGGTTGGGGGAGTCGTCGATGGAGAGGGCGAGGGCGGCGACGGTTGCGGTGGGAGTTGCGAGTTTGGCAAGGAAGGATGCGGAGCCGGAGCAGAGGCTTCCGTTGCAGGCGGAGGGAGGCAGGACGGCGCTGTGGACCGTGGAGGGAAGTGTGGTGGTGGGAGCGTTGTTGAGTGGGAGATCGAAGGTCTGGGTGGCGAGGAGGTTGGAGCTGGTGTAGGGGGCGAAGCTGCCGGCAGCGAGGGCGTTGCCGCCGGCGTCGACGGCGATGCTGGTGAGGTTGATGGGGGCTCTGGCGTTACCGGGGTTGGTGGCGGCGATGCCGCCGAAGCGGGCGGTCTGGTCGACGAGGTTGGCGGAGTTGACGCGAACGGCGAAGCTGTTGCCGATGCTGGAGAGCGGTGTGAGGGGAAGGATGGGGAGGGTGAGGGCACCGTCGACCCATGCGGTGCCAGATGGGCCGGCGGCAACGAAAGATTGGGAGCCAGGGGCGAGGAGAGTGGAGGCGAGAACGGTGCTGCCGTCCAGCGGCATGCGGAGGAGGGTTTGGTAGGTAGTTACGGTGAGCGGGGATTGAACGGTTGCGATGGGGAATTGGCCGAGAGCGATGGAACCGGAGAGGAGGAGGTTGTTGGCGGTGGGGTCGAGGGCGAGCGAGGTGATGCCAGGGCCTGGGATGTAGGTGGAGAAAGTGAAGCCGTCGCCCGCGGGAGTGAGTTTAGTGAGGAAGCCGGAAGTTGCGGCGGGGATGGCGGGGATCAGGGCGGCGATGGTGGGGTAGCCGGGAGCGGTGGTGTTTCCGGCGATGTAGGCGTTGTCGGAGGTATCGGCTGCGATGGCGGTGGGGTTGGTGTTGCCGTTGGCTCCGCTGAGGTAGGTGGCGTAAAGGAGCGCGCTGCCGGTGGAGGAGAACTTTTCGACGAAGCCGTTGCCGCCGGAGCTCCCGAAGGCTGGGGTCTGGATGATGGCGGAGGGCGTGACGGGCAGGGTTGAGGAGAAGATGGTGCCGGTGATGAAGACCGCGTTGGATGTTGCGGCGATGGATGTGGCGGACATCGAGCCGCTGCCGGCGAAGGTGACGAAGAAGGTGTTGAGGTTGGGATCGAACTTGGCGACGAAAGAGTTGATGGCAGTGCCGGTGGGAGTGAGGAACGCTGCTCCGGCGGTTGCGGTGAGCGCGCCGGAGGAGGTGGTTCCGGTGACGTAGACGTTGCCGGCGGGATCAAGGGCCATGGCGAGGCCGATGTCGTCCTTTGCGCCGAGTTGGGCCTGCGCGAGGATGGTGGACGCGGCGGGGTCGGTCTTGAGGACGCGGATGCCGTCCTTCTGGTCGATGAGGAGGTAGAGATTGCCGAGGGCGTCGGCGCGGACGGCGTTGATCTGGCCCTGGGGGATGCCGGCGCTAGGGACGGCGCGGAGGCCGGCGAAGGAGAGTTGTTGCGGGCCGGTGGGTTGCTGCGCGCGAGTTGCAGGTGCGATGCCGAAGAGGAGCAGCACGAGCAGGACGGTCTGGACGAATCGCATCATGGTATGTGGCTGCGGTGTTGCGCTGAGTGCAGCCTGCCCTCAATATCCATGGAACGGAGCGGGTTAAGTTGTCTTGTTTTGCGACCGATGGATCAGGCTGTACTATACAGCGCCAAATCGGGAATCGGTACTGTTACTTCGGTTTGGTTGGGGCGGCGTCTAGTAGCCACTCCAGCCCGCGTTTGCGCATCTCGCGCTCGAACTCGGGGTGGGTTGTGTAGTGGATGGCCTGCATTCCGACGGCGAGGGCGGCGGCGATATTTTCTTCGCGGTCGTCAATGAAGAAGATGTTGGCGGGAGACGTATTGAGGGCTTCAGCGGTGTGGAGGTAGATGGCGGGATCGGGTTTGGCGAGTGAGAGAGCGTGCGACCATGTGCAGTGGTCGAAGGCGGAGAGCCAGGGGAGTTTGTGGCAGATGCCTTCGGCGATGGAGTCGCCGATGTTGGAGAGGATGCCAGTGCGGATGTCTGCGCGCTGGAGGCGAGCGGCCCAGTCGATCATGGGGGCGTTGGGTTGCGTCCATAGGTCGGTGTCGGCGGTGAGTAGAGCTTCGAGTTGGGTGGGGCTGAGGGTTATGCCCGTGTGGGCGGCGACGGCTTGCCAGTAGGCCGGGCCGGTGAGGGCTCCACGGTCGTAGTCGTGACGGTGGGTCCAGTAGGCGGTGTGAAGGGGGTCTTCGTCGAGGCCGGTGATGGTGCGGATGCGAGACCAGGCGGCGGGGTCGGGAGGGCCGGAGAGGACGAGGCCGTAGTCGAAGAGGACTGTGGTGATGGGGGGTGTGGGGTTGCTGGGCGGCACTCTGGGGAATTCCTCTTGGTGGGTTTCTTCGATTGTAGGGGATGCGGTTTAGGCTGGAGAGATGGGGGATGGGCAGGCAGGTTGGACGCGCGAGCTTCGAGGGTGGTTGGAGGCCACTGCGCGTGAGGTGGGGTTCGATGCTTCGGGCGTTGCTGCAGTGGCTGGGCCTGAGGATGCTGAGGCGGTGCGGGAGGCGGAGCGATTTTCTGCATGGGTAGATGCGGGGCGTGCGGGGGAGATGGAGTGGCTGAAGCGGCGTGATGAGGCCGGGACGTTGGTGCGCAGCGGATTAAGAGTGGGGATGCCGTGGGCTCGGTCGGTGATTGTGTGTGCGCTGAACTATAACGCGGATGCGCCGAAGTCGATCGATCCTTCGCCTGCGGGGACGGGATGGATTGCGCGGTATGCGTGGAGTGGGCGAACGGACGACGACGGGAGTTTGGCGGCGACGGACTACCACGACGAGTTGCTGGGGAGGCTGCGAAGGATCGAAGCGGGTTTGCAGGAGCGCGTGGCGTGCGAGACGCGCTGCTATGTCGATACCGGGCCAGTGCTGGAGCGCAGCTTTGCGGCGCAGGCTGGCGTGGGGTGGATTGGGCGGAATACATGTGTGATCCACCAGGGGCTTGGATCGTGGCTGTTACTGGGAGTGATTGTGACTTCGCTGCCGGTGAGCAGCGAGGCTGCGGCGGTTGTGGCCGAGGATCGTTGCGGCTCGTGTACTCGCTGTATCGATGCGTGTCCTACGGGAGCGTTGCTGGGGTCGAATGCGCCGGGAGCGCCACGCGAGATGGACGCTTCGCTGTGCATTGCTTACCTGACGATTGAAAAGAAGGGTGGGATCGACGAATCGCTGCGCGAGGGGATGGGACGGCAGGTGTTTGGGTGCGATATATGCCAGGATGTTTGCCCGTGGAACCGCCGTGCGCCGGCGAGGAATCATGCGGGAAGGGAGGCGCGGGCTGAGCTGATCAATCCTGCGCTGGAGTGGCTGGCGGCGATGGACTCGAAGGAGTTCAAGCGGTGGTTCAAGGGATCGCCGCTGGAGCGGACCGGGCGGAAGCGGATGCTGCGTAATGTTGCGATTGCGATGGGGAATAGCGGCGAGGAGCGATTTCTGCCGCAGTTGGAGGCGTGGGCCTCGGAAGAGGCTGCCGGCGCGCAGGGCGATTCGGTTTTGCGCGAGTCGGCGGAGTGGGCGCGGGCGCGGATCGTCAAGCATTTGGGGAGGTAATTGAAACGAAGGCAGGGCGGCATCCGTCTGCTAGCATCGAGTCAGGTTTTGCGGCCCTGGATGGGGCTCGGCCGTCGAATGTCTCCATCCTCCGCGCAACGAACGGGAGCACACATCAGCACGATGTCCACAGGCAGTTTCAGTCAAGAGCCTCAGGCGAACGTCGCGGTTGCATCGCCCATCCAAGAGGTGAGGCCGGTTGTGGCCGGTCCGGGGCTTTGGGCGCAGATCGCCGCCTTGTGCCGTTACATGGTCAAGACCGAGGTGCATACCTATGCTTTTTCGGTCGCGGCGAATGTGATTCTTTCGCTGTTTCCTTTCATTGTGCTGATGCTGACGCTGTCGCGGCAGGTCTTTCATTCGCGCGCGATGGAGCAGGTGGTCGGGGACATGATGCGAATCCTGCTGCCGACCGCGCAGGATTTTATTATGCGCAATGCGCATCCGAACAGGGGCGCGGCGATCTTCTCGATCATGATGCTGCTGATCAGCTCGACCGGCGTGTTTATGCCGCTGGAGGTGGCGCTGAATCATGTTTGGGGAGTGACCAGGAACCGGTCGTATTTGCACAACCAGTTGGTTTCTCTTGGCCTCGCGTTCGCGGTTGGCGCGCTGGCGATGGCTTCGGTGGCGATGACGGCTGGGCAGAAGACGCTGCTGTCGTGGATATTCTTCGAGCACACTGACAATTTTGTCTTCAACTTTCTCGATGGCGGGATGCTGCGCGTCTTTGCGTTGATTGCGAGTACGCTGCTGTTTTTTCTTATCTACTGGATCCTGCCCAATCGGAGGGTGCCCGCGCGCGCCGTGTTGCCGACTGCGATTGCGATCGGGGTGCTGTGGGAGGTGGCGAAGTACCTCTACGTGCTGGCGCTGCCGAAGCTGAACTTTCAGGCGATCTATGGGCCGTTTCAGTATTCGGTGGGGCTGATGATCTGGGCGTTTCTTTCGGGCCTGCTGCTGCTGGCTGGAGCGCACTTCTCGGCGACGCGGCATGCGCTTGCCGTGGCGCGGCAAGAGGAGCAGGCAGGCAAGCAGGAGAGCGAGCAGATGGAGATCGGGGAAGGGCAGGCAAATGCGGAACATGCTTAACTCCGGTTTTGGACGACCGCGCGGGGCGTGGTGGAGAGGCAGGCCTCCGAAGGGGATTGCGGGCGCGGCGTTCTGGCTAGCGGTGGGTTTCGGGCTGCTGTGGATGGTGCGGCAGGTGCCCAGGGCCGATGGCGCGTTGCTGGGATGGATGCAGCTTCTGGTTGGGATTACGCTGGTTGGGCTGGCCTTTCCGATTGCTTGGAGGCTGATTCGCACGCGGCTTCTGTGGAGTCTGCGCAGCAAGCTGATTCTGACGTATCTGCTGATCGGGCTTGCTCCGGTGGTCTTGTTCGTTACGCTGACGGGAATTGCGGCTTATGTTGCGGCGGGGCAGTTTTCGATACATCTTGCCGACTCCCGCATGCAGCGGGAACTGGGCCAGATGAGCGTGGACAATACGAGCCGGGTGCGCGGACTGGCGCGCATCCTGCGGCTGCGCAATGAAGGCGCGCTGAGGCCGCCTCCGCAGGGATTGCGATCGCGCAACGCACCTCCGCCGGGAGCGCGCCGGGATGTCCGGCCTGGGCAGGCGGCGGCCCCGGTGACGGCGCCGGCCGCGCCGCAGAATGCCGCCGAGGAGCTGGCGCAGGCTACGCCAGCCGTCGAGAGCCTGCCGGACGCCTTGCTGGCGCGCCTGCATCCGCGTACGGCGAACTTTCTGAATGGTGCTCCCCTGACGATGCTGAATGGGCCGGGGTTTCCAGGAGGTCCGCCGGCGGCGACACAGACTGCCGCACAGACTACGCTGTTGGGTTTTCCGCCATGGGCGGCGGATCTGCATAACAAGGATTTCCACGGCCTGGTGCTCGATGGCGAAGACCTGTATCTGGTGGCAATCGATCAGCGCCGCATCGAGGGAAGCGGGATGCTCAGTTCGGTGACGAGCCTGCATGTCGATAGCGCGCTGACAGATGTGATTGCGCAGGGACTGGGCCGGGTGCGGCTTGCAGGGGCCCGCGAGGCAGCGCCCTCGCCGACGGGTCGCCGTCAGATGCTGGTGCAGGGTCTCGAACAGTCTCCGGTCTACGGCGGAGTTGAGCCGTTTCCGGTGAGCTTCAGCGACTTCCGCGTTCACTTCGTCTCGACGCTGAACACGATCGACTGGGATACAGGGGATCCCGATGTAGTCGGAACTGAGATTGACGTTCACTCGCGTCCGTCGCTGCTCTATCGACAGCTCTTTGGTTCCTCGCTGGGCGGCATTGTCACCAACTACTATCGCGATGGGCTGATTGCGCTGTGCATCGTCTTTGCGCTGATCGAGGCGCTTGCGCTGTGGATGGCGATGCGGCTCAGCGGCGCGATTACTGCGTCGGTGCATGAACTCTACGAGGCGACGCAGCGGGTGGACCGCGGCGACTTTGTGCATCGCATCTCTGCCTTTTCCGGTGCGCAGGAGGATCAGCTCGGAGAGCTTGCGGTGTCCTTCAACCGGATGACCGGGTCGCTGGAACGGCTGCTTGGGGAGCAGAAGGAGAAGGAGCGGCTGCAGAGCGAACTGACGATTGCGCAGGAGGTGCAGGCGAATTTATTTCCACATCGCGCGCGCGATCTGCCTACGCTGGAGCTGCATGGAATCTGCAGACCGGCTCGCACGGTGAGTGGGGATTACTACGACTTTCTTGTGTTTCACCATCAGGACAAAAAGGATGGGGGTTCGCACGAGAATGGCGCCGGGTTGGGGCGCGAGTCGGGCGTAGGGATCGTGCTGGGGGACATTAGCGGCAAGGGAATTTCGGCTGCATTGTTGATGGCTACGCTGCACTCGGCGGTGCGTGCGTATCGGTTTGCCAGCGAGGATCTGGTGTATAGCGAGAGTTCCTTTGCGGGGCTTACGGTGAGCCGGGAGGCACTGGCGGGCGACTCTGGCAAGCTCTTCGAATCGCCGGGGCGGATTCTGTCGCTGCTCAACCGGCATCTCTACCGAAGCACGCAGCCGGAGAAGTATGCGACGCTTTTTCTCGCGCACTACGATGCCGCGACGGCACAGCTGACTTATTCGAATGCGGGGCATCTGCCGCCACTGGTATTGAGTCGCGATGGGAAGATCCGGCGGCTTGATCGCGGAGGAACTGTCGTCGGGTTGATGGACGGCATGCGGTATGAAGAGGGACGGATCGAGATGAAGTCCGGGGATATTCTGGTGGCTTATTCGGATGGAGTGACTGAGCCGGAGAATGACTTTGGAGACTTTGGCGAGGCGCGGCTGATGGAAGTTGTGACACGGTATCGGGACCAGCCGCTGCATGTGATTTCGGAGCAGGTGATGCTGGCGCTGGATGCGTGGATTGGGGCGGAAGAGCAACCGGATGACATTACGCTGGTGCTCGCGCGGCAGGTGTGAGTTTGCTTGAGGCGGTTGCGGAAATTCGGCGCGATAGCTAGGCTTTTGGTATGAGTCAGGAACTTTGGACGGCAGTGGATCGGTATTTGGTGGAGAGTCTCATCCCGCACGATGCGGTGATGGATGCGGCGCTGCAGGCGAATGCGGAGGGTGGGCTTCCTGCGATCGACGTGGCGCCAAATCAGGGGAAGCTGCTGCATCTTCTGGCACGGATGCAGGGTGCGCGACGGATTTTGGAGATAGGGACGCTTGGAGGGTACAGCAGTATCTGGCTGGCGCGTGCGTTGCCAGCTGACGGCAAGCTGGTGACGCTGGAATTTGCGGCGAAGCATGTCGAGGTTGCACGGGGGAATCTCGATCGGGCGGGTCTTTCGTCGCTGGTTGAGGTTCGGCTTGGGGCTGCGGTGGAGTCTCTTGCGCAACTGCAGAGCGAAGGAACACAGCCATTTGATTTCATCTTTATCGATGCGGATAAGGAGACGTATCCGGAGTATCTGGAGTGGTCGGTGAGGCTGTCGCGGCCGGGGACGGTGATTGTTGCGGACAATGTGGTGCGCGAGGGCGCGGTCATAGATCCTGAGAATGCCGATCCGCGTGTGCAGGGCGTTCGGCGATTCCTGGAGAAGGTTGCGGCTGATAAACGTCTCGATGCGACTGCAATCCAGACGGTGGGAAGCAAGGGGTATGACGGGTTTACGCTGGCGGTGGTGAGGGCTGTTGCGTAGGCCAGGGCTGTTGTTCAGGCTCAGGGCTTGCCCTGCATTGCCTTGACCACGATGGCGTTCGGCGAGCCTCCCGCGGGCAGAATGGTGAAGAGCACGGGGCCGTTCTTGTCGTTGGTGTTGCGGATGACGGCGACGTCGTCCGATTTTGCATCGGCGGCAAGAAGCAGATGCTCGTCGGCGGAGAAGGCGAGCGCATCGGGCGCGTGGCCGGTGTGGACGCTGGGCGGATCGAGAAGATGGCCGTCGTCGATGCCCCAGATGTTGATGGAGTCGGAGCCGAAGTTCGAGACCCAGAGGGTGCTGTCGTCGATACCGACGATGCTGAAGACAGGGTGGTTGGCGATCGCGTCGGTGCGGCTGACTTCGTTGGTCTTGGTATCGATGGCGGAGATGGAGTCAGAGTCGAAGTTAGAGCAAAAGATCTGGCCGCCGTCGGGTTTGAGGGCAAGGTGGACCGGGGTTTTGCCGACATCGAGCAGGGCGAGCATGTGGTCCTGGAGCAGCGAAGGATTCTCCTTCGCCTCCGAGGAATCCGGTGCCACGGCGAGGGAGATCACCATGACCTGATGACCGCCGGAGCAGGCGATGAACGCCTTGGAGGGGTTCGCCATGATGACCGCGTCTGTCGCGCCGGGGCAGCCGGAGAAAGCTGCGCGGAGGTGTGGAAGCGGCTCTGCTGAAGGCTTGGGCGCCTGTTTGCTTTTGAGAGGCAGACCGAGTACGGGACTCTTTGCGGCTTTCGCGTCAGGCGGTGTGGCGAGGGCGAAGATCGAGACGCTGCCGCTTCCGCGGTTGGTGACGACCAGGGTCCTCATGTCGGGGGCGACGCGGGCGAGGCCTGGCTGCTCCCCGGTGCCGGCGACGCCGATCTCGCGGCGCTGGTCGAGGTCGATGACGCTGACCGTGTTGGATCCGCTGTTCGCTACGTAAGCGCGCCTGCCGTCGGCATCGACGTCGATGAAGTAGGGCTGCTTGTGCACGGGGATGGTCGCGACCACGCTGTTGGTATCGGTATTGATGACCGAGACTGAGCCTATGCCGGTTGCGCTGCCTGTGTTGACGACGTAGACCTCATGGCGCTTCGGGTTTACCGCCATGCCGGTGGGCTGAGTCCCGACCTGCAGCGTGCGGTCCGGGCGCAAGTAGACGAGGTCGAGGACGGAGACGGTATTCGATGTGCCGTTGGAGACGTAGGCGAACTCGCGGTAACCGTCGGGGACGTCGGGAAAGCGGCCACGACCGCATCCTGCCGCGGCGAGCAATGGCAGCCCGAGAGCCAATGCGCAGGTGACTCGAAGGGGGGAAGGATTGCGCCGAGATCGTTTGGTGCTTTGCACTTCTGCGAGTCTAGAGCATTTTCTGGATGTCTGAGGAGCTTTGAACATGAAGAAGTGCGTCGAACGCTCCCGGAGAAATCTTGCAAGGCCCGAAACTTTCGTCCTGCTTCAGGTTTTAAGCTATCGGAGTACAGTGCGAACTGTGCCCAAGCCTTGTATTCGTTGCAAAACTCCTCGGACAACGAAGCCGTCAGTTTTTTTGCCGGCTTCGTTGATTTTTGCCCGCTGGTCTTATGATTGATCGCGGGCTGCCGCGGATTGGGGAGCAGCAGGCCGGGAGGCTCTTCCAGCCTTGATCATTTGCCAGGCGATCCAGCTCGCGTATCCGCCCTGAATGAGCCACACCAAAATGTAGACAGCCACCAAGTGGTGGGCTTCCATCGTGCCGTTCAACAACCATCTGAAATTCATCGGGTCAACTCCATGGATGCTTCGATGGCTTGCAAGGCAGCGTCCTGCTCGTTGGCCTGACGGCGGCGTTCCAGGGCATAGCGAAAACTCATCAGGAACACGCCCCACATTGCCCAGGCGAAGATGTTCCAGAACCAAGCGGGATACATCGACTTGTCGAGGCTTCCGTCCGGGCCGCCGAAGAAGACCGGCGCGGGGTGCTGGGTGGGCCACAGGCGAATGGACTCATAGACGATGGGCACGTCGATGGCGGCGAAGATGGAGAGAACCGCGGCGAGGGTCTGGGACTGGCCGGTGGAGGAGAGCTTGCGCAGCATCAGGTAGCTGACATAGAGCAGCCAGAGGAGCAGCATGCTGGTGAGGCGGGCGTCCCATGTCCACCAGATGCCCCAGACGGCCTTGCCCCAGATCATTCCGGTGAGCAGGCAGATGCTGGCGTAGACGATGGTGACTTCGGCGGAGGAGATGGCCCATGCGTCCGCGGCGAGGGCCTTGAGTGGGTCGCGTTTACGCCAGTAGAGATAGGCTATCGACGCGATGAGGTTGATGTAGGGGAAGACCAGGCTCAGCATCGACGTGGGCACATGGTAGAAGAAGACGCGGAAGACGTTGCCCTGGAGAGCGTCGACCGGTGCGAGGAATAATCCTTGCCGGGTGGCGTAGGCGATGACCGCTAACGTCAGGCCGAGCCACGCGAGACCGAGTGGAGAGAGAATGCGGGCGGGCTGGGAGGTCTGCTGCACGGTAACTCCAGTTTAGTCGAAATCCGGCTTTCGGCGGCGGAGGGTGTGCGCTATTCAGCGTTAAGGACAGTCTCGAAGAGCAGGAGGCAGACCGTGGTGAAGGCGATGTCGTAGGCGGTGAGGATCCGGATCCACTGGCCGGGTTCGGATTCGCCGGTGAGGATGGCGGTGGTGGCCTGGACCATGCTGAGGAGCGCGGGGATCGAGATGGGAAAGAGGATCAGGGGGAGGAGCAGTTCGCGGTTTCGGGTGCGGAGGCCGAGGGCGGCGAAGAATGTCCCGTTGCAGACGAGGGCCCAGGTGCCGAGGGGCATCACCAGCCAGATGAGCCAGCCCTGGCCGAGGGCGTGGAGGTTGTAGAAGACGATGAAGAGCGGGGCGAGAACGATCTCGACCAGGCCGACGAAGAGCAGATTGGCGAGGGCCTTACCGAGGAAGAGCGCCGATGCGGGGGATGGGGACATGCGCTGTGCGTCCATGACGCGGTTGCGCTGCTCGCGCGTCCAGGCTTGATTGAGGGCGGTGACGGAGGCGAATAAAAGCGCGACCCAGAGGATGCCTCCGGCGATCTCGCGCGAGGCGGCGGCGGTAGGGTCGAAGGCCATGGCGAAGACGACAACCACCAGCAGCGAGAAGAAGAGCATTCCGTTAATGGCGTCGCGGGAGCGCCATTCCAGTTGGAGGTCTTTGCGGAGGTGAGAGAGGACGTGGCGGAGGTAGGTCATGCGCCGGTCTCCGCTGGAGTTGCTGCGTGTGGAGCTTTGGTGAGGTCGGCGAGGATGGCGGAGGTGGCGCGGAGGTAATCCGCGGGGGAGAGGAGGATTTGAACTCCACGCTGGCCGGCGGAGATGGAGATGACGCCATAGAGTTCGATCGTCTCGTCTGCGTAGGCAGGGAAGGGCGTGCGCGCGGCCATGACGGTGACGCCTCCGCGAATATAGCCGGTGAGGGGTTCGACGTTTTTGAGGGGGGCGAGTTCGACTTTCTTGGCGGATGCGGCTTGCGCGAGTTTTTTCAGGTCGAGTTCGGTGTCGCCGGGGATGACGGCGAAGATGTGGGCGCCTGTGGCGGCGCGTGTGAGGAGAGTCTTGAAGACCTGCTCGGCTGGGAGGCCGATCTTGCGTGCGACGGAGAGGGCGGTGAGGGCTGACGAATCCGAGGGGTCGACCTCGTAGGTGCGGAGTTCGTAGGCGATGCCGAGCGAGTCGAGCAGGCGTGCGGCGTTCGTCTTGACGGACTTTGCTGCCTTCACGAGACTGCCATCGCGGATGCGTTCGTAGTCGCGACGATGGCTCCGGACTGCATGGTCAGGGTGGTGTCGGCGAGCGGCTCGGCGAGGTTTGCCTGGTGGGTGGTCAGAATGATGGTGCGGCCTCGGGGAACTGCATCCGTGGCAGGACCAGAGACGGGCCAGGTGCGAAAGTCCAGCAGCAGCTCTACCATGTGGCGACCCGAGGCGACATCGAGGTTGGAAAAGGGCTCGTCGAGCAGGAGAAGTTCGGGGTCGGTCTGAAGGACGCGGGCGAGGGAGGCGCGCTGGCGCATGCCCTGGGAGTATTGGCCGACCGGTCGGGTGAGATGGGGGTCGAGGCCGACGGCGCGAAGGGCCATCTCGGGGGAGCCGGTGCAGCTTCCGCAACTGCTTTGGGCGTAGAGGCGGGAGAAGTAGTGGAGGTTCTCGATGGCGGAGAGTTCGTCGTAGAGCATGGCCTCGTGGCTCATGTAGGCGATGCGGTGGCGGTGAGTGCGGGGGGTGTCGGAGAATGTGCTGACTGTGCCGCGGCTGGGATCGATGAGGCCTGCAAGGATGCGCAGGAGGGTCGATTTGCCCGCGCCGTTATCGCCCAGGACTACAGTCGATGAGCCGACGGCGAACTCGACGGAGACGTTGCGCAACGCGGCGAAGGATCCGTAGAGCTTGGAGACGGATTCGAGGCGCGCAACGGCTGGAATAGGCGGTTCATTCATCGCTTTTGAGTATAGAGCGCAGGCATTCGTAGCCGGAGAAAGCTGTTGCAAGGCGCGTCGAGAAGATTAATTCGGCGGAAGCAGCGCGGCTGTGTTTGCGGGCTTTGCTCCGGGCTGCGCGGGGGCGTACTTGGAGGCGCACTTGGCCTGAAGCTGCGTAGCGTGGAAGATGCCGTCGCGGCCATAGGTGCCGATGGCGAGAGCCTGCGCGTCATCCTTGAAGGTGTCGGGCGGGGGCTCGGAGCCGCGGTAGTTGACTTGCAGTGTCCGGCCCTGCTCGTTGAGGGTGAAGTGGACGTCGGCGCCTGTGCGCTGGATACTGCCGGGCGCGACGTTGCCGGCCACGCGGAGGTTGCGCGAGTAGGCATCCTTACCCATCGCGTTCAATTGGGTGATGGTGACGTAGTAACTCTTGGTGTCGCGGATGCCGGTGTAGGCGAGCCATCCTACGGTGGCGATGATCACGAGGGTGGCGACGATGATCTTGACGGGAGGTTTGCCGCGCATGGATTCAGTTTATCAGGAAGCGGGCCGGATTGAGCGGCGTATACTTTTCGAGATAAGCAGGCATCTTTGACCGCAGATTATGGGGGCAACATGAGCGAAAACGGCAACGGCCATCACGCCAATGGCAATGGACACAAGGTGAACGGGAACGGCGCGGGGAACGACTATAAGGTGCCGGCGCCGCGCAGCGAGTGGATCGTAAAACGCCGCGAAGAGGCCGCGCGCACCGGCGATACGAACGTGAGCCAGATGCATTTTGCGCGCAAAGGGCTGATCACAGAAGAGATGGCGTACGTGGCGCAGGTTGAGAAGTTGACGCCGGAGTTTATTCGCGACGAGGTTGCGGTTGGGCGCATGATTATTCCGGCGAATATCAACCATCCGGAGCTGGAGCCAATGGCGATCGGGGTGGGATCGCTGTGCAAGATCAATGCGAATATCGGGAACTCGGCGATCGTCTCGAATGTGGATGAGGAGCTGCGGAAGCTTCATACGGCGGTCCACTTTGGAGCCGATACGGTGATGGACCTTTCGACCGGCGGCGATATTCCGATGATTCGCGAGCAGATTCTGCGGCACTCTCCGGTGCCGATTGGGACGGTGCCTTTGTATGAGGCACTGAGCCGGGTAAAGAAGCTCGAGGACTTGAACGTCGATCTCTACCTGGAAGTGATCGAGGAGCAGGCGCAACAGGGGGTGGATTACTTCACGATCCATGCAGGTGTGTTGATCCAGTATGTGCCGATGGTGGCGAAACGGATTACGGGAATTGTGAGCCGCGGCGGGGCGATCCTGGCGCAGTGGATGACTTCGCATCACAAGCAGAATTTTCTGTACGAGAATTTCGATCGGATTACGAAGCTGATGGCGAAGTATGACGTCAGCTACTCGCTGGGCGATGGGTTGCGTCCGGGGTGTCTTGCGGATGCGAGCGATGAGGCGCAGTTTGCGGAACTGAAGACGCTTGGCGAGTTGACGCGGCAGGCCTGGAAGTCCGATGTGCAGGTGATGATCGAAGGGCCTGGACATATTCCGATGGACCAGATCAAGCTGCAGGTGGACAAGGAGGTCGAGCTTTGCGACGGCGCGCCTTTCTATGTGCTGGGGCCGCTGGTTACGGATATTGCTCCAGGCTACGACCACATTACGTCCGCGATTGGAGCTGCGATGATTGGATGGCATGGCGCGGCGATGCTCTGCTACGTCACGCCGAAGGAGCACCTTGGCCTGCCGAACGAGAAGGATGTGAAAGACGGAATTATTGCTTACAAGATTGCGGCGCATGCGGCTGATGTTGCGCGGCACCGGCCGGGCGCGCGCGATCGCGATGATGCGATCTCGCATGCGCGGTATACGTTCGACTGGGACAAGCAGTTTGCGCTGTCACTCGATCCGGAGACGGCGCGGTCGATGCATGACGAGACGCTGCCGGACGATTATTACAAGGAAGCTGCTTTTTGTTCGATGTGTGGTCCGAAGTTCTGCAGCATGAACTGGTCTAGCAAGGTGGACAAGTTCAACGAGCAGGAGCATGGGTTGAAGAAACCGGATCTGACGCAGATTGTCACCGAACAGATGGCGTTGCGGGGATAGAACGCAACTTCGGTTGGCAAGGAAAAAAGGGCAGCAGCGGGTTCGATGCTGCCCTTAAGCCTGCACAAAACAGTCTCTACGTAGCAGGGGAATATTGGGGAAGACCGAAGCAGTGGCTTGGGCTCTTATCGCGCGAAGCAGCGTCGCGCTGCTTTTCCTGCTGCGCGCCGGTCTTGCGCTGGTTCGCGTTTGGGACAAGCTGAACCTTGCTGAAATTGAATGCCATGCCAGCCACGCTCTGGGGAATGCGATAGGGCGAGGGCAGGCAGCAAAAATCCCCGAGAGACTCCAGGGAGCGGGCCCGGATCATAGGGAATCCTTTTCGGACCTGTCCGGGCGCATGGTGATGAGGGCAGGAGCAACGATCATGCTAAGGAACACTACGGCGAGAATGAGATCTTGAATCATTGCTGAACGCTCCTGAAGCAGTTTCGCCGCTTCTATGAGCCATCATCGATGAGTGCCGAGGAGGAAGACATAGCACTAAGGCGCGATGGAATACAGCGCAAGTTGTAGCCTCCGGATTTGTGCAAATAAACTTTGTGGATTGTGGAAATTTCGCATTGGCGCTGGGCGCGGACACTTGTTTTCGGGAAGGTAACGTTACTATTGTGCCGTGGAATCGAGCGCCGCCGCGGCCCGGTCGAGCGCCTGCGCCAGGTTTGCGAGTTGGGCCTGTGTGCGTGGTGCGTCGGCTGCATCGATGCCCTCGTTCACTCCGGGAATGACTACCGCGGCGTAGCCGGTAAATTCCCCGGGAGCGTAGATGCTGTGGCGATACCAGGGGCGGCGCGGCAGACCTGCGGGGATCAGCAGTGCGTGTTCGGTCGAGGAGAGAGCTTGATCGAAAGCGGAAGTGTCTTTGAGAGGCGCTAGCTGGCGGGCATGCGCGGCGGCTCCTGCGGCTGCGAACCTCTGAGCGGCGGCGAGTGCCTCACTGAAGTCGAGTTTCATGTTGCGACTCGTTGCGCGATTGCGCGCTTGTTCGAGATAGCCGCGAATCTCCTCGGCGTAGAGCTGGTAGTCGTAGGGGAGGATATCGGCGTCCGCCATGTGCAGTATTTCCAGGCCAAAGACGCGGGCCTGCTGCTGCGTGTAGGCGAAGGTTGGATCGACGAAGCGCACGAACCAGTCGTAGTTGTCGAAGACCGAGTGATAGACGCCGAAGGGGCCATCGGAGCCGATGTCGGTGGAGGGCACGCCGAGGTGCTGGAGGAATGGCGTGTAGTCCGAACCGGAGCCCAGATCGCCGAGCTGCACAGAATCGTCCCCATGCAATGCACCGCCGGCCGGGAGTTTGTAGGGTGCTAAACTGCGGCGGGTGACGCCCTCTTGTTCCTCCTTTTTCCAATGGTCGTAAACTGTGCCGCCCGCGGGGGATGGCACTTCTTTGGTGATCTCCCGGATGAACTCGCGCAGCGACGGCACCGCTGCAGCATTGAATATGGAGCCTGAGACGGCGACATCGGTGTTGAAGTAGGCGACTGCGTGGGCAAGTTCCGCGGCATGCTGCTCGGCCCATTCGGTTGAGCCGACCAGGCCTTCTTCTTCCGCATCCCAGCTTGCGACGATGATCGTCCGGCGCGGTCTCCAGCCTTGATGCAGAAGCGCGCCCAGCCCATGCACAGCTTCGAGCATTGCGACCGTTCCCGATACGGGGTCAGCCGCGCCATAGACCCACGCGTCGCGATGGCTGCCGGCGATGACCCACTGGCGAGGGTCTGCGGCGCCGGGGATTTTGCCGATGACGTCCCAGATGATGCGAAGGCGCGCATCCTGCACCAGATGCATGTGGACGCTGACTGGCGCGGTACCGCCGCCCGTGTGATAGGCGAAGGGGAGGCCACCCTGCCATTCATGCGGTACGGCGGCGCCTCCCAGCGCGCGGAGGATTGGCGCGGCATCGGCGGAGGAGAGCGGGTTGACCGGAATGTTGGGCTGGTCGTACTGGAACTTGCCGGTGGGGATTCGTTGGGAGTCGGGCAGCCCGGGCACGGAGGCGATGCCGGGCGTTGTGGGATCGCCTGGATAGATAGGGAGGAACTGGACCGAGCCTCGCTGGATGGCAGAGTCCGGCGGATAGGGACCCGCGGGATAGGATGCGCCGACGCCGAAACCGTTGTCGGCTGGGTCGGAGAAGATGAGAACGCCTTTTGCGCCGTACTGCTCGGCGATGTAGACCTTTGTTCCGCGAAAGTCGCCGCCGTAACGCACCAGGACGATCTTGTCCTTGACGCTGATACCAAGCTCGGCAAGGCGTTGGAAGTCCGCCTGGCGGCCGTAGTTGGCGTAGACCACTTCGGCGGTTACGTCGCCGCTGGGCGAGGATCCATTGAAGCCTGGAAGGACGCGAGGATCGTTCTGGAAACGGTCGGCTGCTTCGTTTGCGCCTGCGTCTACGTGTTCGCGGGTTGGGCCGCTGAATATCTTTTTGCCGGTGGCGTCGAAGGCTTCGATGAGCAGAGATACGGGCTTGTTGAGAAGCACGCGGTAGGGAACAATCTCGGTTTCGAGGCCGGCGGCCTTGAAGTGGTTCGCGACATAGACCGCGGTTGCGTAGTCCTCGGGGGAACTTGCCCAGTGCGGCGCCGCGGTGAGCGTCTTCATGTGCTGCTGCGCGAGCTTCGCATCGGGGACGGCGAGAAACTGCGCATCCCACTTTGCCTGCTGGGTGAAGTCGCGAAAGCCGAAGAGTTGCGAGGGGATGACTGGAGTTCCAACTGCGGTGGTGGATTTCTGAGCCGGAGTTGGAACGAAGCCGGCAAGCAGCACAAAAGAAGCTAAGGCCAGCAACGAAGCTCGGCGAGGAGGAGCAGTCAAATTACTTGCCTCTGCGCGGTTTTTATCATGAGGTGAAGGGCGGATCCCTCTCCTAGACAGCCTGTGTGCAGAACTTGCAGCGCGTGGCAGCCGCGGGAATGTCGCCCAGGCATTGCGGGCAGGCCTTCATCGGCGGCGGCTCGGCGGGCGGGTTGAACTTCTTGAGCAGGTACTGGGCCGGCAGCACGAGGAAGAAGTAGACCACAAGCGCAATCAGCAGAAAGTTGATGACCGCTGTCAGGAACGTGCCGTACTTGATCTCCCCGCCGTTGACATGCCCGATCATGTAATCGAAGTTCGGCTTGCCGACGATAGCGCCGAGAAGGGGATTGATGATGTTGGCCGTCAGCGCCGTGATGATCGCTGTGAATGCCACGCCAATGATGACGGCGACAGCCAGATCCATCACGTTTCCACGCAAGATAAAGTCCCGAAATCCCTTGATCATAAAAACCTCCTGGTTGAAATAAACCGTATAGGGGCCCTGAAGCTACAGCGGCAAAGTATAACCCACACATACCTATAGTAGATACGGACTCAACAGGAAAAACAGGATGAGCAGCATCGCCATCATGTCCATGTAGATGCACAGCACAACTCCGCCGTGATAGAAGTTCCAGCGCGGCTGCATGCAGCGGGCGGTGTCGAGGGTACCCAGCAGCGCGAGGAACGCTGGAATCACGAGAAGAAGCGTGGCGCGGCTGCGGGGAAAGTCGGAGAGCCGGACGGCCGTCGCGAAGCTCACCAACACCAGCAGATTGCCGCGAAGCAGAGACCTGCGGTGTGGATTGAAGACTGCGAAGGAGGAGAGGGGCCGGGCCACTAGAGACTCACTTCCTCTATTGTACGAAACGCGCGCGTGCTAAATCGGAGGCGTGGCCGATGCGGCCAGCGGCGCCAGCTTCGCGACTGATGGAAGCGTGCGGCATGGGGTTTCTCCGGGGTGGATCAGTGTAGCCGAAGGCCCTCCGGAGTCGCGTTCGGATTGTTTCATTTGGCGTCTGCACCCGCGGGAGCGGTTGCTGAAGAGGGCGACGGAACGACATTGTTTACCTCTGAGGTTGCAGTTTCCACGGCACCATAGCGATCGCGATGCAGGTCGTGGACGGCGATGCGGAAGAAGTACTCTCCTTTGGCGGGAGCGCTGATCTCCGCGTGATGGAAGATGCCTCCGTTGATCAACTGTTTTGCCTGCTCGAGCGTGGCTACGAGGTGGACCGTGGCATCCAGCGAGTTGACGACAGCGCCAACCGGATCGAAGACGAGGATGATGCACTCGAAGTCGGTGTGGTACTTGCCGTCGGAGGTGCGCAGGAAGGTGAGGCCGGTGGGATCGATGGCGTAGTTGACGCTGTACCGCCGGTAAGGACCATGAGTTTTTTGGCCCAGTGCGTTGCCCTCGGCAGGCTTGTCTTCCGGCTTGTTTGCGGGGTTGATGGGCACGACTCCCACCTTGATGAGAATCTCCGACGGAGCGGGAGTGCCGCGCGTCATGGCGACGCGCATCGTGTCCTGCATGCTGAGAGCGGTACCGGCGGTGACCGCGGCATCCACTGGGTTGACGGGACTTCTGAGCTTGGCCGGATCGTCAGCGTAGTAGCCCTTGCGGTAGGAGAGATTCAGCCCCTGGCGCGCGAGTTCGATTTTTATCTTGCGGAATTTGCCGTTGCGTTCGGAGTTCGCAGGCGTGTATTCGAGCGTGTAGAAGTTGGATCCCTCTTCGATGGCGCTCGCTACAGCTTCGGTGAGGCCGTTGGTATTCAGGAATGCGCGGCCGCCGGTGGCATTGGCCATCGCCTCCATCGTCTGGTGCTCAGCGGCTGTGTCGCTGAGGAACTTGTTCTGGTCCTGCATCATGCGCGCGGTGCCGTTCTTGCCGGTGTAGTTGCGGCCAGTTGAGGCATCGAAGACAGGGGAGTTTTGCAGCCCGCGTGCATCGATCGGGTAAACCGCGACCTGACTGCGGGCCAGTAGATTGACGGTGTCGCGGAACTCGTCTTCGGAGTTGGCCACTGCGGAGAAGGGGCGGGAGAGATCGGGGTCAGGGAGAACGTCGAGGGGGAACGAACCGGAGAACCAGATGAGATTTTTACGGCCGGGAATGATGGCGAGGTAGCGGGCGAGCTGGTTCATGGCATCAAGCGTGTATTTGGTGCGAAGCTGCAGTTGGAGGGACTGTTTCTGCGCGTCGAACTGACGCAGGTTAGCCACCATGCCGGGGTCTGCATCCAGATCTTCCATGTCGTCCGCCTGGCTGTTCTGGATGCCAGTGCTGCCCACCTGATCGTCCAGCAGCGGAGAGGCCTTACCCAGACTTTTGCTCATGAGATTCTTCAGGGTCTCGGGATCGCTGGTGAAGCCCTGCAGGACGACGAGGTGCGTGGTGAGTCCGAAGATGGCGATGCGCGTGCCGGGCGGCGTGGCCTTGAGGTAGGCGAGCAGTTGCTGGCGGACGTAACCCTGGTCGGCCATAGGCGTGTTGAGGGCGTCGAGCAGCAGGAGGTTGACCGCTCCGTTGGCCGGCGCGGGCGTGTAGTTGGTGAAGATGCCAGGCGGGAGCTTCGCCATCGGGGTGAACTTTGTTGCATCCGCGAGGGTGAGAGCGGAGTGCTCTTCAAAGTGTTTGATGGACTGCGGAGTTCCGCTCTCCTTCAGGGTGAAGTCGGCGGCTTTGAGTCCATGGACTGGAATTTTGTTGTGAGTCACCACCACGTCGACGATCACCAGTTGGGCGCTGGTCTTTAGCGTCGGGACGGGGCCGGGGGCAGTTTTGGCAGGCGCAGTTTGTGCCACTGCGGAGGTGATCATGCCAGCGAACAGAAAGGTGAGGCGCGCGAACCAACGAGTCATGAAATTACCCTGGCGATCAGTGTAGACGAGCGATGTGACCGCGAGAATCTTCCGTCTAATTTTCCGCGTTGGGGCGCTTGTACGGGGTCTGCATGCGGGCGCGGGCTTCGTTGATGGCGCCCTGGGTATTATCGTTGGTCTGGACGGCGAGGCGATACTCGTTGACGGCGCGTTCGCGCTGGCCTGTCACGTCGAAGATATAGCCGAGGTGGATGTGGCTCCAGACCTCGGTCCAGCGTGGGTCGCCGTCGCCGCGCAGGGCATCGCGGAAGCTGTTGGCGGCGGACTGGTAGTTGCGCTGCAGAAAGAAGACCTCCCCGACGCGGTAGTTGGCGAGCGAGCTGGATTTGTTGGAGTCGAGGGCCTTCTGGTATTCGCCGAGCGCGCCGGTGTAGTCGCCCTGAGCGACGAGTTGCTGGCCGCGCAGGACGGCGACGCGGACGGCGAGGTCGGGGGTGCTCTTGAGCACCCAGTTCTCGGGATCGATGGAGATGCGGCGAGGCCGGCCGAAGGTCTCAACGGTGTACTGGGAGTCGGTGCCGGAGACATCGATGCGGCGATCTTCCGTTTTGCCGTCCGTCTCAATGCGCAGCTCGACCGGCATGCGGAAGAGGTCGAGGTCCTCGTTGATGGAGCCGACGGTGCGGAAGCCCTTGTTATTGCCTAAGCGGTAGGTGACGTACTTGTTCTTGAAGGAGGGTGCGCCGGTGCCGTCGATCCACTGGGAGAAGAAGGCGGTGAGGTCGAGTTTGGTCTGGGCCTCGGCGACGGTCTGGACGTTGGAGCTGCGGATGCCTTTGTCGGTGTACTGGGATAGCAGAGCGCGGAGGAATTTCTGGAAGCCGTCTTCGCCCATCTCCCAGCGGAGCATGTGGAAGACCATCGCGCCCTTTTCGAGGGTCATGGACTGGAACTGCGGCGAGTAGGGATCGAGGCGGCCGAGCGTGGTGAGGGGTTCGGTGTCGTAGGCGAGGGCACCGGCCTGTACGTCGCCAATGGCGGTCTGAAAGGCGGCCTTGCCGGCTGAGTCTTCGAGGTACATCAACTCGCCGTAGCGGGACATGCCGTTCGTGATCCAGGCATCGTTGAGCGTGGCGGGTGAAACTTCCGAGCCCCACCACTGGTGGGCGAGGGTGTTGGCGAGGAGGCGGGACGCGGTGTGGTCGACGATGCGGTTGCCGGCGATGGCGGCCATCTCAGGCGCCCAGGCAGCGGAGACGGCATCGTCTGGCAACTCGACGACGTTGATGCGGCCGGATTCGGGCTGGCCGAAGATGCTGGTCAGGAACTCGAACTCGCGGCCAGCCTGCTGGGCAAATTCGACTGCGCCGGACTTGCGCTTGTCGGTGGTGTAGACGTGGATGTTGTTGATGCCGCCGTTGACGGGCGGCAGGAATTTTCCGGCGACGATGGTGCCGGGGAAGCCGGGCTTCGACCAGACGAAGCTGAACTCGTTGCGGCCGTCGGGCAGTGCTTTCTTGTTGGGAGTTCCGCTGCCCACCGCGGTGTAGTCGGCTGGGACGCGGATGTGCATCTCCGCGGTGAAGCGGTCGGTGAAGAGGCCAGTCATCGGGAACCAGCGGCCGGGATAGAGCAGTATGCTGATGGGGTCGGCGATGGCGGCGAGCTTGATGCCGTCGACCGGGCTGGTGTCGGAGCCGACGAGGGCGCCGGTGTAGGCGAAGTGGAAGGTGTTGGAGGAGTTCTTGGCGAGCGGCGTGCGCAGGGAGACGCGGACGGTTGAGTTGGTGGTAAGGCGCTCGGAGGTGAGAGGCCGGTTGGCGTTGTCGGTGAGCGAGGTGATGTTGAGGCCGTTGTTGAGCTCGAATGTGGCGGTGGTGAGGTCTTCCAGCGCGGTGAAGGTAACGTCCGCGGTGGCTGTGAGTTTGTTGGTGGCAGGGTCGATGTCGGCAGTAATGACGTAGCCGGTGATGTCGATCTGCGGGCGGGCTGGAGCAGCGAGGGCCGGGCGCCAGGCTGGGGCCGTGAGGAGGCTCAGGAAGAGTAGTACAGCGACTGAGGCGCGGTTTCGGGGGCAGACAGACATGCGGTTGCGAATCCTCAAAGCGGTGCGACCTCGGGAGCAGTTAGCCCAATGGTAAAGCCGTTCGGAGGGATCTGGGCGTTGGACACAAAATTCAGACATACATCTTTCGTTGAATCCCGTGAGGTTAGACGTTTGTGGAGGGATTTTGGGTTCGGTCGCCGGGGCTGGAGGCAAGGAGGGCTTCGATCGCGTCGCAAACCCGTTCGATGGGGGTTCCGGTGGGGCCGGATTCGGCGGGTGGGAGGAGTTTGGCGCGGGTCTCGGCGAGGTCGGCGATCATGCGGGCTCGTTCGGGGGTGTCTTCCAGGAGCGGACGGAGGGTTGCGGCGAGGTTTTGGGCGGTGAAGCGGTCGTTGAGGAGTTCGGGGACGATGCGGCGACCGGCGATGAGGTTGGGCATGGCGATGGGGAGGTTGCCGTCGGCGTCTTTGAGGGCGGCTCCGTCACCGATTTCGGCAGGGTAATGGATGAGGCGCTTGGCGAGGGCGAAGGTGAGGCGCGAGACTCGGTAGACGACGACGAAGGGGGTGCCGATGGTGAGGGCCTGGACGGTGGCGGTGCCGCTGGCGACGATAGAGGCGCGGGAGTGGTGGAGGGCGGCGCGGGCGTCTTTCACAAAGGTGATGCGGGGAGGATTCGGGCCTTCCAGGAGCTCTCCCGTTATCTCCTGCATTGTCGCCAGCGTTTCCGCGCTGACGGTCGCCGCAATAGGAACGAGGTATTCGTAACTATTCCCGAGAAGGATTGCGGTTTCGACCATATCCGAGAGGTTTGCGAATATCTCGCCGCTTCGGCTTCCGGGAAGCAGAGCGATCCATGGCTTCGCGGAATCGAGCGAGTAGCAAATCCCCTGCATGCTTTTGTAGAAGGCCCAATCGGGAAGAGGAGTTGACTGCAAAACGCCATCGGCAATATTCCACTGTTCCTGATGGATTGCCTCCGCTCCGGACGCATAGGCTTCACGCGAGATATTTGGGGTGGGAAGTGTGGCGAGGGGATGGCCCACGAATTCGGCGTCAACGCCGCGAGCGTGGTAGAAGGCGGCTTCGAACGGGAAGATAACGAGCATCTTCGAGACGCGTTGCTGGACCCAACGCAGGCGGCGGCGCTTCCAGGCCCAGAGCTGCGGGCTGACGAACCAGACGACAGTGATATTGAGGCGTTTGCAGTGCTTGGCGAGGCGGAAGTTGACGTCGGGGAAGTCGATGAGGATGGCGATCGAGGGGCGGTCGCGTTTGAGGGCGGCGACGAGGCGCCGATATTGGCCGTAGACGTGGGGCATGTGGCGGATGACTTCGGTGATGCCCATATGGGCGACATCTTCGGCGCGGACGATGCGAGTCTGGCCGGCAGACTCCATCTCGGCGCCACCGAGGCCGGTGAAGGTTGCGGCGGGTGTGCGGCGGTGCAGCTCGGCGATGATCTGCGCGCCGTAGTGATCTCCGGAGGCTTCGCCGGCGGAGAGGAAGATGCGCGGATTGGGCTTGGCAGCGATGAGGATGAGTTTACCGGTTGCGGCGGTACGATGGAGGGATGAAGGCGAAGGAGAAGAGGTTTCGGGCGGTGCTGGAGAAGGGCGATCGCGCGCTGGGATGGACGATTGTGCGGGTTCCGTTTGAGCCGCAGGAGCTGGGCAAGGAGATGGTGAGGTTGCGCGTGCGCGGCGAAGTAAATGGGTTTGGGTTTCGGACGTCGCTGTTTCCGGATCCGCGCGGAGGGTTCTTTCTGTTGGTGAATCGGGTTGTGCAGGAAGGGGCGGGAATCAAGCTGGGGGATTCGGCGGAGTTTCGGCTGGAGGCCGATCTGGAGCCGCGCGAGGCGGAGTTGCCGGATGAGCTTGCGGTGCTGCTGGACGATGAGGCAGGTTTGCGCGATTGGTATGACGGATTGAGCGAGTACACGCGGCGCGAGATTGGGAAGTGGGTTGTTGGCGTGAAGTCGGATGCGGCTCGGATGCGCCGGGCGGAGCAGATGGCAGAGCGGCTGCTGGCTACGATGGAAGGGGAGCGCGAGTTGCCTCCGATGATCGAGGCGGCGTTTCGGGCATGGCCGAAGGCGAGAGTTGGGTGGAAGAAGATGACGGAGACGCAGAGGCGCTCGGAGTTGATGGGCGTGTTTTACTACCGGACGCCGGAGAGCCGTTTGAGGCGAGTGCAGAAGTTGTGCGAGGTTGCGGAGAAGCAGAGCGCTCGCATTCTCAGGTAGGATTGAAAGTTGTAAGGGAGAGACTCGATGAGCTTGTTACGTGAACCCTGGCTGGACCGTTGGTGGCTGCCGCTGCTGATTCTTTTTGGAGTGCTTTTTGTTTCGTTTCTCGTGAGCTTCAATCCCGTGATTTGAACCATCAGGGAGACTGTGTCCAATCTGGGATTCTAGCGGAGCAGCATTGGATACAATTGGAGGAGAGGCCACCAACATGTCCGATGTCGTTACCGCTTTGCCTCAGGTCATTCAGGATTTGGTTGCGCCCGACCTGAAGGCCCATACGGTAAAGTTGGAAGCCCTTCAGAAGCTGGCCGAGATTCAGCATGATGCTGTGATGAAGACGCTCGATGCCTTTCGGGCCGAGATGCGGTCTGAGTTTGCAGCGCTACGCGCGAACAATCAGGTTGAGGTCTTTCGCCAGGTTTCGCCGATCAGTGAGCGGATCGCTGTGGTGTAGTCGCGGACGCGTTAGGGAAGGCTTTGAAGCTTTCAGCGCACCTAAGATGTCTCATATAAGGAGGAGATGCTTGGCTAAGCTAAGTCGCGTTCTGGTGCTGATGGGGTTGCAAATCTCATTTTCATATTGCCCGTCGTTTGGACAACCGTCATATAGTGCGCGAAACACTTCTACAAGCACACAAGGTGCTTTGAGCCCGGCATTTCGGACCCCGATTTCGCGTGCGCTAGATGCCTTCAATCGACTCGATTCATCCGTTTCCAATGACCCTCCGGCTCCAAAGGAAACAAAGGCGCTACTCCTTGAAGCAAAAAAGGCTTGCGATGAAGCAAAATATGTGGCCAAGACGAAGCAAGACACAGCGGTACTGCAATACCTGCGATTCGCCGTCCTAAGTGTGGAGGCTCAACAAAACTTCTCCATTCAGAGCCCTGAATGGGAAACAATACACCATCGAACGATCCAATGTTGGGTGGAAGCCGGCTATTTCATCCGTCCGAAAGGCCTTCCTCCAGCAGCTTTGGAGCGAGCAAAACAGGGAACTTGTCTCAAGGAATCAGAAGTTTGGATACCTGGCGACAAGCCATAGGGCGGCTAACTATTACTCGCTTATACGCTTGGCTAGGTAGGCGAGGACTTCCATGAAGGATATTGTCAAACCCGTGATTAGCTGTGGAGCGCCAAAGCATTGACTATGCTTCCGGTGCGACCGACGCCACCGGAGTCAACTAGAACGACAATTTTCCCAGGTTGTGCGATCTCCAGAATTTTATCAGTCACAAATCGCTTTGTTTCCTGTGTGACTGGTTTTGTATCTTCTGTTGGAAACTCCCAGAGTCGATATCTGAAACCATAATGTCTGTTGAGCCACTCCTGCCAGGTCGCAGCGTCCGGCCTTTCTTCACGCTTATCAAAGCCTCCACGAAAGGAATAGTAGCTGAATTCACTGAGCCCGGTTGGTTTTCGTCCGAGCAAGGATACGATACTGATCTCGTCGCCCGGATGGGCTGTATCTAAGGTGCGAGAGCAAACCTCATTTTCGATACCTGCAATCCAAGCCATGACCATTTCGTCGCAAATCGTTGCTTTCTTGCTGCCTAGCGATCTTCCCGGCCTCGCACATGTGTAGAGGAGCCCTCTGACCAAAGGACCACTCCAGCTATATCTAGCCAGCCGATATGGTTCTTTGAGAGGTGACATATGCGCCTATCATAGCTTCGAAATGCGCCCGATGAACTAAGGGAAAGATCGAGTACAAAAGCAGATCCCCTTCGGGGATGACAAACAGAAAGGGGGATGACAAACAAGAGAGACAAGAGCAGGCATAGTCGGGCTATGCGGGGACGCCGATCTCCTGGTCTTTGTACTGGAGCTGGTAGAGCTTCCAGTAGAGGCCGCGCTGGGTGAGCAACTGCTGGTGGGTGCCGCGTTCGCGGAGCTGCCCCTTGTGCATGACGAGGATGGTGTCGGCGCTCTGGATGGTGGAGAGGCGATGCGCGATCAGCACCGACGTCCGGCCGGTGATCATGCGCGAAAGGGCCAGGCGGACGCGGTGCTCGGTCTCGGTGTCGACGGAGGAGGTGGCCTCGTCGAGGATGAGGATGGCGGGCGCGTGAGCGAGGGCGCGGGCGAAGCTGATGAGCTGCTTCTGGCCGGTGGAGAGGGTGGCTCCGCGTTCGAGGACGGGCTCTTTGAAGCCGTGGGGCAGGGTGCGGATGAAGTCGGCTACATTGACCTCTTCGGCGGCGCGTTCGAGCTGGGTGTCGGTGATCCAGCTTGAGCCGAGGCGGATGTTGTCGGCGATGGTGCCGGTGAATAGGAATGGGTCTTGCAGGACGACGCCGAAGCGGCGGCGAAGTTGCGTGAGGTCCTGGTCGCGGACGTCGACTCCGTCGATAAGGATTTGGCCGGCCTGGATGTCGTAGAAACGCATCATCAGGGAGGTGATGGTGGTCTTTCCTGCGCCGGTGTGGCCTACGATGGCGGCGGTTTCTCCGGGGGAGATGGTGAAGGAGACGCCGCGGAGGATCCATTCGGTGTCGGCGAGGGGGCCTGTGGTGAGATCGGTGGCAGGAACAGACGAAATACAGGGGTCCTTCACTTCGTTCAGGATGACGGCATTCTCTAAATAGGCTTTCTGCTCTGCGTTGAGGGTTTGGTAGGTGAACCAGACGTTGCGGAATTCGATGGAGCCGGATTGGTCACCGGCGATGGGGTGGGGCGGCGAGACGATGGTGGGCTGGTCGTCGAGGAGTTTGAAGACGCGCTCCGAGGCGGCCATGGCGGCTTGCAGGATGTTGTACTTTTCGCTGAGGTCCTGAATCGGGCGAAAGAAGCGCTGCGCATATTGGATGAAGGCGATGAGGACGCCGACTGTGACGGTGCCGAAGAAGCCGGATGCGTGCGATGGATTGAGGCCGAGGGCGTGGGCTGCGGCGAGGAAGTGCTCGTTGCGCAGGCCGGCGATGCCTCCGCGCCAGATGACGAGGGCGATGGCGGTGGAGCTGAGTAGTTCGACGATGGGGTAGTACCAGGCGTAGGCGAAGATGGCGTCGGTCCAGGCCTGCTTGTTCTCGTGATTGACGGCGGAGAAGTCGGTGAAAGCGCGGCGCTCGCGATTGAAGAGCTGCACGATCGACATGCCGGAGACGTACTCCTGGGTGAAGGAGTTGATCTTGGCGGTGGCGGCGCGCTGGCGGCGGTAGCTCTCGCGAACCTTGCGGCGGAAGATTTTGGTGACGAAGAGGATTGCCGGGATGACGGCGAGCGTGAGCAGGGCCAGCGGCCAACTCATGCGGACCATGATGACGACGATGAAGAGCAGCATGAAGGCGTTGTCGAAGATTTCCAGGACGCCGGCGGTGAACATCTCGTTGAGGGCGTCGACGTCGGCGGTGACGCGGGTGACGAGGCGGCCGACGGGGTGGGTGTCGAAGAAGGCGGGCGACATGCGCTGGAGGTGGCGGAAGATCTGGGAGCGCATGTCGAACATGATCTTCTGGCCGGTCCACTGCATGAGGTAGGTCTTGAGCAACTCGAGGGTGAAGGCGAGCAGCAGGGCGGCGAGGTAGAGGGCTGCAATCTCGGTGATGCCGGTCATCGGGGCGGGGCTGAGGCGGCGGGCGAGCCAGGAGAGGCGGGCGCGGTCCGTGGGGCCGGACATGTAGGTATCGACGGCGACTTTGAGGAGTAAGGGGCCGGAGACATCACAGGCTGCCCGGAGGAGGACCGCGACCATAGAGAGGCCGGCCTGGAGCTTGTAGGGGCGCAGATAGGTGAGAAGGCGGCCCATAAGGCGACCGTCATAGACCTTGCCGACAACGTCGTCGGATGCGGTGGGCTTCTTTTCAGGTTCTTTCGCCTGCTTCTCGTCTGCCATGCCTGCGTGGGGGACCCCTCTCCCCCTTTAGGTATCCAAAGTCCTCGAAACAAATGGTTTAGGTCATAACCGTCAACTGTAAAGTCGTCATTCCAATGGCTTTAGGTCCAAGCAATCTGGAGTGAGATATATTGCCCTTTGAAGCCACCCGAATTGGATGCCGGGGATTTGGTCTCTGCTTCTATTTTACTGGATAGAGGAAAACTCAACGGCCAACTATTTTTTGGCGGGAAGTTATTTCCTGTCTATGGGATAGGGTTTATTTTGCCCGATAAAGGGCTTGACAGGGGCCAAATCGACGAGCGGAACGGAGGAGATGGCCGCGAGGATTTCGCCTTGGCCGCTCGCCTGAGCGAAGACGACCAGGCGGAAGTTGGCGGGGGAGAGCTCTTTGGGGATTTCAAGGGTGAAGGGTATCTCGTGGGGGCTGAGAGCGTCGATGGGGCCGAGGCGTTGGAGGGAGCGGACGACGGAGACGTGGTTGAGGGTGTGGCCGCCGTTTTCGCCATACAGGACCTTGGTGGAGGCGGTGGGTTCGATGAGGGCGGCGTAGAGGCCGGCTTTGGGTAAAGCGGCTGAGGGCGGGATCGAGACGGTGCCGGTGAGGTGGTTGCCATTGAGGGCGACGGCAGACAGAGCGAGTGGAAGTTTGGGGGTGAGGGCGGCCTGGGTGATGGCGCGGAGGGCGTGCGCGCTGCCATTCCCGACGAACTGGTCGATTCCGTCGACGATCATCTGCGGGGTGTAATTGTCGTCGAGGCGAAGGCGCTGGGCGTAGACGGTCTGGCGGTCGGTGAACTGGCGCGCGGAGAAGCGGTCGTGCCAGCCCAGGGACTCCCAATAGTCCACGTGTTCTTCGAGGACGATGATGTTGGCGCTGGGGATGGGTTGCTGAAGCTGAAGGCGAGCAAGGAGCGCGTCGGCGGGTGGGCAACTGGAGCAGCCCTCGGAGGTGAAGAGCTCGACGAGGACAGGGGTGGCGTTAGGGTGGGCGGGGGACTGGGTTGCGAGTTGCGAGCCTACGCGGGCATCTTCACTGAGGATGGCTTGCTTGGCGGCTTGTACGTTGGCGATGGAGTGGAGGAAGAAGACGCAGAGGAGGGCTGCTGCGGTGAGAGTCATTGCGGCGACTGCGATGCGGGTGCGGGTTGTGCCGAGGAGCGTCATCGATTTGTGCTCTCTCTGGGATTAGACGCCTGAGAGGAAGAATTTGCATGAAAGAATTGGGGGTGATGCGTGAGACTGCTGGCGTATATATCTCGGTGCCGTTCTGCAAGGCGAAGTGTACGTACTGCAACTTTGCCTCGGGGGTGTTTGGGGCGGAGCGAATGGATGTTTATGTGGAGCGGGTTTGTGGGGAGATGCAGGGGGTGCGGGCGGAGATTGCTCGGCTTTGTGGTTTGGGAGAGTTAAGGCAGGAGCAAAAGCGAAATGCGGGGGTTCATCGCTCCGCTCAGAATGACAGTCTTTTTCGCAACTGCGAAGAGATACTGAACGAGTCGGCCATGGTGGATACGGTGTTTTTGGGCGGGGGGACGCCTAGTTTATTGTCGGGGGGGCAAGTGCGGCAATTGTTTGAGACGTTGCGTGGGGAGTTTGAGGTGGCGGCGGGGGCGGAGATTACGCTGGAGTGCGCGCCGGGGCAGTTGGAGAACGAGACGCTGGAGGAGTTGCTGCGGCAGGGGATGAACCGGGTGAGCTTTGGGGTGCAGAGCTTTGTGGATCGCGAGGCGGCGGCGGTGGGGCGGCTGCATACTCGGGCGATGTGCCTGGCCGAAATTGCGCGGATGCGGGCGGCGGGGGTGGAGAACCTGAACGTGGATTTCATTGTGGGGTTGCCGCATCAGACGGCTGAGAGTTGGGGCGAGTCCGTGGAGATTGCGATTGCGAGTGAGGTTCCGCATGTGAGCGTGTACATGCTGGAGGTGGATGAGGATTCGCGGCTGGGTCGGGAGATATTGGAGACAGGGGCCAGGGTTCAGGGGCCAGGGCCCAGGTATGGGGCGGGGGCTGTGCCTAGTGAGGATGAGACGGCGGAGTGGTATGAGGCGGCCTGCGGATGGCTGGAGGATGCGGGGGTGCGGCAGTATGAGATTTCGAACTTTGCGCGGGAGGGTTTTGCTTCGCGGCACAATGTGAAGTATTGGCGGCGGGAGGACTATCTGGGGTTTGGGCTGGATGCTCACTCGATGCTGCGGTGCGGGGAGGATGCGGTGCGGTGGGCGAATGGGGATGAGTTGGAAGAGTATCTCAGGGGCCAGGGTTCAGGGGCCAGAGCCCAGAAGGCTGAGGGGTTGAATGTTTTGGGAGCGCGTGAGGCGGGTGGGCGTGTTGTGGATTGGGTTGGGCCGGAACAGGGGTTTGAAGAGGCCTTGTTTCTTGGGTTGCGGATGAATGTTGGTGTGGAGTTGGAGCGGCTGCGGAGGGAGTTTGGAGTGGCGTTGGTGGAGGGCGCGGTTGCGGCTACGCGTGACGTCGAAGAGGCTGGGTTGGTGGAGTGTCGCGAGGGGTGGTTGAGGCTGACGGGGCGGGGACGGATGGTTTCGAATGAGGTGTTCGGGCGGTTGTTGGTCGGCGCTGCGGGGTGAAGGCGGTTCGCTTCGCAAATGCCCACCTTAGAGCATTTTTCCTATTACTATGAACCGGGAAATGTACAAGAGTGCCGTTTTTCTTGGGAAAAACGACGTGTAGTTCTGAGACTTAGCGTACACCTATAGGGAAAATGCTCTCTAGCGCGATAAAGCCGTGCGAAGATGGGCACCCGGCTCTGTGGCCTCCGACGCTAGTCGCCGCCGGGTTCAATGATGGGTTTGGTGGCGAGGAAGACCGAGGCGACGGTGCCATGGCTGGGGCCTTCTGTTTCGCTGCGGAGGTCGATGGTGCCGGCATGCTTCCGGATGATGCCCTGGGAGACCCAGAGGCCGAGGCCGGTGCCGCGTTCGCCCTTGGTGGTAAAGAAGGCCTGGAACATGTGCGCGCGGTTCTCGGGGAGGATGCCGGGGCCGTTGTCGGCGATCTCGACGATGGCGCCGGGTTCGAGCCTCTGGCCTAGCCCATCGACGCCTGCGGGGCGCGGGGTAACGCGGACGACGACGGTGCCTCCCGTGCCGGCGGCCTCGGCCGCGTTGGTGATGAGGTTGGTGAAGACCTGGCGAAGCTCGGCGGGGAAACCGTCGACGGCGATCTCGGCTGGGAGTTCGGCAGCGACGGTGACGCCGAGGTCGAGGAAGCGTCGCTCCATGAGGAGGAGCAGGTCTTCGAGCATGTCCTTGAGGTTGACGGGGACGGGCGCCTTGGACTCGCGGTAGAGGCTGAGCATGGCCCGGCTAATCTGGGTGACGCGCGTGAGCTCCTTTTGAGCCAGATCGAGAAACTGTTTGGACTCTTCCGGGGTGCTGCCGGTCTGCAAAAGAAAGAGGAGGTTTGAGACGGAGTCGAGGGGGTTGTGGATCTCGTGCGCGATGGTGGCGGCGAGGCGCCCCGCGACGGCAAGTTTTTCATTGGCGAGGAGCGCGGCGCGGGTCTTGCGGGCGACGGTGATGTCGCGAAAGACCATGACGATACCGGTGAGATTGCCGGCTTCGTTGCGGATGGGGGCGCCGCTATCGTCGATGGCGAGTTCTTCACCGTTCTTGCGGATGAGGAGGGTGTGGTTGGCGAGGCCAACGGTTCGGTCGAGACGCTTGACCTTGGCGACGGGATTTTCGACGAGCTCCCGGGTGGTCTCGTTGACGATGTTGAAGACCTCTTCGAGCGGACGTCCGCGGGCTTCGAGCTCCTGCCAGCCGGTGAGCTCCTCGGCGACGAGGTTCATGATCTCGACGTGCCCTTCGGCGTCGCAGGTGATGACTCCGTCGCCGATGGAGGCGAGGGTGGTGCGCAGATGCTGCTCGGACTCGAAGAGTTCTTCGGCGCGGAGATGCTGCGCTTCGAGCGCACTGCGGAAAGCCAGGGAGACCGTTTCGAGACGGTTGCGGGTGAAGAGGCCGATGAGGAGGCCGATGGTGAGGGCGAGCAGAATGAGCACGAAGATGACTTCATGCAACTGGCGCTCCCACTTGTTGGCGCGTTCGTCACGGCGTTGCCGCGAGGCGGCTACCAAGGCTTCCAGGTGGCCGCGCATGGAGTCCATATCGGTCTTGCCGGTCAAATTGAGGTCGATGTCCGAGGTCTGGCCACCGGCGGCGATCATGGCGATGAGGGGTTCGACGAAGGCGGTGTGCCAGTTCTGATGCTCGTTGATGAAGGACTTCGTGTCAGGCTCTTCGTCGGTGGCCAGATTCAGCTGCTCGTCGATGGCCTTCTGTAGGGGGATCTGGGCTTGATGGTAGGGCTCGAGGAAGCGCGGGTCGGAGGTAATCTCGTATCCGCGGAGGCCGGTTTCCTCGTCATCGACGAGGCGCTCAATCCGGGTAGTCAGGGCGATTTTTTTGTCGGAGAGTTCGATCTGGGCGACGGTGTCGTCGGCCGCTTTGATCTGCCAGATGAGAATGCCGGCGAGGACGAGCAGAGCAAGCACAGGCAGGATCATGACCTGACGCAGAATTTGTTTGAATTTGCTGAGCTCCAAGCCTCTTTATCCTTCCGCGCGCTATGCGTGCCGAGGTGCGGTTGGGACCGAGAGTAGACTGCCCAGTTTTTTGAGGAGGACAGGAGCTCCCTCGCCCTTGGTCATATAGATATCGACCAGCGAGCTGACTTCAGAGGGGAGGCCCACGTAGGCGGAGAGGAGAAGAATTGGAACTCGGGGCTTGGTCTGGCGCATCTTTTTCGCGACTTCCCCACCATGCATCCCGGGCATGGAGTAGTCGAGGACGACTGCATCGATTGGGTGAGACTCAAAGATATCGAGGCCGGAGTAGCCGTCGGCGGCGGTCAGGACCTGATACCCGGCGCGCTCGAGGAGGATCTTGCGGACGCGCAGGCCCACGACCTCATCGTCAACGCAGAGTATAAGATGCGATGCATTCTCCATGGCGCAAAACCTCAGATAAAAATCGCCCGCCCTTCCGGTCAGTATACCTCGGGACAACTGGTATTGCGATGAGGATTCGATGCAAGATTCATCGTATGTTTGCAAAGTGGGCTACAACTTTAGTCTAAGCTGAAGGTGCTCTGCGCTCTATCGTGCGGTCGGAGTTTTCGGGCCTTTTGCGAAGCTGCCTGGGGCGTAGTTTTTTGAAACAACACGTTCGAGGGATTGCCCATTGAGTCAGACGGTTTTTGTGCTGGAAGATGACCCGGATATCTCGCGGCTGGTGCAGTATCACCTGGAAGCGGCGGGCTATACGGTGAAGCCGTATATGACGATTGGGACGATTCTGGCCGACGCCGAGCGGACGCCGCCCGCGGTTTTTCTGCTGGACATCATGGTTCCCGGCGGGGATGGGCTGGACCTTTGCCGGAGGCTGCGCAAGAACACAGCGCTGAGTACGGTGCCGATCATCTTTCTGACGGCGCGGGCCGCGGAGAACGATCGTGTGACGGGGCTTGAGCTGGGCGCGGACGACTACATTACGAAGCCGTTCGGAACCCGGGAGCTGGTGGCTCGCGTGAAGGCGGTGCTGCGGCGGTTTGAGCGGCCGACCGCTCCGAGTGTGGTGAAGTTCGAGAACGTCGAGATCGACGCGAATGCGATGCAGCTGCGGGTGGATGGCGAGCTGGTGACGACGACGGCGACGGAGTTTCGGCTGCTGGATTATCTGGCGCGGCATCCGGGGCGGGTGTTCTCGCGCGATCACCTGCTGGATGCGGTTTGGGGCGATGCGCGGTTTGTGACGCCGCGGTCGGTGGATGTGTATGTGCGGCGAATTCGCGAAAAGATCGAAGCGGATGCCGAGACGCCACGGTATCTTAAGACGATGCGCGGAGCTGGATACCGGTTCGAGATGCCGAAGGCGCAGCCGGCGTAGGCGCTGTCCAGAAACTTCGCGCTATGATGGATGCGATTTCGCGGCAGAGGGAGAAATGCCTGTCCCAGGGGCTAAAGCCCCGAATTTGTGGTCGCTTTTATGTCCGGGATGAATCCCGGACCTATCTCAGAAGCAAGAGCAACGGCAAATCTCAGAAGCAAGAGCAACAGCAAACCGGCAAACTGCCAAGTTTCTGGACAGGTTCTTAGGCGCGGGAGCATTTTGGCATGAAGCGAAGTCTCTTCCTGACAGTTTTTCTGCGGATGTTTTTCCTGCTGGCGCTTATTGCGACACTCGCTGTGCGTTCGAGCGGGCAATGGTTCAGCCTTGGCATGGTGATTGCTTTGCTGTGCGGGAGTGCGGCACTGTTTGCATGCATCGCGGCACTGGGAGTGACGCGATCGGTCCGCCAGGGGCTGGCTCCATTGCAGAAGCTGGCGGAGACATTGCCGGACCAGACGCCTGAGCTGGAAGATTTCGAGCTACAGCGGTATAGCGACTTTGACGGCTTGGCGGGCGCGATCGCGGGGGCTTCGACGAAGACGCAGAGCGCGCTGATGCGAGCCTCGGCGAGCCGGCGCGAGTTGGAGGCGCTGCTGGATTCGATGCAGGACGCCGTGGTGGCGGTGGATGCGTCGGGGCGGATCCAGTGGACGAACCAGAAGATGCAGCGGCTGATTCCGGGGTCGACGACCGGGAGCGCGGTGCGGGTGGGGCATGCGCTGGTGCAGACGATCCGCGATCCCGAGGTGCTGGAGTGCGTGAAGGCGGCGCTGGAGGACCAGACGGTGTGCGAACGCAGGACGACATCGCTGCTGCCGGGGAAGATCTTCGAGATCAATGCATCGCCGATGCCCGGCGGCGGCGCCGTGGCGGTGCTGCACGACATTACGCGGATCGAGCAGGTGGAGAGGGCGCAGCGGGACTTTGTGGCGAATGTGTCGCACGAACTGCGGACGCCGCTGACGTCGATCAGCGGGTATGTGGAGACGCTGCTGGACCATGAGCAACTGACGCCGGTGGCGCAGGAGTTTCTGGGGACGATTCTGAAGAACGCGACACGGATGAACCGGCTGACCGAAGACCTGCTGACGATGACGCGGGTGGAGTCGCGGGAGTCGGAGATGCATCCGGGGCCGGTGGGCGCGGATGCGCTGGTGCGGGATGCGGTGGAGGCGATGCGCGGGCTGGTGCAGGACGAGGAGGCGGTGCTGGAGATTGGGGAGGTGACCACGGCTGAGGTCTTTGCGGATACGGATTCGGTGGTGCAGGTGCTCGGAAATCTGATTGAGAATGGGATCAAGTACGGGCGGGGGCGGAATGCGGCGCAGAGCCGCGTGGTGGTGAGCGCGCGGAAGCTTCCCGATGCGGGGATGGTCGAGTTCAGCGTGCGGGACTTTGGGCAGGGGATCGGGTCGGAGCACCTGGAGCGGATTTTTGAGCGGTTCTACCGGGTGGACAAGGCGCGGTCGCGGGAGTCGGGCGGGACCGGACTGGGGCTGGCGATCGCGCGGCATGTGGTGGAGATGCAGGGCGGGACGATTCGGGTGGAGAGCGAACTGAATGCGGGGAGCGATTTTCTGGTTGTCCTGCCGACTGTAGAAAGACCGGCGTAAATGGTTTGTTTGTTGCCTATTTCACGGCTATGTAACCTTCCCGTAACAATCGAAGCGGACACTGTTTAAGGGCATAGCTGACAGGGTCCGAGGCGAGTCCTGAGCGGAACAATTTGTGCGCGAGGATGCGCGCTTTACTTCGAGGAGAGACGATGAAATTGAGATTGATTGCAGCAGGTCTGTTGGCGACAGTAGCAGGAGTTGCGAGCGCGCAGAATATCAATGCGGCTGGTGCCAGCGCTCCATATCCGATCTATAACAAGTGGTTCACCGAGTATGCGCAGTCGCATCCAAGCGTGAAGATCAATTATCAGTCGATCGGTTCGGGCGGCGGCATCAAGGGAGTTTCCGAGGGAACGCTGGACTTCGGGGCGAGCGATGGGCCGATGACCGACCAGCAGCTTGCGGCTTCGAAGGTCAAGATCCTGCACATTCCGACCGTGATCGTGGCGGCCGTGCCGATCTATAACCTGCCGGGCGTGAGCAACGATCTGAACTTCGCTCCCGATGTGATTGCGGATATCTATCTTGGCAAGATTATGAAGTGGTCCGACGCGCGCATCGCGAAGGACAACCCCGGCGTGAAGTTTCCGGACAAGGCGATCCTGCCGGTGTACCGTTCCGACGGCAGCGGCACAACGTATATCTTCTCGGACTTCCTGAGCAAAGTGAGCCCGGCGTGGGCGGCTGGCCCGGGTAGGGGGACGGCGCTGAAGTGGCCGGTGGGGATTGGGCAGAACAAGAACGATGGTGTCGCCGGCATGGTGCGGCAGACTCCGGGCGCGTTCGGGTATGTGGAGCTGGTGTATGCGGTCGAAAACCACATTCAGTATGGCGCGGTGCGGAATGCAGCGGGCAAGTTTGTGAAGGCGACTCCCCAGGGAGCGACGGATGCCGCGGCATCGATCAAGACGATGCCCGGGGACTTCCGGGTGTCGATCACGAATGCTCCGGGTGCGACGTCCTATCCGATTTCGAGCTTTACGTGGCTGCTGATCCCGCAGCATTTTTCCGATCCGGCGAAGGGCAAGGCGGTTGCGGAATTCCTGAAGTGGATGCTGGCGACCGGGGAGGGGCAGGCTGGGGCGCTGACTTATGCTCCGCTGCCGAAGGCGGTTGCGGATAAGGTCGCCGCGGCCGTTGCCAAGGTGCAGTAGGGGTTTTCTCCGCCCCGCGGTCCGCTGATGCGGGTCGCGGGGCATTCCTGTTTCTTGATCCGATTTCTACCGATTGCCAGCTACAATCGCAGAGTTCATCTATCCCGGAGGATTTCGCTCCGGAGCTGGAACGGCAAAGGCATTTGTGATTTCATCTCCCATGACGACCGAGAAAGAGCCGAATTCTTCCACGCCGCTGCTGACTCCCGCAGTGACCAGCTTTGTTGGAGCCGCCGAGCCGATGGCAATCGAGGGGCCGCCTTCGCCGATTCGCCAGTTTCTGAGTACGCGGGGCAACGGCGGGTTTGCCGACAAGACGTTTGCCGCGGTGATGCTGCTGTGCGCGCTGACGATTTTCGCGATCGTGCTCTTCATCCTCTTCATCCTGATTGCGAAGTCAAAGCTGACGCTGCACCAGTTTGGGTTTGGATTTTTTACAAGTTCTGCGTGGGACCCGGTGAATGGCGACTTTGGGGCGCTGCCATTTATCTTCGGGACGCTTGCGACCTCGCTGCTGGCGCTGGCGATGGCGGTGCCTCTGGCGCTGGGCGTGGCGGTGTTTTTGACGGAGCTTTGTCCGCCGAAGCTGCGCGCGCCGATCTCGTTTTTGACCGAGCTGCTGGCGGCGATTCCGAGCGTAGTGTATGGGCTTTGGGCGGTGTTTGTGCTGGTGCCGCTGATGCGCGATTCGCTGGGGCCATTCCTGTTGAAGTACCTGGGGTGGACGGGATTTTTTGAGGGGTACAACTTCGGCGTGGGACTGCTGACGGCGAGCATGATTCTGGCCATCATGATTCTGCCGATCATCTCTTCGATTACGCGAGACATCATGCTGGCGGTGCCAAACTCGCAGCGCGAGGCGGTGCTGGCGCTAGGGGCGACGCGCTGGGAGATGATCCGCACAGGCGTACTGCGGAATGCGCGCATCGGGATTGTGGGCGCGGTGATCCTGGGGCTGGGGCGGGCGCTGGGTGAGACGATGGCGGTGACGATGGTGATTGGGAACCACCCCGACATTTCGAAGAGCCTGTTTGCGCCGGCTAACACGCTGGCCAGTGTGATTGCGGGTGAGTTTGCCGAGGCGACAGGAGCAATGTATACGAGCGCCCTGATCGAGATTGGGCTGGCGCTGTTCCTGGTGACGATTGTGGTGAATGCGATTGCGCGCGGGCTGGTGTGGGCCGTAACACGCGGCACTCCGGCGAGGGCACACTAGATGAGCGCGAATCCTTTTTATGTAGAGCCGCTGTCGCCCGGAGGAGGGGACGGGCCGTTGCGGCCTCCGATGAATTTTCGGACGAAGCGGATGCGGTTGAATTCGGCGCGGCGGTATGCGGTGAATCATCTGGTGACGGGGCTTGCCGTGCTGAGCACGGTGCTGGTAATTGCTCCGCTGGTGGCGATCCTGGTCTACCTGATCTACATGGGTGCGAGTTCGCTGAACCTGGCGTTCTTTACGCATCTTCCAGCGCCGGTGGGGGAGATGGGCGGAGGCATGGCGAATGCCATGGTGGGGTCGGGCATTGTGCTGGCTCTGGCGAGTTTGATGGGAATTCCGATAGGGATTGCCGCGGGAGTTTACCTTGCGGAGTTTGGGCGCGGGAAGCTGATCGCTTCGGCAGTGAGGTTTACGGCGGACGTGCTGAGCGGCGTGCCGTCGATTGTGATGGGGCTGTCGATCTTCGCGCTGCTTGTGCAGGGGCGGCACTATTCGGCGTTTGCGGGCGGCGTGGCGCTGGCGGTGATGATGGTGCCGACGATTACGCGGACGACGGAGGAGATGCTGGCGACGGTGCCGCATGCGATTCGCGAGGCGGCGCTGGGGCTTGGCGTGCCGAAATGGAGAACGGTGCTTTCGGTGAGCCTGAAGACGGCTTCGCCGGGAATTATTACGGGCTGCATGCTGGCGTTTGCGCGCGTGGCGGGCGAGACGGCTCCGCTGCTGTTTACGGCGTTCGGCAACCAGTTCTGGAGCTTCAATCTGAGGGAGCCGATTGCGGCGCTGCCGTTGCAGATTTATGTCTACGCGCTCTCGCCGTATGACGAGTGGCACAGGCTGGCGTGGGCGGGCTCGCTGGTGCTGATTGTGATGATCATGGTGTCGGTGTCGCTGGTGCGGATCTATGCGAGCCGTGGAATTATGAAGGGGAACTCTTAAATGGGAGTCGGCATCGACGTAGAGCACCTGAACGCGTGGTACGGGACGACGCACACGCTGCAGGACATCAATTTGAATTTGCCGGCCAACCATGCGACGGCACTGATTGGGCCCTCGGGATGCGGGAAGAGCACGTTTGTGCGCTGCCTGAACCGGATGCATGAGACGAACCCGATTGCGCGCGCGACGGGCGTGGTGAAGATGGGCAACGTCGACATCTACAAGGACGCCGAGCCGGTGGAGATTCGACGGCGCATCGGGATGGTGTTTCAGAGGCCGAACCCGTTTCCGACGATGTCGATCTACGACAACGTGGCGAGTGGGCTGAAGCTGAATGGGTTTCGCAACAAGGCGATCCTGGATGAGACGGTGGAGCGGAGCCTGAAGTCGGCGGCGTTGTGGGAAGAGGTGAAGGACGACCTGAAGAAGAAGTCGGGCGCGAGCCTTTCCGGTGGGCAGCAGCAGAGGATGTGCATTGCACGGGCGCTGGCTGTCGATCCTGAGGTGCTGCTGATGGATGAGCCGGCTTCGGCACTCGATCCGGTATCGACTTCGAAGATCGAGGATCTGATCTTTCAGTTGAAGAGCCAGTACACGATCGTGATCGTGACGCATAATATGCAGCAGGCGGCGCGCGTGGCGGAGAATACCGGGTTCTTTTTGAATGGGAAGATGGTGGAGTTCGATTCGACGCATAAGATCTTTACCAACCCGAAGGACAAGCGGACGGAAGACTACATCACGGGGAGGTTTGGCTGATGGCGACACGCATCAAGTTTCAACAGAACCTCGATGATCTGAAGGAACGCTTGTTGATGATGGCGGGCATGGCGGAGCAGGCGATCCAGCGGTCGATCGAGGCTTACCGGACGCGGGACCTATCGATCTGCGAGCTGGTGTTTCGCGCGGAGCCGGGGATCAACCGGCTGGAGCGCGAGATCGATCAGCTGGCACTGGACCTTCTGGCGATGGAACAGCCGATGGCGATCGACCTGCGGTTTATCTTGTCGGTGATTCGGATCAATGCGGACCTGGAGCGAGTGGGCGACCAGGCGGTGAATATCGCGATCCGGGTGCGGGAGATGGGCGCGTTCGCGAATATCGACCTGCCGGTGGATATTCCGAAGCTGGCATCTCTTTCGTCCGCGATGGTGCGCAAGGCGCTGCAGGCATTTATCGAGGCGGATGCGGAGCTGGCGCGGTCGGTGCTGGAGCTGGACGACCAGGTGGATGAGATGAACGATGCGGCATTTTATGCGTTGAGCACGTTGATCAAGGAGAAGCCGGAGCTGACGCCGCAGAGTTTGAATGCACTGATCATTGCGCGGAACCTGGAGCGGGTGGGGGACCATGCGACGAATATCGCGGAGGATGTGATCTTCTGGGTGCGTGGGGCGGATGTGCGGCACAACAGTGCGGGAATCAGACCCTAAACATGGTCCAGAGACTAGATTGTTGGCTTCCACCAGATGAGGTGGGGAATGGTGGGGTAGTAAAGGGCGAAGCGGACTTCGCTGAGCGACTTTGCGTGGGCTGGGGCGAGGATGCGGGCGTATGTTTCCAGCTGTGGGGCGTAGGTGAGGCGCTGGTCTTCTAGGAATTGCTGTAGGCCGGTGGGGCCGTGGGCGGCTGTCTTGTAGTCGATGATCCAGAGGAAATTTTCACCCGGGGCGTGGGGTTCGGCACCGGCGTGGAAGATGCGGTCGATGCGAATGGAGGCGAGTTGCGTCTCGTCCGGGCTCTCTTGCGGCGTGTCATTTGCTGTCAGGGCCAGTTCGTTGGCTGCTGCCGGGTGGGCGGCGAGGAGCCAGAGACCGTTGGGGTCGCGGAGGAGATTATCGAGGGCGGTGCGGGTCTCGCGGGTGAGGCGGTCGACAGTTGTGGGAGGAAGGCCGTCGGCGCGGAGGATAGCAGCGATGCGTGGCGTCCAGGTGGGGAGTTCAGTGAGGAGCGTGGCGGGTGCGACCCCTGCGGCCGTGCGGATGGCAAGGAGTTCGAGGAAGGCGTGGACGACGTTGCCGAAGGAGCGGGCGGCGAAGGAGCCTTCGGGACGGACGAAGTGGATTGGGGTGGTTTCGGGGGTGGTGTCGCGTTCGCCATAGGGGAGCTTTTGGGTGCGGGCTGTGGCGAATTGAGTGGCTGGGTCGAAGGTTGCGGGGAGGCGGTGGAGTGTGGGGCGGAGGGGCGGTAGGGGTTCGGGATTCTCAGGTATGAGGTTTGAGGTACGAGGCGTGAGCGGGGATTTGGGAGACGGAAATGCGTGGATCGTAGCTGCGGCGGCTAGGTCGAGGACGACAGCGTCTGAGGCTGATTGAGCGAAGGTGGCAACTGAAGGTGTGGTGGAGGTGAAGTAAGGTTCGGCGGCGGGCCACGCGGCTTTGATGAGGCTGTCGTAGCGGGGGTTGATTCTGCCGCTGACGAGAAGGTCGGGGGCGGCGAAGAGGTGGAGCTCTTCGCGGGCTCGGGTGGCGGCGACGTAGACGAGGCGCTTGCGTTCGGCAGCCTCGCGCTCTTTATGGATGGATTTGAGCCAGGTGGTGAGGGCATCGATCTCTTCGCCCTTGGCGGCGATGGGGGCGAGCATGATGGGCGTGGCGGAGCCGGGCAGGTCGAGCTCGGCCCAGGTGAGGAGGCGTCCGCGCATGGGGCCGGGGACGCGTTCGAGGGCGGGGACGATGACGACGTCCCACTCGAGGCCTTTGGCGGCGTGGATGGTGAGGATCTCGACATAAGGGGTGCCGGGGGGGATGGTGTCGGGTTCGGCATAGAGGCGTTGGAGGCGGGTTTCAAGTTGCGTGGTGTCGATGCGGTTGCCGGAGGACTCGAGTTCGTCAAGGAGTTGGAAGAAGCGGCGGGCGTTGAGGATCTCTTCGGGTTTGAGCCAGGCGTCGCCACCAAGGGAGCGCCAGGCGCGTTCGACGAGCTGGGCGGTGGTGAGGCGGGTGCGCTGGGTGGCGGCGGCTTCGAGTACGGTCCAGATGCGGGTGAGGCGCTGGATGGAGTCGTCGGGTAGGAGGTGCCCGCGGTCGGTGATGAGGCGCTGGACGGAGTGGGTTTTGAGCGTGGAGTCGTCGGAGTCCGCGCCGGTGAGGGTGTGGAGGTCGGCAAGGGAGAGGCCGCACCACGGGGCGCGAAGGATGGCGAGGACGGCGACGCGGTCGGCGGGGTGGAGCAGGGCGCGGGTGAGGGCGGTGAGGTCGAGGACCTCCTGGCGCTCGTTGAGGGGCGTGATGTCGACGGCGCGGTAGGGGATGCGGCCGAGCTTTTCGTTATCGAAGTCGGCGACGATCTCGGCGAGGTGGGCGCGGCCACGGACGAGTACGGCGATCTGCCAGGGTTTGGTGCGGCCAGAGGGGAGGGGTTTGGCTAGCCATTTTTCGGCTAGGCGGCGGATGGCGCGGGCGTCGCGTTTGGCCTGGAGTTGGCGGTGCTGGGCGGGGGTGCGGGTTGGGGTCGAGGCTGAGAGTTGTGGCGGCCCACTCATCGCATGAAGCAAAGGCGCAATGAATGGGGCACCCTGATTTTGGGTGGCTTGGGTGGTTTGGGCGGGGCGGATCTCTACGGGATTGGCGTGCCAGTTGAGGCCTGTGGATTGAGAGGAAGATGGGAGGATGGGTTCGGCGGGGGCGTAGGGAAGGGTTTCGGCGGGGTTGTGAGGAAAGATGGGGCCGAAGGTGTCGTTGAAGTGGCCGACGAGTGTCCCCTGCGAGCGGAAGTTGGCGGTGAGGCGGAGGCGGGTGAGGGGCAGGTCGCCGAGGCGCTGGGTTTGGAGAGTGGCGATGAAGCGCTCGACGCGTGCCTGACGGAAGAGGTAGATGGACTGGCGCGGGTCGCCGACGAGGAAGACGGTTTGCGAGTGGCCGTCCCAGTGGGCGGTGAGGAGCTGGATGAGGTCGTACTGGGGCGCGGAGGTGTCCTGCATCTCGTCGACGAGGAGATGCTGGAGGCGGGCGCCGAGGGCGGAGGCGAGGTCTTCAGGGCCGGAGTCGGCGGCGAGGGCGGAGCGGGCAAGGAGGCTGAGCTCAGTGAAGTCGCACTGGCCTCGGGTGGCGAAGACGAGTTGGAGTTCGACGAGGGCGCGGGCGAGGACGCGGAAGAGGGATTTAGCGACGGCCCATTGGTTGGCGGGGTATTGGGCGGGTGGGAGCGCGTCGATGCGGCAGAGGGTTTCGAGGAGTTCTAGGGACTCGGAGAGGCGGGCGATAATGTGTTCGAGCTGGGCTTTGTGGTGCTTTTCGATCTCGAAGTTGACGATGTTGCGGGAGACGCTTTTGCGCCAGTCTCGTGGCTTGGAGGGTTTGACGAGGAGGTGGATGAGCGCCTGCCAGTGGACGAGGTCTTCGGCACTGGTACCCGGAGGCAGTGGGCAGTCTTTGCAGAAGGCGATGGGGGAGGGCTCGCCTTTGTAGCCGTCGGAGTAGGCCATGTCCGCGGCGAGTGTGGCGAGTTCGGCGAGGATGTCGGCGTCGATAAGCGGAGTGAGGCTGGCAAGCTCGGCGCAGATGGCCTGTTCGAGGGTGGCCTGGAGGCGGGGGAGGACTTCGGCGTCGAGGGTGGCGTCGTCGAGCTGGGGGTTGGTGAGGGGGATGAGGGAGCCCCACTGGTCGCGGAGAGCGAGCATGTCGGCGAGGAGGGACTCGCAGTCGGCGAGGTTGCCGTCGCGATGGAGGAGGAGGTTGCGGAGGGCATCGTCGAGGGCGGTTCCGCCGGAGCCGGCCTCACCTGATCCCAGAAGGAGGAGGGTGCGGCGAGCGGCTTCGCGGTGGAGGGGCTGGGCTTCGGGGATGGGGGTGAGGCGGCCTCCGCTGCCGGAGAGGACGGGGAGGGTGCGGGCGATCTCGGCGCAGACGGAGTCGATGGTGCGGAGGTTGAGGCGGTGAGGGTGGGTGAGGAGTTGCCAATTGAGTTGGCGGTCGCGGGTTAGGACGGCTTTGGCGAGAGTGCGGGTTTCTTGGGCGAAGATGGAACTTTGTGCCTGCATATCCCAGGTCTCAGAATCGAGACCTGGGGCACCCAGCTCAGTGAGGACGCGGTCGCGTAGCTCGGCGGTGGCTTTGAGGGTGAAGGTGATGGCGAGGACTTGTTCGGGGGAGGTGACGGACTCGTCAGCGAGGAGCTTGAGGTAGCGCTGGATGAGGAGGCCGGTCTTGCCGGAGCCGGCGGGGGCTTCGACGATGAAGGAGCTGCGGATGTCGAGGGCGTGGGTGCGGGCGGGATTGTCTGGCGGCTGAAGCGGCGTTAATTCTGTGGCTTCCTCGGGAAATGGGAGGAAGGGGATGATGTTATTTGGCACGTTCGGCCTCCGCATCGTCTTCGAACTCTTCGAGGACGTCGGCGTCGAGCGTGGCGGGATTGAGACGGCAGAGGAGGCGTTGCTGGCAGTAGCGGCAGGTGCTGGGGTACTGCTTGGGGGAGACAGAGGCGTTGCCGGCGTGGAAGTCGGTGGCGAGCGCGGTGAGGACGGTGCGCCACTCTTCGACCTGGGCGGCGAGATTTTCGGTTTTGAGGCGCGATGGTTTGGGGAGGACGCCTTTGTGGGATTCGTAGCCGGTGATCTCCATGGCGGTGCCGGGGCGGACGCTGGCGAAGGCTACGGCGGCGAGATGAGGAGCGTCGGAGACTACGGCGTAGAGAGGGAGTTGTGGGGCGTCGGGGCGTTCGCCGAGCCAGTCGGCGGGTCTGGCGGGGCCGGTCTTGTAGTCGAGGATGATCTCGCCGCCGTCGGGCTGGTTGTCGGTGAGGGTCAGGTCTATGCGGTCGACGCGGATATCGAGGCGGAGTGGGCCGATCTCGACGTCTTTGCGGGTCTCTTCGCGGGACTTGACGGCAAAGGGCGGGCGGGCGTCCCGCTCGTAGTCGAGCCAGGGGCGGAGGAGTTGCAGGAGACGGCGGCGCTCGGTGTCGATGTAGGCGTGGTTCCAGGGTGAGGCGAGGCTGGCGGTGTGGCGGGCGAGAGCGTGGTTGATGGAAAGAGAGAGTTGAGTGTCGCGCTCGGCGAAGGAGAGATGTTTGAGGGTCTCCTGGTTTTCGATCTCGGCCCAGAAGTGGTCGAGGACGTCGTGGACAATGCTGCCTCGCTCGCGTGGGTCGAGGCCCAGCTCACGGGCGTCGAGCGCGGAGGCGAGGAGCCGTTTTTCGGCGAATGCGCGGAAGCCGCAGGCGGCCTGGGATTGCAGGATGGCGGCTCCTCCGCGGAGGGCGTGATCGGGTGGGGGTGGGATGGGGGCTGTGTCGGCTGCGGCTTCGAGGTGGATCGGGATAGGCGGTGGAGTGGTGGCGGTGATTTCGGCTGCGGTATGGGGTTCGAGGGGAAGGGTTGCGAGCGTGGGGGATGGGCGCTGGTGGCCGTCGGAGGTTTGCTGGGCGTAGCTGAAGAGGACGGTAGGGGCGGAGGCAGCGATGCGCTCGGTAACGCGGCGGGCGTGGGCTGTGTCGGTGGCGGGATCGACGCCGGGCATGGCTAGTTCGCGCTGCAGGAGCCAGGGAAGGAGGGGATTGGGCGCGGGTGTGGCGGGCCAGACGAGGTCTCCGGCGCGAAGGAACCAGAGAGCGTCGAAGGTAGAGCCGGCGGCTTCAAGCGGGCCCATGATCTGGATGGGTGCGTTGCGGGATTCGGGGGCGAAGAGGGTCTGGGTGGCGATGCGCTCGAGCGCGGCGAGGGCGTCGGCGAAGAGGACGCGGCGGCCGTCGAAGTCAAGGGTGGCGAGTTCGTCGAGGGCGCTCTCCCAGCGGCGGAGAGTCTGGAATTCGGTGCTGGTGGTGGTACTGGCGGCCCATCCGGAGGCGGCGAGAATGTCATGGATCGTGGCGGCCCAGTCGGCGTGGGGGCGTTCGGCGGTGGTGAGATCTTTTTTGCTGAGAAGGGTGCGGAGGGTTCGCAGATGTTGCAGGAGGGTGGGGAGTGTAGAGGCGGATTTTGTTTGCGAGGCGAGGGTATGGAGTGCGTCGAGGGAGATTTGAGGCTGGAGGAAGTGCTGGCGGCGGAGGATGGAGGCGTCAAACTCGGCGCGGGCGAGGTGTTCGGGGATGGTAGTGCTGGCGGCAAAGTGCGGGGAGAGGAGCAGGGCACTGACACGGTCGAGTGGGAGCGCAGAAATGGACCAGTGGAGGAGGTCGAGCGCGGTGGCGACCATTGGGGTATGGGCGAGGGGGATGCCGAGGGAGAACTCAAACGGGCCGGAGTTGGAGGGCGCCGCAATGTCTTCGAGCTCGGGGGCGAGGATGTGGCGGAAGATGCGGTCTAGATCGGGGCGGGTGGATTCGAGGTCAGGGACGATGACGGCCAGATGGGCGGTGGGGTTTGCGGTGAGGTGAGTGCGGAGCCAGTGGGTGCAGGTGGTGAGTTCGTGGTATTCATCGGTGGCGGCGATGAGGGAGAGTGAGGTTGGTGCGGGTTTGGGCTGCTCTATTTCCACCCATCGCGATGAAGCTGCGATGGAGGGGGCACCTGGGCTTTCGTGGGTTAGTTCGCTAATTTCGGTTCGGACGGATTGGAGGGCTTCGAGGAGGGCGGTCTGCGCGGGGGTGGTTGTGTCGAAGCCGATGAGGAGAATCTCGGGGTGCGGGATTTTGAGGGTGGCGTCGGTGATGGCTGCACGGAGGGCCTCGGGCAGTTGGGCTTGCGTGAGGTAGTTGGCGCGGATGCAACGGCGGTCAAATTCGGCAGCCCAGCGGGTGAAGGCGCGGGTGTCGGAGCTGTCGGCGGCGGATTGGAGGCGGTGGCGGCCGCGGTAGGCATGGATCTGGATCCACGCGCGAGCAGCTAGTTCAGCGAGGGAATCGACGGGGCGAAGGCTGGCGGAAGTGGCCTGGCGGTCGGCCTCGATGACAGCGCGCCAGAGGGTGTGCTCCTGCGTACCGTTGAGGAGGAGCGCGGTGGCGTGGCCTTCGAGGAGCTGGCGATGCCAGAGGCTTGCGAGCCATGTGTCCCATGCGAGGATGGCGGGAGGGTGCCAGTTGGCGAAGTTGCGGGCGTGCTGGAGGCGGTCGTAGGCGTGGCGGAGGGTGCGTGCAGCCCGCTGATTGGCGGTGAGAACGAGACCACCGCGCGCCAACGCTTCGATGACCTGAGGGGGTGGCGCGTGAGAATCGTCCATTTGCCTTTTATACGCCTGAAGCCAGCGGAAAAGATGCGGGCGGGCGCGTCAGCGAATTGGCAGGTTCGCTGAGGTGATGCGAACAGCATGGATGGGTATCATGGGAGCATGCGCTTGCGATTTGTGATGCTGGGTGTGGTTGGGTTGATGTTGCTTCCGGTGTTGACGACCGGTTGCAAGCAGCCGGGCGCGGGAGCGACGGCTGCTGCGACGGGTCAGGTGAGGACGTTTCCGATTCACGGAAAGATCGTGAGTGTGGATACGGTGAAGGGAAGCGTTCTGCTGGACCATGAGGCGGTGCCGGGCTTCATGGACGCAATGACGATGACGTACAAGCTGAAGAATCCGACGGTGGCAAGCGAACTACATCCCGGCGACCGAATTATGGCGAAGCTGCTGGTGAGCAAGGGCGCGGATGGATATGACAACGCGCAGCTCGATGAGATTGTGGTGACCGCGCAGGCAAGGCCGGACTATAAGCCGGCGGTCGAGTATCACGTGCCCACCAGGGGCGATACGGTGCCGGATTTCAAGCTGCTGAACGAGAATGGCAAGACGATTCATCTGGGGCAGTTCAAGGGGCGCGTGTTGTTGCTGACGTTTGTGTATACGCGGTGCCAGCTGGCGGATTTCTGCGTGCGGATGAGCCGGAATTTTGCGGAGGTCGATAAGGCTCTGACGGCGGATGCGGCGCTCTACAAGGAGACACACCTGTTGAGCATCAGCTTCGATCCGAAGTACGATACTCCCGCGGTTCTGAAGAGCTATGGCGGCGCGTATACGGGGCTCTACACGAAGGAGAAGTTCGAGCACTGGGACTTTGCCGTGCCTCCGCAGGATGAGTTGAATAGGGTAACGGAGTTTTTCAATGTCGGGGTTACGCCGATCGATGGGCAACTGACGCACTCGCTGTCGACGGTGCTGATCGGCAAGGATGGTAAGGTGGCTGTCTGGTACCCATCGAATGAATGGACGCCGGCAGAGGTAGTGGCTGCGATTAAGGATGCAGCAGCTGCGTGAACGGAATTGTTTTGCGATACACCTGTTGGATTTCCGAATGAGGAGTTGGGCAACATGGAGAATTTGACGATCGGTTTCGGAATTGTGTTGATGGCGCTTGGCGAGTGGGGCTTCGTGACCACGGGCAGCAAGTTTCCCACGGCGCTGATTCCGACCTGGGCGGGGTTTCTGTTTGTGCTGTTTGGCGCGCTGGCGCACACGGAGAATGTGAAACGGAAGATGCTGTGGATGCATGCCGCGGTGAGCGTAGGGGTGCTGCTGTTCCTGGGGACATTGCCTTCTATCATCGACGAGATATGGAAGCTGCGGGGAAAGATCTTCCCGCATCCGGTGGCGGTTGAGGAGAAGGCCGCGACTTCGGTGCTCTGTCTGATCTATGTGCTGCTGTGCGTGCGGTCGTTTGTGGCGGCACGCAAGGCGCGGAAGTCAGCGGCATCTTAAATTATTTATCTGAACTCTTTTCTTTCTCCTTTTCCCTGTCTTCCTTTTCGGCGAGGCCAAGGATGCGGATTGTCTCGCGAAGATGCTCGCGGACGGTGTTGTCGCTCTCGGATTGCAGAGAGCGGTCGAGTGCAGGGAGTGCATTGGTGGCGCGGAGGTGGTGGAGAGCATCGATTGCTGCCAGCCGGACTGAGGGTTCTATGTCGGCGAGAGCGTAGACAGCAAGGTCGCGCGCTTTGTCCTGCTCTCCGCGATAGCTGGCAGCAAAGACGAGAGCCTGCACACGAATGTCAGGGGTCTGGTCGGCCCTTTCAATCTGGTCGACGGCGGAGAAGCAAGTGGTCAGTTCCTTGTTGGAGACGTAGCGTGCGGCGTCGAGGCGGGCCAGTGCGGGCATGTTGATGTTCTGGCAGATCTCCTGGAGCTGATCGAGGGCGCGACGGGAGCCGAGCCAGGTTGCGGCTCCGGCCAGGTTGACCAGCACCTGCGGATCGCGTTCGTCCTCCATGGCGTGGAGAATCTGGGGAAGTGCGGGATGGTCGTCGACGGCGGCGAGCTGGGCGGCTGCGAGGCTGCGGGCTTCTCCGTCGGGATTGCGAAGGGCTTCGATCAAGGCCGGTTCTGTGGTGTCGATGTGATGGCGCTGCAGGCCGTCGGCGAAGGTCTCGACCGGTGGGGGTGGGGTTCCGGCGAGCCATTTGGGCGCGAGCGGAGCGATCTGCTGGCCTGCGGCGAGATTTGGCGAGGCCAACGATGCTCCAGCCACGGAGAGGAGAAGGAGGAGCCAGGGCTTTTTCCCTGATGCTGCAATCGTCATGATGTGCATTCTATAGAGACGGACTGCGTTGAGATTTGTATAGTTGCTTAGCTTACAGGCCCACGACGCACGGTATGGAGGACAGGAGAAAGAAGCCCATGAGGATATGGGAGTGGATATTTGCCCCCAGACTAAACAGGAACTGAATCCTCGTCGAGAACTTTTCCATCTAACTTGCGTCAGTCGGTACCTTTTCTGCGTTTTATGCAGGAAATTTGGGGGTTCGGCGTACACTTGAGGGATATGTCCGCTTCGTTTGGTTCGTCGAGCATGGGTGGGATGCGTTCGGATCGTCCGAGCAGGGGTACCGGGCGGGCGGTGGCGGCGGACCTTACGGCGAAGCGCCCGAAGCCGAAGCTGAAGAAGGTGCTTCCCGAGGTTTGGAAGCTGATTCTGCCGCGCAAGTGGCTGATCGCGGGCAGCTTCCTGCTGATGATTGTGAACCGGGCGTGCAGCTTTGTGCTTCCGCTTTCGGCGAAGACGCTGATCAACGGAGTTATGGTTGGGCACAACATGCATCTGCTGCCGACGATCATCGGCGCGGTGGCGGCGGCTACGTTTGTGCAGGGCGTAACGTCATATTCGTTGACGCAACTGCTCTCGACTGAGGGGCAGAGGCTGATCTCGCAACTGCGGATGCAGGTGCAGTCGCATATTGGACGGCTGCCGGTGTCGTTCTACGACGAGAACCGCACGGGCACGTTGGTGGCGCGCATCATGACCGACGTGGAAGGCGTGCGCAACCTGGTGGGCACGGGGCTGCTGGACTTTGTCGGCGGCATTCTGACGGCGATTATTGCGTTCTTCCTGATGATCCACATCAATTCCCGGATGACCTTGCTGACGTTCTGCATCATGGCGGTGTTTGGGCTGATCCTGCAGCGGGCATTCAAGACGATACGGCCAATCTTTCGCGAGCGCTCGAAGATCAACGCGGAGGTCACCGGGCGACTGACCGAATCGCTGGGCGGCGTGCGCGTGGTGAAGGGATATCACGCGGAGGAGAGCGAGGCAAAGGTCTTCGCGGGCGGCGTGCAGCGGCTTCTGGATAACGTGATCAGTTCGTTGACGGCGCAGTCACTGATGACGCTCTCGTCGACCATGGTCCTGGGCGTAGTAGGCGGACTCATTATGTATGTCGGGGCGCACGAGACCGCGACGAATCCGCCGCGGCTGGATGTGGGTGGATACGTCACGTTCACGATGCTGCTGGCGTTCATGATTGCGCCGATCGCCCAACTGGTTTCGATCGGCACGCAGCTGACTGAGGCGCTGGCGGGGTTGGACCGGACGACTGAGATCCTGAATGAGCGGGAAGAGGATTCGGAGCCGGGACGATCGAACGTGGTTGAGAAGATCCGCGGCGACGTGGCGTTTGACGATGTGGTGTTTGAGTACGAGAAGGGCAAGCCGGTGCTGCATGGGATCAGCTTCGAGTCGAAGCCGGGGAGCGTGACTGCGTTGGTGGGTTCTTCGGGGTCGGGGAAGTCTACGATTATTTCGCTGATCTGCGGATTCCATACGGCTACTTCGGGGCAGATATTGATCGATGGGGTAGACCTGGCTACGATCCGGCTGAGCAGCTATCGGCGGCAACTCGGCGTGGTGCTGCAGGAGACGTTCCTGTTCGATGGGACGATCCGGGAGAATGTGCGGTTTTCGCGGCCGAATGCGACGGAGGAACAGGTGATGGAGGCCTGCCGCATCGCGCGGGTGGATGAGTTTGCGGAGCGGTTTCCGGAGACGTACGACACGATTGTGGGCGAGCGCGGCGTAAAGCTGTCGGGTGGGCAGAGGCAGAGGATATCGATTGCGCGAGCGATTCTGGCGGACCCGCGGATTCTGATTCTGGATGAGGCGACGAGTTCGCTCGATTCGGAGTCGGAGGCGATGATCCAGAACGGGCTGAACTTCCTGATGAAGGGACGGACGACGTTCGTGATCGCGCATCGGCTGTCGACGATTCGCCGGGCTGACGAGATTCTGGTGATTGAGGCAGGGTTGATCCTCGAGCGCGGGACGCATGAGGATCTGTACCGGCTGGGTGGGCGGTACTACGACCTCTACACGCGGCAGCATGGGTTGGAGACGAATCTGTTTCTTGCGCCGGGTGAGGGGGATAAGGTGGAGGAAGAGGCGGCGGCGAAGTAACTCTGTACATTTTATGTACAGAGGATGTACGATCTGGGTATGGCGTTTCATGTGAGCAGCGAGCGTGTCGATCGGAATGTCCGTAGACTGGCGGAACTCACAGGGCAGTCAATTACGGATGCGATTGATTCTGCTGTGACGGAAAAGATTCGGCGTCTTGAGCCTCGCAAGCCCGATCCGAATTATGTGCGCGATTTGATGGAGATGAGTGCCCAGATTGCTAAGAAGCTGCGTCCCGATAGTCGCACTCCCGATGAACTGGTGGGCTACGATGAAAATGGTCTTCCGGGCTGATGGTACTCGACACGTCGGTGCTTGCAGCAATTCTGTTTCTGGAACCTGAGCGTCCAGCATTTATTGAAACGATGAATGCTGCATCGCATCTGCTGCTTTCGGCAGCAAGCCTTGTTGAGATCGGTATTGTCCTTTTGCGGCGAGGTCCTCCTGAGGTTGAGGCCGATCTTGACTCGCTTCTTGAAAGGGGAGGGATTGTGGTGATTCCAGTGGATGAAGCGCAGGCCCAAATGGCACGCGAGGCTTACCGTATCTTCGGAAAAGGCCGGCATCGCGCGGGATTGAATTTTGGCGATTGCTTTTCCTATGCGCTAGCGAAACGAACTGGAGAAGCGCTGCTCTTCAAAGGCAATGATTTTGGCGAAACCGATGTCGCAGTGGCGAGTTACTGAACTACGCCGAGCTGGGTGAGCAAAAAGGCGTAGTCGAAGGCGATCTCTTTCAGGTAGTCGTAGCGGCCGGAGGCTCCACCGTGACCTGCATCCATGTTGATGTGGAGCAGCAGGGGAGTGGCGTTGCTCTTGAGAGTGCGAAGCTTGGCGACGTACTTTGCAGGTTCCCAGTACATCACTTGGGAGTCGTTGATGCTGGTCTTGACCAGCATCGCAGGGATTTGTGCGCCTGCGAGATTATCGAGATTCTCGTAGGGGGAGTAGCTGAGCATCGTAGCGAAGGCTTCGGGCTCGTTGGGGTTGCCCCACTCCTCGTACTCGGCGATGGTGAGGGGCAGCGATGCGTCGAGCATCGTGTTCATGACGTCGACGAAGGGGACGTGCGAGAGGACGACGTGAAAGAGGCCGGGGCGCATGTTGACGACTGCGCCCATCAGGAGGCCTCCGGCGGAGCCGCCTTCGATGGCGACGCGGTTGGGCGAACCGTATTTGCGGGCGACCAGCTGCTCGGTGACGGCGATGAAGTCGGTGAAGGTGTTGCGCTTGTGCTGCATTTTGCCGGCGTCGTGCCATGCGTCGCCGAGCTCGCCGCCGCCGCGGACGTGGGCGTAGACCATGACCACGCCGCGATCGAGCAGCGAAAGGCGCGACGGGCTGAAGCCGACGGGCAGCGGGTAGCCGTAGGAGCCATAGCCGTAGACGTAGAGCGGGTTTGTGCCGTCGCGGTGGAAGGTGTCGCGGCGGTAGACGATGGAGGCGGGGATGGGGATAGCGCCGGTGGGTGAGATGGCGTCGGGGGCGTCGATCCAGATGCGCTCGGAGGCGTAGAGAGCAGAGTCGAAGCCACCGGGGACCTCCTGCTGCTTGAGAAGGCGGGATTGGCCCATGGGGATGGCGGAGGTTTCGGCAGCGACGTTGTACTCGTAGACCGAGGGTGGCGCGACGAGGGACTGGTAGCTGTAGCGGAAGAACTGCGTGTCGAAGATGCGGTTGACGTGGGAGCCGGCGGAGTAGGTGGGTTCGGGGAAGGCGATGGATACGGGCGGTGTGAGCGAATTGTCCGGGGCGAAGCGCAGGACTTCCAGTGTGGGCAGACCGGTCTTGCGGCGGGAGGCTACGGCAAAGGATTGGAAGACATCGAAGTCTTCGAGGGGATGCTGCGGGTCGAGGGGGACGAACTCGGTCCAGTGTTCGCGGCCGGGGGTGGCTGGCAGGGCGGTGACGACGCGGAAGTTCTTGCCGGCGTCATTGGTGCGGATGTAGAAGAGGCCGCCCGTCTCTTGCGACCAGCGGTGTTCGGGGTAATACTCCTGGTCGTCGAGGCGAGGGGCGAGAATCTGGAAGCCGGCGGTGGGGTTGTCGGCTGGGAGGAAGCGGTACTCGTTGGTGGTGTGGCTGCCGGCTTCGAGCATCAGGTACTGGCCGTCGCGGGTGCGGCCGATGCCGAGGTTAAAACGCTCGTCGGGTTCGTGGAAGACGAGGATGTCTTCCGAGGTGGGCGCGCCGACGGTGTGGCGGAAGATGTGATCCTGGCGCTTGGTGGTCTCGTCCTCGGTGGAGTAGAAGAGAGTGCGCGAGTCGCCAGCCCAGGCCAGCGAGCCGGTGCGCTCGGCTGTGTCGGGGAGGTCCACCATGGTGCGGAGATCGCGGAGGTGCAGCGTGTACTGGCGGAAGCCGGTGGAGTCGGTGGAGTAGGCGAGCAGGTTGCCGTCGGGGCTGATGGAAAGGCTGCCGAGGGACATGAAGGGCTTGCCTTCGGCCAGCTGGTTCACGTCCAGGATCACCTGCTCGGTTTGCGTGGGATCAAAAGGCGAGTTGAGGTCCGGGTCGGCGGCGGGGCGGCGGCAATGGATGGCGTATTGGCTGCCCTCGACGGTGCGGGTGGTGTAGAACCAGCCGCCAAGGCGGTAGGGGACGCTCTCGTCGGTCTCCTTGATGTGGGAGAGCATCTCGGCATAGAGCTTGGCCTGTAGCTCGGTCGTGGGGGCCATGATGGCGGCGGTGTAGGCGTTCTCGGCGTTGAGATAGGCGAGAACCTCCGGAGACTCCTTGTCGCGCATCCAGCGGAAGTCGTCCTGGAGCGTGATGCCGTGCAGCGTGGTGGGGGTTGGATCGCGGCGGGCGGGTGGGTTGGGAATGGAGTGGGGCTTGGGATCGGACATTGCTGGGGAAGACTCCTGGTGCCGCGGGTGTTCTACCGATAGGATAACCGCTCGCGAAGCTACTCCGGCTGAAGCTGATTCGGGGTGGTGGATGTTGATGTAGGCAACTCCAATGCAGATTGCCGACACCAAACCATGCCGAGGCGTGTTACATTTGCGGACGCCGTGAATTTCTTGCTAATCCTCCGGTTACGCTTCTTCGATGCGGAATCGGAATCAAGCCCGGACTCACACGCTGGAAGAAATGGGGAGCTTACATGAATAAGAGGCGTACACGAATTGCGGTGTTTGCAGCGGCTATGCTAATGCCCTTGGCAGTTGTGGCACAGAACGATCCAAATGCAATGATGAATCAGCCGCCGAACGGCGGACAAGGCGCGCCTGCTCCGCCCCCTGGCACGCCTTCCTCGACCTCGATGCGCGACACGCTGGGCGCGCCAGGGCAGGTCGGTCAGGAGATGGTGGACAAGCAGTTCATGCAATCCGCGGCTGAAGGAGGTATCGGGGAAGTAAAGCTGGGAATGCTGGCGACTCAGAAGGGCGGGCCGGAGGTGAAGGAGCTTGGGCAGAAGATTGTCGACGACCGTACCGCCGTCAACAAGGATCTCGCGGCCGTGGCGGACACGCTGGGCGTGATGTTGCCGAAGAAGACAAGCAAGGATGCCCAGGCCGAGTACAACAAACTGAGTGGGCTGTCCGGCGATGCCTTCGATAAGGAGTATCTGTTTTATGCCGTGAGGGAACATCGGCAGAGCCTGCGCGATTTTCGCACGGAGGCCGCCGTCGCAGCCGACCCGGGCTTGCAGGCCGAGGTGGTAAAGGCGTCGATGATGATCCGGGAGCATGTGATCATGGCAAGCAAGCTGGCGATGGACAAGGGGGTGCCGTTGCCGCCCCGTCCTCCGCGTCCTGGGGAGAAAACTGCTACAAAGCAGTAGCGGACGCTTGCAGTGAGGTCCGGAGAGCGATTGGGCTCTCCGGATTTTTTTAACGCTGGGGCACGAAGGGAACTTCCAGGTTGTGCAGCGCGTAGAATCTAAGGCGATGCTTCGGACTCTGCGCTGGGTAATGGTCGTTGTGCTGCTGCTGGCTCCGGTGGGGGCGATGCATGGGGAGACGGTGCAGGGGCTGCCCGCTCCGACTGGCTATGTGAATGATTTTGCCGGGGTGTTGTCGCCGGAGACCAAGCAGAACGTCGAAGACCTTTGCACTCAGGTGGATCGCCAGGCGCATGCACAGATTGCGGTGGTTACGATCAAGACGATGGACCCCGACAAGTCGGGAGCGACTCCTTCGATCGAGGAGTTTGCCACCGCGCTCGAAGATAAGTGGAAGGTAGGGCAGAAGGGGACGGACCGCGGCATCCTGATGCTGCTGGTGATGACGCCCACGCGAGGGCGGATCGAGGTGGGGTACGGCCTCGAAGGGATCTTGCCCGACGGAAAAGTAGGAGACATTGGGCGGGATATGGCCCCTTTCGCCCAGCAGGGGGATTACAACCAGGCGATTCCACTGGGGGTGCGCGAGATTGCGGGCGTGATTGCGACGGATGCCGGGGTAACGCTCGATGGGGTGCAGGTAGCGCACCAATACCACCGGGAGGCGCAGCCGCAGGTACAGTTGAGCGGGTTCCAGGTGCTGCTCTTCGGCGGGGTTGCGCTGATTGTGATCGTCGTGCTCATTCGGACTGGGCACATCGGAATGCTGTTCTTCCTGCTGTTCAACCTGATAGGGGGCGGTGGAGGCGGGGGCGGAGGACGCGACGACGATCGCGGAGGAGGTGGCGGATTCAGCGGGTTTGGCGGAGGCGGTTCAGGCGGAGGTGGGGCCAGCGGGGATTTCTGAGAAGATAGGGATCAGGGAACGAGGGTCAGGGATCAGTCGTACTGAAGTAGTAGAAACAGGAAGCGAGAGGGAACGATGAAAGCTTTGTGGGTTGTGCTGGGCGTAGTTGGATTGATCGTGCTGGTGGCCATCTTTGGCGGCATGAGTTATGTCAGCGCGAGGAACGAGATGGTGCAGAAAAGCGCGGATGTCGACGCCGCATCCTCCAATATTCAGGTTGATCTGCAGCGGCGCTATGACCTTATTCCGAACCTTGTGGCCACTGTGAAAGGCTATGCGAATGTCGAGGAGAGCATACTGACCAGCATTGCCAATGCGCGGGCGGGCCTGATGACGGCGCAGACTCCCAACGAGAAACTGGCCGCAAACGATCGGCTGAACGTTGCGCTGCTTCCGTTGATGCGGATGCAGGAGAACTATCCGCAACTGAAGAGCAACGACCAGTTCAAGCGGTTGGAAGACGAACTATCGGGAACCGAAAACCGGATCTCCGTCTCACGGTTGCGTTATAACGCGGCGGTAAAGGACTACAACGTGTATATCCAGCAGTTTCCGAACAGCCTCTATGCGGGCTCGCGCTTCCAGCCGAAGACGGGGTATTACAAGGCGGATGACGCTTCGCAGAGCGCGCCGAAGGTGGATTTCTCAAAGTAACGATCTCGCAAAACATGAGGCCACCGCGCAACAGCGGTGGCCTCATCGTTTGTGCTGACGCAGATTGCTTACGACTTGAAGGCAGCGACGGCCGAGGCTTCGTCGTCCTTGATGTCGAAGACGGTGTAGAGCTTGGTGATCTGGAGCAGGTCGTGGACCTTCTTGGTGAGGTTGAGCAGCTTGAGCTCTCCGCCCGCATTCTTGACTGAGGTAAAAGCGCTGACCAACTCGCCGATGCCGGAGCTGTCGATGTAGCTGATGTCTCCGAGGTTCAGCAGGATGTTCTTGGAGCCTTTTGCGGCGGCGTCGCGAACGGAGTCGCGCAGGGTGACACTGCCTTCGCCGAGGGTGATGCGACCACTAAGATCGAGAATGGTGACGCCATCCACCTGGCGCGTCGTGACTTTCATGCTCATGCGATATGTCTCCTTAGGATTCCGGCCGGGCCGGTACGCGGTGTTTGATAAGCGTGAGTTCCGTGCCGGGATGCAACTGCCGAAAGTGTACCTCATCCATGAAAGCCCTGATGAGGAAGATGCCCCGGCCGGAGCCGCGCAGGATGTTTTCCGGCGCCAGCGGGTCAGGGAGCGTGTCGGGATCGAGGCCTGGGCCCTGGTCTGCGATGCGAATGACCAGGTCGCCGGTGTTGTTCTCGAACGATGCGGTGATCTGCCTTGAGGGATCGTAGGCATTCCCGTGGAGGACGGCGTTGATAGCCGCCTCGCGAACCGCCATGGCGATGTTGGAGACCGTATCTTCGTCGAAGCCTGCGCGGGCGGCAAAGTCCTCCGCCGTATGCGCCACTTTGTCCACGCTGGGGAGCGAAGAGTCCAGTGTTAGCTGAACACGGCTTGTCTTTGACTCAGGCGGGGAATCTGGCAATGCGGTCCCTCTCGTCGACGCCGGTCGACCCTCCGCGTAGGAATGGCGGCAGTGATGGCAGTTTGCTTGTGGATTTTGGGAAAGTCAAGGTTTTGGAGTTGAGTGAGCCGTTGTGGAGAGCCCACATCTCAAAATCGGGATGTGGGGCACCCAAAGCGGTGGCTAAGGTAGGATGCGGGTAAGGGGATTTGTGCGCCGAACCGGACCTTTGACCGACCCCGACCGATCGCTATGACCAAACATGCCAAGCACATGACGAGTGTCTCCGCGCTGATGGGTGCGCCGATTGCCGACGCGATCGGGCGCACGATCGGCACGGTGCGGGAGTTCGCGGTAGAGCCTTCCGTGGATGCCAATCATGTGCTCGGGCTGCTGTTGCGGATGTCGGGCGCGCGGCGAAAGGAAAAGTCTTATCTCGTGGCGATTGGCGACCTTGAGGTCAAGGCGGATGGCGGCCTGCGCATGCGGGGTTCGCTGAGCCCCGCTCCGCTGCCCAGCGACGATGCGTATCTGCTGCTGGAACGCGATCTCCTCGACCAACAAATCATCGACGTGGATGGGCACAAGGTGGTGCGCGTCAATGACGTGGAGTTGATCTGGGAGGATACGGAGGAGACCGGGACGGATGCGTTCAAGACCAATCCGGGGCTTTCGCTGCGTATTGCCGAGGTTGAAGTTGGAATGCGCGGTGCCGTGCGGCGGCTGCTGAAAGGATTGCCACAGGGAACGATCGATCAGGTTTCGGCGCGCTTTCGGACTAGCGTGATTCCTTGGGATTTTGTGGACCTGATCGATCGCGATCCAGCGCGGCGGGTGAAGCTGAAGATCGAGCAGGACCGGCTGGCGAAGATGCACCCGTCGGATCTGGCGGACATCCTGGAAGATCTGGCTCCGGCGGAGCGGCAGGCGCTGTTCACATCGCTCGATGAGGGCGTCGCGGCCGAGGCGCTGGAAGAAGTTCAGCCGAAGATGCAGAAGGCGCTGACCGATTCGCTGGACTCAGAGCGCATCGCCGGCATTGTGGAGGAGATGGACCCGGCTGCGGCTGCGGACTTTCTTGCGGAGCTGACGGATGAGCGGTCGGAGGCGATTCTCGAAGAGATGGACCCCGAGGAGCGGCAGGAGGTCGAGGATCTGCTCGAGTTCTCCGGCGACTCGGCCGCGGGGCAGATGACGACGGACTACATTTCGCTGACGGTGGGTGCGAGTCTGGGTGAGGCGATCGAAGCGCTGCGTGGCTTCGAGAGCGATGTTGAGACGCTGACGCACATCTTCCTGATCGACGAACAGGAAGAGCTGCGCGGGATGGTGCCGTTGGTGAAGTTGCTGCTGGCGACCGAGGGCAGCGGGCTGGCGGGGCTCTCCGACCACATTGTGTCGTGCGATATTCATGCGAGCGGGAAGAAGGTCGCGGAGCTGTTCGACAAGTACAACCTGCGCGCGCTGCCGGTAGTGAATGCCGAGAAGAAGCTGGCGGGCGTGATCTATGCGGAGCAGGTGATCGCACAGTTGCGGACGAAGAGTTGAGGATGAGCGGCGAGGTTGTGACCACAGAAGATACAAATGCGCGGCCGCTGAAGATACTTTATGCGACCGGACTGTCGCCGAACGATTCATCCCTGTACCGGCTGTGGGCGCTGGAGCGGCTTGGACATCAGGTCGTGCCGCTCAATGCGTTTGAGTATCAGCCCAAAAATGCAGTGGTGCAGAAGGTGGTGTATCGACTGGCAGCGGGGCCCTGGGTGAATCGTCTGAATCGCGATCTGCTGGCGATGGCGGAACGCGAGAAGCCGGATCTGGTTTGGACGGATAAGCTGCTGGGGATGCAGCCGAAGACGCTGGTAAAACTGCGCGAGATGGGGATCGCGAGGGTCAGCTATATGATCGACAATCCGTTTGGCAGGCGCGGCGACCCGGGATGGCGGCTCTACATGAAGGACATCCCTTACTACGATCTGCATGTGGTGCAGCGCGACGCGAATATTGCGGACTACAGGTCGCGAGGCGCGCGCGATGCGATCAAGATTCAGACGGCGTATGAGCCGACGATTCACTTTCCGCCGCCTGCGCAGTGGAGCGATGCCGACCGCGATCGCGAGGTGTCGTTTATCGGGACGCCGTATGACCAGCGAGGGGAGTTTCTGACGCGGTTGTGGAAGGAGTTTGGAGTGCCGGTGACGGTGTCGGGCGGGTTGGTGTGGAAAGAACACCTGACGGCGGAGGCTGCGGCGGCGATGTATCGCGGGAGTGGGGAGCTGTTTCGTGATGCGTATCGCGAGGGGATTTGGAAGTCGAAGATCAACCTGAGTTTTCTGACGCACTCGAATCACGATGAATTTGCACACAAGAGCTTTGAGATTGCAGCTTGCGGCGGATTTCTGCTGGTGGAGCGGTCGGATGGGCACCTCCAACGATTTGTGGAGGATGAGGAGGCGGTCTTTTTTTCGGGCATTGAGGAGTGCGTGGAGAAGATTCGGCGGTATCTGCCGGATGAGGCGGCCAGGGCACGGATAGCGGCTGCTGGATGTGTGCGGGCGGAGCGCAGTGGATACCACAACGATCGGCAGGTGGGATTGATTGTCGAACGGGCGCGGGGGATCGTGGAGCGGATGAGGGCGGCGCGTTGATTCGGGATCTCGAGCGCGAGTTGCCGGGGGCGGACGAATGCGCGGATGTGTGCATAGTCGGTGCGGGGGCCGCTGGGATTGTGCTGGCGGTGGAGCTGGCGCGGATGGGAAAGCGTGTGACGCTGCTCGAAGCCGGAGGCGCGGTGATTGAAGAGGCCTCGCAGGAGCCGTATCGCAGCGAGGTCGTAGGGCATGAGCATCGGGGGATTCATACGGGGCGGTTTCGTGCGCAGGGTGGTACGACAACGAAGTGGGGTGGGCAGATTCTGGAGCTCGATGCGATCGATTTTGAGCGGCGCGAGTGGGTGAGCGGAAGCGGGTGGCCGTTTGCGAAGAGCGAGCTGACGAAGGGGTATGCGCGGGGGCTGGAGTTGGAGGGGATGAAGGGCGTGGCGCTTGAGGATGCGGAGGTGTGGAGGCAGTTGGGGGAGCCGCAGCCGCGGTTCGCGGAGATGGTTTCGTATCTTTCGCGGTGGACGCCAGAGCCGAATTTCGCGGTACTGCATCGCGCGTCGCTGGAGGGGGATGCGGTTGCAGTGTGGCTGCATGCGAATGCAGTTGGGCTGGAAATGGAGGGCGAGACGGTTCGCGGCGTTCGGGTGAAGACGCTGACGGGGCGCGAGGCGACGTTTCGTGCGGAGCGGTTTGTTTTTTGTATGGGTGCGATTGAGAGCTCCCGATTCTTTTTGCAGCCGCGCGAGGGAGGGTTGGCGTGGAATGCCTCGGGGCTTCTGGGAAGACATTTTCAAGACCACATCGATTGCAATGCGGCGGAGTTGCGGGTAGTAGAACGGCGCAGGCTTCATGGAATGTTCGACAATATTTTTCTTCGCGGCTTCAAATACCACCCGAAGATCAAGATCGGCGTGGATGCGATGCGCGAAAGGGCGACTTTGAATGCAGGCGCGACGATGTATTTTGTCAGCGATCTCGATGAGCAGCTGGCGGAGACGAAGGCCGCGGCGAAGAAGCTGCTGCGCGGCGGGGTGAAGCAACTTGGCGCGAAGGACGTGGCGATGGTGGCGACTAATCTTCCGTTGCTGGCGCGGCAGGCGTGGCGATACAAGCGCGCGCATCGCGCTTACAACCCCGCGGATGCGAAGGTGATGCTGCGCGTGCATTGCGAGCAGGAGCCGCTTTCGGCGAGCAGCATTACGCTGTCGGACGAACGGGATGCGCTTGGGATGCTGCGGACGCGGCTGGACTGGCGGGTGTCCAACTTTGAACAGAGGACAATTCTTGAATTTGCGCGCGTGGCGAAGAGGGAACTGGCGGGGGTGGCGGAGTTGACGCTCGACGCGGATCTCGAGCGCGGGGATGCGGGGTTTGCTAAACGCTGCGACGACAGCAATCACCACATGGGCGGGATGCGGATGGCGGCTGTAGAGTCCGAAGGCGTGGTGGATAAGGATCTGCGGCTGTTTGGGACGCGGAATTGTTATGTGTGCAGCGGGGCGGTGTTTCCGGCTTCGGGATTTTCGAATCCGACGCATACATTGTTGGCGCTTGCGGTGCGGTTGGCTGGGCATTTGAATTTGCAGTGAGAAGCCTCCGCGTGGCTGGACACGGTATGGTGGGTAGGGAGAGTTTTGTCGGATGGAGATGGTTTGTTTAGGGGCAACGGGGCGCGAGACCACGCGGCTGGGGTATGGCTGCTCGAGCCTGATGGGTGCGATGGGACGCGGCGAGTCGCTGGCGATGCTGGAGGCCGCGTACGGCGCGGGGGTGCGCCACTTCGACGTGGCTCCGATGTATGGGTTTGGGCAGGCGGAGAGCTGCCTGGGGGAGTTTCTGGAACGGCATCGCGGCGAAGTCACGGTGACGACGAAGTATGGGATTCCGCCAGCGAAGAATCCAGGGCTGATCGGCTTGGCGCGGTCGATTGCGCGGCCTCTGGTGAAGGCGTTGCCGGGGCTGAAGCAGGGGCTCTCGAAGGCCGCGGGGAAGGCGATGGGAGGCGGGGAGAAGGCGAGCTTTACGGCGCAGCAGGCGAAGGAGTCGCTGGAACGGAGCTTGCGGGAGTTGAGGACGGAGCGCATCGATGTGTGGCTGCTGCATGAGGTGACCGCGGACGATCTGCGCGATGGCGATGAGTTGCTGCGGATGCTGGAGGATTCCGTTGCGGCTGGGACGATTGGCGCGTTCGGCGTGGGCAGCGAGCGGGAGAAGGTCGAGACGCTGGCGATCAAGTGGGCGAAGTTCTGCGGCGTGACTCAGTTCGAGTGGTCGGTGATGGATGCTCCGGTGCCTGCGATGCAGGGGTTTCGTATTCATCATCGCGCGTTGACCGACAACTTTCGCGCGTTGCATGAGGGGTTTGTTGGCGACAAGGAACGGTGCGCGCTGTGGTCGGCGGAAGTTGGAGCGGATCTTGCGGACAAGGGCGTGCTAGCCGCGCTGATGCTGAAGGCGTCGTTGGTTGAGAATCCCGAGAGCGTCATTTTGTTTTCCTCCAAAGATCCATGCCATATTCGGCGGAACGTGAACGTCGCTGAGGATGCGGCGCTGGGGGTTCCGGCGAAGCGGCTCTATGGAATGGTGCAGGCGGCGAAGGAGCCGCGGGCGATCGAGGCGGGCGGATGAAGTTCTGGAAGCAGTGGCGCATCCGCATCTTCCTGTTCCTGGCCGTGCTGGGGCCGGGATTCATTACGGCCAATGTCGACAACGACGCGGGCGGCATCCTGACGTATTCGGCGGCGGGCGCGCAGTTCGGGTACACGCTGCTGTGGACGATGATTCCGATTACGCTGGCGCTGATCGTGGTGCAGGAGATGTGCGCGCGGATGGCGGTGGTGACAGGCAAGGGGCTGAGCGACCTGATCCGCGAGGAGTTCGGGCTGCGCATGACGTTTGTGGTCATGATCCTGCTGGTCATCGTGAACTTCACGAACGTGGTGACGGAGTTTTCGGGAATCGCCGGTTCGATGCAACTGTTCCATGTGAGCAAGTATTTGAGCGTGCCGATCTGCGCGCTGATCGTGTGGGTGCTGGTGGTCAAGGGGGACTACAAGAGCGTGGAGAAGGTGTTCCTGATCGCGAGCCTCTTCTATATCGCCTACATCGTGACTGGCGTGCTGAGCGGGCCGGACTGGCACCTCGCCATGGTGGAGACGGTGAAGCTGCCTCCGCGCAGCGTGTGGCGCGACAAGGCGTATGTTTACACGACGGTTGCGGTGATCGGTACGACAATCACCCCGTGGATGCAGTTCTATCTCCAGTCTTCGATCGTGGAGAAGGGCGTTTCGATCAAGCACTACAAGACTTCGCGGCTGGACGTGATCGTCGGGACGATCTTTTCGGACATCGTGGCGTGGTTCATCATCGAGGCCTGCGCGGCGACGCTTTACGTTCATGGGATGCACAATATTACCGACCCTTCGGATGCGGCCGGGGCGATGAAGCCGCTGGCGGGGCAGTATGCGTTTATTCTTTTTGCGGCCGGGCTGTTCAATGCTTCGCTGTTTGCCGCGTCGATTCTGCCGCTCTCGACGGCGTACACCGTGTGCGAGGGGTTGGGCGTGGAGAGCGGGCTGGATAAGAGTTTTCAAGAGGCAAAGTTTTTTTACTGGCTGTACAGCATTTTGCTGTTTGCGGGCGCGGCGGTGGTGCTGATTCCGAACTTTCCGCTGGTGAAGTTCAGCATTTTGTCGCAGGTGCTGAATGGCGTGCTGCTGCCGGTGATCATGATCTTCATGCTGCGGCTGATCAACAAATATGAGTTGATGGGGAAGTATACGAATCCCACGTGGTTCAACTGGATTGCGTATGTGACGGCGACGATTGTGGTGGCCCTTTCGCTGGTGCTGGTCTTCAATTCGTTTGGCGGGTGAGGGTGCAGTTGTGGAGTGAGAGTGCTGTGAGTTGTGAGGGATGCGGCTACGGCTTGGATTTCGGGGAGGATTTCTTCGACGGGTGGGGCAGAATCGGCTTCGGATTCTTCTTTGGGTTCGTTGGCGGCTGCGTCTTCGGCTTGCTGGCGGGCGCGGAGTTCTTCCATCAGGAGATAGGCGAAGCCTTTGGGGCGTTCTTCGGGTGGGGCTACTTGGGCGATGGGGGCCAGAGGGCCCAGGTCTGGGTCGAGGATGAGGTCTTCGATGAGCGGGGATTCGGTTGCGTCGTCCTGTTGGTCGCGGTCGTAGCGGCTGTGGCGGGAGGTTGTGATGGGGCGCGGCTCCTTGGGGAGAGTGATGGCGGCGATCTGGAGGCCGTAGAGGAGGAGCGACGCGCGTTTGTGGTCGAGCTGGTTGCAGGCGATGCGGCTGAGAACCTGGGCGATGGCGAAGCGGACGGAGTCTCGGTCTTCGAGAGGTGGTAGCTCGAAGGTGACTTCGCGGGAGGCGTAGCCGATCTGGCGGGGTGCCGGGTTGCGCGTGGTGTGGTGGTAGTAGCAGAAGCTTTCGCCGCGGAGCGAGGCGCTGCGGCAGCGGCGGCCGGCGGTGTGGATGTGACGGCATTGGTAGGACTTTGGGGACGGTTCTGGCGTTTCGAGGATTGCGGTGGATTCGGACATGTACGGCTCCTTGGTTTGCCGGTGGAGGGGGGTGCCCCCCTCCCCTTGATTGGGCGTAAAGTGTTCGGACGATGGTGGTTAAGCTCGCGCTTATGCGCGTGCTGGCGGACCCTTTGCGGAGATGGTCGGCTTCGCCGAACATGGGGGGTTAAATGGGAAAGCCCGACCGTGTGGCCGGGCTTTTTATCTTTGCTTACTACTTAAGAATAGCGGGTGGAGCATAACTCAACGGCCAACTATTTTTTTGAGGTATGTTGTTGGTTTGGCGTTGGTTGTGGGTTGCTTTTGGTTTTTGGGGGCTTGACAGGCGATTTCGCTGAGGAAAATGGCGGGATTTTTATTTTGGGGAGTGGTGGGGAGGGTTAAAACGGCTCAGAATGATGAGCCAAGAGGTGGGATGTTTGCTAGAGGAGCTTGCCTTCGGCGAGGTCGCGGATGAGGCCGAGGTCGGCGGCGAGGAAGTCGTAGGCGGGGAGGCCGCTGAGGGGTGCCCACTGCATGTCGTTGAAGATGCGGTTGACGAGTTCGCCGCTGAAGTGGTCGACGAGGAAGAACTGCAGGTCGATGGCGCCGCCGTTGCGGTATTTGTGGCGGACCTGGGCGATGCGGCGGCCGATGGTGGCGGCGATGCCTAGTTCCTCGTCGAGTTCGCGGGAGAGGGCCTGCTCGGCGGTTTCACCGGGCTCGATCTTGCCTCCGGGAAACTCCCACTTGAGGCTCATGGGCTGGTCGGGGCGGCGTTGGCAGATGAGGATTTCAGTGCGGGTGCCGTGCTCGGCGGGGGTCTGACGAACAATCAGAGCCGCGACGACAAGCCTGAGAGGCTTGTCGTTTGCATTGCCGTGGCCGTCCAGTCTGCGAATGCGCTCTTTCAATCGGGGATCCGCCTCCAGGGTACTCTTCCGATGGGGTGACAAAAGGACCAGCAACGGCAAAGGATTCGCTGGCTGGATCAGGGGCGCGACCTGGGGGTTACGGGGACGCCCATGCCGTTGAGGCGACTGCGGGCCTGGGTGGCTTCGGGCGAGACGGGGAAGCGGGTGATGAGGGCGCGCAACTCGCGGACGCCGGCATCGTTCTGCTTGAGCGCGATGAGGGCCTGGCCTTTATGCAGGTGAGAGACGGGGACCTTGGCGTTGTCGGGGAACTGCTCGAGGACGCGGTCGTAGTCTTTAACGGCAGCGGAGTATTTGCCGGCGCGGTAGTCGATCTCGCCGAGGTAGTAGTATGCGGTGCCGGAGAAGGTGTCGTTGGGATAGCTGCGGATGACCTCGTTGAACTCCTGGGAGGCGAGGGGGAACTTCGCGGCCATGTAGTCCGAGAGCGCGGTGTGGAAGAGGTCGGCCGCAGGCGGGGCTGTGGGCGGGGCAGGGATGTAGGGGACGGGCGCGGGCGCGGTCACGGAGGCGAAAGGGACTCCGGCGGTGGGTTTGCCGCGGCGGTTGACGATGGGAGCCTGCGGCGCAGCCGGGACGACGATGGTGGCGGTCGGGGAATTCTGGGGGTTGTCCACTGGAAGCGGAGTGAGAGCGCCCTGGGGGCCGGGGATGGCTCCTGTGGCGGCGGGGTTGGGGGCCATGTTCTGGAGGGTGGCGTTGATGGACTGCTGCTGGGTCTGGACGTCCTGGAGGCTCTTTTCGAGGCGGCTGATGAGGGCCTTGACCTCGTCCACCGAGTTATTGGCGGCGGTGACCTGAGCGGAGACCTGGTCAAGCTTGCCGCCGTTGGCTTCCTGCTCAGAGTGCACGAGCTTGGCGAGCGCGTCGATGGTGAGGGACATTTTGTTGACGGAATCGGAACTCTGCTGGACGAGGTCCTTGAGGACGCCCATGCGTTCGTCGTTGGACTGCTGGAGCTTTGCGACGGCGTCCTGAAGGTCCTGGATCTGGGTCTGGAGCTGAACCATGTCCTTGTTGACGGCGAAGGCCGGGGGAGTGGCCAGGGCGGCGATCGCGAGGGCGATGGCGACCACACCAATGCGTGTCCGCGTGCCCGGAAACGACGAGGGGAAAGTGACCGATGCCATGAGTTTCATACGCAGTACCTCAGGGGCTAAAGCCCTTTCATATCCTTCAGCTTTGCGGCACGGCTGAAGCCGTGCCCTTAACAAAACCATTTCCAGCGAAGTTTCTCTTCCGATTGGAACTAGCGGTCGAGGGAGAACTGGGCGCGTCGGTTCTCCTGCCAGCACTGTTCGGTCTCTTCTGTGCAGAACTGTTTCTCCTTGCCGTAGCTGACGACGCGGATGCGGGCGGCGGCGACTCCTGCGTTGACGAGGGCGGTCTTGGCGGAGTTGGCGCGGTTTTCGCCGAGGGCCAGGTTGTATTCGGCGGAGCCGCGGTCGTCGCAGTAGCCGCCGATGACGACGCGGATGTCCGGGTGGGCGACGAGGAAGCCGGCCGCCTTGACGGAGGATGCCTGGGCGTCGGGACGGAGCTCGTAGCTGTCGTAGTCGAAGAAGGCGTCCTGCACGTTCTGGTGGAAGACGGCTTCATCGCCCATGTCGGCGGAGGGGGTGGTGTCTGTGGGGACTACGGGAGGGACGGGAATGCGAACCGTGACGCGGACGTTGGCCTCGGTGGCTCCGCCCTCGCCCTTGGCGGTGAGATGGAAGTTGGTGGAGGTGGAGGGCGAGACAGTCTGCGTGCCGTTGGGGCTGAGCGTGCCGATGCCGTCGATGGAGATGGAGGTGGCGTTGGTGGTGCGCCAGTTGAGGACGACGGATTGGCCGAGGTCGATGGCGACGGGGTCGGCGACGAGCGAGGCCGTGGGCGCGGGAGGCGCGATCGCCGGCGCAGTGATGGGGCCGACGCTGGCGGGATTCACTCCGCTGGCTTTCTTGTGGCAGCCGGTGACGCCGGCGAGCAAAGCCGCGCAGACGAGCGCAGCGCGAAAGGAGGAGGTGCGGGCAAAGGATCGTGCGGGGACGGACTGAGGGAGGGAGTGGTCGGTCATGTTTTCTCCTGCGTTGCCAAAACTGCGTCAAGAAGCATGTTACTGAAGAATTAACCTTGCCGACAGTGCCGGGGTAGTGGCACCGGGGGTTCGGAGGGCGCGACGGGCTACTTCCAGCTCCAGTTCGGCATGTCGGCGCCGGGGCCGGTGAGGGCTCGTTTTTCGCCGCCGTCGTAGGAGAGCATGGACCAGACTCGGGTGTGTTCGCTGCGGCCGTCGGCGGAGTTGGTGTAGACGATGTGGCGGCCATCGGGGGACCAGGAGGGGAAGTCGCAGCGGCCAGAGTCGTGGGTGAGCTGGTACCACTTGCCGGTGGCGACGTCGATGCGGTAGATGTCCTGGCCGCCGGGCGCGCCGGGGCCGTACTTGCGGTCCCATGCGAAGGCGATGGACTGGCCGTTGGGCGACCACGAGGGCGAGGTGGCGTAGCCCTCGGGCCGGCCATTCTCGTCGCCGGTGAGACGCTGGGGGGAGGAGCTGTCGGTGTTCATGGTGTAGAGCTGGGGCAGGCCGGTCTGTCCGCTGATCCAGGCGATCTGGGTGCCGGTGCGGGGGTTGTAGACGGGGGAGACGTCGGGACCGCGGAAGGTGGTGACGCGGCGGGGGAGGGTTCCGCTGGCGTCGGAGATCCAGATCTCGGGGTCGCCGCTGCGGGAGGAGGAGTAGGCGAGCTCGCGGCCGTCGGGCGACCATGCGGGGGTGATGTTGGTTCCGCCGATCTCGGGGAAGGCGAGCATGCGGCTGAGGATGAGCGAGTACATGCGGATTTGGAAGCCGTTGCGACCGAGGGAGGAGAAGGCAAGGCGGGTGTTGTCGGGCGAGACGCGCGGGGAGATGGAGACGGTGCCGAGGTGGGTGATGGCGTGCGGGTTGGCGCCGTCGTAGTCCATCTGCCAGATCTCTTTGCTGCCGGTGTTGTTTTTGCCGGGGTTGATCTTGACGTAGAAGATCTTGGTTTCGGCGATGCCGGGAATGCCTCCGCCGAGGCGGTAGATGATCTCGTCGGCGAAGCGGTGGGCGACCTGGCGGGCGGAGTCTTCGGTGGGGTCTTCGCTGTATTGCCGGGCGAGGACCTGCGGGAACTGCAGATTTTTTGCGTCGAAGAGGAAGCTGTTGACGACGAGCTTGCTGCCGACGACGCCGATGGAGCCGAAGACGACCATGGAGGCATTGGTGGGCGCGACGGCGTAGGTGGGAAGCTGAATCTCGGAGGGCGCTCCTGGCATCGCGGGCGGCATCAGGCTCTTGGAGACGATGTCGAAGATGCCGGCAGAGGCGAGATCGGCGTAGAGAGTCGCGTCGAAGGTCTGCTTGTAGGAGGCGGTCTCCGCGTCGGAGGCAAGCGGCTTGAAGTTGGCGACCGCAATGCGAATGGTGTTGACGCCGTTGTTGATGCTTCCGTTGATGGTGTCCTGCGAGTGGGCCGCGGGGGCGGAACAGAGGACGACGAGGAGCGCCATCGCGAGGAGGGCCCAGGTCGAAACGGATTGTCTTCTGCTTGAAATCCTGCGGCGCAGGCGGGATGTGGGGAGCGTTCTATCCATGCTTATCTATGGTAGACGGTTCGCGTGAATCTTTGGTTGGCCTGCGGTTTACTGGCGTGGGGGAGGCTCAAAGTAGTACTGCGCGTTGACATAGCTTCCCTGGTAGGCGTCGGGGAGCGGGCCGAAGGTGTCGACGTGGCGGACGGCGTTGAGGGCGGTCTGGTCGAGAGTGCCGTCGCCGCTGGGCTGCGCGATTTTGATGTTGGAGGGGGAGCCGTCGCGGGCGATCTGGAAGGTGATGGAGACTTTACGGCCTCGGGCCTGGTTGTCCAACATGCCGGTGTACCACTGCGAGGCGAGCTTGCTGTTGATCTGTTGGATGTAGAAGGCGAAACGGGTTCCAAAGGCAGAGTCGGTGACGGTCTGGGAGGTGCCGGCCTGGGTTTGCAGGGTGCTCATGGCGACCTGCGGGGCGGGGGCTTCGCCGCTTGTAGCTTTGCTGGGGTCGACCTTGAGAGGCTGCGGGTGGAGAGGCGGCGACGGGGTGGTTTTCTCCGCGGTCTTGATGGTCTTGGTGGTGGGTTTGACGGGGATGGGGATGGCGTCGAGCTTTGGAGCCTCGATGGCTTTGGGTGCGGGCGGGGGGGGCGCGGGGGATGGATTTTCGGTGGCGAGGACGGCGTTGGGGTCGGTGAAGGCCTTGGGCGGGACGGGGATGGAGCTGACCATGCTGGCCTGGATCGAGCCGGCGGTGGGGTCGGCGCTGCCCCAGTTTTTTCCAGAGTGGGTGAGGTAGGCCCAGCCGATGAGTGCGCCGAGGAGAGCGGCGTGGAGGGCGAAGGAGCCGGCGAAGCTGCTGCCGAGAGCGTCGGGGCGGCCGGGGAGGGTGTTGCGGGTTGTGAGGACGGTGGTCATTGAAGACAGTGGTGAGTGGTTAGCTATTCGTGGGGCTGAAGAGTCTATGTGAGAACCGAAAAATCATGTGTCGGGCTTTCAGCCCTCTTGGGCTATTTGTGCTTGTTTCCTAGGCCTTCCCCACCCC
>OLLV01000219.1_pt1 | contig 115590 bp, 78 predicted proteins | sample 1604641 | NCBI WGS metagenome assembly OLLV01 (sample SAMEA104055725, study PRJEB20765) | soil metagenome | biome: Arctic tundra; feature: Polygonal ground; material: soil | place: USA | collected 2011-09 | depth 0-0.5 m
CCTCATACGACGTGCCCGCCGCAAACGTATCCCGGAAATATCGCAGCGACAGCCCCGCCCCATTCGTCACTCCCATCACATGCCAAAGCCCCGGCACCGCATGGCAGAACGTATGCAGCCGCCCCAGCCGATCCATCGTCGGCTTGTCGGTCGCGGCAAACACCACGCCGCTCGTCCCAATCGTCGCCGAGACGCTCCCTGGCCCCACAATCCCCATCCCCACGGCCCCCGCGCCCTGATCCCCCGCTCCAGCAGCTACCGGAGTCCCCGCAACCAATCCCGTAGCAGCGGCCCCCGCCTCACTCACCCGCGCACAGATATCCGGCCCTTCAAACAACTTCGGCAGCCACGCCATCGGAATTCCCGCCGCCTCCGCCACCTCCTCCGACCACCGCCGATGCGCTACATCCAGCAGCAGCGTCCCGCTGGCCTCCTGCATATCCATCGCAAACTCGCCGGTCATGCGATACCGCACATAGTCCTTCGGACACAGCACATGCGCGATCCGCGCAAAGATCTCTGGCTGGTGCGTCTTCACCCAAAGCAGCTTGGTCAGCGTAAAGTTCGGCAGCGCCGGATTGCAGGTCAGCTCGATCAGCCGTTCCCGCCCAATCTTCGCCTCCAGCCAGTCGCACTCCGGCTGCGTCCTCTGGTCGGCCCAGATCAACGCCGGCCGCAGCACCTCCCCCGCCGTATCGAGCATCACGCACCCATGCATCTGCCCGGTCAATCCCACTGCCTCAACATCCGCCGCGGTGAATTTCCCGGCGGCCAGAGCCCCCGCGATCGCCTCCCGCGCCGCGCGCCACCAATCCTCGGGCTCCTGCTCCGCCCAGCCGATATGCTCCGACCGGATTGCCGCATGTTCTGCCGCCGCCGAAGCCACCACCCGCCCCGCGCGATCCACCAGCACCGCGCGTGTCCCACCCGTCCCTACATCGATCCCAAGCAGCATCCTGAATCCTCCAAAGGTCCCATTCCAAAGTGTATCTGCTTCCGTTGCCATAATTCCCGACGCATTTTTTGCACTTTCCCGGCTTCCTCAAGCATCCAACTCCTACATTGGAAGAAGAGCGCCACGGTTCATGCACTGAAATCCAGAGGAAACTACAGGTACGATCAAAGGAATGACCCAAAGGAATCCAGCGTCTCCCGTTCGGAAGGCCCTCCCCGCCTCCAGCCTCTGCGCTCTGCTTCTGTTCGCCGTCACTGGCCACGCGCAGGGGCCCGGCGGCAGCTCGAACGCAGTCGGTGCCACCACGCCCGCGCAGGCCCAGTACACCGAGGGCGCGATCCAGCAGCTTGCCGCCCCCACCGGCCAGAACCTCGCCGCGCCCACGCAGGACTCCTTCAAAGGCTCCGTCGTCGATGGCAACGCAACCGGTGCCGTTCTCGATCTCTCGCTCGATGAAGCGATCCAGCGCGGCCTGCGCCAGAACCTCGGCATCATCCTCCAGACCACCGCCCAGCAGAACGCCCGTGGCCAGCAGTACGAGCAGCTCCAGGCCCTGCTCCCCACTGTCACCGGCGACGTCTCCATCGAAGTCCAGCAGGTCAACCTCGCCGCCTACGGCCTAAAATTCCCGGGGATCAAGCCCATCGTCGGCCCCTTCCAGGTCGTCGACTTCCGCGCCTACCTGACGCAGAATCTCTTCAACGTCCCAGCGCTGGAAAACTATCTCGCCGCGAAACACAACTTCACAGCCGCCAAGCTTACCGCGGAAGACGCCCGCGACATGGTCGTCCTCACCGTCGGCAACGCCTATCTCCTCTGCATCGCCGACGCCTCGCGCATAGACGCCGTCAACGCAGAACTGGCCACCTCCAAGGTCTCGCTCAACCAGGCCACCGACTCGCACGACGCCGGCATCAGCCCGCGCCTCGACGTCCTCCGCGCCCAGGTCGACTACCAGAACGAGCAGCAGACCCTTATCTCCGCGACCAACCAGCTCGCCAAAGATAAGCTCGCCCTCGCTCGCGTCATCGGCCTCCCGCTCGATCAGCAGGTCCGCCTCACCGACACGGAGCCCTACGCCGCCCTCGACAACCTCGATCCCGCCTCTGCCTTCGCCCAGGCCGTGAACAACCGCAAGGACCTCGCCGCCGCAAGCGAACAGATCGCCGCCGCGCAAAATCAAAAGACCGCCGCCTTTGCCACCCAGCTCCCCACGGTCAAGTTCTCGGGCGACCTCGGCGATCTCGGCACCACCCCCGGCCACTCCCATGGCACCTTTACCGCCACCGGCAAGGCGGAAGCTCCCATCCTGCAGATCGCCAGCACCCGCGGGCAGGAAGACATAGCCGACGCGGCCTACACACAAGCGAAGGACAAGCTCGCCGACAAGATTCAACAGGTCAATGCCGACATCCGCAACTCCATCCTCGATATCCAATCCGCCGCGAAGCTCGTCGAAGCCGCCAAGTCCAACGTCGATCTCGCCAACGAGGAGTTGTCCGAAGCCCAGCAGCGCTTCCACTCGGGCGTAGCCGACAACCTGCCCGTCTCCCAGGCCCAGTCCTCGGTCGAGCAGGCCAACGATCAGTACATCAGCGCGCTCTACCAGCACAACGCCGCCAAGCTCTCTCTGGCGCGTGCGCTCGGCGTCGCGCAGTCCAACTTGAAAGATTATCTCGGAGGAAAGTAACCGTGGCAGATACAGTTCAGGAACCCGAACAGAAGATTCTCACCCCGTCCGGTGAGCCGGCGCAGCCAGCATCGAACCCAGCGCGCAAGTTCATCGTCATCGGCGTGATCCTCGTCCTCATCGCGGGCGCAGTCTTCTTCTACTGGCGCTCCACCTTTACCGAGGACACCGACGACGCCCAGGTGGACGGCAATCTCTACCAGGTCAGCTCGCGCATCACCGGCCACGTCGTAAAGGTCTACGTCGACGACAACCAGACCGTGAAGGCGGGCGATCCCATCGCCGATATCGACCCCACCGACTACCAGGTCGCCCTTGAGCAGGCTCAGGCCAGCCTCGCCAGCGCGCAGGCCGACTACACCCAGGCCACCGTCAACGTCCCCATCACCCAGACCAACGTCGGCACCAGCGTCAGCACCTCCGGCTCCGACGTCAAGGGAGCCACCGACACGATCGCCCAATCCGAGAAGCAGGTCGAAGCCGCGAATGCGCGCGTCACCCAGGCCCAGGCCAACGCCAAGAAGGCCCAGGACGACGTCGACCGCTACACCCCTCTCGTCCAGAAGGACGTTATCTCCAAGCAGCAATACGATGCCGCCATCGCCGCCCGCGACGGCGCCAACGCCGCCGTCCTCGAGGCCCAGTCCAACGTCCTCGCTCAGCAGAACGCCGTCTCCAGCGCGCGCTCCAAGCTCGCACAGGCCGAGGCCCAGTCTCAGCAATCGATCAAGAACGGCCCCGATCAGGTCCGCGTAGAGCAGTCCCGCGCCGCTGCCGCCGCCGCCAGCGTCAAGCAGGCCCAGGCCCGCGTCGACCAGGCAAAGCTCAACCTCTCCTACACCCACATCACGGCGCCTACCCAAGGCATCGTCAACAAGAAGAACGTCCAGATCGGCGGCAACCTCTCGGTCGGCCAGGACCTGATGACCATCATCCCCCTCACCGATCTTTGGGTCACCGCTAACTTCAAGGAGACCCAGCTCGCCAAGATGCATCCCTGCCAGAGCGTCACCATCAAGGTCGACGCCTACGGCGGTCGCGAGTTCTCCGGCTATGTCTACCAGGTCGGCGGGGCAACCGGCTCGCGCCTCTCCCTCTTCCCGCCTGAGAACGCCACCGGCAACTACGTCAAAGTCGTCCAGCGCATTCCCGTCCGCATCAACTTCACGGACATCCAGAAGGAAGATGGCGACTACGTCCTGCGTCCCGGCCTCTCGGTCACTCCCGAGGTCCACGTCAAGGCCAGCGACGTCGACAACTGCCCCGCACACTAGCTCTACTTCAATCGATTGAGGACCATCGCGCTCCCCACGATAGGTCCTTGATCGGACTTGGTGGTCAGCACAATCTCGTCTCCGTTGATCGTGCCCTCATGAAGGAAGGTCGTGCCGTTATAAACGACCTTGAACGAAAGCTTGTCGCCGGTCACCGTACCGCCGTCGAACGCGATCGGATCGCCCTGCGCTCCCTTGACCGATCCGGTCAGCTTGGTGCCGTCCTGCTTGAAGGTGAACGAGATATGAAACGCTGCGCCATCCGGCGTCTTCATATCGCCCGCCCATGTTCCGGTTACGTCGGCAGCCAGCGCAGTCAGGGAAGTGAGCGAAAGTGCCAGAACGACGCAAACTCGGAGCAAAGTCTTCTTCATAGGGAATTTCCTCGCAGGCGAAAATCATAAATGATTCTGCAACGTCTTTCCCAATCTGGAGCGCCGCCTGCTCAGTTCGAGGCAGGGAAGCCAGCCTTGCAATTTACTTAATCCGTACTCCCGCATCCAAACCCGTACTATCCTCATCTACAGAGGGAGGTAACCCCGCTATGCCGATCGCCATCGACTACTTCATCGGTCACGCCTACGCCATCCTCTTCCTCTGGGTGCTCGCGGAGCAGTTGGGCGTCCCAATTCCCAGCCTCCCGCTCCTGCTTACCGCTGGAACGCTCTCCGCCACGCATCGCCTCAGCGCAGTCTCCGCACTGCTCGTCGCCCTCGCCGCCTGCGTCATCGCCGACTCGATCTGGTTCGCGCTGGGCCTTCGCTACGGCAACCGCGTCCTCCGCATCCTCTGCAAGTTTTCGCTGGAATCCACCACCTGCGTCTCCAAGACCGAAGGCTACTTCACCCGCCGCGGCCCCTCCACGCTGCTCTTTGCAAAGTTTATCCCCGGCCTCTCCACCGTCGCCCCGCCCATCGCCGGCCAGACTGGCATGCCCTACCCCCGCTTCCTCCTGTGGGATCTCTCTGGCTCGCTCCTCTGGGCTCTCTCCTTCATCCTCGCCGGCCGCTTCTTCGGAGACGTCGCCAAACGCAGCCAGTCCTTCTTCGGCTTCCTCAGCCACTTCGCCGCATTGGTCTTCGTCCTGATGGTCATCGGCCTCTTCGCCTGGCGCGTCATCAAGAACCGCCGCTTCCTCGCCAGCGTCCGCGAGCTTCGCCTCGAACCCTCCGAGCTCAAAGCCATGCTCGACGAGGCCGCCGAAGCCGGCACGCCCCATCCGTACATCGTCGACCTCCGCCACCCCCTGGACTATCTCCCCGACCCTCGCGTACTCCCCGGCGCAGTCCGCATCGGCCCCGCCGAGCTCACCCTCTGCGCCGACCACATCCCCCGCGACCGCGACGTCATCCTCTACTGCACCTGCCCGTCGGAAGAGACATCCGCCAAAGTCGCCATGCAGCTTCACCGCCTCGGCGTCACCCGCGTGCGTCCTCTGCGCGGAGGATTCGACGGCTGGAAGCAGGCCGGCTACCCGCTCATCGACTACGTCGACGAACTCCACACCCCGACCGCCGAAGCGCCCACCACCGTCACAACACCACCAACCCTGAACCACGTAGCCTGAGCGGTCACAACGAACAGGCAACCGCGGATCACGCAGATAAACGCGGATCGAAAGACAAACAAGAAGTTCTGTCTCTAAATCCGCGGTTCTCCTTTCGCCTTTAAATCGATCCAATCGGTGTCATCGGTGTTAAGCCTTTCTCTCAACTCCCCAGCCGGAAATTAACCGTGATCATCGTCTGCACCTCAGTCGCCTCGCCATTCAGCTTGTAAGGCTGATACCGCGCCGCCTGCACTGCATCGACCGCCGCCGTCCGCAAGATCGGCGGCCCACTCACCACATGCAGGCTTTCGATCCGGCCGGCCTTTGAGATCATCGCCTCCATCACCACAGCGCCTTCGATTCGCGCAACACGCGCAATCGCCGGATACACAGGCTGGATCGGCGAGAGCAACATCCCCGCCGACACTCCCGAAGACACCTTCACCGGCCCAATCTTCGCCGCAGGCACAACTGTAATGTTCGGTGAAGAGCTCGCAGCGCTCGCCAGCATAGGGCCAATCGCCCCATCGTTCATGGAGGTACCCGCGATCAATCCCGTCGGCACGGGGTCGCTATCGGCCGCTGGATCGATGGTCGTCGGATGCAGGAACAGGCGACTAAGAACAGCCACGGGATCGACACGCGCACTTGGCATCGCCGGCGAAGCCGACGCAGATGCCGCCTCCATCCTGACCTGCGGAATCGGAGGCTTCGTAATCGGCGCTATCAGCGTAGGAGGATCGAGATGAATGGGCAGAATATCCGGATGAGCCAGATGAAACATCACCACCAGCCCTGCCAGCGCGCACTGAAAGACAGCCGAACCAAGCGTAGTCCACCGCTTCGTCCCCGATACAACCAACCCTCGCGACTCCACCAGGCTTCCTTCGAACATAAGGCACCTCCAACGAATTGGATCGGCGCGCATCTGCGAGGAATGCGTCCAATTACATCGTTAGACACCTCCGCGCGCCAAAGGTTCCCACCGCTCCTCCCGCACGAATCACGAAAGTCCGGGAATGCAAACACTCCACGCCGCCGCACGCATAAATCTTCCCGTCAGTCCCACCCATGAGCGATGATTATCCCCGATGCAATCCACGACCACCACTGCGCCGCAACGCGTCCTCTCGATTGACGTCCTCCGCGGCATCACCATCGCTCTTATGATCCTCGTCAACGACCCCGGCGACTGGGCCCACGTCTACGGCCAGCTCGACCACGCCCCCTGGAACGGCTTCACCTGCACCGACTTCGTCTTCCCCAGCTTCCTCTTCCTCGTCGGCGCGTCCATCATCCTCTCGCTGCAGTCCCGCATCGCGCGCAGCCCCAGCGGCACGTTGGACTCTGCCACCAGGCGCACCCTCGCGACACACATCGTCCGCCGAGCAGCAACCATCTTCGCCATCAAGATGTTCCTCACCGGCTATCCTCACTTCCACTTGACCCACCTCCGCATCTACGGAGTCCTTACTCGCATCGCCCTCTGCTACCTCGTCGCCGCGCTGATCTGCCTCTTCACCCAGCGAGCCCGCACCCTCCTCGCAATCACCGCGGCGCTCCTCATCGGCTACTGGGCGCTGATGCGCTTCGTTTCTGTCCCCGGTTTCGGCGTACCGACTCACAGCTTTCCCATCCTCGATCCCGACCGGAACCTGGCCGCGTGGCTCGACCGCATCGTCAACGTCTTCACCCAGCACTGGCTGCATACCGGCCGCCTCTACGAAACCACACGCGACCCCGAAGGCCTCCTCAGCACTCTCCCCGCCATTGCAACCACGCTCATCGGCTCCATCACCGCCCTCTGGCTCAACCGCGTCCGCAATGCCAATTCCGCGGCAAAACCTCTTCATCCCCCCACAGAGGCTCGTCATCCTGAGCGCAGCGAAGGACCCCTGTATTTTGATCATGCAGCCACAACCATCACCCAAACCCAATGCCTGACCGGCCTGATCCTCTCAGGCCTGCTCTCCCTCATCGCAGGCCGCCTCTGGAACTACACCTTCCCCATCAACAAAAACCTCTGGACCAGTTCCTTCGTCCTCTACTCCGCGGGCTGGTCGCTCCTACTCCTCGCCCTTTTCTACTGGTTCATCGACATCCGCTGCGCCAACCGGAACAAAGCCGGAAAGACCCTCCTCTTCCCGTGGCTCGTCTTCGGCTCCAACGCCATCTTCGCCTTCGTCCTCTCCAACTTCATCGTCGAGACCATGATCTGGATCAAAATCCCATCGGATCCCAAGCCCGTCACCGCCTGGTTTTGGACCTACAGCCGCCTCTTCGCACGCAGGGTTTCGAATGAGCACACCTCGCTCGCCTTTGCCCTCGCCTTCGTCGCCGTCTGCTTCCTCCCCACCTGGCTCCTCTACCGCAAACGCATCTTCCTCAAAATCTGATCCACCGACGCGGCAATTTGAAGCAGCTTAACGAAGCAACTTCATTTGACGCCGTCACCCTGAACGCAGTGAAGGACCCCTGTATTCTCGAAGCGGCTACCATATCAAGAGGAGCACCCCTTTGCCCTACACCGACCTACGCGACTGGATCAAGCAACTCGACAAGGCAGGCGAACTCAAGCGCATCGGCGAACCCATCTCGCCCTATCTCGAAATGTCCGAGATCGCCGACCGCACCGCCAAACTCCACAAGGGCACACCCAACGCCGGCGGCCCGGCTCTCCTCTTCGAAAACGTCACCGGCCATCCCGGCGCCAAAGTTCTGATGAACCAGTTCGGCTCCGAGCGCCGCATGAAGCTCGCGCTCGAAACCGACTCGCTCGACGCCATCGCCGATCGCATCCGTGTCTTCCTCCACCCTGAATCGCCCACCAGCATGCTCGACAAGCTCAAGCTGCTGCCAAAACTCGCCGAAGTCGGCAGCTTCTTCCCCAAAGTCATCTCCGCCAAAGACGCCGCCTGCAAGCAAGTCATCCACCGCAGCGTCGAAGACGGAGGGCAGGGAATCGACCTCCTCAAACTCCCCATCCTCACCACCTGGCCGCAGGATGGAGGCCCCTTCATCACCCTCCCCTGCGTCGTGACTCGCGATCCCAAATCAGGCAAGCGCAACGTCGGCATGTACCGCATGCAGGTCTACGACGGCCAGACCACCGGCATGCACTGGCAGCGTCAGAAAGTCGCCGCCGAACACCTCCGCGACCACCTTCGCGCCGCCACAGAATCGGGTGCCCCAGGTCTGGATTCTCAGACCTGGGATCGGAGTGCCACAAATCTCTCCGCCAGCGTAGACATCATGGCCCTCACCTCCGGAGGCACCACCGCCGCGCTCAACACTGCCACCATCCCCGCCACTACTCTCACCAAAGTCCGCGAAGGCCGCATGGAAGTCGCCGTAGCCATCGGCACCGACCCTGCCACTACCTTCTCAGCAATCGTCCCCGCCCCACCCGAGGTCGAGGAGTACCTCATCGCCGGCTTCCTCCGCGGCAAGCCAGTCGAGCTAGTCAAGTGCGAAACAGTCGACCTCGAAGTCCCCGCCCACGCCGAGTACATCCTCGAAGGCTACGTCGCCCTCACCGAACTCCGCACCGAAGGCCCCTTCGGCGACCACACCGGCTTCTACACCATGGAGGAGCAGTACCCCGTCTTCCACATCACCTGCATCACCCACCGCAAAGATCCCATCTACGCCGCAACCGTCGTCGGCAAGCCGCCCATGGAAGACGCCTGGATGGGCAAAGCCGTCGAGCGCATCTTCCTGCCGCTCATGCAACTTACCCTCCCCGAGATCGTAGACATCTGCCTTCCGCCTGAAGCCGTCTTTCATAACCTGATGATCGTCGCCATCAAAAAATCCTACGCCGGCCACGCCCGCAAAGTGATGAACGGCATCTGGGCGATGGGTCAGGCCATGTTCACCAAGTGCGTCATCGTCGTCGACGAAGACTGCGATGTGCAGGACCTCGCCGAAGTCACCCTCCGCGTCGCGAACAACATCGACCCCGAGCGTGACATCCAGTTCACTCTCGGCCCCGTCGACTCACTCGACCACGCCTCGCGCCTGCCCAACTTCGGCAGCAAGATGGGCATCGACGCCACCCGCAAATGGCCCGCCGAAGGCTTCACCCGCCCCTGGCCCCCCATGCTGAAAATGGAGCCGTCCGTAGTTTCACGGATCGACTCCATCTGGAAGAAGCTCGGAATTGAAAAGGCCTAGGCCTTAGCCGGCGCCGGATTCGAGATCAGCATAAACGTCACGCTATCCTCCGTACTCCGCTTATGCAGAGTCCCCCGCGGGATCAGCAGCATGTCGCCCTTCCCCATCAAAATCGATTTGCTCCCCGTCGAGCCGGTCGCATGCCACTCTCCTGAACCCGGCATCACTTTAGTGCCCGTCGGCGTGCCCCCAACCTCGTACAGCGTCGATCCGTCGATAATCTGGATCAGGTGGTCGCGCCCCTCGTGCCACTCGAACTCCGTGGCGCTCTTGTGCTTCTCCGTCGTCAGGATAATCTGCATCGGAATCGCGTTCGACGCATAAAGCCGGTTGTCCCCCGGCTTCGCATCCAGCGCCTTCATGTCGGCGTCAAGATCGCTCGCCTTGAAGAGCTTGATCGGCTGCGCGGCAGCATTGACATTCGCGCCGGGAGCGCCAGCTTGCGCGAAGGCCTTCAGCGAATCGGTGAGAGTAAACCCAGCGGCGGCAACAACCGGTGCCGTCCGCAGAAAGTTGCGGCGAGATGTCTTCTTGGCCATGCGTGAAAGTGAATCACACCCAGCCCCACTCTGCCAAGCGCCCGCATCCCTCCACACGAACGCCCCCGTAAAATCGCCTACGGCAGATAGTAAAACGGGTTCGGCAGCTTCACGCCGATCTCGGCTTTCGACGGCCCACGATCCGGCCGTTGCGGATCGGGCGCATCCCGGAGGTCGCTCCACTGGTCACCCACGTTTAGCAAGATCCGATACCCCTGCTTCTCAATCACCGCACGCGCGTCCGACTTATACACCGCCGTGTCCTTCGCCGGAAACAAGCTCCCATGCAGGATCAGCTCCTGCCAGCCCTTGTATCCCGCGGTCGCAAGGTTGCGCGCCGTCGCCGCGGTCTGGTCATCCGCCGCGCCCTTGCCCGGCCGCCCCGTAATAAAAAACACGCTCACCCCCGCGTCCCGCGCATGGTCGAACAGCCGCAGCGTCCCCGCAATTGGGATCGAGGCCTCAGGCGAGACGATCCATGCCTCAAACATCGCCGGGATATATCCAAAGTCCTCGCGCTTCTCCTCGCAATACGAAGACAGCGAAGTCTCGTCGATATCCAGTACCATGGCCAGCTTCTGCGCCCGCGCCCCCTCAGGTGTCGTCGCATGATGATCCACAAGCAGTCGAGTCAGCTCCGCATCCGCGCGCCTCGTCTGCGCATCCAGATCGGCCCAGTAGCAACCGGACGTCCCCGCGCAGTCCTGGTAATCCTGCAAACGAAAACGTGCCACGCCAAAGTTCGCCGGCTCCGTCGCGGTCAACACGCTCGGATCCGCCGACTCTGCATCGGCAACGCTCTGAATGGCTTCGGACGAAGGCCGCGGCGTCGGCGGGCGCGTCGCTGTCAAAGCCGCCGCAGTTCCGCCTCCGCACGAAGGTGGACCCGGCACCTGCTGGGCGAGACTAAAGGGTGTCAGCAGCGCGAGTGCGACGCCGATACTGGATCTTCGAAACGAGAGACGCATGGCCATCCTGCTTTTGCTAATCAATGCCTTGATGAAGTTCTGAAGATCCAGCGCACAGTCTCTCAGTGCCCAGCGTCACTCGGAAACAGCCGAATGTCCGGCACATTCCGATAAACCTCGGCATAGTCCATCCCATACCCGATCACAAACTCGTTGGGAATCTTGAACCCCACATAGTCGGCCTCGATCGGCACCAGCCGCCGCCCCGGCTTATCCAGGCACGTCGCAATCTTCAGCGAAGCCGGCTTATGCTGCAGCATCAACCCGCGCAGATAGCTCAGCGTCAGCCCGGTATCCAGAATGTCCTCGACCAGAATCACATGCCGCCCCTCGATCGGGTTGTCGATATCCTTGATCAGCTTCACTGCCCCCGACGACACCCGGGCCCGGCCATAGCTCGAAACCGCGACGAAATCGAACGTGTTGTCGATCTCAATCGCGCGCGCGAGATCCGAAAGGAAAATCGCCGCCCCTTTCAGCACTCCAATCAGCACCAGAGGATGCCCGGTGGTCTGCCCATCGTAGTCCGCCGTAATCTGGCGGCCAATCTCCGTCACCCGCTCGGCAATTTGTTGGGTCGAATACAACACGTTCATCGTAGCGGCGGGGGGGAAGGCGAGTGTGCTTGTAGGCATGGCAACAAGGGTAGCGTAAGGCCCCGAAAAATACCGGGAGAGGCTGAGGGAAACTGGGGACAAAATACCCCCCACTTCAGCTATCCCATTGCTGCCGCCCCGGTTGGCTATACTTGAATCCAGCGAGGATTATGTACCCCTATTTGAACTTTGGATTCGTGCACCCCGGAACCTTCGGGCTCATGTTGTGGCTGGCCGCAGTGCTGGCGACCGTAGTGCTCCACAAGAACTTTGGCCGCAACCGCGTCGATGCCGACGCACTGAACGTCGTAGCCACCGTCATGATCGCCGGTATCATCGGTGCAAAGCTCTGGCACGAGTTGGAGAACGTGCATGACCTCCGCTACGCGCTGCACATCGTCTTCGCGCCCGGATGGCATCACCCCGCCGAGGTCTCGGAGCGCTTCCTCGCCTGGTTCCAGGCCGGCTTCGCATGGTTTGGCGGAATGTCCGCAGGCATCGCGGCGCTGATGCTCCTGGGCCGCAGCTCGCGCTTCAAAGGCTCCGGCTGGAAGTCTGCCGAAGACCCGGGCGAACTCGGCGAGCGCGTCGGAGCCATTCGCATGCTCGATCTCGCAGCCCCCGCGGCAGCCATCGGCTATGGCGTCGGACGCATCGGCTGCCTGCTCTCCGGAGACGGAGACTACGGCATCAACACCACGCTCCCCTGGGGCGTCCACATGGCCGCGAACGCCCTCGTTCCGCCCCACCCGCCCAACGCCCTCGTGCAGCCCACGCCCATTTACGAGTTGCTCTTCTCTCTCCTCGTCTTCTGGATCCTTTGGCGGCTAGGCAAACGCCACAAGCCCGTAGGCTGGATGACCGGCGTCTATCTCGTCCTCACCGGCATTGGCCGTTTCCTTGTCGAGTTCGTCCGCATCAACCCCAAGATCTACTTCCACCAGACGATGAGCAACGCTCAGGTCGCCGCCGCCGCTAGCGTCATCGCCGGAGTTCTGGTGGTCGCAGCAGCGCTCAGCAACAATGTCGAGTGGATCCCCGAACTAGCGACCAACACGCATACCTGAACAAAAAGAACATCGCCGCAGATTGACGCCCGGCACCACGCGGATAAAACAAGTCAGCCCATCGAAAGGTCCGTCGTACTCGCCTTTAAATCGGTCCAATCGATGTCATCGGTGTTAAGCCGTTAGTTCTTGCCCCCCGGAGTCAGATACACAATCCGGTAAAGCGTCTGTAGACGGTAAGCATGCTGCGTATACACGTAGCTCGAATACCACGTCGGATAGTCGATCCCCTCGGTATGAATCTCCTCCATCCGCACCGCCGGATTGTGGAAGAAGCGCAGCGCATCCCCAAAACGTGTCGGGCTCCCCGTCCCGTCGTACTCGCCCTCCGGCCCGTTGTGCGCGAGCACCACGTAGTTCACGCCCCGCTCCTGCAGATACTCTGGCACCCGCCCCGAAAGCAGATACGGCAGGTAGTTCCGGTCCACCAGCCCCCCCAGGTCGATCAGATCGATGTGGCTGAAGTACCCAATCGTCCCGATATCGAACACGCCAACCTTCGTCCCCGCCGGATAGTGCTCGTTCAAATACTCCGCCATCTTCAAATGGCAGTTGTCGATGTTGTAGATACTGTCGCGCAGCGCCACGCTCCACCGCGGCAGCGTCACGGCAGTCAATCCTGCCACCGCAACCAGCGCGACGGACTGTGCAGCCACCAATCCCCGCGCGCGCGGCAACAGGCGCCAGCCCAGGGCTAGCAGATCAAACAATGCAATGGCGATCAGCGAAGGAAACATCACCAGCACAAACGGCTGATACCGCCCGCCATGCCCGGTCGCCGGCAGCGTAAAGCAGTAGCTCGCATAGTGCAGCGTCGCCCAAAGCACCAGCAGCGCCGTGCGATTCGGAAACCGCCGCAGCAGCACGAAGCACCCATAGAACGCCAGCACCACCCCCACCATCGCCCATCCGCTCGTCGAATGGAAGAAGTTGTGCTGGATCACCTTCGCATACGTCTCCATCGTCAACCCACGCACGGTCGACCGCCCCACATGCAGCTTGTCCGTCCCATTGAACAGAAACCGCCGCCCCCGCAGTGTCATCGGCAACAGCCCGCCCGAAGTCTTCAGGTTGATCCAGAACGACGGCACCAGGAACAGCACCGCCACCACGCCCGCCCGCACCACATCCGCAATCGACCGCCCGCACCACCGGTACAACGCAAACAGCAGCAGACTAAGAGCCAGCCCCTCAGGCCTCGTCATCCCCAGCGCGCCCAGCGCCAGCCCCGCCAGCAGGGAACTGCGAACTCTGTTGCCCGCCTCTGCCTCCCCGCGAAACCATAACAAGATCGCGACGAGCGAGAGCGTCACAAACAGCACATGCTCCATCCCGATAAACACCAGCCACACATAGTTCCCGGAGAATGCAGGAAGCACCGCCAGCGCCAGCGCAAACCGCAGCCCCAACCCATCCAGCACCGCCATCCGCCACAGCAGAACCCCGGAAATCGCGATCAGGATGGAATTCAGCACTAACGGGAAAAACACCGGAGAATCAGTGGGAAACAGCAAATAATCGATCGAAAGGATGAAGGTCCAAAGCGTGCTCGAAGACCCCGAAGAAGTAACTCCCGGCGAGAATCCAAAGCTATGAAACTGGATCAGATTCCGCGCAATCTCCTGGTGAATCCACGAGTCGTCCAGCGGAAATCCCACGTTATGCCGCAGCGCCACGCCCAGCGATGCCAGCCCCGCCAGATAGGCCACAACCACCAGCAAAACCCAGCGGCCAGTTAGCAAAGAGCGGGGCTGATCCTGCATGGGATGGATGGCAATCCTCTCCGCGGCAAAGGCCTTGCGCGATGCCTCAAGTTTACCATCCGAACGGGCTACTCCCTGGCTACGGACTCGTCTTCTGCTGTGCCGCAAACGGTGAAGCGTCTTGCTTGAGGGCACGCCTTCAGAGTCTCTGTGAAAACCGCAAAATGCACTCAGCGCCAAAGGCGCGACACATACCAGCCTAGGCCGAACCGGGATCCCCGGCGGGCGCTCTTGCCCGCTGGGGTGGGGAAGGCCTAGGAAACAAGCACAAATAGCCCAAGAGGGCTGAAAGCCCGACACATGATTTTTCGGTTCTCACACAGACCCTTCAGCCGTGCCGTAGAGTCCTGATGGATAATGGTGCGACCTCCCAGGAGAAACAAAAGATGCGCGCAATATTTGCATTCGCTATCGCAATCTCCCTCGCAGTTCCATCCATCGCATCCGCCCAAACCGTACCCAAGAAAAAAACCGTAACCGTAGCCGCCGACGGTTCCGGCCAGTTCAAAACCGTGCAAGAAGCAGTCGACTCGGCCCCCGAAGGCAACATCCGCATCGACATCAAGCCCGGCGAGTACCGCAACCTCATCACCATCGCCACCAACGGCGTCGAGCTTCGCGGCCTCGGCAAGCAGCCCCAGGACACCGTCCTCGTCTACGACAACTCCGCCGGAACCCCCGGCCCCGACGGCCGCCAGCTCGGCACCGGCCGCTCCGGCACCGTCATGCTCACCGGCGACGACTTCCTCGCCGAAAACCTCACCATCGCCAACGACTTCGAGAAGCGCCACACGCGGAGCAATCAAGGCTCGCAGGCCGTAGCCCTCCACGTCACCGGAGACCGCGAAGTCTTTCGCAAGGTCCGCTTCCTCGGCTTCCAGGACACTCTCTACGCCGACTCCAAACTCTGCCACGGCCCCGCAAATCCAGACGGCAGCGCCTGCCACGCCGCCCGCCAGTATTACTCCGACTGCTACATCGAAGGACACGTCGACTTCATCTTCGGCGACGCCAAGGCCGTCTTCGACAAGTGCGAGATCCACGTCCTCCCGCACGTCATGGACACCATCACCGCCCAAAGCCGTCTCCGCCCCACCGAAGACTCCGGCTACGTCTTCCGCGACTGCACCGTCACCGCCGCCGACATCCCTCCCGGCAGCCCGCAGGACATCCTCCTCGGTCGTCCCTGGCGCGCCTACTCCACCGTCATCTTCATCGACACCGACTTCAAGGCGCCCCTCGACCCCGCCGCCTGGAAGGAATGGAACGGAGCACTCGCTACCAGCACCTACGCCGAATACAAGTCCCACGGCCAGTCCGGCGACATCACCAAACGCATCGCCCCCAGCAAGCAACTCACCGCAGCCGAAGCGGCAAAATACGAAACCAAAGCCTGGCTGGCCGGCGCCGACCACTGGGACCCCCAGAAAATCAAATAACCCACGCCGAAATAGCTCGCCACGAAACTCCTCCGCTTCCTTCGCGCAAACCTTTAGCGACCTTTGCGTTCTTCTTTTGTTTTAAGATGATTATGCACTTGACACAGGCTTAGGACTCTGGCACTCTGTTTATGAGGTCGAGTGATGAACCTGATAGACGTAGTCCAGAAGTTCAAAACTGATGATGATTGCCTCGATTATCTAGAGGCTACGCGCTGGCCGAATGGCAAGACTTGCCCCTTCTGTGACCACGAAAAAGTCACGCGGATCGAGCGCAGCAGCGACACCGTAACCCGCAAGAAGACGGACGGCGGTACTCGCACACACAAGGTTCGCACTCGCATCTACCAGTGTGCCGCTTGCAATCAGCAGTTCACTCCCACGCTTGGCACGATCTTTCACGATTCGCACCTGCCCCTAGTGAAATGGTTTATGGCCCTCGCGCTGCTTGTGGATGCCAAGAAAGGAATGAGTGCTAAGCAACTACAGACACACTTAGGCGTGGCCTATCGCACTGCATGGTACATGGCGCACCGCATTCGCAAGGCAATGGACAAGGACGAAACCGAGTTCCCTAAGCTCTCCGGGGTGGTCGAAGTGGACGAAACCTACCTCGGAGGCAAAACCGTTCGTCCCATCGGTGGCGGTCGCAAAAAAGGGAATAAGGATATCGTGATTGGACTCAGGGAGCGCGGCGGTCGCATTCGCTTCATGCACGCTGACGATGTGAAGTCCGGCACGCTACAGCAGATCATTGAAGCCTTTGTGAGTGACGACGTAGAGATGATCGTAACCGACGACTTTCGTAGCTACCCGCTGGCCGTGAAAAAGTTCGCTGGCAAGCATCGCACCATCAATCACAGCGCCGGTTACTACGTCACTGGCGAGGATAACCAAGTTCACACGAATACCATCGAAAGCGCGTTCTCCCTACTAAAGCGGGGGATTTTAGGGAACTATCACTTTGTATCGATAAAGCACCTGCACCGCTATCTAGCGGAGTTTGAGCACAGATTCAACGAGCGCAAGAACCCTGAGCGGTTCGACCTCACGCTGCGCCGGATGCTGACCTCGGAGCCGATCCAGTATAAGGAACTCACTGCTTAGGCTTGGCGAGAATCGCGCCGGGTTTCTTGGCGTCTATCGCTATGTCCTTGCGCATGACGGGTTCGGAGTGGATCATACGTCGCAGCAGCGAATCGAATTGTGCCTTATCGACCTTCATGCGTGCGAGTGTACCACCTCCATTTGGCGTTTCCCCGGAGAATGGGCGACATGGTACAAGAAAGAGATTGACCATCTTGTACCATCTGTGTATCCTCTGGGGTAAGGTGGCACAGATGACTAAGCTAGAAATCGCCATGGACGAACTAAAGCGCATCGACAAGGAGGTTGAGTCCCTCCAGTCCGAGCGTGCCCTTTGGGCCGGAGTGGTTGCGAGAGAGCGTGCAACCACTTCCCCTACTCTGCCCGGTTTGCAATTGATTGCACAAAATTCCACTCCTGCTGGGCGTTCGGCGGACTATGGGGCTAAGACGAACACCGTGCGCCGCTTTATTGCTGGCAGGGGGGATACAGGCGCATCAATGAAGGACTTGAAGGCTCTGGCCAAGCAAATATCCGGCACCGCAAATTTTATCTATCGCTTGATTGGTCGGCTGAAGGATGCAGCGGAGATCATTGAGCGGAATGGACGGTTTATCGCAACTGACAAGTTGAAACAGAAAGTTGCGGCCTAGAGATTGCGGGTAGGGCGGCGTCCAATACCGTCGCTTGTCCCGTAATGCACGGAGAGCCAGTGTCGAGGCGTCCAACACCTCTTCACTGGCTCCCATATTATCGGAGGGTTACCCCTAATGGTAAGGGCGTGGATTTATAATCCACCGTGGCCTGGTCGTCACTTGCGGGTTCGATTCCCGCACCCTCCGCTCACTTAGCTGCAAGGCTACCCAACATCAGATGCAGAAACAAGGTGCAAAATTGCGCCTATACCCTGTCACGGTATTTAGATATTAGCTACTGCTATCTACTGTGTCAAGTGCATAATCATCTGTTTTAAAATCTTCTTGACACAGAGAACTCTATAATGCAGGGTAACTCATAGAGGAAACCACATTGACCACCAACCCCGAACCCAACCCCGACCGCGACGACCTCGTCGCACGCATCAACCTGATGGAAACCATGATCGCAGAAGGACGTCAGGCGACCTCCCGCTGCGGATGGATCTTCGTCCTCTGGGGACTCGTCGATATCTCCGGCATGGCGCTGCAGTTTCTGTACCCAGGGCACGACTGGAACTGGCCGGTCACCATCGCCGTCGGCCTCATCATCCAATTTGTCGGCCTTGGCATCCGCCGCAACACGGGCCGCGAATGTCCTCCCAACATCCAGTGCCGCGCGATCTCCGCCATCTGGGGCATGATGGGCCTCACCCTCATCCTCTTCTGCTTTACTGCCATCTTTACCCACCATGCCTGGGGCACACCTTACGTCGCCTCGATCTTCATGACCATCGGACTCGCGCACGCCGCCAGCGCCATCATTCTTCGCTGGCGTGTGCAGGGCCTGGTTGCAGCCCTTTGGTGGGCAGGTGGGATTGCCGCCTTCTTTCTCCCTGACGCGTGGTTCATGGGAGTCTTTTGCATCGAGATGCTCTTCGGCATGGTCTTCTTCGGTCTCTACGCCATGTGGCTGGAGCGCCGCACCCCGCCGCCTACGGTCGTCGTCAATGCCTGACGATCTCGACCCCATCATCCACGGGAAGCTCCGCCTCGCCGTACTCTCTCTGCTCGTCGCTGCCGAGGAGGCGGACTTTACCTGGCTCCGCGACAAGACCGGCTCCACCGACGGCAACCTCGGCGCATCCATGCTCAAGCTCGAAGAAGCCGGCTACGTCGCCATGCAGAAGCGCTTCGCCGGCCGCAAGCCACAGACCCTCTACCGCATGACGCCGAAGGGACGCAAAGCCCTCGCCGGCTATGTTGCCGCGCTCAAGCGCATTCTCGGCGCTGCCCTTTGACAGCAGGAACATAACGCGGAAGCCGCCACCGAAAACTGACCCACCGGCATAAGTTCGCCGGGGACGCAGCCACAACTGCGCCCCCGGTATGTCCTACTCCTTCGACATCGCTTCGCGAACAGTCTCCTGCGGCGCGGCGAAGAACGCGTTCGATATCACCGCCCCTGCGATGGCGCCGAGGATGGGCGCAACCCAGAACAGCCAGAGCTGGCTGATCGCCCAACCGCCAACGAAGATTGCAGGGCCAGTCGACCGCGCCGGGTTGACCGAAGTATTGGTCACCGGGATCGAGATCAGGTGGATCAGCGTCAGGCACAATCCGATGGCGATCGGCGCAAACCCCTTGGGCGCGCGCTCGTCGGTCGAGCCCAGGATCACCAGCAGGAAGAACGCGGTGAGCACAGCCTCGATGAGAAAGCACGCCGCAAGCGAGTAGTGGTCGGGCGAGTGGTCCGCGTAGCCGTTCGAAGCGAAGTTGCCGAGAGTGAAACCAGGCTTGCCGCTGGCAACCTGATAGAGCACAGCCGAAGCAAAGATGCCTCCGACCACCTGTGCAAGCACATAGGCAGGAAGTTCCTTCACCGGAAAGCGCTTCGCAACCACCAGGCCCACCGAGACGGCGGGATTGAGATGGCAGCCCGACACATGACCCAGCGCGAAGGCCATGGTGAGCAGGGTAAGCCCGAAGGCCAGCGCAACCCCCGCGTAGCCGATGCCAAGCGTAGGATACCCGGCCGCGATCACAGCTGCGCCGCATCCTCCGAACACCAGCCAGAACGTCCCGAACATCTCCGCAATCGATCGCTTGAACAATGACATGACAGTACCTGCCTCTTTCGTAATTTTTTAGAGCACGGGAAGATGAGCCCAATGAGACTGGCGAATCCTACCACGGCGCACAGCCGGATGAAATCTCACAGACCGCTAAAAGAAGAAGGACGGCAACGGATATCCGTGGCCGTCCTTCAAAAAACTACTCCTGATGTCTTACTGTGACTTTGCTCCGTCGCCCACCTTCACCGCGCCAGTGCCTGAGAAAGTCCCCACAGCGGACGACGCGTCCACGCTGGTGATCTTCACCGTGCCCAGCGACGTCTCGATCGAGCGCAGCACCTTGCCGGTCGCGGGGTCCTTGATCTGCCGCCCCGCATGCGACACAGCGAGGATATCCCCCACCTGCACGCCCTGCCCGGCCCCGACGTTGAGAATCAACTGATCGCCCGAGACATCCGCTACCAACCCGGCAACCGGCACCCGCGCCGCCACGGCCGCGGCAGGAAGCTTGGCCGCATTGGCATCCAGCTTGGCGCCGAGGTCGGTGACGGCTCCATGCACGGCCTCGCCGATAATCGTGTTCGCAAAGTTCGAGCTTCCCATATCGACCTTGCCGCCGCCGAAGCCGCCGCTGTTCGCGCCTCCGCCGCCCAGCATCGCGCCGGAACGTTGCGAGGTGCCCGTACCCGTAGAGGAAGCCAGGATCTCGCCCGTATTCACGTCGATCATGCGCGCCGTCACTGCGACGGTTGCCTTGCTCTTCTTCAGGCCCAGCGAGCCAACTCCGACGCCATGCCAATTGCCGCCGCCACCGCCCGCGCCATAGCTCTTGTCGTCGTTGCCGAACTGCGTAATGTCACCAATGATGATCACCTGAACGCCCAGCAGCTTCCCAATCTGCGCTGCGGTGTTCGGATCGGCGCGGTTGCTGTTTGAAAAATTCTGTTCCGCCAGGATCTTCGCCATCGCCTGGCGATCGATCACCCGGTATTGGCCGTCGTTCACCAGCTTGTCGATCAGCAGGTCGGTAATGCCTTTGCCCACGTCCGTCGCGGTGCCGAAGATGGCTTGCACGCTCGTCGCAACCGTGGCGTAGTTGAAGTCGAGCACGGCGACCCGTTTTTTATCCTGCGCGGCAAGCGGCATAGCTAACGTCGCCGCAATCATAGCTGCGGTCAAAGCGGCTGCGGCGGTGAAGGGAAACAGTCTGCGCATCGTAGTGGCTCCTTGAAGAAGTGTTCGCACTTGAATATACCGTGCGGCATTCGTATTCAACGCCAAAAATCGGCACTTCAGTGTCAGCCCGGTAAATCTCTATCGTCCCAGGAATTTCTGCAGCGTCTGGAGTTCCGGTTGCGCCTTGTTCAGTTCCTGCCTCGCCGCGAGTGCATCCCCGCGGTCGACATCGCTCCTGGCTGCGTTCAGGTAGGACTCGAGCAGCGACTCGGCGGAGTCCACATCGCCCCGCAACCCCAGCCCCGAGGCCTCCTGCTGCTTGCGAATCTGATCCACCTGCCGCCGTGTGCTCGTCGACATTGCATTCATGCGGACCAGGCGCTCCTGCACCTGCGACATAACCTCCGCATTGCTCTCACGCTGCGGTTGTGAACCGGCGTCACCCTGCTGGCTCTGCGTCCGGTCGCGCCGTTCCTGCTGTTGCTGCCCCATCTGCGCCGCAGCCTGGTTCCCTGCCTGCTGCACCAGAAGCGTCTGCTGCTTCTTATGATCGTCCGCCTGCTTATGCTCCCGCGCCCGGCCTGCATCGTCATGCGACGGAGCGGGCGCCGCGCCAGCGGGCTGAGCCGGCGCGGCGGCGGCCATGGGCATGGGCATGGAATCGTTCATCGCTGCCGGCGCGGCAGGGGACTGATCCCCACTCGCTGCCGGCGAACTGCCGTTCGAAGCCGCGTCGTCCGTCGAAGGAGGAGTCGGCTGCGTCTGGCTGGGCGTCGGCGTGGCGCCGCCGGTTGTTGCGCTCGCGCTGCCTGCCGCCGCGTGAGTCTTCATCCAGTGCGGCACGGCGACTCCAACCGCGACCAGCGCCAGCACCGCCGCAATCGCGCCGGTAGCAATCCACAGCGCTTTATTGCTGCGCGCGGGCGTTACGGGCCCAGTCCCCGGCCCCGATTGCGAAACCTCCGCGAAAGCCGGTGGCGGCGCAGCATCCGCACGAGGAGGTGGAGTGGCCGAGCCTGCCGGAGCCGCAATCGCAGTCGCGCTCGCAAAACCTCCGCTCGACGATGCCGCGGGCGCATTCGCCGCCGCAACCGCCGCGGCGGCAATCGAGGCCGCCGGCGCAGGCGTAGCCGTAGAAGTGCAATAGGCCTTCAGTGCATTGCGGAAAGCCTCCGCGTTCTGGAATCTTTCCCCAGGATCCTTCGCCAGCGCGATCAAAATAATCGCGTTCAGCCCCGCCGGAATCGCCGGGTTCAGCTCGATCGGCGGCTGCGGTGGCTCATTCAGTTGCTTGTTCAGGATCGTGAACGTCGTGTCCGCCTCAAACGGGCGTCGCCCGGCAAGCAGTTCATACAGCACAATGCCTGTTGAATAAATATCCGAGCGCGCGTCCACCGTATCTCCGCGCACCTGCTCCGGAGACATGTAGTACAGCGAGCCCATCGTCGTCCCCGGTCGCGTGTGGTTGTTGTTCTCCACATTCGATTTGGCGATGCCAAAGTCCATCAGCTTGATGATCCCGTGGCTGGTCACCATCAGGTTGGCCGGCTTCACGTCGCGATGCACCACGCCGCGCTCGTGCGCATACCCCAGCGCCGACAGCGCCTGCGACACAAACCCCACTACCTCGCCCACCGGCATGGTCCGTTGCTTCGCAATCTGCTCCAGCGTGTAGCCTTCGACGTACTCCATCATCATGATCAGCTGGTTTTCCGCGATCAGCGCGGTATGCAGTTGCGCGATATTGGGGTGGTCGAAGCTCGCCAGCGTCCGGATCTCCGAGATGAACCGCGTCGCCAGATCGGGCTCCGCCGTCAGGTCCGGAAGCAGTACCTTCATCGCTTCGGTGCGGTTGGAGATGATGTTGCGCACGCGATAGACGTGGCCCATTCCACCCACGCCAAGCATCTGCTGAACTTCGTAGTCGCCGAGACGTTGACCAACCTCAAGGGGCATAGCGCACTCTCCGTAAATCGGACGGGCGTCCACGCACGACTGACTGCGGAATCACCCTTTGCGGCGGCTAGATTGTAGCATGGCAAACCTCTTCCCGGCGCGCGAAACAGCGGGGATTCTGGCTCCCCTCACGCCAACCCCCGGCATCGCAAGACCGCTCGCCGCCGTCTAACCTGAAAGTATGCGCAAGCCCCTCTCCCCGATCTCTCGAAGATTGAAACGAAGCGCGACACGGTGCCGTGCCATCTTCGTCGCAATCGCAGTCTCCTTCCTCGCGGCGTCCGTCACGCGCGCAGCCGATAACGCCCGGTTCGACCTCGCCGGCCCCAGGATCGAAGTTCACGTAACCCGCGCCGGCATGACCCTCCCCATCGCCTCCGTCCCCAACCTCCAGCCCGGAGACCGTCTCTGGCTGCATCCCGACCTTCCCTCCACGCAGTCCATCCGTTACCTCATGGTGGTCGCCTTCCTCCGCGGCACCACCAACCCACCCCCCGACAGTTGGTTCATCCGCATCCCCGCATGGGACAAAAAAGTCCGCGAAGAGGGCGTAGAAATCCCCGTTCCCCAGGAAGCCGAGCAGGCCGTCCTCTTTCTCGCGCCCGTCACTGGCGGAGACTTTACCACCCTTCGCTCCGCTGTCCAGGGCCGCCCCGGAGTCTTCGTCCGCGCCTCCCAGGACCTCAACCTCGCTGGCTTCGAGCAGGCCCGCATCGAGAAGTACATCGCCTCCATGCGCCAGCTCCCAATCGCCGAGGCCACGGATCCCAAGCAGCTCCAGGAACACTCCAACCTCATCGCCGGAACACTCGCCCTCAAGCCCAACGGCGACTGCATGAAACTCCAGCCCGAGCAGCAATACACCTGTCTCACCCAGTCCGGCAGCCAGTCTCTGCTCGATGACGGCCACGGCCAGACCATCGTCGCGGCCCTCTCCAGCGGTCCCGAGTCCGACTTCATCAACCAGGCCTCCTACACGCAGCTCGGGGGCGCCGGCGTTTACTCCGCATACGTCGGCGCGGTCGTCGATCTCGTCCGCATCATGGGCACGCTGCACACCGCACAATATCAGTACATCCCCGCCATCGCCTTCCCCCAGCAGCAGTCTCTCAACCTTCGTCTCAACACCCCGCCGTCGTTCCATAATCCGAAGTCGGTCATCGTCGTCGGCCTTCCCTCCATCCAGCCCACGGAGCCACCGCCGCTGCGGCCCACCGACCCCAAACTCGTCTCCTGTCTCGCCAAACCCGGAGTCGTCCTTCCCGTTGAAGGCGCGCCACTCGTCTTCTCCACCTCCTTCGCCCACGATCTCGTCCTGCACCTCAACTACCCGGCCGGCACGAAGCCCGACGCCTCCCATCCGCAGGACATTCCCCTCACCGCCGACGCCTACAAAGGCGGCCTCGTCCTCGCGCCCCTCCCCAAACGCCGAGCCCTTCCGCTGCTCAAGGTCGCCCTCCCAACCCTGTCCGCCAAGCCTTCCTCAGCGAATGACCAGCTCGACGCAACCAGCAACCTGCAACCTGCAACCGGCAACTCTTCTGGCCTCACCGGAACCATTCAGGGCTACTGGGGATTCGACACCTTCACCGGCCCCACCGTGCCGCTCCAGACCATCCCCGGCAAGGACTGGAAGCTCGCCGACCCCGCTCCCCTTATCGCCGGCCACGACCGGCAACTCCTCATCGCCGCCACCGGCACGGCCTGCATCCAGAGCATCGCGCTCGATCCTGCCCCCAGCAAGAACGACAAGGAAATCTGGAAGCTCGCAACCGAGCCCAACACCGTCGCCGTCGCGCTCAAGCTCTCCGCGCTGCCCGCCCACGATCCCGCCACCCTGCACCTCAGCATCCGTCAGTACGGCGACGCCAAACCCGACACCGTCAGCCTCGTCTCCTACTCCGAGCCCGCCAAACTCACCACACTCGAATTCCACGCTGGCGACCGCTCGGCCCTCCTCGCCGGAACCAGCCTCGACGAAGTCCGACAGGTCGAATTCGCCAACGCCACCTTCGCCCCCGACCCCACTCCGGCGCACGACAACAAACTCCATCTCGAAATGCTCGCCACAGCCGCCGCCCCCACCCCTCTCGCAGGGGAGAAACTCACCGCGCAAGTCACTCTCAAAGACGGCCGTAAGCTCCCTGTTCCGCTCACGATCGAACCCGCCCGCCCCATCGTCAATCTCATCTCCAAGGCCGACGTCCCCTCCGACTCCGACTTCAAATCGAAGAACGCCCTCGCCATCAAACTCGCCAACCCGGGCGATCTGCCCATCACCGACGCTCTCCTCTTCTCCCTCAAGTCCACCCAGCCCTTCCCGCGCACCGGCCAGATCGAGATCGCCGGTGCCGACGACTCCCTCCACACCACGCTCAGCGTAGCCGGCGAATCCCTCATCCTCGAAGATCCGCAGACCCTCCTCGCCCGCCTCGAGCCGCTCAAAACCTTCGGCTCCTCCGCCTACGGCCCCCTCCGCCTGCGCGCCATCACCGGCAACGCCACCGGAGACTGGCTCCCCCTCGTCACTCTGGTACGCCTCCCCACCATCACCGGCCTGAGCTGCCCCATAACCCCACCCCCAACAGCCCCCACCCCACTATCGGGCACTCAGCAACCACCGACTACCCAGCAACCCGCAACCAGCAACCAGCAACCGGCAACTGCCTCTTGCACCCTGACCGGCACCAGCCTCTACCTCATCGACTCTCTGTCGCCCGACGCCGCCTTCGCCAACCCCACCAAAGTCCCCCCGGGCTTCGTCGGGAGCACCCTTACAGTCCCCGCCCCCACCGGAGCGGTCTACTACCTGCGTCTACGCGACGACCCCACAGCCGCCAACACCGTCACCCTCCCCGCCGGCCCTCTCTAATCCCCAAAGTTGTCATTCTGAGCGATACACGATGCCTCACGATCAAGGGCTGAGGGCCTGGCGAGCTATGCCTATTTCTCCAACTCTCCCGGCAGCTCACCCAACTGCACGCGGCTGTGCTTCTGCCCATAGCTGAAATAGACCACCAGCCCAATCACCAGCCAGATAATCAGCCGTGCCCAGTTCACCCATCCCAGGGCCACCATCATGTAACCGTTGAACAGAATGCCGAGGATCGGCACAAGAGGAACCCACGGCGTGCGGAAAGGTCGTGCTTTGTCCGGATTCGTCCTTCGCAGCACGATGATCGAGATGCAGACGATCACAAACGCCAGCAATGTCCCAATATTCACCATCTTCCCGATATCATCGATCGGCGTGATCGCACCCACCAGGCCCGCGAGCGTTCCCACCATAAACGTATTCCGGAACGGCGTCCGAAACCTTGGATGAACCTCGGCGAAAAAGGATTTCGGCAGCAGGCCGTCGTTGCCCATTGCGTAGAGGACGCGCGTCTGCCCTAAGAGCATCACCAGCATCACGCTGGTCAGCCCCGCGAGCGCCCCCGCCGTAATAATGTCGCTTGCCCAAGGCAGGCCGCGATCCAGAAATGCCCGCGCGATTGGCGCTTCGATATTCACCTGTTGCCACGGCACCATGCCTGTCAATACCGCTGCCACGCCGATATACAGCACAGTACACACCAGCAACGAAGCGATGATGCCGATGGGAAGATCGCGTTGCGGGTTCTTTGCCTCCTGCGCCGTCGTCGATACCGCATCGAACCCGATATACGCGAAAAAGATATACGCCGCCCCCGCCCCAATGCCGCCAAAGCCGAACGGCGCGAAGGTATGCCATGAGTTGCCCCAGTTCGCCCGATGCACATAATGCGAACCCAGTACCAGTACAAACAGCACGACCGCGACCTTCGCAATTACGATGCCCGCGTTGAACTTCGCCGACTCCGAGATCCCGATCGCCAGCACCGTCGTCACCGCCAGTGCAATCAGGAATGCGGGGAGGTTGAACCCAATCTCGTGGCCGAACAACATCGGAGCCGCTAGAACGGCATGCGCTCGCGTCATCATCTCCGCCGTGGGCACAGCCTCCAGCGCTCCCAGCTTCAGGATGTATGCCTGCGTTCCCGGTATCAACCCCGAATAGCTTGCTGCCATAATCTGGCGGCATACGATGTCGACTGCCTTGCTGAGTGCCGTCCAGTGGTCGTAGGCCAGCCATAGCGGGAATTTCACATGAAAGATTTCCAGCACTTCCACAAAGTAGTTCGACCACCCCGAACTGACTGTGCTCGCGCCCATCGCATACTCCAGCGTCAGATCCCATCCAATGATCCACGCCACCAGTTCGCCCAGCGTTGCATACGCATACGTATAGGCCGACCCGGCAAGCGGAATCATCGCTGCAAACTCCGCGTAGCAAAGTCCGGCAAATGCGCATCCTAATCCGCTCAGTACGAAGGACAGCATCAATCCCGGGCCCGCATAGTGTGCACCGAGTCCCGCCATCACGAAAATGCCCGCGCCGATTACCGCGCCCACGCCCAGCGCAGTCAATTGGAACGCCCCAAGCGACCGCTTGAGCGTTCCTTCGCCGGTGGCGTTGACCTCCGCCATCAGCACGTCCATCGATTTCTTCGCAAACAGATTAGCCATCCGTACTTCGTCTCCCGAAAGTCAGCCGCTTGAGTCTTCTCTATCCTGGGTCCTAAGCCCTGTACCCTCCTTTTTCCAAACCAGATACACCGGCACCCCAATCAACACAAGAATCAATCCCGGCCACGTGTACTGAGGTTTGTACCGCAAGAGTACAACACAAATCCAAGCCGCCATCGCGATATACAACGCCGGCAGCACAGGATATCCAAACGCCTTGTAAGGCCGCACCGCATCCGGCCGCGTCCTCCGCAGCACGAACAGCCCCGCAATCGTCAGAATGTAAAAGATCAGCACCGCGAAGATCACATAATCCAGCAGCTGCCCATAGCTCCCGCTCAAACAAAGCAGGCACGTCCACCCCCACTGCACCCACAGCGAGTTCACCGGCACATCGCTCTTCGAACTCAACTTGCCCACGCTCTTAAAAAACAACCCATCCCGGCTCATCGCGTAATAAACCCGAGCCCCCGCCAGCACCATCCCATTCACGCACCCGAACGTCGAGATCAGAATCGCCCCCGCCATCAGCTTCGCACCCAACCCACCGGGAAACGCGACTGCCAACACCGCCGTCGCCACGCGATCCTGATCCGCATGCGCAATGCCACGAAGCACGGTGAAGTCCGCGGTTGCACTGCCCATCATCGGCAGCACGCTCAGATAAACAAAGTTGCACGCGATATACAGCAGCAGCACAACGCCCGTCCCAATCGCCAGACTGAGCGGAAGATTCCGTCGCGGATTCTCAATCTCTCCCGCCGTAAATGTCACATTGTTCCAGGCATCGGCGCTGAACAGGCTTCCCACCTGCACGACAGCGATCACCGTCAGCAGACCGACATACGCCGTCGGCCCATTCGTCCCCACCTGCACTGCATGAAGCGAATGCCACCCCGCTCCCGCCCAGAAGTTATGCCAACCGGCGCCGAAATTTGCCTCCAGCCCACGCGCATTCGTCGCCACGAATCCGACAGCCACCACACCCAGCAGCGCAAGCACCTTCGCGCTCGTAAAAAGATTCTGCACCGCCGCGCCCAGCTTGATCCCGCGCGTATTCGTAAACGTCAACAGCGTAATCACTGCAATCGCCGCAAGGTTCGCAGTATTCAGCCCAACATTTCCGCCACCCACATGCCATATCCAGTTCGTCTGATTCACACCAGGAAAGAACACCCCCAGAAACTTCCCAAACCCCACCCCCACCGCCGCAATCGTCCCCGTCTGGATCACCAGGAAAAGCGTCCACCCATACAAGAATCCCCACAACGGCCCCAGCGCCTCGCGCAGATACACATACTGCCCACCCGCCTTCGGCATCATCGCCGCCAGTTCGCCGTAGCTCAGGGCCCCGATGATCGTCATCACGGCAGTCACCACCCACGCCGCAATCAAGAGGGCAGGGGAGCCCACAGTCCGGCTCATATCCGCCGACACAATAAAAATCCCCGACCCGATCATCGACCCCATCACAATCGCGGTCGCCGAAAACAACCCCATCCCCCGCACAAACTGCGGCGCTTTGTCCTGCGCCACTTCTATACGCTCGCCTTCGCTCATCGATGCACCGCCGTCATCCTGAGCAACGCGAAGGACCCCTGTATTTGCTCTTGTAATGTGAAGTTCACGTTGCGTCAGTTCTACCCCAAAAGCTCAAGAAAGTCCCGCGCCACCTTCTCCACGCTCTCACCCTCCGCAAACAAACCCGACACCACCGCCACAGAATCCGCCCCAGCCTCCACCACGCTCCGCGCATTCTCCCGAGTAATCCCGCCAATCGCCACCAGCGGCTTCGTCGTCAGCGCCCGAGCCCGCCGCACCCCCTCCAACCCCACCACAGCCTCGGCATCTACCTTCGTCCCCGTAGCAAACACCGGCCCAATCGCCACGTAGTCGGCAGCACCTGGGTGCCCCATGTCTCGATTTTGAGACATGGGATTTGCTGCCACAACCTGTTCCTCCGTATGCGTAGAAACTCCCACCCAAATGCACTGCCGGGTGCCCCATTCATGCGGCTTCATCGCATGAGTGGGAGAAGCGCCACTTCGCGTGTTTGAGTCACAAATAACCGTCCGTGCATCCTCCGGCGACAAATCCCCCTGCCCCACATGCACCCCATCGAACCCAGCCAGCACCGCAAGATCCGCCCGGTCATTCAGGATCAACCGGCACTCCGTCTCCGCAAAAACCTCGCGCAACACCGCAGCCCTCGCCAGCACCTCCTGCGGAGACCCCATTTTGTCCCTGTACTGCACCAGCGAAACACCCGCGGCCCGCAACCCCACCGCAAACTTCCGCAGCCGCACCCCGCGCCTCTTCAGCACCTCCGCATCGACAATCGCATACAGCCGAGGCACCATCAGTCCCATCGCGTCCTCCAATCGGTGCCTGTCGGTGTAAATCGGCGTTAAGCCTTTGTCTCAGGCTGCGCCTGCCGCTCAAAAAACCGCTCCATAAACTTAGTATCGAATTTCCCCGACCGAAACTCCGCATCCGCAAAAATCTTCTCATGCAGCGGAATCGTCGTATGGATCCCCTGCACCACAAACTGCGAAAGCGCCCGCTGCATCTTGTTCATCGCCTCTTCGCGATTCGCCCCATGGCAGATCAGCTTCGCAATCAGCGAGTCGTAATACGGAGGCACAACCCCCTCCGCATACTGCGCCGTATCCACGCGAACCCCATTCCCGCCCGGAAGGTTGAACGCCGTAATCTTCCCTGCGCTCGGCGTGAACTTCTCGGGATGCTCCGCATTGATCCTGCACTCAATCGCATGCCCGTTAATCGAAACCGGCTTGGTAATAATGTCGGAAAGCTTCTCTCCCGCTGCAATCCTGATCTGAGCCTTGACCAGATCGATTCCTGTAACCATCTCGGTTACGCAATGCTCCACCTGGATGCGCGTATTCATCTCGATGAAGTAGATCTTGCCATCCTCATCCATCAGGAACTCGATCGTCCCCGCATTCCAATACCCGATATCCTCAAGCGACTTCTTGATCACCTGCCCCAGTTCTGCCCGCAGCTTCGGCGTCACCACCAGGCTCGGAGCCTCTTCAATCAGCTTCTGGTGCCGCCGCTGAATCGAGCACTCCCGCTCGCCCAGGCTCAGCACATTGCCATGCTCGTCCGCCAGCACCTGGAACTCGATGTGCCGCGGCCGCTCAATAAATTTCTCCATGTACATATCGCCGTTGCCGAAGGCCCCCGCCGCCTCGCTCGAAGCCTGCTGAAACAGCGCCGGCAGCTCCGCCGCATTCCGGCAGATCCGCATCCCGCGCCCACCGCCCCCGGCGACGGCCTTCAAAATCACCGGATATCCGATGCTCTTCGCCCACTCCAGCGCCTCATTCTCATCCGCGATCACGCCGTCCGAACCCGGCAGAATCGGCACCTTCGCCTTCTTCATCGTCTGCCGCGCCGTGGACTTCTCGCCCATCATCCGCGTCACCTCCGGCGGCGGCCCGATGAACTTGATATTCGAAGCCCGGCAAACCTCCGCGAAGTTCGCATTCTCGCTCAGCAGCCCATACCCCGGATGGATCGCGTCCACATCCGCGATCTCAGCCGCCGAGATCACCGCCGGCACATTCAGATAACTCTCCGCACTCCGCGGCGGTCCAATGCAAATCGCCTCATCCGCAAACCGAACATGCAGCGAGTTCCTATCCGCCTCGCTATACACCGCGACCGTGCGAATCCCCATCTCCTTGCAAGCGGAGATCACCCGCAGCGCAATCTCCCCACGATTTGCAATCAATACCTTACGAAACATACGTACCAAAACCTTCCCAGTAACTCTGAGGTCGTCATCCAGTCATCTGCCGTCATCCCGCTATATTGCCGTCATCCTGAACGCAGTGAAGGACCCCTGTATTTCGTCCTTGCCTTTGCCTGTCCCTAATCCGCGTTCCTCCGCGCAAATCCGCGGTCGTCTTTACGAATTCGTCTTCCGCCGCTCCTCACGAGTCCGAATCGCAAACAGCGCCTGTCCATACTCCACCGGCTGTCCGCTCGAAGCGATCCGCTGCACGATCTCGCCCGCCGCATCGCTCTCCACCTCGTTCATCAGCTTCATTGCCTCGACGATGCACAGCACCTGCCCAATTTCCACCACGTCCCCTACCTTCACGAACGAAGGAGCCCCCGGCGAAGGCGACTCATAGAACGTCCCCACAATCGGCGACTTCACCTCATGCAGCGGTTCCTCCGCCTCAGCCGCCGCAGCAGGAGCACCAGCTGGAGCCGCGGCACCCCCGCCAGAAATCCCACCTCCACTCGCCATCAGCCGCGCAAGCTGGCCCATATCCACGCCCGAAGCCCCGCCCTCGCCGGCAAACTTGATCCGCACCTTCAGGTCGGCGCGTTCCATATCGAACTCGCCGATCCCATTCGCCTTCAGGAACTCCACCAGCTCCCGCAACTCTTCAAGCTTATTCTCGTCCATCATCCCTCGTCCCGCGCCAAACTCGCGTCTGCTTTCAACCTGCAACTGACAACCTGCAACCTGCAACCTGCAACTGTCCTTACCTGCAACCTGCAACCTGCAACTGTCCTTACAGCTCAATCCACGCCTTCGTACAAGGCGTCAAAATCTCGCACCCTGTCTTCGTCACCAGCACTGTATCTTCGATGCGCACGCCAAACTTCCCGGGCAGATACACACCAGGTTCAATTGTAACGATCATTCCCGCCTTAAGCCTCTCAGGAGGAGTCTTTTGCGCTCCCTCAGGCTTCTTCGCAAGTCGTGGCCCTTCATGAATCTCCAGCCCCACCCCATGCCCGGTCGAGTGCGTAAACCACTCCGCTAGCCCCAAACTCTCAGCGCCTTTCACCTTGGCGCCGCGACGATCCGGGTGCCCCATCTCAGACAGTTTCACCGTCTGAGGTGGGATGTAAGCCGCCCCCCTCTTCGGGTGCCCCATCTCAGACAGCGGGTGCTTCGTCTCAACCTTCGGGTGCCCCATCTCAGACAGCTTCACCGTCTGAGGTGGGGTCGTAAGCATCTTCGGCACCGCCGCCCGCCGCAATATCCCCCGCGCCGCCTCATCCACATCACTCGCCGCAACCCCCGCCCGTACTGCGGCCACGCCTGCCTCCTGCGCCTCAAGCACCGCGTCATACACCTCGCGCTCACCGCGATGCGCACGCCCAAAATGCACCGTCCGCGTCATGTCGCTGCAATACCCATCCAGCACGACGCCAAAATCCAGCGTACAGAATCCCTGCCGCGGCAGCTTCGCACTCGTCGCACGCCCATGGGGCAGGGAAGACCGCACCCCGCTCGCCACAATCGTCTCAAAGCTCATCCCTTCCGCGCCCGCCAGTCGCGCCCGATACTCCAGCTCCGCCGCAACCTCCACCTCGCGCATCCCCGCCTGCATAAACCCCAGCACGCCCTCGAATAACTCACATCCCAGCGCCGCCGCCGCCCGCATCGTAGCAATCTCTCCGGCATCCTTCACCCAGCGCAGCCTCGCCACCAGCGCCCCCACCGGCTCGAACATCCCCCGCCGCCGCGCCGCAGGCACAGCCTTCCGCATCTCCCCCAGCGCCCAAACGCTCGTATTCCCATCATCGAACCCGCACCGTCGCACCCCCGCCCCAACCATCCACGCACAAGCCGCACTCAGCGCAGACCGCGCCTCAATCACCACCTGCACCCCTGCCGCCTCAGCCTTGGCCTGTGCCGTATACCGCCCATCCGTAAACAAACGAGTTCCACCTGCACCCAGCGCCAGCGCCGCATTCGACCCCGTAAACCCACACAGCCACCGCACATCCGGAAGATGCGTCACCAGCAGCGCGTCCACTCCCGCCGCCTTCGCCGCCGCAACCGCCCGCCGTCTCCGCCCACTCAAGCTCATCCGCCCAATTCTACCCAACTACGCCTTCGCAAATTGAGTAAGCATCTGTCCGCAGGAACGTATTCACTCTTGGAGGGATTCGACTACCTCCCGCTGCTAAACTGCTTCCATTATGAAATGGTGCATTGCGATTCTGTTCGGTGCTTCGGTAGCCATGGGTCAGAGCTCACCTGGCACGGCCAAATCAGTAATGCCTCTGCCAAAAGCATTGGCATCGATACTCGCGGACGTAAAAGGTAAATCACCTGTGCCGGTGCTACTACCTGGCAAATTGCCGCAGCCTTTTGCAAAAGCCAAATACGCTTTAGTCGATACCGCCTCACCGGATAAGTACGGTCTATCGCTCTACTATGAGTTGGGCGTCGGAGATTCTGCTTTTGCAGCAGCCTTCATGGCAGACGCTCATCCCGATTACGACCCAAAAGACCTTCCCAATGTGCAGAAAGTAAAGCTTTCTCATAGCTTGGTCGGCCATTTCCGTCCAGTCAGCTGTGGCGGGTCCTGCGCGCCAGCGAACCTTTGGTGGAAAGAGAATCGAATCGTATACGTGATCCAGTTGAAGCTCTCTTCGACACTCTCCGAAAGCCATCAGCAAAAGATAATAACTGCGGCTGCCAATTCGGCCATTCTTGCCGGCCCTCGATAAGGCATCGAGATCAAAGGCAGTCACGAGCCCCCTCCGCGCCCTTCGCGCAAACCTTGGCGCCCTTTGCGTTCTTCCCTTGCCGTTGCTTTTGACAGCCCACAGTACCAACAGAGTCCGCCGTCCCTTCCACCCCCTCCGCAACCCGTTATCATGGACTATGCCCGGAATTTCTCCCGGAACTCTGCACGATCAAGCCAAGGCGGCGCATCCGCCAAAGCCCCTGCTCACCCGCCGCAATTTCCTCCTCGGAGGCGCCGCCTCTGCCGTCGGCCTGGCCCTCTATTCCAGCGAGATCGCCCGCCACGAGATCAGCATCCTCACCCGCACCCTCACCCTCCCCAACCTCCCCGAAGCCTTCCACAACTACCGCGTCGTCCAGTTCTCCGACATCCACTTCGACGAGTACACCGAGCCCGCCTACCTCCGCCGCGTCGTCGCCGAGGTCAATCGCCTCGCTCCCGACCTCCTCCTCCTCACCGGCGACTACGTCAGCTACGGCCCGCTCCCCCTCAGCTTCTCCATCGGAGCCGCCTATCGTTGCGCCGAAATCCTCCGCGACCTCAACTGCCCCCAACGCTTCGCCGTCATGGGCAACCATGACACTGCCGTCGGAGTCCCCATCATCTCCGACGCCCTCAGCCAGGCCAACATCCCGTTGCTCTACAACCGCTACCTCCCCATCGAACGCGACGGCCAGCGCCTCTGGCTCTCCGGCGTCGCCGACCCAGCCTCTGACTTTCCCAACCTCCACCTCGCAGTCCCCGCCAACCCCGACGGCCCTGTCCTTCTCATGTGCCACGCCCCCGACTACGCCGACAAGGTCGTCGACCATCCCCGCGGCCACATCGTCGACCTCATGTTCTCCGGCCACTCCCACGGCGGCCAGGTCCGCATCCCCTTCTACGGCCCCGTCATCCTCCCACCCTGGGGCCAGAAGTACGTCGAAGGCCTCTACCGCTTCGACCGCCTGCAACTCTACGTCAACCGAGGCATCGGCACCGTAGGCCTACCCCTCCGCCTGAACTGCCCCCCCGAAATCACCGTCTTCACGCTGCAGGCCAGCTAACTAACCAACTACAGTTCGGGTGGCCCATCTCAGACAGTTTCACCGTCTGAGGTGGGATCGTACAAATCTCAACAACAACGACACCAACCACGGCCCGGGTGCCCCATCTCAGACAGCTCCATCGTCTGAGGTGGGGTCGTACAAATCTCAACAACCGCGACACACCAACCACGGCCCGAGTGCCCCATCTCAGACAGTTTCACCGTCTGAGGTGGGGTCGTACAAATCTCAACAACAACGACACACCAAACCACGGCCCGGGTGCCCCATCTCAGACAGTTCCATCGTCTGAGGTGGGGTCGTACAAATCTCAACAACCGCGACACGCATTCCACTCATGGGCCGTCACTGATCTAGACTCCCTTCATGCCGTCTCGCCTATCTCGCCGTCAGGACACAGGCAACCACCATTTCATCACCTTCAGTTGTCATGGTCGTGCGCAGCATCTTCAATCAGACGAAGCAAAGGCGATCTTTGAAACTGTACTTGAGTCGACGCGCGTGCTCTACGACTTCAACGTGGTGGCTTACGTAGTGATGCCAGAACACGTCCATCTTCTGCTAAGCGAGCCCTCGGCGAAACCTCTTGGCACTGCGCTCGGTATCCTCAAGCGCTCAGTCTCAAACAAGCTGACGCCAAAACCCTTCTGGCTCACTCGTTATTACGACTTCAACATCTCGACCAACGAGAAGCTCTTCGAGAAGCTGGCTTATATTCACCAAAACCCCGTCCGCCGTGGCTTAGTGGCAAAGCCGGAGGACTATCCATGGTCCAGCTTCCGCACTTACGCTCGTCTTGAACCAGGAAGAGTCACCATTACTCGCGCTCTCTAAAGCAATACGGCTCGGGTGCCCCATCTCAGACAGTCCCACCGTCTGAGGTGGGGAAGCAATCTCCCTACCTTCGCCCTGCCTTACCGCGCTCTACCCACCGGCTTCTTCTGCCGCGGCATCACCGCCACATTCGCCGCCGCGCTCTTCCCCGAACTCATCTGCACCATCCACGCATCCAGCAGGCTCTTCTTGAACCGCCACCGGTTCCCCAGCTTGAACGCGGGAATGAACCCCTCCGACGCATACCGGTACAAAGTATCCCCGCTGATGCCCAGATACTCCGACGCCTGCCGGATATCCATCACCTCGCGCATCATCTGCTGCACTGCACCAGCCATCGAAGTCGTCTCCACGAACACGTTCTACCCACGCCAGAGGAACCAGCGAAGGTTCTCCCTTTGTACCCGCTTTTCCACACCCTTACAACCAAAATCCCTACCCCGAACCACATCCCCAATTACCCAAAAGTGAAAGGCCCCCAAAGGAGCCCCCACTCTTTACACCCTACACCCTATCCCCTACACACTGCTTTACTTAGGCTGCAACCCCTTGATCGCCGCAAACAGGTCCTCGCCCACGGTCCGCGTCTTCGCAATCGCATCCGCAATCGGGATATGGCTGATCTGCGTGCCCTTAAGCACCACCAGTTCGCCAAACTTTCCTTCATGCACCAGGTCGATCGCCGCCAGCCCATACCGCGTCGCCAGCATCCGGTCATACGCCGTCGGCGTCCCGCCCCGCTGCGTATGACCCAGGTTAACCGACCGCGTCTCATACCCGGTCCGCTTCTCGATCTCCTCGGCCAGCGCCTGCCCAATCCCGCTCAGCCGCGCATGACCGAACGAGTCCTTCTTGTCCCCATGCGTCAATTGACCCTCAACGGTCGGCAGCTTCGCCCCTTCCGCCACCACCACAATCGCAAACCGCTTGCCCGAATCCCACCGAGCCTTCAGCAGCCGCACCACATCCTCGATATCGATCGGCTTCTCCGGCGCTAGAATCACATCGGCCCCGCCTGCGATCCCCGCCGTCACCGCGATCCATCCCGCATCGCGCCCCATCACCTCAACCACCTGCACCCGGCTGTGCGCCTCCGTCGTCGAGTGCAGCCGGTCCACAGCCTCGGTCGCAATCGACACCGCCGTATCGAACCCAAAGCACGCATCCGTCCCGTTCAGGTCGTTATCGATCGTCTTCGGCACGCCCACGCACGGCACGCCCCGTTTGATCAACTCCAGGGAGATCGACTGCGTATCGTCCCCGCCCAGCGCAATCAGCGCATCCAGCTTGTTCTTCTTCAGGTTCTCCAGGCACTTCTCGAACCCGCCCTCGATCTTCTTCAAATTCGTCCGCGAAGACCGCAGAATCGTCCCGCCGCGATGCAGAATCCCACTCGTCGTCTCGAGATCCAGCACCATCGTCCGGTCCTCCAGAACTCCGCGCCATCCCTCTCGAAATCCAACAAACTCATCCCCATAATGCTGTATTCCCTTGCGCACAGCCGCACGAATCACCGCATTCAATCCAGGGCAGTCTCCGCCCCCCGTCAACATCCCAATCCGCATCAAAAATCTCCTTTAAAACATCACCCAAATCATACCCCACCCCCACCCCACCCACTCCCTGGCTACCTCCCGTTCTCTGCTCTTGCTCTGCCGTTGTCTGTCCTTTTGCTTGTCATCCTGTAAGGACCTGCTTCTACTCTTTCACCGTCATCACTCTCAAAAACCCCAGCAAAATCGCATGTCAAGCCCCAAAACCACCTAACCCCATGATTCCAAAGAGAAACAACGCTGTCCGTTTAGTTTCCCCATCCTGTTAGTCTTAAATAAGGACTCAAAGCAACCAGAGAGAGGAAGAGACCGTTCGATAACCGGGTTTGATGTTCGATAATCGATTAACTTTACGATTTTTCCTCGCAAGCCACATCGTTTGTTATATTTGCCTCTAACTGGCCAAGATTCAGCCGCTTACGAGGGGTGATTTCCGCAAGTCGCTGCAAACAAGCCAGTTTTAACCACCACCCCCCCCGGGGGGGTACCCCCGGGAAGAGGTTTCCACAGCATAGAGGCCACAGCCAATGAACCAGCTCACACCTCGAACCTCATGCTTCACACCCGGGGCCCCAGGCCCACAAAACCTACCGGACACCGCGCCACCACTCCGACCGCACCTCCACCCCTCGCACCACCTCGGTCGGCACTCCCGGCTGCGGAGCCCACAACCTCAAGTCCTCCATCACCTCCAGCAACCGCTCGATCGGCTGCCTCCACGCATGCAGCGCCAGATCGAACAACCCCCAATGAATCGGCATCAGCACCCCACCCCCACCCATCGCCCGAAAAGCCCGCACCGCCTCATCCGGCCCCAGATGGATTTGTCGCCAGAGTTCGTTGTACGCCCCAATCTCCAGCATCGTCACATCGAACGGCCCATACGCCGCCCCAATCTCCGCGAACCCATCCCACCACCCCGAGTCCGCCCCGAAATAAACCTTGTGCGCACCCCCGCCGCGAAGCACGAACGATCCCCAAAGCGTCTCAAATCGGTTCCGCAGACTTCGCCCGGAAAAATGCCGCGCGGGAAGGGAAGTGATCTCCAATGCAGCGCCGCTCTCTCCACACACCGAAACCGTCTCCATCCAGTTCAACTCATCGATGCGCCCGGCCCGCACGCCAAACTCCTGCAGGATCGCTCCCACACCCAGCGAAGTCACCCATCGCGCCTCAGGCTGCAACTCTGCGAGCCGCCGCACGGTCCCTTCGCCCAGATGGTCATAGTGGTCATGCGACACCAGCACTACATCCAGCGGCGGCATCTCATCGAGCCGCATCGTCGGTGCAAAGAACCGCTTCGGCCCAAACCACTGCCACGGAGAAGCCCGCTCATCCCACACCGGATCGATCAGCACCCGCACCCCATCGATCTCCACCAGCATCCCCGAGTGCCCAAACCAGGTAACCCGCAACCCGCTCGCAGGAGGCGAGTCAAACACCGAAGCATCGGTCCGAAACGGCCCCAGCGCCCGCTCCGGCTCCCGCTCCTCGCGATTGCGAAGAAACCGCGGAAGCACCTTGAAGATCGTCTCCAGCCCACCAACTGTAGTAGGGACCGGATTCAAGAACTTCCGCCCCACCTTCACCGCCCGCTTCAACATCGTCATACCAATCAGATGCCCCATCCATGCATCCGACGCACTCTCTGTGCGCTCTCTCTACCCTCCGTGCCCTCTGTGATTCGCTTTGTCTTACCGCCCCGAGGTCGCTTCATCCTTATAAAACTCCGCAATCTCCGCCTCGTACTTCTTCTCCACCACGCGCCGCTTCAGCTTCATGCTAGGCGTCAACTCACCCTCTTCCACCGACCACTCGTCCGGCACCACCGCCACCCGCTTGATGTCCTCGAAATGCGCCAGCGTCCCATTCACCTGGTCGACGATCTTCTGGTACTCCGCCACCACCTTCGCATCCTTCACCAGAGCCTTGCGGTCCGAAGTCGAAACACCATTGCTCTTCGCCCAGCTTTCAAGCGCCGCGAAGTTAGGAGAAAGCAGCACACACGCAAATTTGTGCTTGTCCCCCACCAGAGCCGCATTGCCCACCAGCGTATTCGCCTTCAGCTTGTTTTCGATCGGCTGCGGAGCAATCAGCTTCCCGCCGCTCGTCTTCAACAACTCTTTCTTACGGTCCGTAATCGAAAGGAATCCATCCTCGATCTTGCCGATGTCGCCTGTGCAGAACCAGCCATCCGCGGTAAACGACTTCTTCGTCTCTTCATCCTTCTTCCAATAGCCCGTGAACACCGAAGGCGCCTTCACCTCCAACTCGCCATCCTGCGCAAACCGCACCTCGACATTGCTCAGAACCGTCCCGACCGTCCCAATCCGGTGCAGCTTGGGATAGTTCAGCGCAATCACCGGCGAAGTCTCCGTCAACCCATAACCTTCAAAGATCCGAATCCCCGCATCCGCAAACCATCCCGCGGTATCCATCCCCAGCGGCGCGCCGCCCGAAACAAACACCTCAACGCGCCCGCCAAACGCCTCGCGAATCTTCGAGAACACCAGCTTGTTCGCCAGCTTCGCTCCCAGTCCGCTCGCCTGCTTGCCCTCCAGCGTCTCGTCGCGATGCGCCTTGCCCACGCCAAGCGCCCAGTTCAGAATCGACTTCTTCAACCCGGTCGACTTGCCTTCAACGCCCTGCCGAATCTTCTCATACACGCGCGGAACAGCCACAAAGATCGTCGGTCGCACCGCCTTCATTGCAGCCGCCAGCAAATCGAACTTCGGACAATAAGCAATCGTCGAACCATCGCACATCAGCGCATAGTCCAGATGCCGCGCCGTCACATGCGACAGCGGCAGAAACGAGATGCACGTATCTTTCCCCCCAAATCCGAATGGCTCGGTCGACACGGCGAAGTTGCTCGCCAGGTTCCCATGCGTCAGCATCACGCCCTTCGGCTCGCCCGTCGTGCCCGAGGTATAGATGATCGTCGCCAGGTCCTCCGGCTTCACCGCCTTTGCCGTCGCGTCGAACGCCGCATCACGCATCTGCATCGCGGGTGCGTTCTTCACCAACTCGCCAAAGCTCTCCACCCCATCAAACGAGCCCGCGTCCATCACCACCACATACTCCAGCGCCGGCAACTCACCCGCAGCGCAAACCTTCTCGTACTGCTCCTTCGACGAGACCACCACAACCTTCGCTCCGGAGTCCTTCAACATGTACCCAACCTGCTCCGCCGTCAGCGTCGGATACAGCGGCACGTCCACGGCTCCCAGCGCCAGCACCGCAAAGTCCGTCACCGGCCACTCCCAGCGGTTCTCGCACAGCAACGCTACGCGATCACCTTTCTTCACGCCCCAACCCGCAAGCGCCGCAGCCAGCGCACGCACGCGCCCATACACCTCGTTCGACGAGATTCCCTTCCACGCCCCATCCGCATCCAGCCACTTCCACGCCACCGCATCGCCGCGCCCGTTCACCATCGCGAACGCATCGTTCACCGTCTTTACATCGTGCATCTGAAACCCCCTAAGCCCCGATCCCGTTCAACAGAATATCCATCACCTGCGCGGTCGTCGCCTTCGCATCATAAGCTCGCCCGGTAAATACCGCAGTCGTCAGCAACTCATCGATCGCCCCGAACCAGCAGTGCGCGACCAACCCATCGGACAGGTCCCGACGAAAGACTCCCTGCTCCTGCCCTCGCCGAATCACCTCCCGCACGATCTGGTTGTACCGCACCAGATGCTTATGCGAGAACTCCGCGATAAACCGCGCGCTCTGCCGCACCTCGGTCTGCATCAGGATCGCCATGCTCCGGTTCACCGTTACCGTCTCCAGATGCAACCGCCCAATCGCCTCCAGTTGCCCGCGCGGATCGGTCACCCGCTCGAACTCCCGTGCAATCCCGTCGTAGAACCCCTGCATCATCCGGTCGATCGCCGCCATCAGTACGTCGTCCTTGTTTTTGAAGTAGAGGTAGACCGTCCCGTCGGCCACGCCGGCCCGTTCCGCAATCTTCGACACCGGCGACTGAAAAAAGCCATTCTCTGCAATCACATCTACCGCGGCATCCAAAATCCGCTGATACTTATCGCCTCCCGTGGCAACTCCGGCTGCAGACGAAGTCTGACTGTTCTGTACTACGCCTTCGTTCTGGTTCTTTGCAGTCTTCGCCTTCACTGTTCCTGGCATCGCTACTTTCTCCACCCGGAAGGGAAGCACGCTCCAGCATTTCGCCAGGGAACTCCCAATCCCGCCACTCTAATGAATGAGCGCTCATTTGCCAAGCCAGCCTTCCACTTAGCTTCACGCACAATGAGAAACCCCTCCGTCTTCGGAGGGGTTTCTTTGCATACAGCCGTTAGACCTGAGGTTTGGGAGTCAGTCGCACGAAGGCCGTTGCCTGTGCCGGCCAATCCGTAAGCAACCGCTTCGCGAGGCTGCTCGCCGAGCGTTCCGAATGAACCTCAAGCAGCGTTTTGAGCGCCGTTTGTGACTCAGCGTCCACCATGCTAAATGATTCTGCTTCAAGGAACTCAGGGTGATACCGCAAGTTCTTGATGAAGGAACCATCCGCGTCGTAGACCCAAGCCAGGCCGCCCGTCATCCCGGCCCCGAAGTTCATTCCGGCGCGACCCAGAACAGCCACAACTCCGCCGGTCATGTATTCGCAACCATGGTCGCCGACGCCCTCGATTACGGCGATGGCGCCGGAGTTGCGCACTGCAAACCGTTCGCCTGCCCGACCTGCAGCATAGAGTGAGCCCGATGTCGCTCCATACAGCGCGACATTGCCCAGGATGACGTGCTTGCCGCTGTCCTTCGCCGCCTCTCCGCAGGCGCGAAGAATGAGTTCGCCGCCCGAAAGGCCCTTGCCGACGAAGTCGTTGGCCTGTCCATCGAGCACCAGCTTCATGCCGTCGACCGTAAACGCGCCAAAGCTCTGTCCAGCCGTTCCAGTGAGATTGAAGGTAACGTCGACGGGCACGTCATTGTTCACCCGGAGCAGCGCAATCTCGCCGGCCAGCCGTGCGCCGACTGCACGGTCGCGATTGGTGACCTTGGAATGAACCTCATAAGGTTCGCTCTCTTCGATCGCCGCAAGCGCAGGCTCGACCCACGCCTCGTCAAGCGCCGGCTTCGACTCCGGGCGGTCGTTGCGGATGCCGGCCCAGCTCTTCGGACCATCCGTAACCTGCGCCAGCATTGGTTGCAGGTCCAGGCCACCATCGAACCGCACCTGCTCCAGCAGATCGCTCCGTCCGACCGCTGCTTCAATCGAATCCAGCCCATAGCGGGCGAGCAGCCGTTGCAGGTCCGCGGAAAGCTGGTCGAAGAAACCGACGACGTGCTCCGGCTTGCCACGGAACTTGGCGCGCAGTTCAGGCTTCTGCGTGGCGATGCCGGTGGGACAGGTATTCAGGTGGCACTGCCGCGCCATATCGCAGCCGAGCGACACGAGGACAGCGGTGCCGAAGGCGAACTCATCCGCGCCCAGAAGCGCGGCCATCAGCACGTCGCGCGCCGTGACCAGACCGCCATCCGTCCGCAGACGGACGCGCCCGCGCATGCCGTTCTCCATCAGCACCTGCTGCGCTTCGGCGAGTCCAAGCTCCCACGGATTGCCCGCGTACTTGATGCTCGAGAGCGCCGCCGCACCGGTCCCGCCGGTATTGCCGGCGATGACGATGAAGTCGGCATAGGCCTTTGCGACGCCCGCGGCGACCGTGCCGACACCGCATCCGGAGACCAGCTTGACGCCGACGGCAGCCCTTGGGTTCACCCTCTTCAGGTCGTAGATGAGCTGCGCGAGATCTTCGATCGAGTAGATGTCGTGGTGCGGAGGGGGCGAGATCAGCGCCACTCCCGGCTGTGCATGGCGAAGCCGGGCAATCAGGCCGCTTACCTTGTGGCCGGGAAGCTGGCCACCCTCGCCGGGCTTCGCGCCCTGCGCGACCTTGATCTCGAGCTCTTCGGCATGGACAAGGTATTCGGCAGTGACGCCAAAGCGACCCGAGGCTACCTGCTTGATCTTGTTGTTGAGCGACGTGTGGACTGCCGGCGCTTCGACAACCGCCTCGGCAACAACGACACCGCCGCTCGAGCGAGCATGCATGGCGTCACGGGACGAATCTCTGCCGGTGGAAACCAGTACCGGCTGACGGCGGTAGACCTCGCGGTCCTCGCCGCCTTCGCCGGTGTTCGAGCGCCCGCCGAGCATATTCATTCCCATGGTGATGGTCTGGTGCGCTTCGGGGCTCAACGAGCCCAGCGACATTGCGCTCGAGATGAAGCGCTTGCAGATGCTTCGCGGAGTTTCAACGTCTTCGACGCGCAACTCCGGCCCAGCGGGACGAATCTCCAGCAGGTCGCGCAGCACGGCAGCGTCACGGGCCGCGATATCGCGCGTCAGGATCGCGAACGCGCCAGCCGGGTCGGTTGGCGGCGGCACTCCCCGCGCCGTTCCCACGACGGATTGCAGCGACTTGACCGTAGGCGGTTGCCAGCGATGTGGCTCAGCACTGGCGCCGCCGCGGAAGCGTACCCAACCGGGGTCGGGCAGGTCGGCAGCGATTGCTTCTCCTTCGGAGGGAGCCTGCCAGCTTTGCCGGAGCTGCTTTTCGATCTCCGCAAAACCGATGCCGGAGAGCGGCGCGGGAGTGTCCACGAAACATCGCTCCACCACGGTGCTGTTCAAGCCAAGAATGTCGAACAGATGCGCTCCGCGATAGCTGCCCACCACGGAGATGCCCATCTTCGACATAACCTTGGCCAGCCCCGCGTCCAGCGCCTTGAGCATCTTCTTCTCGGCGGCGTGGGCATCTGTGCCCGCGGGCGCAAGGCCCATCCCGGTCTCGAGCATCAACCAGGGGCAGACCGCGCCTGCGCCATATCCGATCAGCACGGCCGCATGATGAATGTCGCGGCAGTCGCCTGCCTCGACGACCAGTCCTGCCTTGGTACGCAGCCCCGCGGCGACCAGAGCCAGATTCACCGCGCCGATCGCCATCGCCATCGGAATGGGGAGCGACGTTGCGCTCGCATGACGGTCGGTAAGCAACAGGATCTTCGCTCCATCGCGAATAAGCTTCACGGATTGCGCGGAGATAGCGTCCAGCGCTCCGGCCAGAGTGTCCTCGGGCTTGAAGACGCAGGAGAGTTCAGCCATCGGCAGCTCACTGGGATGGGGAAACTCACCCCTGCGAAGCGCCTCCACTTGTCCCAGCGACAGGAACGGCGAGGCCAGGGAAAGTCCTGGCAACAACGCGTTCTTATCCAGCAAGTGCGCCCACGGACCGAGGAGAGTGTGGAGGGAGACGACACATGCCTCCCGCAAAGGATCGATCGCCGGGTTGGTCACCTGGGCGAAGCGCTGCCGGAAGTAGGCATAGACGGGGCGTGGCGAGCGCGCCAGAAACGCCAGCGGCGTATCGTCGCCCATCGACCAGACGGCGTCCTTGCCGTCGACCGCCATGGGCTGCAGGATCATCTTGAGGTCTTCGCGGGTATAGCCAAATCCGCGCTGCATTGCAGCAAGGGCCGCACTCTCAGGCAGACTGGGAATTGTCACGGGAGCAAGGCGAGTCTCTTCGACCAGTTTGGCGTAAGTCGCCCCTGCGTCGAAGAGTTCGAGGAGCGCTTCATCTTCATAGACCCAGTGCTCAAGGAGATCGACCACAAGCATCTGTCCGGGGCCCAGACGTCCGCTGTGAGTGACCTCTTCGGGGTCGAGGTCGACGAGACCGGCCTCAGAACCTGCGACGACCAGGCCGCCGCGGGTGATGGCAAATCGACATGGACGCAGTCCGTTGCGGTCGAGTGCGGCGCCCACTATACGGCCATCGGAGAAGGCAATCGCCGCGGGACCGTCCCACGGCTCTGCGCAGTCCGCGTGGTAGCGCAGGAACTGCGAGCCCTGGTGTCCTTCGGTTGCGGGAGGGAGGAGCATCCGCACCGCCTCGGCTATTGTCCGGCCGTTGCGGGAGATAAGTTCAACAGCCTCGTCGAGACTGTTGGAGTCGGTGCCGCCGTCGGTCAGGACAGGCTTGCACTCGGGGGGAAGGGTAGAGTCGCGCGCCACCATGCGCGCGCGATTCCCCCAGACGGTATTGATCTCACCGTTGTGCGCCATGGTGCGGCCAGGCTGCGCGCGGTGCCAGGCAGGAAGCGTATTGGTGGCATAGCGCTGGTGGAAGATTGCGAACGGAGTGATGAAACCGGGCGCTGCCAAATCGGGATAAAACTGGGCGAGGAGCCGGCCGGCGCACATGGCCTTGTAAACCAGGGTCTTGCTGGAGAGCGAACAGATGTATCCAGTGACTTCATTCTGCAGGTGCATCCGCTCGAACTGCTTGCGTGCGAGATAGAGGCGGCGCTCCATCGTGCCCGCCGTCTTGTCGGAGATATCGAGGATGAGCACCTGCCGGATCCTGGGCATCGTGCTGAGGGCGATCTCGCCCAGAACGTCGATCTTGATGGGGACATCGCGCCAGGTCAGTACCTTCATTCCCTGCGCCGCGAGGCATTGCTCCAGCGCCGTCTCCGCCCGTGTCTCCTCCGCCGGAAGAAAGAGCATTCCCACACCGAGGCTCTGGTTAGCCTTCAACTCCAGCCCTGCCGCTTTCAGGAGAAAGGCTCTGGGGACCGCCGTCATGATGCCGACGCCGTCGCTGCTCTTGCCGTCGGCTGCGACCGCGCCGCGGTGTTCAAGCCGGCGGAGGGCGGTCAGGGCCTGGGCGAGAATCGTGTGCGACGACACTGCGTCGATCGACGCGACAAAACCTACGCCACAGGAGTCGTGGTCGAATCGCCCATCGATCAGAGAGGGACCGGAGATTGAGGGGCGGGCGACCGGGAGCACACTGGCCTCAGCCTGGGTTCGCGGCGCGGGATTCTGGTGACACGCGGAAAAGTCGTCCATAGTTCACTATACTGCGGGGCGACGCCACCGTCTTCTACCCCGGAGCCCTTTCAAAGACATTTCTTCGATGAGGAGCTTGACGGCCCCTATGTATATTTATACAATAACAAATGTATCTTTATGCAGCATGCCCGATGAACACACCAGCGCAGAACTGGCGAATTCATTCCGGCAGAGAAATGACAAGCCTGACGAAAGACGCCCGGCAGTGATTGAAGTGGCAGCGTTATTTATTCTACTCGCAAAGCTGTAGAAAAGTCGCAGAACTTACGGACCTATGAAGCAGCAACGGCATACCGCAATCCGCGAGGTACTCAACCACTCCTCAGTCCCGAGTCAGGATGAGTTGCGCCGGAGATTGGCGAAGCGTGGATTTCATGTGACACAGGCCACATTGTCTCGCGATATACACGACCTTCGTCTCTCCAAAGGCCCCGCGGGGTACTCGCTGCCGAATACGCTCGTTGTGGAGGAGGAGGACGACAGCCTGCCGGGGATTCGCGAGGTACTGGGGAGTTTTGGTCTGGAGGTCCGTCAGGCAATGAACCAGCTGGTTCTGATGACCACGACCGGAAGCGCTCAGCCAGTGGCCGCCGGCATCGACTATGAAGACTGGCCTGAGGTGGTCGGTACCATAGCCGGCGATGACACAGTGTTGATCATTTGCCCGGACGAGCGTCAGGCGAGAACACTCCGGGTTCGCATTGAAGAATTTATTGGCTGAAGGGGTTCAATTGACTGCATCGTAAAGATTGCAACGGCTTAGAAGGAATGAAGTGGTCGATATGGAAACGATGAGCAAAGAAATCGAAGCGGTCGCGCAGTTGCCCATCCAGCAACAGCGTGCCACGGTACGTACTGCCGTCGCCGGTGTAGGCGGATATGCGGGGGGAGAACTGGCACGGCTGCTGCTTGCGCATCCGCGCCTTGCAACGAGCAAGCCCATATTTCTGGGTCGCGTCGCCGACGAGTCGCCGACCGGACGGATTCCGCTCGAACAGATTCAGCCTCAGCTTGCCCTCGGCCAGGGCCGGACGCAGCCTGAGATTCTGGCCTTCAACTGGAAGCTGATCCGCGAAGCCGGCGTGGAGATCGTCTTCCTCGCGCTGCCGCATGAGAATTCACGGGAGTGGGCGCCTGGATGGCTGGAGAACGGCGTCCGCGTCATCGATCTGAGCGGCGCATGGCGGCTGCATGAGGATGCCAACCGCGCTGTATACAAGTTGAAAGATGCAGATCCGGTTGTGGGCCACGCGCTGCAGAGCGAGGCTGTCTATGGCTGTCCCGAGTTGCATCGCGCTGAGATTGCTTCGGCGCGGCTCGTGGCGAATCCAGGCTGTTATTCCACGTCGGCCATCCTTCCGCTGGCTCCGCTACTGCGCGCTGGAATGGTCGATCTGGATCATGGAATCATTTGCGATGCGAAGTCGGGGGTGAGCGGAGCGGGTAAGTCTGCGACAGCGAAGACCCACTTCATGTACGCGGCCGATAACCTGTCCGCGTATGCAGTCTTTGGCCACCGCCATACCGGAGAGATGCTGGAACAACTCGGCCTCAACTCCGGCCAGATTCAGTTCACGCCGCATCTGCTTCCAATCCCGCGTGGCATCCTTGCGACGATTTATGTACGGCTCGCGAACCGCATGGAGCCGGAGCAGATCGAAGCGTGCCTGCGCAACTTTTACGCTACGAGTCCCATGGTTCGGATTCATGCGACACCGAATCTTCCGCAGATCCAGCACATCGTCCGCAGCAATTATTGCGATATTGGCTTTGAGCTCGCGGCGGATGGCAAACGATTGGTGCTGGTCTCGTGCCTGGACAATCTTTTGAAGGGTGCCTCGGGCCAGGCGGTGCAGAATATGAACGTGATGTGCGGATGGGATGAAGCGGAGGGCCTTCTGTGAAGTACGTCGTCAAACTCGGAGGCGCTTCGATCGAGGATAAAGCGATTCTCCATGCCTGCGGCAAGGCGATCGCGGAACTGGTCAAGGATGGGAACCAGGTTGCCGTGGTGCATGGCGGAGGCAAGCAGCTCACCGGCGTTCTTGCTCAGATGGGCAAGACGAGTGAGTTTATTTCGGGCCTGCGTGTCACGGATGCAGAGACCCGCGATGCAGCGCTGATGGTTCTTGCAGGCCGCGTCAACAAATCGCTCGTGGCCGCGATCGGTTCGCATGGTCAGGCCGCGATGGGACTCTCCGGCGGCGATGGCCACGTCTTCCGCGCGCGCAAGAAGAAGACGACACCAGACCTCGGCTTCGTCGGCGAGATTGCGGCGACCGATCCACGCTGGCTCGATGCAATCTGGAAGATGGATGCCGTGCCGGTGATCTCGTCGATTGCCCTGGGATTCGACGGCGAATACTACAACATCAACGCCGACGAGATGGCTGCCGCCTGCGCCATCTGCACCAAGGCCGATGCGCTGGTGTTCCTCACGGATGTTCCGGGCGTCAAAGGCGCGGACGGACAGGTGATGCGGTGGCTCTCGCTGAAGCAGATTCCCGAGCTGGAGCGCCAGATGGTGGTGTCGGGCGGAATGCTGCCCAAGTTGAACGCTTGCCGCGATGCGCTGACGCACGGCGTCAAAAGGGTTCGAATCCTGCCTGCCGAGGCGGCGCATCTATTGCCTGATTTATGCACTACACGAGTCAACGATGGAACGGAGGTCATGGTCGCATGAAGCTCGAATCGATGAAGGCAGAGATAATTCAGGCGCTCCTCAACAAACGTGGCACAAAGAGTCACTCGAAACTTCCAGCGATCCAGGCAGCAGAGAAGAAACTGCTCCTCAACACGTACGAGCGCAACCCGATCCTTTTCACTTTAGGCTCAGGCGTCCACCTGCGCGACGAGCAAGGCAACGACTATCTCGACCTCCTCAGTGGCATCGGCGTCTCCGCCCTCGGCTACGCGCACCCCGCGGTCGAAGCGGCCATCGTCGGCCAGAGCAAACGCCTGCTCCACACCTCGAACCTCTTCTACCACGAGCACACCGCCGAACTCGCCATGCGCCTCACCGAGATCAGCGGCCTCGACCGCGCCTTCTTCTGCAACAGCGGCACCGAAGCCTGGGAGGCCGCGCTCAAACTAGCCCGCGCCCACGCCGGCCTGCTCCGAGCAGAAGGCAAAAGTATCGGCACCCGTTTCCTCGCCCTCGACCACAGCTTCCACGGTCGCACCATGGGCTCGGTCGCCACCACCGCCAAAGAGAAATACCGCGAGCCCTTCGCGCCCGTCATGCCCGGCGTCGACTTCGTCCGATTCAACAACGTCGCCGACCTCCGCGCCAAATTTTCGGATGAAATCTGCGGCATCTGCATCGAACCCATCCAGGGCGAAGGGGGCATCCATCCCATCTCGCAGGAGTTCTTCGCTGCCGCACGGGAACTTTGCGACTCAACCGGCGCGCTCCTTCTCGCTGACGAGATCCAATCCGGCATGGGCCGTACCGGCGAGTGGTTCGCCTACCAGCACTACGGCATCCAGCCCGACATCACCACCCTCGCCAAACCCATCGCCAACGGCCTGCCCATGGGCGCGATGCTCTGCACGGACGAAGCAGCCCGCGCCATCACTCCCGGTATGCACGGCACAACCTTCGGCGGCGGCCCACTCGTCTGCGCCGTCGCTATCGCCGTCATCGACACCATCAAGCGAACCAACCTCCTCGCCCACGTCCGCGAAGTCGGCACCTACTTCAAAGCTCAACTCGAAGCTCTCCGCGCCAAACACGACTGCATCACCGAAGTCCGCGGCATGGGCCTGATGCTTGGCCTCGAACTCGACTCAACCGAACTCGCCACGCAGGTCGCCGCCGAGATGCTGGCTTGCCGCATCATCATCAATCGCACCAGTGATACCGTGTTGCGTTTCCTCCCTCCATTCATCCTCGAGCGCAAGCACGTCGATCTCACCATCGCAGCCCTCGATAGCATCTTCCATCGTCTAACCACCTCTGCAGCACTCGCCGGCGCCGCGCCGGCAGGAGAACACTCCCATGGGTAGTAAAACCGTCATGATGAATCCCAAGCCGGATGTTGTCGATCCGGTGCATCCTGTTTCCCATCCGGCCAAGCACGCTGGTTCACTCGGCATCCAGTCCGATATTGCGTTTTCGGAGGCCGCCAAGCGGCTGTGTGGACGGGACATGTGTTCCATCTCCGACCTTACGGTCGAGGAGATGGCCGCAATTATGGAACTGGCGCATGCAGTAAAGAACCATCCGGAAGACTTTCGCCATGCGCTGGATGCGCGGCAGATGGTGCTGTTCTTCGAGAAGGCATCGCTGCGGACGCGGCTTACCTTCGAGGCTGCGATCAATACGCTGGGCGGGAACGCGATCTTTGTCGACCAGACGCAGTCGCCGCTTGGGGAGCGGGAATCGCTGCCGGATATGGCGCACAACATCGAGCGCTGGATGAGCATTATTGTGTTGCGCACGTACTCGCACGACACGATCACGGAGATGGCCGCGTGCTCGCGCGTTCCGGTGATCAATGCGCTCTCGGACCTGGAGCATCCATGCCAGGCTATTGCCGATTTCTTCACTCTGGAAGAGCGGTTCGGCTCGGCGCAGGGAATCCGGTTCACCTATGTTGGCGACGGCAATAACGTCTGCCATTCGCTGATGCTGACGGCCGCGCAGCTTGGGGTACATTGCACGGTGGCGACTCCGAAGGGCTTCGCGCCGAAGCTTGAGATCATTCACAAGGCGATTGAAATCGCGGAGTCGACCGGCGGAAGCATTACGTTGACGCAGGATCCGATCAAGGCGGTGACCGGCGCGGATGCGGTCTACACCGACGTTTGCACGAGCATGGGCTTTGAGCATGAGGCGACGAAGCGCGCGCCCATCTTCAAGCCTTACCAAGTGAATGAGACGTTGATGTCGCACGCGCAGCCGCATGCGGTTTTTATGCACTGCCTGCCGGCGCATCGCAATGCCGAGGTTACGGATGCGGTGCTCGATGGGCCGCAGTCGGTGGTCTTCGACCAGGCTGAGAACCGGATGCACGCACAGAAAGCGCTGCTGCTGATGCTTCTCGGCGGAGCGAAGCGGATTTCCAACTCGCGCGATCGCGGCATTCAGGCGCGGAAACGGTCTTAGCTTCTGACGGAGAACAATTGAGGTCTGTATTGCCATGTCTGTAATTCTCGAAACATTGCCCGTCGGCCAGAAGGTGGGAATCGCTTTCTCCGGCGGGCTGGATACCAGCGCAGCACTGCATTGGATGAAGCAGAAGGGCGCGATCCCTTATGCCTACACGGCCAATCTCGGCCAGCCGGATGAGGCTGACTATGAAGAGATTCCGCGCAAGGCGCTGGAATACGGTGCGGAGAAGGCGCGGCTGATCGACTGTCGCGGGCCGCTGGTTCGCGAAGGCATCGCGGCATTGCAGGCTGGGGCGTTTCATATTACGACCGCGGGAGTGACGTACTTCAACACAACGCCGATCGGGCGCGCTGTTACCGGGACAATGCTGGTGACGGCGATGAAGGAAGACGACGTCAATATCTGGGGCGATGGATCGACGTTCAAGGGAAATGACATTGAGCGGTTCTATCGTTATGGGTTGCTGGTTAATCCGGAGTTGAAGGTCTACAAGCCGTGGCTCGATGCGGCTTTCATCGATGAGCTTGGCGGGCGAGCAGAGATGTCGGCGTTCATGCAGAAGGCTGGTTTTGGGTACAAGATGTCGGCTGAGAAGGCCTACTCGACTGACTCGAACATTCTTGGCGCGACGCATGAGGCGAAGGACCTTGAGCTGCTTTCGAGCAGCATGAAGATTGTTGTGCCGATTATGGGCAGCGCGTTCTGGCGCGATGATGTTGAGGTCAAGCGCGAGGAGATTACGGTTCGCTTCGACGAAGGCTTTCCGGTTGCGCTCAATGGAGTTGAGTTTCCTGATCCGGTTGAGTTGATGCTTGAGGCCAATCGGATTGGCGGGCGTCATGGGCTCGGTATGAGCGACCAGATTGAGAACCGGATTATCGAGGCGAAAAGTCGAGGCATCTATGAGGCTCCTGGGCTTGCGCTGCTGTTTATTGCTTACGAGCGGCTGATTACGGGCATTCATAATGAGGACACGATTGAGCAGTATCGCGACAGCGGGCGGAAGCTGGGGCGACTTCTGTATCAGGGCCGCTGGTTCGATCCGCAGGCGATTATGTTGCGCGAGGCAGCACAGCGGTGGGTTGCAAAGCCTGTAACCGGTGAGGTTACAGTTGAACTGCGGCGCGGGAACGACTACTCCATTCTGAATACCGACTCGCCGAATCTTACATTCCATCCGGAGCGGCTGACGATGGAGAAGGGTGAGTCGACCTTCTCGCCGCGAGACCGCATTGGGCAGCTTACGATGCGCAACCTGGACATCACCGACACTCGCGCGAAGCTGATGACTTATGCTCAGGCTGGTTTGATTAAATTGAGTAAAGGGGCTGAAATGCCGCAGTTGAACAGCAGTAACGAACAAGACCGGTAAGGGCATGTTTTCCGTCCTACTATTCAATACGAACCTCAATTTAGTCGCTGCACTATGCGGCTTCGAGCTATGACTCAGATGACTGAAAGCACAGAACCGATATCGTTGTGGGAATGCCTTCACGATGGAGATGTCGAAGCCTTTAAGTCGGACCTCATGGCTCGCACTCTTACTATCGTGGTGGATTCTCCATATCATTGGGAGTTTCATAAACTTCCCACTGCAACCCGCTACGGCATTGTCGGCGAAAACGTCAGCGTGGCTGAAGTGTTCGAGTTTGAGCCATGGCAGGGTGCAACAGAGCCGGTACCCGGAACATCTTGGAAGGAGTCCGAGGAGCAGAGGCAGCAGGACTACAGAAACGGACGACTGATTTCCGTTGATTGGAACGCTTTCATTGCTGACGTTCAGACCGATGAAGACTACCTGGTTATGAATGCAGAGTTGAACGTCGACGGAGCAATTTCGGTACTTAGTCTTGGGATCATGAGCTACCCGAATTCGAACTATCGCGACGTGAAGATCCATGCGGAGTGCTTTCATTTCAATGTTGCAGAACGCGAAGTATCGCTTCAGGAGTTTCAAGAATTTGGGGCCGCTTATTGGGAGGATTTTTCTAAGAAATCCAAAGCACTGTCTGAAAAGACCGAATCGCCCAACAACAACTGAGAAAAGAGATCGATGTCTAATCAGCAACAATCCGGCAGCAAGATGTGGTCCGGCCGCTTTCGCGAACCTCTCGACAAACAGTTCGAGGAGTGGCAACGCTCCTTTCCTTTCGATTGGCGACTGCTTCCGCAGGAGGTTGCTGCTTCGAAGGCTCATGCGCGGACGATTGCTGCGGCTGGGATCCTCAATGACGTTGAACTGGCGACGATGCTGGGTGGTCTTGACAGCGTGCTTGCAGGTGTGGAGATGGATGGGCCGTCGCTTGTGGCTTCGGCATCGAATGCGGAAGACATTCATCACTTCGTTGAGCTGGAGTTGACGAAGGATATCGGTGATCTTGCGTTGAAGCTGCATACCGGGCGTAGCCGCAACGAGCAGATTGCTACCGACATGCGGCTGTTTGTTCGCGATGCGATTGATGCGACGATTGCGGGTTTGCGAGCTTGGGCGGAGGCGTTGATTGGGCTGGCTGAGACTGCGGGCGAGGCGGTGATGCCTTCGTATACGCATCTGCAGCGGGCGGAGCCGGTGCTGGTGGCGCATTGGCTGCTGGCTTACGTGAGCATGGTCGAGCGGGATATTGCGCGGCTTGGCGATTGCCGCAGGCGGATGAACTTTTGCCCGCTGGGGTCGGGTGCGGTTGCTGGCGCTACGCTGGCGCTCGATCGTGCGATTGCCGCCAAGGCGCTGGGGTTCGACGGGCCTACGCCGAACAGCATGGATGCGACGTCCGATCGCGACTTCATGCTGGAGTTCACGCAGTGTCTTTCCATGTTGGGGATTCATATCTCGCGGTTTGCTGAGGAGTTGACGCTTTACTCGACGGCGGAGTTTGGGTTTCTCGATCTGCCGGAGGCTTTCTCGACTGGGTCGAGTGCCATGCCGCAGAAGAAGAATCCAGATTTGACCGAATTGATTCGCGGGAAGTCTGCGCGGCTGATCGGTGCGGCTACTACGCTTTCGGTCCTGATGAAGGGGCTTCCCCTGGCCTACAACAAGGATTTGCAGGAGGGCCAGGAGCCGGTGTTCGATGCGGCGGATACGGTGGCTGGGATTTTGAGCGTGCTGCCGGGGTTCACGCGGTCGCTGAAGTTCCGGTTCGACAAGATGAAGGCGGCTGCTACGTCTGGATATCTGAATGCCATGGCGGCGGCGACTTACCTGACGGGTAAGGGCGTGCCGTTTCGTAAGGCGCATGAGAAGATCGGCAACGCGGTGCGGCTGGGGCTGGAGACGGGCAGGGAGCTGGATGCGCTGTCGCTCGATGAGCTGCGGCAGTTTGGCGAAGAGTTCGGCGAGGACTTCTATGCGGCGATCTCGCTCGAGGCGACGCTCGACTGCCACGACGTGGTGGGCGGAACGGCGCGTGTCCGGGTTCGCACGGCTTTGGTTGAAGCGCGGAAGCGATTGGAGAGTATCGCCCCGTCTCGACCGTGAGTTGAATCGACAACGGATTTTCGCGGATGAGCGCGGATTAAGGCAAATGCGTGGATCGAGACCCAAAAGACAGGAATCAAAAGTTGGATAGATATGTAGTTTGTCTTTGATCCACGTTTTTCCGCGAAAATCCGCGGTTGTATTTTTCCGGGCTTGCGTGGAGACCACGTTTTGTCCTTTCTTTTGGAATAAATCTGCGAAAATGAATGAATTGGAGTTGCGACGACTATGTTGACTACGTCCCTGATGACCGCCAGTGAATCCACCGCTTCGACTCGCGCCCGTGTGGGCGGAGCGACGGTGCGACCGGCGAGGCTTCAGGACGCGGTGAATATCTTCGAGCTGGTGAACTCGCTTTCGGGCGATGGGACCTTGCTGCGGCGGAACTACTCGGAGATATGCGAGAACGTTCGCGACTTTGCCGTGGCGGAGTCGGAGAGCGGAATCTTTCTCGGGTGCGGCGCGCTGCATCTGTATGGCCCTCATCTGGCGGAGATACGGTCGATCGTGGTGAAGCCCGAGGCGAAGGGGCAGGGCGCGGGCGGACGGCTTCTGCTTGCACTGCTGGAAGAGGCCGATGTACAGGGCGTGGTTTCGGTGTGCCTGTTTACTCGCATTCCGGACTTCTTCTTTCACTTTGGCTTTCGCATCGCGGACCGGACTACGCTGCCGGACAAGATCTATAAGGACTGTCAGGCTTGCCCACGGCTGTATGCGTGCGATGAGGTGGCGATGGTGCGCGGGCCTTTGCCGCGGATTGCGGTGCTGGGGCCTACCCGGATCGCGCAGCCTGAGTTGGTAAAGCTGCAGGTGGGGCATATTGCGCATCCGGTGGAGGAGGCGGCGGGGATCGTTGCCGGTACGGCGGCGCTGGTCGATCCGAAGGCTTGATTCCGGTGAGGGGTACCCCCCCACTTTTAGCGTAAAATCCTCTATCCATATGACTTAGATGCGCGCTTAGAGCGTGCTGGGCGCGTGTGCTGCTGGGATTGCAAAAGCGAACACAGAGTTCGCGGAGGTAGAGAGACGGGCACAAAGAGAGGACCGGAAGTGTGGGGATAGCGCAGGGGTGAGCGGACGGATTGCATTTGAGCGACTCCTTTGCTAAAGCTCGACGAGGCCTAATGCAGGTTGAACTCGTCTTATTTAATGATAAAGAAATGGCCATAACTGAACGGCCAACTATATTGGCACTAATATACTTGACAAACCAGAGGCGAATCGGTAGAGTTAGGTCATGGCATACCCCACCACTCTCGTAGGCGCGGTTAAGTACTTTAGCAATGAGCAGGTTTGCATTGATGAAGTTGCCGGGATGCGCTGGCCAGATGGTCAGCAATTCTGCATTGGGTGCGGGGAAGTCGGCAATTTGATCTGGCTGGCGAATCAGAAGCGGTTCAAGTGCCGGGGATGCAAGAAACAGTTCTCTGTGAAGGTGGGAACCATCTTCCACGATTCCCCGCTGGGCCTCGATAAGTGGATGGTCGCAATGTGGATGCTGGCGAACTGCCGGAACGGCGTTTCCTCTTACGAGATCGCCCGTACCATCGGCATCACGCAAAAGAGCGCATGGCACATGATGCACCGCATTCGCAAGGCGATGACGGACGTTAGCTCTAGCAAGTTGGGCGGCAATGGGCCAGTTGAGATTGACGAAACCTTTGTGGGCGGCAAGGTGAAGAACATGCACAAGAGTCGTCGGGTTAAAGGGTTGAACTACTCCGCTGGAAACGGCAAGACAATCGTGATGGGGATGCTAGAGCGTGGCGGAAAGGTTCGTGCTGGCGTAATCGCTGATCGCAAACTCCACAACATGCGTCCGCCAGTGCAGAACAACATCGAAACTGGTTCCCACATAATCACGGACGAACACGCGAACTATCCCTTCATTGCGAGAGACGCTTACACCCATGAAATCATCAACCATATCGAAGGCTATGTTCGGGAACACGTTCACACGAACGGCATTGAAAACTTCTGGTCTTGCCTCAAGCGGGGATTGAATGGAACGTATATCAGCGTAGAGCCGTTCCACTTGGATCGCTATGTGGATGAGCAGGTTTTCCGCTTCAACCTTCGCCACAAGTTCACGGATGCAGCACGGTTCAAGGCCGTGCTAAAAGACATCGTAGGCCGTCGCTTGACGTACGCCGAATTGACCGGGAGGACGGCCTCAGCGGCCTTCTAACCCTTACCGGAAGAAGAGGGGGCCGAAGCGGGTTTCGGCTCAACCTTGACTACTTGGCGCAGCAAATCCTTGAAGGCTGTGTACTCTTTGGGGACTGGGCGCGATGACTTAGTTTTCATGCCTTGAAGTTTACTCCAAGCAAAATTAAACTTGAAATGCGGCCTTGACCGCGTGCCGTTCGGGATAGAACGGCACGCGGTTAGACCTTTCATAAGTAGAGGCATAAATCATCCTTCTGTTGACATCGCGTCCCCGAGGCCTCCTAAGCTGAGGGCGAAACGTCAACAAGATGGCTGAGAACCCACTCGGTGCACCGGGTGGGTTTAGCTCTTAAGGCGCAGATACGCCCTAAGCTACTGCGGTACTGCCAAAGGTATTAAAGAAACCGTGAAACTGGGGCGCAACGTTTGCGTTAGCTCGCCCTAACGGTTAGAGGAATGGGAACGCGGCGAATACTAAACACCACGGCCTGTAGGAAGCTCTAAGGTCTTAGCCGGTTACGAATCGGGAAACCATTAGAGGGCCTACGTGGGAGCTTCGAGACCTGAACTTGGGGTAACCAAGGGAGTGTCGAGCGGAGCCACTAACCAAATGTTTACATCCTGTATCGGTGGAAAGTTAATTTAATCAACAACTTAGTACCAATCTGGTTAACCTAGTATGTTATCGCCACTATATTTCGTTTGGATTGAGAGAGATGGGCGTTTTTGGGGCTTGACAGAGATATTTGCTGAGGTTTTTGCCAAAAGAAAATCGATGCTGTCGGAAGACTCCACAAAAGAATGGGTTTATTGGAATAGGGGAGGCAAGATTCCCTCTCCGTGCGGAGTTCTAGGTGTAGTTGTATATGCTTAGTGGAACCAGAATCAGGAGAGTGTAATGCTTCGTCCGCGTCCGTCCGTCCTTGCAGTGGTGTTTTCCGGGGTATGTTTTGCAGTGCTGATGCATGGCCAGACGCCAGCTTCGGGGTCTCCGGTCGCGTCTCCCAGTGCGACGCCGGCAAGCACGCCTTCGCCGAGCGTGCAGCAGGAGGGGAACGGGTCGATGCTGGGGGGGCTGGGTGAGATTACGACGATCCATACGCGCAGCAATCTCGTGATCGTCGATGTCGTGGTGAATGACGCGAAGGGGAACGCGGTGCATGGGCTGAAGGCGGAGGATTTTGCTCTGACGGAGAACAACAAGCCGCAGGCGATCCGGAACTTCGAGGAGCATACGGTGCTGCCTGCATCGGAGACGGCGAAGGTGGCTCCGGCTCCGAAGCTGCCTCCGGGGTTGTTTACGAACAAGTCGTCCGCGCCGGAGAATGGCCCGGTGAACGTGATCCTGCTGGACTATCTGAATACGCCGCTTGCCTCGCAGCCGTATGCGAAGGCCCAGTTGATCGACTACCTGAACAAGGCTCCGGCGGGGACGCGGATTGCGATCTTTGCGCTGGCGACGAACCTTGTGATGCTCCAGGGTTTTACGTCGGACCCGGAGGTGCTGAAGAATGCGCTGAAGCATAAGAAGGGAACTCCGCAGGCTTCGGCCATTTTGACGGATACGATGAACGGCGGAGTGCAGGGCAATACCGATCTCTCCCAGTTGTTCAACAGCGATGCGCTCAATGCGGATCAGCAACTGGCGAATATTGAACGGGCCCAGGCGCTGGAGACTTCGTTCGAGCAGGATCTGCGGTCGAAGATTACGCTGAGCGCGTTTGATCTGCTGGCGCGGTACCTGGTGGGGATTCCGGGGCGCAAGAATGTGATCTGGTTCTCGGGGTCGTTCCCGTTGAGCGTTGAGCCGCAGGTTGGGTTGCAGGATGCGTTCGATGCAGTGGTGCGGAACGACGACGAGGTGCGCAAGACGGACAATATGCTGACGCGCGCGCAGATCGCGGTGTATCCAGTGGATGCGCGTGGACTTTTCAACAATCCGGCGAACAGCGCGGTGAATGGCCCTTTGAGCGCTTCGCCGACGCGGGGTGCGGGCGGGGTGCAGGGAGCGGATACCGCGACCTCCGACGCGCAGTCGCAGATGGATTTTCTGCAGCAGACGGCGCAGGAGCACGAGACGATGTTTGCCATGGCGGACGACACGGGCGGCAAGGCGTTTGTGAACACGAACGGGCTGACGCAGGCGGTGGCGAAGGCGATCGATAACGGGTCGAACTATTACACGCTGACTTATTCGCCGACGAACGCGCAGTGGGACGGGAGGTTCCGCGCGATCAAGGTGAAGGTGGGTCAGCAGCCAGGATTGAAGCTGGCGTATCGCAATGGGTATTATGCGGACGATCCGAATGACCGGAACCGGATGATTGCGGGGAAGGCGGCGACGGCGATTCAGCGGCCGACGACGATGGCGACCGCGATGATGCGGGGCGGACCGGATCCGACGGAGATCTTGTTCAAGGTGAGAATCCGGCCGGCGGGGACTCCTCCTTCGGACGAGCCGATCAAGGGGAACCGGGTGAATCCCGATCCGAAGGTGCATGCGGGCGGGCCTTACAGGGCGTATGGCGTGGATCTGGTGCCGGACCGGCTGGCGATCAGTTGCCCGGTGGGAGCAGCCGGGGTTCGCCACTGCGCGCTGGAGATTGCGACGTATGTCTACAACGGCGATGGACAACTGCTGGTGACCAGCGTGGCACAGACGGCCGCGTCGCTGAGCCCCACTGTGTATGCGCAGATGCTGAAGACCGGGATGGCGTTCCACCAGGAGGTCAGCGTTCCGGCGAGGGGGCAGTATTATCTGCGGACTGCGATCCACGATCTGAAGTCGGATCGCGTGGGCGCTGTGGAGGTTCCTGTGTCGTCGGTCGCGCATCTGGCTCCGCTGCAGGCGCTGCCTCCGGGGCCTGCGCCGGTGCAGGTGCCGGTCATCTCCGCTGGGGCTCCGGTGGGGGCGACCGATCCAGCGTTTACTCCGGCGTTGCCGATGCCTGCTGGGGCTGCTCCTGTTGCGCCGGGTGCTGCTGCGCCTGTTGCTCCGGCTCCGGTAGCTCCGACGAAGTGAAGCGGGGGCCAGGGAGGTCTTTCGTCGAGAGAATCTTCGAGGCGGGGCGCCGGCTTTTTACGGATGGCGGAGCGGCTGCGGAGGAACCTTTGCGGGTTCGTGCGCGGCGTGAGTCTCGTGTTAATCTGAGCTACAAGGTGCCTCCCCTTTTGGTTGAAATTTTTGAGATGGCGTATCGCGAGCTTCGGCCGCGTGCGCCGATGCCTCCGTTTGACGTGAGGTTTCGGCGGTTTACTTCGCTGAATACTACGATCCGGCTGCGGGAGGGGGAGCTGCATGTGCGGCTTTCGGATTTGCTGGAGCATGCGCCGGAGTCGGTGCATCACGCGATCGCGCATATTCTGCTGGCGAAGCTTTACAAGAAGCCGATTGCGCGGAGCCATGCGGACCGGTATCGGCGGCATGTTTCCTCGGAGGCGGTGGCGCGGCAGGCTGAGCATATCCGGCAGACGCGCGGGCGGAAGAATATTCTTTCGGCGAAGGGACATCATTACGATCTGGATGAGGTGTTCGAATCGCTGAATGCGCGGTTTTTTTTCGGGCTTCTGGGGCGGCCTACGCTAACGTGGAGCGCGCATCATGCGCGGCGGATGCTGGGGCACTATGACGCTGCGCACAATACGATTGTGGTGAGCCGGGTGTTTGACCGGCCGGATACGCCGCGGTGCGCGGTGGAGTATCTGCTGTATCACGAGATGCTGCATTTGAAGCATCCAGTGCGGGTGAAGGCGGGGCGGCGGTGCGTGCATTCGAAGGCGTTTCAGGCGGAGGAGCGGCTGTTTCCGGAACTGGATGCGGCTAAGGCTTATTTGAAGATGTTGTGAGTATATTTCGATCAGCCAAAGGCGGGACTCATCGGAAGAAAAGCTCGACCGGTTTCGTAGAGGTGAGCCTCTTCGGGTTCTTCGACTACGCGCTGCGTGCTCCGCTCAGAATGACGGCACAACAAGCAAAGGCGAAATACGGGGGTCCTTCGCTGCGCTCAGGATGACAATAACTTTGTGGTGTCGATGACGATAATGTGTGGCGTCAGGAGGCGTGGGTTTGTTTGGAACTGCCGCTGCCGCCGCCTTTGGTGATGCGGGATGAGGGGTGGTCGGAGGCGATTACGCCGTCGCGGATGGTGATGACGCGGTGGGCGAATTCTGCGATGTCGGGCTCGTGGGTGACGACGACGATGGTGTTGCCCTGGGCGTGGAGGTCGTCGAAGAGAGCCATGATCTCGTCGCCGGTTTTGGAGTCGAGGTTTCCGGTGGGCTCGTCGGCGAGGATGATGGAGGGGTGGTTGACGAGGGCGCGTGCGATGGCGACGCGCTGGCGCTGGCCTCCGGAGAGCTCGTTGGGCTTGTGGTTCATGCGGGCGGAGAGGGAGACCTGCTCGAGGACTTCCTTGGCGCGGAGGATGCGCTCGGCGGCGGGGGTGCCGTTGTAGATGAGGGGAAGCTCGACGTTGTGCAATGCGGTGGCGCGGGCGAGCAGGTTGAAGGTCTGGAAGACGAAGCCGATCTCCTTGTTGCGGATGCGGGCTAGCTCGTCGTCGTTGAGTTCGGAGACGTCGTGGCCATTGAGCCAGTATTTGCCCTGCGAGGGCGAATCGAGGCAGCCGATGAGGTTCATTAGCGTGGACTTGCCGGAGCCGGAGGGACCCATGATGGCGACGTATTCGTTGTGCTTGATGCGGAGGTTGACGCCGCGCAGAGCGTGGACCTGCTGGTCGCCCATCTCGTAGGTCTTCCAAAGGTTGCTGGTGACGATGACCTCGCCGGCGTGGGGGCCTTCGGCATTGATGAGGGCGGGGTCTGTGGCGGTTTCGGGCATCGGTGCTCCTGATGATGCGATGGCGGCGAAGCGGTTTTGGATTCCGGCGTTCAGCGATCGGCTGTCAGCTTATGACGTTCGGCTAGGAGTTGTCGTCGGTGGTGAGGGGGGTGGTGTTGTCGCGTTTGACGAGGGTGCCGCTCTTGAGGCTGCGGAGGATTTGATAGCGGCCAGTGACGATCTCATCGCCTTCCTTGAGACCGCTGAGAACTTCGATGTCGGTGGCTCCGGTTACGCCAGTGGTGACGGGGACGAACTGAGGGCGGAGCTTGCCGTCATTGTTCGTGAGGAGGTAGACGCCCTGGACGAAGACCGGCTTGTTGCGGGAATCGGGGATGGAGGTATTGACGGCTGAAGACGGTTTGCCGTTGTGGGCGAAGAGGTCCTTCTCGAGGGCAGGGTCGCGCTGGACGAGCGCCTGGATGGGGATGGTGAGGGCGTTGGGCTTATGGGAGGTCGTGATCTTCGCGGTGGTGGAGAGGCCGGGACGGAGGTCGTTGAGCTCGGCGGCTGGGATCTGGTCGAGGGTGATGACGACTTTGAAGTCCTTGGCCTCCTCGGTGCCGGTGGTGGATTGCGAGGTGGCGATGCCGGTGGTGCGGAGGAGGGCCTGATCGCCGACTTCGGTGACGTGGCCTTTGAAGATGCGGCCGGGAAGGGCATCGACGGTGATGTCGGCGGTCTGGCCGAGTTCGATGTTGACGATGTCGGTCTCGTCGACTTTGACCTCGGCGGTGATGACGGACATGTCGGCGAGGGTCATGAGGGTGGAGCCTTCGGCGTTCTGAATGCCGACGACGACGGTTTCGCCCTCGCGGACCGGGACGTTGGTGACGAGGCCGTCGAAGGGAGCGCGGGAGATGGTCTTGTCGAGAGCGTCGTAGTTGGCGCGCTGGCTGGCGACGGCCTGGTTGAGATGGCCGCGCTGGGACTCGGTCTGAGCCTTGGCCTGGGTGAGGGAGGCTTCGCGCTGCTGGAGGGTAGCGGCGGCCATGTCGAAGGCCGCCTTTTTGGCGTCGTAGTCCTGCTTGGCGAGGAGCTGGTCTTTGTAGAGAGCGAGGGCGCGGTCGTGGTCGAGCTTTTTCTGCTCGAGGTCGGCTTCGGCCTGGGCGATGTTGGCTTCGGCGGTCTTCTCGGCAGCGACGTAGGAGGCGATGTCGGTTTTGGAGGCGGCGATGGAGGCCATCTGGGCGTCGACGGTGGCTTCGGGCTGGACGCTCTCGACGCGGGCGACGATGTCACCCTTTTTTACGTGGTCGCCTTCCTTGACATAAAGGTGGGTGATGCGTCCAAAGGATGTAGCGCCGACATTGACGTAGGTCTTGGGCTTGATCTGGCCGGTGCCGCTGACGGCGGAGACGAGATCCTGACGGACGGCTTTGCCGGTGGCGACTTTAATGATGCCGGCCTGGCCGTAGAGGATAGTGCCGGCGACGACACCGGCGAGGACAAGGACGATTGCGACGATGATGATGATCTTCTTGGTACTCATTCCGAACTTTCTTCACGGCAATCCGCTGGGGCGCAAGGCGGAAATAGCGCGCGATGGGGGCTTGCAGATGGTACGCAGGGAGTTAGACGTTGGTTCCCTTGAGTTTAGGTTGACGAAGAGGTTTTGGGACCGCCTTCGGCGGGTGCTGCGGCGTCTTCTGCTTTGCACAGATGATAGCAGGGCAAGTGTGCGAATGTCGGCTTGTATGGCACGGATAACCGCACTACAATGGAGCATGGACTGGTTCCGTGGATCTGCCGGACGGCAAAGGCGGATGCGGCGGAACAGGCCCGCAGGAAGCAGTCGAAGTTTTGAAGCAGGAGTACCGCAGGCTATGAGATACCCGGGTCGTTTTGTTCTGAGCGCAATGTTGCTGTCGATGGTGGGTGGTTTGGGCGTCAGCGCAAGGGCGCAGAAGGCAGCGCCGCCGGATGGGGTGACTCAGGTGCCGACGACTCCGGCAAAGCCCGATCCGCTGAAGCGCAGGATCACTGATAAAGAGCGAATCCAGCAGAACAAAGACCTGCACAATGAGATCGGCGAGCACTACAGAAAGTGGCTCGACCAGGATGTGGTCTATATCATCACGGACACCGAGCGGCAGGCGTTCAGGCACCTGACGAACGATGAAGAGCGGGAGCAGTTCATCGAGAACTTCTGGCTGCGGCGCAATCCTTCCCCCGACTCTCCGGAGAATGAATACCGCGAAGAGCACTATGCTCGAATTGAGTATGCCAACGAGCACTTCGCGGCGGGCAAGCCGGGTTGGATGACCGACCGCGGGCATATTTACATTGCTTACGGGAAGCCGGACGATATCGACCAGCATCCGAGCGGCGGCGAGTATCAGAGGCCGATCGAAGAGGGCGGCGGGACGACCTCGACGTTTCCGTTTGAGGTGTGGCACTACAGGTATATCGAAGGGATTGGCGAGAATATCGATCTGGAGTTTGTGGATACCTGCCAGTGCGGGGACTACCACTTCACGATCGACCGCTCCGAGAAGGACGCTCTGAAGTATGTTCCGGGCGCCGGCCTGACTCAGTCAGAAGAGAATGGACAGGCGGACAAGAAGGACAGGTTTACGGGCGGTGGGCTGGAGCAACTTGGAGCCGGGCCGATGCAGGCGCAGAACCAAAGCAAGCAGTTCGACCGGCTGGATCTGATGGCGAAGATCATGGCTCCGCCGGTGATCAAGTTCCAGGACCTGGAAGATTACATGGTGACGTCGAAGATCCTAACGGGGCCTCCGTTCCTGTTCGACGTGCGCGCGGACTATGTGAAGGTGACCAACGACGTTGTGATCGTGCCGATTACAGTGCAGATCCAGAACTCGGATATTACGTTTAACACCAAGGATGGGGTTTCGGTGGGAACGGTGAACGTGCTGGGGCGTGTATCGAACATGGTACATAAACCAATCCAGACGTTTGAAGTTCCGCTGGGAGTGAGTGTGCCGAGTGAGCTTCTGCCGGCGAAACGGAAGGGCGCATCGGTCTACCAGGCGGCGCTGGCTTTGCCGCCGGGGATGTACAAGCTGGACATTGTGATCAAGGATGTGAACAATCCGGATCACGTCGGACGCTATACGCGTGCGCTGGTGGTCCCGAAGTTCGATGACGACACGCTTGGGCACTCTTCGTTGATCCTCGCGGACGAGATGTACCGGGTGGCTTCGAAGGAGATTGGGGCGGGGAGCTTTGTGATCGGCGACACCCATGTCCGGCCCCGGGTGTCGGCTGGGCCTGCTATTCCGGTCAAATTCGACCGGACGCAGAACCTGAACTTCTGGATGCAGGTGTATAACCTGGGGATCGACGACAAGAGCAAGCAGAACGACGCGACAATTGAATACCAGATCACCAACCTGGGCACGAATAAGGCAGTACTGGATGCTCATGAGTTGAGCACGAAGCTGAGCCCGAATGCCGACCAGTTGACGCTGGAGAAGAGTCTCCCGCTGGCGGGGTTGGAGCCGGGACTGTATCAGATGAGCATCAAGGTGAATGACTCGGTAACGAAACAGCAGACGATGGAGACACAGAAGTTTACTGTGAATTAGAATGGCGGGGCCGGATTTCCGGGCCGGTCTGTGGTGCGGGAACGTCGAAGCGCGGCACGCAACAGCGCTCGGCGGATGTGAGTTGAGGACGGAGGCGCGGATTTGAGGCGAGCCGGTCACGCGGATGGAAGTGCGATGACCTACTGCCGGCGCTGAGGTTCCCAGACGACCTTTTCTTTACAGGCTCGTCTATTTGGAGAAGGCCAAAGACGCACAGGGTGATGCTGACTGTGCACGTTCGGAAGATACAGTTCGGAAGAGAGATCGCACTGATCGCGGTGATGTTCTCGCTGGCGTCGGGGGTATGCTTTGCGGTGCCTTCAGCGGCGGTCTCCGGGATTGTGCGCGATGCGCAGGGTGTGGCGCAGATGGGCGCGATGGTGCAGGTGCTGCGGGCCGGCACGGTGAGCGTGGGTTCGGCGTTCACGGATCTCTACGGGCGCTATCGGATTGCGAACCTGGTTCCAGGAAAATATGAGGTGCGGGCGACGGCGGCGATGTTCCTGCCTGCGTCTCGGGGGAATTTGCAGCTTGTGACCGGCGCAAGGGCGACGGTGAACCTAACGCTGACGATGCTCTCCGACACTGCGGCATGGATTCCAGCAGAGCGGCGAAAGCCGGACGAGCCCGGCGACGACTGGACGTGGACGCTGCGATCGGCGGCGAACCGGCCTGTGCTGCGCATGGTGGACGGCGGAGATCTCGTGGTTGTGTCGTCGAGCGCCACGGAGGCTTCGCACAGCACGCCCGCGGTGGCGCGAGCGTCGATGACGAGCGGAGACGGCGCTTTTGGGGGCGGTGGGACGCATGATGCGCTTACGCTCGACCGTGTGGGCGCGGATGGTTCAGATGTTTTGCTGCGGACGGACTTTGGGGCGACGAGGACACCTTTTGGGCGAGGGCCTTCGATGGAACTGGACGCCGGGTATGAACGGCGGGCGATGTTTGCGGGAGCTTCGCGACTGGTGGTGAGCTATGAGTCGCACCCGGAGATGATGAATTCGGATGGCACCACCGGGGTGCAGATGACTCGGATGGCGACCGCGGAGAAGATGCATCTGGGCGACCTGGCGGATGTGGAGGCCGGAGGTACAGTGTATGCAGTGCATACGATCGGGTATGCGCTGGCATCGCAGCGGTTCCTGCGGGTGACGGTGCATCCGGGCGATGTTTGGGCAGTGCGGTACCGCATGGCTACTTCGCGCGACTTGCAGGGGTTCGATGGGCTGGATTCGATCGAGGCAGAGGTGCCGATGGCGGCCGTCAGCAACGGACGGCTGCGCATGGAGAGCGGCCGGCACCAGGAGATTGCAGTGAGCCGCAAGGTTGGCAAGGGCGTCTTGCAGGCGGCGGTGTATCGGGATGCGATCGACCGGTCGGTGATCTCAGGCACCGGGGTGATGCAGCCGACCGATATGGTTCCTGGTGGCGGGTCGAGCGCTGTGGTTGCGGATACGGTGACGGACAGCTTCCAGTTTTTGAGCCGAGGATACACGACGCGCGGCGTGAGCCTGATGATGTCGCAGCCGCTGACGTCGAGCCTGTGGGCGGCATTTGAGTATCAGAGTGGAGAGGCGCTTTCGACGCGCGATGCGATTGCGGTTTCGCTGCCGGAGGTTTCAGCCGGGCTGCATGCGGAGGAGGCGGAGGCGGTGACCTTTGCGCTGAAGGGCAAGATCGTGCGGACGGGGACGAAGTTGCGTGCCGCTTACCGGTGGCAGCCACGGCGGCTGGTAACTCCGGTGGGGAGCTATGAGGCGTTCAGCGATCAGGCGTTTCTGGGTTGCGCTGTGCGGCAGGCGATCAAGTGGGGGAACCGGTTTCCTCCAGGGCTGGAAGCGACAGTGGATGTGACGAATCTACTGGCGCAGGGGTATCAGCCGTTTTTGTCGGCGGATGGACGGACGTTGTTCCTGGCGCAGTCTCCGCGGTCTTTGCAGGCCGGGTTGTCGTTTACGTTTTAGGGGAAGAGCGTAAAACGAATCACAGAGGACACAGAGGAAGAGAGAGAACACAGAGGGATATGTGTGCAATTGTTCGTTATGGTCGATGACGATGCCGGGATACGTGGCCTTGCCGGGGTGAGCTTTAATCCGGGAGGGGAAGAGGGGCGAGACGGTGCGTTGAACTGAACCGCCTGCTCCGGAGTGAGCGGGCTGGCTGGTCTCATGCGGTAAGGCTGCTATTTGTGGGCTTTCCGATTGAACTTCCAATAATCGAAGTTCAGCAACTGTCCAGTGGGAGCCCCTTTGAACACGAGATACAGGTCGTGTACTCCGGCCGCTCCCGAGACGGGAGTGCTCTGCGTCTTCCAGGCATACCATCCACCCGTATTGAGAACCTCCAAGGAGCCGATTGCCGGACCCTCGATACTGTCGAGATGCAGTTCGACAGTACCGCCCTGGGAGCCACTGGCCACGCGGGCGCTAAAGCTTGCTGCCTGGTCATGGCCGAAGTCAACGCCGCGAACTCTGATGTAACTACCGTTCGCTATGTTGGTAACGTAAACGCCAATTTTTTCGCTCTGCGCGGTCCGGAGGCCGCTCTCCCAGGCAATCGTCTCCGCCTCGACACGCGTAAACGGATTGAGCGTGCCGACCTGCGGGACACCTTCTGGTTCCCACCACGGAAGCGTGCTGATGGTGCCGTCGGGGTTGTAGGCTAACTTTGCCACTGTGACGGAACGGCGCTCACGGTGGGTTTCGGTCAGGGCAAGGTTAAGCGTGTAATTGAACCCAAAGACGTAGGCCGCGCCTTTGTAGTCGATAATGCCAGGATGATTGCCGGAGGAACGTTTGTCCGGTTCCATGATCATTCCTTTGTACTCCCAGGGACCGGTAGGCCGGTTGCTCATGGCGTAGCCGATTCCTTCGGGGCAGCAGTGCGAGGCGTAGGCCATGTAGTATCTGCCATTGCGCTTATAAAACCAGGGTCCTTCCTGGTAATTCTGCGGTTTCGAGTCGACCTTCACGATGTCGCCGGAGTAGGAGATCATGTCGCGGTTCAGCTTGACATACCACAGGTTAGGATTGCCCCAATAGAGATAGGCCTGTCCGTCGTCATCGACGAAGACTGTAGGGTCTATGTTGCCTGTGGCCTTCTCAATCAGCGGATGTCCCAGGGCATCCTTGAAGGGGCCGAAGGGGCTATCTGCGACCGCAACGGCGATGACATTCTTGGGCCAGCCGGGAACGCTGATGGGAACGTAGAGATAGAACTTGCCGTTGCGCGGGACGACCTGCGGCGCCCACGCATCGTTACTTTGAACGGCCCATGGAAAGGTGGAAAGGGAGGCGACGGCGCCGTGGTCTGTCCAGTTTGCCATGTCGGTTGATGTGTAGAGTCTCCAGTTCACCATCTTGAAGCCGGTGGCATCATCCTCATCGTGGCTGGTGTACAGGTAAACCGTACCGTTATAGACGAGGGGCGCGGGATCGGCGGTGAAGTTGGTCTGGATGATGGGGTTTTGAGAGTGGCCTTGCGTCGTTGCGCAGAACGAGATGACCGCTAGCACGATAACGTGCCTGAATCGGGACCAATACTTGTTCATATGCCTAGCTCGGATCCTTTGGGTCAATGGAGCATTTGAAAGTGACGGCAAACTGCGTGCAGGCTGGCCGCCGAAGATGATTTCCAGCTTGAATCTTGACCGAAGCCAGACCCGACTCATAGAACCTCACGATACCACCTGGGAACGGCAAGATCGCAGGAATCCTCATTCATTGAATCATATTCAGTAATCGTTTACCCTGATTGTGAAATCACGCCACAAAAGTCCGCGTCGCTCATTTTCATAAGTACCTCCGGACCTGGCTGACTTGGACCTTCTCCACCACGAATTGCGAGGATACGACCACATGAAGACTGGAACGAAAAAATACTTCCGCATTCTGTTGCTCTGCGGAACTCTGGTTGGGGCTTCCGCTCCCCTTTGCGCCGCCACCTCCCAGTTCACGAAGACCGCTGACGGAGCGCAGATTACCGTCAACGGGGACAAGCTTCACATTCAGTTCTGGTCTCCGGAGATTGTCCGTGTCACCTATGCGCCCGGTGCAGATCTGCCGGCACTCAAGAGTCTTTCCGTCGTTGCCTCTCCGCAAAGCGTTCGCCTGACGCAGCAGCAGAGCAGCCGGGACTATACCATCGCATCGCCAAAGATCAAGGTGAGTGTCGACCGGCAGACAGGCGCGGTAACGTTCCTCAACTCCGCCAACCAAATATTGCTGCAGGAAGCAGCGCAGGGTCGGCAAATCGAACCCGCTACGGTCGCGGGCGCCTCGGTCACCTCGGCCACTCAATCGTTCAATCTCGCGCCGGACGAGGGCATCTACGGTCTTGGGCAACACCAGGAAGGGGCCTGGAACTACGAGGCGTCCGGCAGCTTCAAGGTCAGGCTGGCTCAAGCAAACACCAATGTCGGCGTTCCCGTGATGACGTCGAGCAAGGGGTATGTGCTTCTGTGGGACAATCCGGCCGTGACTACCGTCTCTTCCGATTCATCCAGCGCCAGCCCGCGCGTTCTTCAATGGTCTTCCGAATACGGCAAGGCCATCGATTATTACTTTTGCTACGGCGATGGGACCATCGGAACGGCCATGGCGGCTTACCGGCAACTGACTGGCGTGGCCCCCATGATGCCTCGGTGGGAGTTTGGCTTCTGGCAGTCGAAGGAGCGTTACGCTTCGCAGGAGGAGTTGCTTGGCGTCGCCACCAAGCTGCGCGACCTGAAGGTCCCGGTAGACGGCATCATCCAGGACTGGCAATACTGGCCCCCCGGAGACAACACCTGGGGATCGCACCTGTTCGATCCGAAGCGCTATCCAGATCCGAAGGGCATGTTCAGCCAGTTGCACGACATGCATTACCACACGCTGATCTCAGTCTGGGCCAAGTTCGATCTGGGCAGCAAGAACAGTGACGAACTGAACGCCGCGGGCGGTATGTTTCCCCAGGTGACGACCTATGCATTTCCTCCCGGGAAGGGGCAGTGGTACGACCCGTTCAGCACAGCCGGCCGTGAGATTTACTGGAAGCAGATCCGCGACGAGCTGTTCTCGAAAGGGGTAGACGGCTGGTGGCTCGACGCGCCGGAACCGGAGATTGGCGGCATGGGGTTCCGTAACTACACCACTCCGCTGGGGCCGGGGTATGAGGTCTACAACGCATATCCGCTGATGCACTCGAGCGGCATTTATAACGGCCAGCGCGCCACGACCGACAAGAAGCGCGTCGTCATTCTGACCCGTTCGGCGTATGCAGGCCAGCAGCGCAACAGCGCAATCACATGGTCTGGGGACATTCAGGCTACCTGGAAGGTACTGCAACAGCAGATTCCGGCCGGCCTGAACTTTTCCCTCTCCGGCATACCCTACTGGAACACCGATACGGGCGGCTTCTTTGGCAACCGCAGCGCGGGCAACGGAGATCCCACCAATCCCCAGTACCAGGAACTCTTCACCCGCTGGTTTCAGTTCAGTTCCTTCTGTCCCATGTTTCGCGTCCATGGTTCGTACGGTCTGAAACCGGGCAAGGAGTTCTGGCGGTTCGATTCAGTAACTCAGGACGTCCTTCGAACCTATCTGGATCTTCGCTATCGACTTCTGCCTTATACCTATTCGACAGCGTGGCAGGTGACCTCAAGCGGAAGCACCTTCATGCAGCCATTGGTCATGAACTTTCCGAAGGATCCGAAGGTCCTGAACATCGGAAATCAATATTTCTTTGGACCTTCGATCATGGTGACGCCCGTGACCACTGCGGGGGCGACGGAGCAAGCCGTATACCTGCCGGCAGCGGGCGCCCCCTGGTATAACTTCTGGACAGGCGAGATATCTGCTGCCGGCGAGAGTATCAACGCAGCCGCTCCCGTAAAGACGTTGCCTCTGTTCGTACGTCCGGGATCGATCATTCCGATGGGGCCTTTCCTGCAGTATTCGAACGAGAAACCGGCGGATCCGATCGAACTGCGAATCTACCGGGGAGCCGACGGACACTTCACGCTCTACGAAGATGAAGGCGACACATACGATTACGAAAAAGGCCAGTTCGCAACCATTCCGATTACCTGGCACGAGTCTAGTCATACGCTCGAATTGGGCGCTCGTACGGGCAGCTTCCCCGGCATGTTGAAGGAACATACCTTCAACATCGTGATGGTCACGAAAAATCATGGAGGAGGAGTGGAGTTGGCGGATCACTACGATTCTGTCGTCCATTACAGTGGCAAGGCGGTTCGAACGACGTTTCGTTGAAGACAGGTTGCTCGTTATACGGAAAGCGCACGCAAAGCATTCCAGTAGCGTCATGAGCGTGGTTCCAGGGAGATGCTTTTATGAACCGCAGAGGCTTTCTGACGAGGGGGATAACCGCGATCCTGTGGAGCCGGATCGCAAAGGCGACAGGATCGCAGGCGTTTGATGCTAAGTCCGCCCGACTCATCGGTGGGTCTTCGAAGATCGACGATCAAAAGCGCTCCCTGGGATCGACAACGCAGGATTGGCGGCGGCCTGCCGCACGATTCGCATTCGCCATGACAAAGGCTGGATCAACGACGACGATCTTGAGGTGGTCTCTCATGGATGGCTTCGCCGCTGCAACCTTGGAACAGGTGACTACAACAACGATCTGACGACAAGCGATAAGCCGGGCGATGTCTGGAGTTCTTCCTTTACGGGCAGCGGTGTGTCGGTGATTTCCCCTAAAGAGCCGGGAGCTGGAAAGATTGAGGTGCAGATTGACGGTCGAACTCGGTCGATCGTCGATCTGTCGACTACAGGAGAACGGCAACCGCAACAGCGGGTCTGCGACGTAAATGGCCTCAAGCACGGGAAGCACAGCATCAAGGTCATTAACAGAGGACAGGGAGCGGTTGCCCTGGATGCACTGGTTATCCGATAGCTGACCGAGAGATATGATCTGCGACGGATGTAAGAGCGGGTGAATCGATGATGGAACACTCGATTCGATCCGGCATCGGACGTGGGCAAGGTTTTCAGCGATAAGAACTACTTCATTCTCGGAACGACATGGGTCGATTTTTTAACCCTGCGGCCGCCAATTTATATTGGAAGAATTTCTCAAGCAGGATGCTGTCACTAGGGATTGATGCCTGGTGGCTCGATGCGACGGAACCTGAAAACGACGATCTCCATAATCGAACAATTTACGCTGGGTCTGGTGACGAATACCGGTTGGCGTATCCCCTTTATGTGACAAAAACCGTTTATGAAGGCTCGCGAAAGGATGCGCCGGAAAAGCGTGTGATGATCCTGTCCCGAAGTGCGTTCCTGGGCGAGCAACGATACTCGGTTGCTACATGGTCGGGTGACGTTGGCAATGACTGGGAGACTCTCCGTCGCCAGGTGACAGCGGGTCTGGATTATGCGGCATCTGGATTTCCTTATTGGACTACCGATACCGGCGGCTTCTTTCGGCCTGGCAGCGGCCAGTACACTGACCCGGCTTACAAAGAGCGGTTCATCCGGTGGCTCGAGTTCTCGACCTTTTCTCCATTGATGCGAGTGCATGGCTACATGACGAATACCGAGCCTTGGAACTACGGGCCGGAGATGGTAGAGCAGGAAAGAAAACTCATCGACCTGCGATATCAACTGATGCCATACATCTATTCGCAGGCAGCGAAAGTCACTTTTTCCGGCGGCACCATTATGCGGCCCCTGGTCATGGATTTCCCGAACGATCCAGGCGCATTGGACCAGAAGTATGAGTACATGTTCGGACCGGCATTTCTGGTCGCGCCGGTTCTGAATCCCGGCGTAACGCAGGCCCATGTGTATGCTCCCAAATCCAAGGGTGGCTGGTTCGATTGGTGGACAGGGAATCCGGTGGCCTCTGGAGAGGTGGCCGTTCTGGATGCACCCGTTGGGAAAACGCCTTTGCTCGTACGCGCCGGGAGCATCGTGCCGCTTGGTCCGGTTCAGCAGTATGTCGGTGAAAAGCGGGATGCGCCCCTTGAATTGAGAGTCTATCCGGGGGCTGACGGACGCTTCAGCTTATACGATGACGATGGATCGACCTATCGCTACGAACAGGGACAACGTTCTATGATCAGCATGACGTGGAACGATAAGACGGGCACGCTCATGGATGGCGCTCGTCAAGGCCAATATCAGGGAATGCCTTCACACGTGCAACTGCACGTCCGTCTGCTGCGTAGTCAGCAGTGGTCGGAAAAGGATGTTACCTACAGCGGCAAAGCGCTCAGCATCCATTTCTGAGACAAGATCGCGAACGACCAGGATGGTCCGATGGTTGAGTGCTTATAGGCTGCTTTGAGGTCCCTGGGTTTCCTTGCTCGCTGTTTCTCTCTCTAACGTCTCGTGGAGTACTTGTTGGGCGCGCCCGGGGTGGGAAGGTTGTCGATGACCTGCGTTCCGCTGGCATGGGTTCGGGTCAGCGCCGTGGTGAGGGCGATACCGGTGCCGGAGACCTGCGCCCCGGCCGCATGCGCATGAGCGAGTGGCGCGGTGAGAGTGATTCTGGCACCGCCTCTGCCGCCGGCGACGGAGACGATTACCGCGGTCTCGGCGTTAGCGCCGCTATTGATCGAGATGGTCTGGCCGGCACTAAAGCCCATCGGACTGGCAACCGGGACGACGGACGCTCCCGCTTCTGTGGCGGTGACGAGCGTGCTGGCGCCTGCCGTGCCGATCGTCGCGATGACGACAGTCTCGAGGTTCTCGCCAGCGTCGATCATGATCGTCTGGCCGGCGTAAAAGTCTGCCAAGCTGGCGACCTTGATATTGATTGCGCCTGCGGTCGACCCGAGTGGCAGGATCGTGGCGCTTTGCGTACGGAAATCGGTGCAGTTGCTGTCCGAGTCAACGCCATCCCGGAAACGGCCAGTGCTCCGATTCGTCGAGGCAGCCGCCAAAGCGGCTGGGCCAACTCCACCCGGCGCACTGGGAACGACAACGATGCAGCCGCCCTTGCCCTGGTTCCCTTCAAGGACGGCAAGTTCGGGACTGGCGATAGTTCCGTTCGCGCTTGAGTTACTCTGCTGGGATCCGTAGATCATCGCATCCACCATCAACTTCCCGCTTGCGTCCAGCAACGCGATCGAGCCGGCGCTGGTCGAGAGGGTGCCCCCGAACCACTGATTGGGCGTTGGCGTCCCCTGATAGCCAGGTCCCGTGGCCTGTGGGTCCATCACAGCCGCGCCGTATGCGTGGCCCTTTACCATCGGTCGGTCGAGCGTTATGCCCGCTCCAAGCGCCTGCACTGCGTCGGCGCTCCTATGCGAGAAGTGTGTCGCTGGCAAGAAGCTGATGCCCGTTCCTACGTCGGACACGTCGATCCCGGACACGTGATCGAACCGGAGCGGCGCTGTCAGGGTGACGCCCGTGCCGCTCGCGCCGGTAGTGCCAACGCTTGTGATCGTCACAGTTTCCTTGCGACGACCGGTGCCAATCGTCAGCGTGTCAGCGGCCGACATGTTGGAGTCGCCCGCGAGCTTGATGTTGGTCGAACCGGCAGGCGTTGGCGCTGCCAGGGCCGTCTGCGTGGCCGCTTTGCCGACGGCGGTGACCGTAGCCAGCTCGTAGTTTCCGCCGATATCAATGCCGATCTTCTCGCCGACCGCGAAGCCCGTCGCACTCGTGACCGGCAGGTTGGTCGACCCGGCGGGGACTGTGAGCCACGGCCCCGTTGATACGGGCACAAACACCGTCGTCATAGGTGCGGCCGCTGTCCCCACGCCAACGGCCCTGCGGGTCTCGCCATCGATATTGAGTTGCTGGCCGGCTGCGAAGCCCGTTGTGCTTCTGACATGAATGACGGTCGCGCCAGGGGTCGACGGGGCTGCCAACCCTGAGGTGGCGGAAGCGAGCAAGTAGTACGAGCCGCTCGCGAGCGTCGCCCCGGCGGGGATCGTCGCCAACGTCACCGGCGCCCACTGGCTTGCGGTGTGCATCAGGGTCCACCTGGACAGGTCAACAGTTCTGGAGGATGCGTTGTAAAGCTCGATGAACTGATTGAGCGGGTTACTGACGGTACCGAGGCGGACCTCATTGATCTTGATCGGCAGGACGTTACGCACTCTTGTACTGGTGGTGTCGGCCTGGGCGCCTGTTGCGCCGGTCCACTGGACCTTGCCGATCAGGAAACCGGCATCGGTTGCGGTGGGCGAGGTGACCTTGAAGGTCGCGCTTACGCTCGCCCCTGGAGCGACCGGGCCGGGAACTGTGGCGTGTGCCATGGTGGTGCCCGAAACGAAGGAGGTCCATTGCTTGTTCGGCAGGGAAGTGGCTAGTTTGATGCCGACCGCAGGCGACCCTGAGGTGTTGGTGAACGTTACGGTGACCTCCTGCGTCGAGTTCGGCGTGAACGTCGCGACCCGCGAGAGGCTCACCCGCTGTACGTCATACCTTGCAGCGACAATGTTCGCCTGCACTGCATCGGTGGTGGCTTCGGTCGGGTATCCGGTTGTCATCACCCCCTCATAGAATGTGCCCGACGAGCCGTTGCCGTTGTCGCCGCCGGTTCCGAGCAGGATGCCTCCTTGTTTGTGCATCGGAAAGTAGTTGGTGTTGCCAGGCGATCCGGGGCGAACTCCGCTGTAGAAAGTGGTCAGGCTGCCCTGCTGCGCGTCGCCGCCTCTGAGGTCCCACCGGTTGCCGCCACCACCATCCACCACTGCGGTGACAAACCGCCAGGAATCGATCGTCGGATCGGCGGCGTTCTGCCTCGTGTTGTATCCGGAGAATAAGCCGGACTCCATATCGGCCATGATCCACGGGCCCGTACCGCCGCCGCTGCCCCAGACGGTTGAGTTACCGAAGTATGTGGTTTCCATGGTGCCGGCGCCCACGGCACGGCCGTTGGTCGAGGAGTTGCCGTAATCGAAGCAGCAGCCGCTATCGTAGTGTCTGCCGTCGATGACGTAGTAGATTCCTTCCGGTTCGTCATCGATCGCGAGCCCGGTGGCATTGTTGTTGCGGAGACCCATGCCCGGCATGATGTACACGCCGTAGGCCCTGTGACCGCCGATCGTAATCGGCGCCATGTCCGCGATCGGCTGGCTGTCAAAACCGCCCTTCGCCGGCCCCTTGAAGGTTCCCGGGGTGGCTTGGTATAGATGGTTGCCTTTGCCGGACTGGTCGTAAATAAGACTGATGACGCAGAGCGTATTGGTGCAGAACGCGCCTTGCGCCGCCGCATCCGCGTATCCGCCCGCATCCAGAAGAGGCGAGCTGACAGGCTGGACGACGCCGATGTCCAGGGTCTTGCCGTCCGACTGGCGCAGGACCTGGTATAGCGGGCCGTCGTAAGAGACGTACAGCGCGCGTGTGGTGCTGTGGGCGGCCACGCAAGGGTTTCCGGTAGCGGCGTAGATGTCACATGGGCCTTGCGGCCTCTGGGGAGCGGCGTTGCGGTTCCCGGTCTGTGCCGCCATCATCCATGTTACGCCAAGGAGGGTAGCCGGAAGTGCGAGGGTGAGTGCAAGATTAATTCTCATCTTCATGCTGATCCTGTGCCTTGCTGGTTGATTCCGGCGTCAGTAGTTCTCAAGTTCCGCGGATGCAATGAAACTGAATGGAAGCGGAAGGCAAGGCAAGGCTGAAGACCTGGTAGAGGAGGTGCTCCGGATTTTTTCACGAGAGTGGACAACTCCCGGATACTCTATCTCGATACTTCCGACACAGGTTAATATACATTCAGTTCCGGCAATTGGAGAAAGCGTTTACTCTCACGGGGATCAGAGGGATTGCGAACGCGTTTCAGGTTCGATCAACCTCCTCGGGGAGCCGGCCGGTCGAAAACTTTCGCACTCTCCGAACGGAATGGTCTACGTGATATTCTGATTTGCGCTTCGGAAGCTGTCGTATAACCACCACTCTGGGAGTTGTTTGTGAAAACGTTTACTGAATTGCCGCGCTACAGGCGGCTACTGTCGCTCTGGCTTTTACTGGCTGCTCAACCGCTGGTTCTGGCGCAAGCCGGCAATGTGGTGAACCTTCAGATTAAAGCGGACCAGATCACCGCGAAGATGCCGCCGACGTTCCATGGTCTGATGACCGAGGAGATCAATTACGCGTTTGAGGGCGGCCTTTATCCAGAATTGATTCGCAACCGGAACTTCAAGGAGTTCGTTCCGGCGCGGCAGAACCGCCAGAACCCGCAGGCCTCGACCCCAGCCAAGGAGCCCAAGGACCTGGTCCACTGGTCACTCGTGGAAGAGCGCGGCGGCGCGGGCTCGATGATGCTGGATACCGGCGCGCCGTTGAACGCCGCGGTCCCGGCTACCTTGAAGCTAACTGTGGCGCGGGCTACTGGCAACCAAAAGGTCGGCGTGTCCAACGACGGCTTCTGGGGCATACCGGTGAAGCCCGACACCACCTATAAGGTGATGTTCTACGCCAAATCCGCGCCGGATTATGCGGGCGGGATGGCGGCCTCCATTGTGAGCAATGACGGGACGACGGTTGCAGCCACGGCCCAGGTGCCGAAGCTTACCGCCGCCTGGCAGAAGTATGAGCTGACGCTGAAGACGGGCAACGTGAAGGCCTCCGCAGAGAATCGCTTCGTGCTTTCGGCGAACAAACCAGGTACCGTATGGATCGGTTTTGTTTCGCTATTCCCTCCGACCTACAAAGACCGTCCGAATGGTTTCCGCAAGGACACGATGGAGCTGCTGGCAGGTCTGAAGCCGGAGTTCCTGCGCTTCCCCGGCGGCAACTACCTTGAAGGCAACACGTTCGCTACGCGCTTCAACTGGAAGACCACGCTCGGCCCGGTCGAAGAACGGCCGGGGCATTTCAACGATGCATGGGGCTATTGGTCGTCAGACGGCATGGGGCTGCTTGAGTATCTGAACTGGTGCGAAGACCTGCACATGGAGCCGGTACTGGCCGTGTTTGCGGGTTATTCGCTGCGCGGTGAAAAAGTGAAGCCTGGTCCGGAGCTTGATGTCTTCATTCAGGAAGCCCTCGAGGAGATCGAATACGTAAGCGGCGACACCAGCACGACATGGGGTGCGCGGCGTGCCAAGGACGGTCACCCCGCACCATTCAAACTGCGCTACGTCGAAATCGGCAATGAGGACTTCTTCGATCGCGAGAAGGGCAGCTACGACGCCCGGTTCACGGCATTCCACGACGCCATCAAGGCGAAGCATCCTGACCTCCTGTTAATCGAGACCGGCGGCACGTCGGCGGCCCTGTTGACCACCCGCACTGCGGATGTCAATGACGACCACTACTATCGCGGCTCAGACGAAATGGCCTTCAACGCGAACAACTACGACAGCCGGGTGCGCGTGAACCGCGGCGGCGGTCCCGGTGCTCCCGCCGCGCCGCCGGTGCCTAAAGTGTTCGTGGGCGAGTGGGCAACGCGCGTGGGAAGCCCGACTCCCAACATGGAGGCCGCCCTCGGTGACGCAGCCAACATGGCAGGCCTCGAGCGGAACGCCGATGTCGTGATGATGCATTGCTACGCGCCGCTCTTCGTCAACGTAAATCCGGGCGCGATGCAGTGGACCAGCGACCTGATCGGCTACGACACGATGTCCGTCTACGGCTCGCCTGCTTACTGGGCGCAGCAGATGTTCGCGAACCATGTCGGCGATTCGGTGCTCAACATCGCAGCGTCCGGCATCCCGGCTCGCGAGTGGGTCCAGCAGCCGCGGCCAGCCAGGCCAACTGGTCCCGGTCAGTCCGCGCCAGCGCCAACCGCGTTTGTGCCTCCCACACCGATGCCCCGCATGATGCCGGACATGTTCTTCAGCGCAACCAAGGACGATGGGACTGTGTATGTGAAGATCGTCAACCGCTCGACCGTGCCACAGGCTGTCCACATCACGTTGACCGGCCTGACGTCGGTCGCGCCAACGGCGAAGACGATTACACTTTCCTCCGCCAGCACCAACGACACGAATTCCATCACCGACCCGCATAAAGTAGAGCCGGTAACGGCGAACATCTCGGGCGTCGGCCCCGACTTCACCCACACAGTTCCGGCGAGCTCGTTTACGGTCTTGGAGCTGTCTGGCAAATAACCTGCCAAATTCAGCCTGCACGGTTGAGGCAGCATCACCCTGGACATTCTGACGAGGAGAAATGACGGTCATGCGATCCATTAACGGAACCTGGAAGGCTAACTTCCTGCTGTTTCTCGCGCTGTTGTGCGCGGGGCTTCCGGCGACCGCCCAAACACGGGGCCGGACCTGGGCCGCCGACAATGGCAATGGGACTTATTCCAACCCCCTTTTCTACGATGAGTTCTCTGACCCGGATATGATCCGCGTCGGCACGGACTACTACCTCACCGGGACAACCATGCACACCATGCCTGGGCTGCCCATCCTGCACTCCAAAGATCTGGTGAACTGGGAGCTGCTCGGCTATGCCTTCGATCGCCTCGATCTCGGCCCGGACTTTCGCCTCGAGGACGGTAAGAACATCTACGGCGGAGGCATCTGGGCCCCGAGCTTTCGCTATCACAATGGGACCTTCTACATCTTCGCCAACATCAATCGTTTCGGCCTTCAGGTGTACCGGGCCACCGATCCTCGCGGCCCATGGAAGCACAACCGGATTGAACAGGGCCTGCACGATCTGTCGGTGCTATTCGACGACGACGGCAAGATTTATGCCGTATACGGCTCATCGACCATCCACATCGTTGAGATGAACCAGGACCTGACCGGGCTGGTCCCCGGCACGGATCGGGTGCTGATCGAGCGGAATCAAGGGATGGGCGAAGGCTCACATATCTATAAGCTGAAGGGCAAGTACTACATCGTCAGCGCAATTCCGGGTGCGCATGTGCCGATGAAGTGCGCCCGCGCCGACACATTGGCCGGGCCGTGGGAAGTAACAACCATCAGCGAATCGGAGAGCCTGGGAATCGGCCAGGGGTATCGGGCCAAGAACAATCGCCTGAATGCGCCGCCATACGAGATCAATCCTCCGGACCTGGCCGAAAATCACAGCCTCGATCTGCACCAGGGCGGAATCGTCGACACACCGTCGGGTGAGTGGTGGGGGTTTTCCATGCAGGACCACAATTCGGTCGGGCGGCTGACCTCTCTGTCGCCGGTAACCTGGAAGGATGGCTGGCCGTATTTCGGGTTGCCTGGAAACCTCAAGCGGACGCCGTCGATCTGGGTGAAGCCGAACACCGGCTATACCGGTCCTGTCACCTCTCCATATCAGCGCAATGACAACTTCAACGGCCCGAAGTTGCAGAACGTCTGGCAGTGGAACCATGTGCCGGACGATACGAAATGGTCGCTCTCCGAGCGTCCCGGCTATCTGCGCCTGCACTCGCTGCCTGCCACCGACTTCTGGTGGGCGCGAAATTCCCTCACCCAGCGAGCCATAGGGCCGGAATCAGTCGCGACCACCGAACTCGACGGCAGTGGACTGAAGCCAGGCGATGTTGCCGGTCTTGCGCTGTTGAACTCTCCGTTTGCCTGGATCGGGCTGATGCGCGACGACGGCGGTTTAGAAGTCGCACAGTACAGCAACATCACGGGCAAGACCGAGCGCGAACCGCTAACCGGGTCCCGTCTCTGGCTGCGGGTGCACTCCGACTTCGATACGGAGATCTCAAAGTTCAGTTACAGCACCGACGGCAAGATTTTTAAGCCGCTCGGTCCCGACTTCATCACCGTCTTCCAACTCAGGACTTTTCAGGGGGTGCGTTTCACGCTCTTCAATTACAACAACGGCGGCGTGACCGGCGGCCAGGCGGACTTCAACTCCTTCACGGTGGACGAGCCGCGTCCGCGCGGACTGACCAGACCGATTCCACTCTCGCACGCTATCACGCTGACTGATCTCGGCACCGGCAACTCACTCGCGGTCGTCGATGGCACTGTCCAGTCAGTAAGCGAAACGGGAAAAGCTACCGCGTTCAAAGTCGTAGACCGCGGTAAGGGCCGCATTTCGCTGCAGACCAAGGACGGCAGATATGTTTCGGTCGGTGGCGAAGGTAAATCCGGCGATGTGACAGTGAAGTCCGGCAAGCCGGGCAAGGCCGAGACGTTCCAGTGGATCGATTTGCAGCGAGGTGACACGTTGTTCCTTTCGCTCGCGACGGACCGTTATATCGTCGCCCCGAAGGACCCGGGAGTCGTGGCCGCGGACCATGCCGGTCCCGCTCCGGATCGTAAAGACGGATCCTGCTTTACCTGGAAGGTTTCTGGTAGGTAGATGCCCTCTCAAATAAGCGAGGTCTCTTGCGCAGCTACGGGTTATCTAATCATTGTCACGTCAGCAGTTATTAATGCCTATCAGGCATTGCAAAGGGGAAGGCTTGCATACATGCGCAACTCGACTCATTTGTGGGTGGCGCCTTTTAGTGATGGACGTCGCCGACGCTGATGGTATAGCCCTTCAGCGGCTTATCCTGTGCATCGAAGAAGCGGGCGCAGAAGTCCGTGGCTCCCCCGCCGTTGACGACCGCAACGCGTATGATGTTTGGGCCTTTTTTAAGCGTGAGGCGCTTCGAGACTCCATCATCGATAACGGTCTGGCGATCACCGTAGATGCCAATGACTTCCTGGCCGTTGACCCACCAGACGGAGGCTGCGTTAGAGCCGATCGCAAGACGCACATCCTTCATCTCCTGGGGCGCGTTGACGATGGTGACAGCCCAGAACAGGACATTGCTGGTCGCTTTGTCGAGCGCGCGCGCGAACTGGTAGAGGTCGAAATTGTAATTTTTGGTGTCGTTGGCGTGCCAGGTCAGATCCTTGCCGGCTACGGTCACCTTGTCGCCGTCATGAGGCAGGACGGTGAATTGGTCCGGAAAATATTCTTTATGCACCTCGGCCTGGACTGCGTTCTGGGTGAGTGCGCTGGCAGGAGTGGGCTCGAGCACGATCCAGCGCTGGATGAAGCCGTCCGCGCTGGGCGGCTTGGAGGGCCCGACCGGCTTCGTAAGCGTGTCGGCTGGAACTGCGGGCGGATGTGGATCTTGGGCCGCGATGAGCGAGGCGTTTGTAGCCCAGAACGTGGAGCACGCGATGGCGGCGTATGTGGCGAAGCTATTCTTGCGAAGCAGATTCATAGACGACCTGTGTGGAGCATTCGATTTTCTTGATGAATTATGCGCCGTGGATTTTTTTAGGGCGTGTTTAGCAGCCAGCGCTGCTTGACGTTCGTTGGGTCGAACTTCTCCAGCGTTGGTGAACTGCTGCCAAGCGCGGTTAGGGCGAGCGCCTGCGAAGAGCCTGGAATCGCCTTGGGCATGATGCGCCAGCTGCCGTCGGCGAGTTGGTCGAGACGCCAGAGCTGTTCCGGAGTGTTGGTGAAGGCTGGGACGGCGCTGAGTTCTCCTTCCGCAGACGCGGCGAGGGCGCGGTCGGTGCCGGCGACGGTGATCTTGAAGTAGGGTGCGCCGGGATAACCCCCGGCTCCGGGAACAGGAGTCAGCATCCACTTCTGTTGTGCCTGCAGGAGATATACCCCCATGCGCACGTTAATGTTTCCCTTGGGCCAGTTAGCTGAAACCTGGGCGGCTTCCTGATTGGGAATAGGAGCGCCGGTGCCTGCGAACATTCCTCCACCGGCGCCTCCTGGAGCGCCGGGGCCGCCTTGCGGTGATGGTCCGCTCATTGGGCCTGCCGGGCGGGGACTGCCCGGTGCTCCGGGAGCTGCGCCTGCCGGGCGGGGACCGCGGTTTCGGCCACCACCGACGGGCACGCCCTCTACGTCAAGCTCAAGCGAGGTCGCGGTATCGACCGACTTGATTTCGTAGGTACCTTCCTTGGGATTTTCTCCGGCGACTGGCCAGCCATCTTTCCAGAGCAGGGGGCGGATGTCGAGCACGCTGGCACCGCCGCGGTCGAGGTCGGCCTCCCAGTGCATGGAGAACTTTTCGACTCCCTCTCCGAGGTCGAGCAGTCCGAAGTGCCCTGGACCGATGAGACGACCGCCGGAGCCGATGAGCTGGTATCCACCGCCGAGCAGCATGTCTTTTCCATTGTTATCCAGGTAGGGGCCGGTCACGGTGCGAGAGCGGCCGACGCGGATGTTGTAGGCGGAGTCAGCTCCGCGGCAGCAGCTTCCGTGGGTGTCCAGGATGTAGTACCAGCCGTCGTGGTACATCATGTCGGATGCCTCGCCGTTGATGGCGAGGTTGCGCGGCGGCACCTTAGGGTTGAGCCGCTTGCCTGTCTTGGGATCAAGCTCGACCAAGCGGATGTATCCGAAGTAGGAGCCGTCGGTGAGCCAGAGGCGGCCGGTTTTGTGGTCGAGGAAGACGCCGGGGTCGATGGCATTTGACTCCTCGATGCCGTCGGAGGAGTCAACAATACCGCCGTCATCCCACTTATAGTCTGGCGACTTGGGGTCGAGGGTCTTGTTCGTGAGAAGGTGGACCTGAGCGTGCGGCTGCCCTCCGTTGCTCGTGGCGGTGTAGACAAAGAAGTGGTCTCCGATGTGAATGACGTCGGGCGCGAGTCCTCGAATGGGCAGGGTATCGCCGCGACGCCACGTGTAGCCGTCATCTGAGACAAGTCCGGTGCCTCCGGTGCCCCAGGTGTAGTACTTTCCCTCGCACTCGACGACGGTGGAGGGGTCGTGAATCTGGACGGTGCCGTCAAGCGCAAAGGCAAAGATAGAGGTCAGGAACACTGTCGCAAGAATCTTATATTTCACAGGACCTCCACGGAGAGCGCGTCTCGGATTTGGGGATGCTAACAGACCAAAAAAGAAAGTGTCAAAGCCGGATTGAAAACGTTTACTGTTTGTGAGGGGACGTATGCTTGGTCGTTGACCGGGCGTCTTTTTGAAACGCCCATTCCACATGCCGGCCAGGAAGGTTACTTCAATGACTCGAATGATTCCGCGTTTATCCATTGCCATGCTCCTGGCGTATGCTCGCTGCGCAACTGCGCAGCGAGCACCAATTCAAGAACAACTGACTTTTACGCCGTATCATGCGAGTGACATCTACGATACCGGGGAAATGGTCGGGTGGACGGTAACTCCGGGACCCGTAGCGCCTACGTACAGCTACAAGTGGACGATACGGCGCAACAATGCTGTCGTTCTCGCCGAAGGCAAACTCGATCTCTCGTCGGGCAAGGACAAGATCGAGATAAAGGGCGACCAACCGGAGATGATCTATGTCGCAATTGAACCGTACGCCAAACTGATCCCGGCAACTCCCGCATCGAATGGCGCGGGTGCTGCCGGACTAGACGCCGCGATGAATAATGGTGCGACGACTGCCTATGTGGGAGGCAATACTGGTCGCAACAACGGTCTGTATGCGGTGGGCGCGGCTGTCGATCCAACGAAGCTCGGGCTCTCGACTCCGCGGCCCACTGACTTCGATGCATTCTGGGCAGCAAAGCTTGCAGAGCAGGCAAAGGTTCCCATCAACGCCGTACTGACGCCGGTCGAAAGCGAAGTGCCGGGAGTCGAAGTGAATACGTTTGCGTTGGATGCGCTTGGATCGAAAGCACACGGTTACATCGCCAAGCCTGCCAAGGAGGGTAAATTTCCGGCAGTAATCCAGTTGCAGTACGCAGGTGTTTATGCGCTGAATGTTCGCGGCGACGAACAGCGCGCCGCCGAAGGTTGGCTCATAATCAACGTCGACTCGCACGACAAGCTGCCTTCCGATCCATCGGGAGGCATTCCGCGGAACTATCAGGCAGTTGGCAATACCGATCGAGAGAAGTCGTATTTTCTGGATATGTATTTGCGGGATTCGCGCGCTCTCGATTACCTGATGACGCGGCCTGACTGGGATGGCAAGACAATCGTGGTGATGGGCGGTAGCATGGGCGGTCAGCAAAGCCTCGTACTGGCTGGGCTGCGTCCGGAAAAGATTACGGCGGTTCTCGCTTGTGTGCCCGCAGGCGCCGACACGAATGGCGATCTGCACGGCCGCAAGGCAGGTTATCCCAACTGGCCGTCGAGCGACCCGGCAGTGATGAAGACCGCCCTCTACTTCGATACCGTCAACTTCGCTTCCCGAATCAAGGCCCCCGTGCTTGCGGGGATGGGTTTTATCGACACCACGGCGCCCCCGGCAGGCGTGTGGACAGCCCTCAATCAAATGACGGGTCCGAAAGAGCCGTTGCCCATGATCGAGTCAGAACACGATAACCTCACGCCGCAAAAGGGCCGTGCGTGTCCCGCGAGAACGAGGGAGTTGCTGAATATCATAGTGAATGGCGGCGAGTTCAAGCCGAACGGCATGCGGCCCTAGCCCGTTAGAGAAGCGGTCAATATGTTTGGTCGCGAACCAGTCCGGCATTGTTGATCTCAAGCCCACCCTTGTCGATCGTCAGCGAGGGAGCGATGATGGACGGCGGTGGGTCCTGAATGTCGTCAGTACAGCGGCGATCGGTCTCCCCTTTGAATTTTGGAATTCGAAGCGAAGATGGATGTTGCACGCTGTGAAATCGCAACTTCGCCAGCGTGAGCAACTGTCAGACTCTAGGCTGACTCGAAAGCTGACGTGGACTTGCGTGTGCCGATCATCGGCCACTCGATTTTCCAGACTGTTTTTGAAAGATGAAGCGTGTATCTCACATGTTGAAATCCAGCGGCTTGGTTCTCCATCAAATAATTCTTGACACTCTCACCGGCGCAATGTTACTTTTTTGCCCTCTCGTAGAGGAGTCCTTTACAGAATTGGTAAACGTTTCCTCACACGCTCTCAACGAGCGATCTTCTTCCATAATGCGGAGGCTTTCAGGTGCTAAATACAATTATCAAGAGATTGCTGGTTACCGTCTTCTTTGGCTTGTTATGTGTGCCAGCCCTCTTAGCGCAGACCTCTGGTTCCGTCTCCGGTCGCGTGATTGATTCCACCAGCGCTATCCTTCCCGGAACTGCCATCACGCTTAAGAACGTGGACACCGGAACAGTTCGCACCGGAGAGACAACCGCAAGCGGCGACTATACCTTCACGGAAGTTCCAGTAGGGAACTATACGGTTTCGGCGAGTCACGCGGGATTCAAGATCACGTCGAGCGCGACATTTGAAGTGCAGGTGCAGCAATCTGTCCGGCTTGATCTCACGTTGCAGATCGGCGAGGTAACACAGTCCGTAGTGGTCGAAGCATCGGGCGCCCTACTCCAGTCCAACGACGCCTCCCTCGGCACCGTAATTTCGAATGAACTTGTTACGGAGCAGCCGCTGAATGGCAGAAACTTTCTGGGACTGGTAGCTCTTGCGTCGAACGTAAACACGCTTTCGTCGGGGTCAGGTCAGGCAGGGAGCCGCCTTGGCGGCGATCGTGCCAGCCAATCGATCGCAGTCAGCGGCCAGCGCATCATGTTCGACTACTACACGCTGGATGGCGTGAACAACACAGATCCGGACTTCAATACCTATGTCGGCCTCCCCTCCATCGATGGCATTCAGGAGTTCAAGGTCCAGACCGGCGTCTATCCCGCTGAGTTTGGCCACGAGGCATCGCAGGTCAACGTCGTCAGCAAGAGCGGCACCAACAAGTTGCACGGATCGATGTATGAGTTCATTCGCAACAACTACGTGGACGCGGAACCATATTGGTTCCCGGAGCGCCATCCGCCAGGAACTATACAAGTCATCAATCCCTTCAAGTACAACGACTACGGGTTCGAGTTCGACGGCCCGGTCTGGATTCCCAAGGTCTACAACGGCAGAGACAAGTTCTTTTTCATGGTCGACAATGAGTGGTATCACAGTCGTTCCAGCAATCCCAATGCTACGGCTGTGGTGCCCACGGCCGCGATGGCGGCCGGCAACTTCCAGGGCTACAACTATCAAACTGAGGATTCTAATGGTGTGATCCACACGGTGCCGGTCACTCTCTACGATCCATCAACCGGCAACGCCCAGGGCCTGGGGAAGACCCCCTTTGCCAACAATCAGATTCCGGTCACGGCGCAATCTACAGCCTTGCTCAAGTACCTCGGGACAGCCGCGACCGCGCCAGCATACCTGTGTACCCAGCCTAAGCCCGGCGCAGGCGGTGCCATCGCCTACGCCAGCTGCTCACCGATCGCTAACTATAAGTACACCACCCTCAACAACACCGACCGGCAAACCTTCACTGCCAGGGGAGATTACAACCAGTCCGCGAGGTCGCAGTTCTCCTTCCGCTTCGGCGCGGGCAACGAAAACATCCTGGGCACAGGATTGTTGGGAGCGGGGAGCAAGATCGTCACTCAGTACTACCAGTACATGGGTTCCCATACCTTCACCGTCTCGCCGAACATCGTGAACGAGGCGCGGTTCGGCTACAGCCACTTCTTCAACTCTCTTGGCCTGCTGTCGGCCTACACCAACGACGTGGTCAAGAGCGTGAATATTCCGGGTCTGGGCGATGGAGTCCCCTCGACCTGGGGCATTCCTGCCATGTCCTTCGGCAACGGGCCTAACTCCGGCGGCTTGTCGGGCACAACTCCAAATACCTGGAACACAGGTATCGGTGACCTGGGCGGGGATGGTCCATACGTAGTAACGGATCCCACCCTTCAGATTGTTGACAACCTGTCCTGGGCGAAAGGTAAGCACGAGTTGCGTTTCGGGTTTGAGTACAACCGGCAGACCTTCAACCAGCTGGGCAACCAGTTCTCGCGCGGCCAGTTCAGCTCCGAGCCCCTTGCTACCGCGTTCAATTCGGGTACCACGCTCTCCGGTGGCGACTCGCTCGCGGACTTCGAACTTGGTCATCTGTACCAGTCCACGGTTGCGGTTGCCGTGGCCAACGCCAATTACGTTCGCAACGTCGAAGCCGCGTACGCCCAGGATACGTACAAGATTCTTCCCAACCTGACTATTTCAGCGGGCCTCCGGTACGAACTTACTCCTCCGTGGAACGATACCTTCGGCAATAACTTCACCGCCAATGTGCAGGTGAGGCCGAAGCTGGGCGACACCAGCACAACCTACGCCCAGACCCAATGGCCCTTCTACGTGCGGCAGGGCAACTGCGCTTCAGCCAATGTGTATGACGGGCTTGCAATTCGTTGGACGACCGCTCTCGGACCGCAACCGCAGTGCAGCAATGGGCAGCTTCCCAACGGTCCGCTGATGGATACCCGGTACATGAACTTCGCCCCACGCCTCGGCATCTCCTACTCGCCTAATTCCAAGTTGGTGATTCGCACAGGTTACGGCATCTTTTACAACCAGGATATCGGCAACGCATACTTTGATATGGCGCGCAACATTGCTGGACGCGTGACCCAGACCAACGTGGATTCCAACGCGCCTTACCCGACTTCAAACCTGACCTGGGCCAACGCTGCGCCAGGCGGCACGGGCGCAATTTCAAACCTTGGTCCGGGGACAGCATACTCCAATGCCGTCTCGCACAAGACCAGTTACACCGAGCAGTTCCTGTTCAACATCCAGGAGCAGGTCGGTAAGAACTGGTCGTTCGAAGCGGGCTATCAAGGCGCTCTGAGCCGTCATCTATATGGATTCATTAACGCGAACCAGGCGACCCCCTACGGCTATCTTGGTACCGGCCCCACTTCGGTAGCATCCCGCACTCCCTTCGCAAATATGGGAGGAGTCCAGTATGTGCATGACGAGGGCACGGCCAACTACAACTCCGTCAGCGTGAAGGCGAACCGGCGCTTTAGCCGCGGCTTCAATCTGATTGCCTCATACACGCTGGCCAAGTCACTGGACGATACCAGCGGCGTCAGGAATCAGGGCAATGACAACCTGTATCCGCAGAACAGTGATTGCATCTCGTGCGAGTATGGCCCCTCCGCCTTCGACGTTCGCAACCGCGTCGTTGTCTCAGGGCTCTACGAGTTGCCAATCGGACCCGGCAGGCTGCTGCGTGTAGAAAACAAATTAATGTATGCGTTGATCGGCGGCTGGCAGGTCGGTGGGACTTTTACCCACCAGACGGGTCAGGTCGCTACTCCTCTCTATGGCCAGGACAACGCCAGCATCTCGTCTCCGTTCGGCAACTTCGATCGGCCCAACCAGACGGGGATCAGCCCGTACCAGACGGGCAGTGCCAAGTCAGTCGAAAAGTGGGCAAACCAGGCGGCCTACGCAAAGCCCACTGCTGGCTTCTTCGGGAACGCGACGCGCGGCAGTTTCGTTGGACCTGGCTTTACCAACCTGGATGCCTCGCTTCACAAGGACTTCCATTTCACTGAGAAGCACAAGCTGTCTATTCGCTTTGAAGCGTTCAATTCCCTCAATCACGCCAACTACACCACGCCGAACCTGAACTTTACCTCCTCCAGCTTCGGACAGGTCGGGGCGGGCGGTATGCGCCAACTGCAGCTCGCCGCAAAGTATACCTTCTAGGATGGGCCGGCGCCTTTTGTAGAATGAGGCGCCGGCTCCTGACTTTGCTTCGCTTTGCATTCACCGGAGCCCCTCTCAGCCGGTTTAATACGGCCGCCAATCCGTTGAAGGCCTTTGATCACGGGACAGACTATGCCGGCCGAACGCAGGACGAAGATTCGTTTCTACCTGACTTTCTGGCTGTTTGTCATTAGCAGCGTTGCGTTCCTGGACCGGACGAATATCTCCATCGCCAGTCCCCAGATCGGTAAAGAATACGGCCTGGGCAACCAACAACTCGGATGGATCTTCAGCGCCTTTCTGATCGGCTATGCTGCCTGCCAGGTACCTGCTGGCTGGCTTGCGGCTCGCTATGGTCCGCGCCGTGTGCTTACCCTGAGCGTTCTCTGGTGGGGCGTCGTGACAGCGCTCACGACAATGCTGCCGCCGACCATGTCGCATGCAGTCTTTCTCCTTGTGGGCATCCGCTTTGCGCTGGGGGCGGGAGAGGCTGTGATCTATCCATCCGCAAACCAGTATGTCGCGCGCTGGATCCCTCTAGAAGAGCGTGGGCTTGTCAACGGCCTCATCTTCGCAGGGGTGGGAGCAGGCAGTGGCCTGACTCCACCCCTGTTGACCTGGCTTATCCTCAACCATGGGTGGCGTTCTGCCTTCTGGTTCAGCGCGATTATTGGCGTCCTGGCGGGAGGTGTCTGGTGGCTCGTTTCGCGAGACACCCCGGAGGAGCATCCGCTCGTATCACGGGGTGAGTTGCAATGGATCCGGCAAGGCGTCGCTGAAGCCGGGACCGCACAGCCAGCGCCGGATATCCCGCAAATCGCGCCTGTCCGCGAAGCAATTCCGTGGGGTCTGATGTTCCGCAGGCGAGATCTTCCGGCGCTGATGATCGCCTACTTCAGCTTCTGCTACATCGCATGGATCTTCTTCAGCTGGTTTTTCTTATACATGACGCAGGTTCGCGGATTCGATCTAAAGGCCAGCGCCAACTACACCATGCTGCCGTTTCTATCGATCACAGTGTGCTGCTTCGCAGGTGGGTTGATGAGCGATCGTCTGACCCGCCGCTACGGACTGCGTATCGGACGGTGCGCGATCGCTTCCTTTGCCTCGGTCTTAACGGCGATTTTTCTGGTTCTGGGGTCGCAGGTGCATAGTCCTCGATTAGCTGGATTCGTGCTGGCGGCGGGAGCAGGAGCGCTTTATCTTTCGCAGAGTTCTTACTGGTCTGTCTCGAACGATATCGCTGGAAACAGCTCCGGAGTTTTTTCGAGCATGGTTAATATGGGAGGACAGATCGGCGGCGCACTGACCGCATCTCTTACACCATGGATTGCGCAACGATTTGGCTGGACGACATCCTTCGGAGCCGCGGCGGCGTTGGCGATTGTTGCAGCCGTGTGCTGGACCACCATTCATCCGGAGCGTGAACTGGATCGGCGTGGGTCGCATGGTTAGCGCTGATCGGTAAGATAATGGTTGGCGCAGAAAGGGACGGTAGATGCGAGACAAATCGAAGTCGGCTCCGGTGGGGGTTATCACCAAGGTGCTCACGATTCTTGAACTGTTGGACCATGCTCCGCAGGGACTTCAACTGCGAGATCTTGCTGAGAAGACGGGCTTGAATAAGAGTACGGTTCATCGATTCGCCAGTCATCTGGAGTCGGAAGCGTATCTATTTCGGGATGAAAGCGGCAACTACACGCTGGGGCCGAAGCTGACGCGACTGGGCGGTGGCATGAGTTTCCAGGCGACCCTCTGCAATATTTGCCGTCCGACCATTGAGCGTCTCTGGAAATCGACGGGCGAGACGGTCAACCTGGCGGTTCTCGACGGCTCGGACGTCCTCTACATCGACGTGCTGGAGACCACGCACATCTTTCGCCTTGTGTCCAAAGTCGGAATGAGGCGCCCGTTTCACAGCACCTCGCTTGGCAAGGCAATTGTGGCAAACATAGACGATTTGCGAATCAAAGAAAAACTCTTCAACAATATACGTTTCGACGATGCAAGTACGCCGAAGAGCATCACCAATCTTGCCCGGCTGAAGAGAGAACTCGCCAGCATTAAGCGACGTAGATTTGCACTGGATGAAGGGGAAGCTGTAACCGGAATTCGATGCGTTGGCGCGGCCATCTTCGGTGCGGACGGTAAGACGATTGCCGCACTGAGTGTCGCGGGCCCTATGGTCAGGGTGACGAAAGATAGGTTGCCATTCTTCGCTGCGTCGCTCTGTGAGGCGGCACGCGAAATCTCCGCGCATCTTGGGTATCGGATTCCGAAGTCTGACATGCCGGTCCTGTACCGCGGTGGCAAGACGACGACGCCGCTCACCAGAAGCGCGCGCATTCGCTAGATCTCGCCCTGTGCCGCACCCGGCGTTACTACTTTTGCAGGCGCTTTGAAGGGTGACTTCTGCCACCTTAGCGCGCTTGAGTGGGGCTGCAATAGAGTCCCCGTTCGTCCGGTCCGTTTCATTATCTAAAATATGTATTTTATTTTTCAAATATAAGCTTGACATCCACCATGGGCCATATTGTATTGTTGTCTCCTCTTAGCGGAGGTATCCTGCCGAAGTTGAAGACAGGGAGCGCCTCAGCGTGACATCGCACTTTTGCCAAGCTGTAGGAACGGCTTGCACAGATGTCGAAAGCTCATTCTCAAAGGAACGGCATTAATAAAAGGACCTTCATGTCGAATCTCTCGCGACGATCACTTCTGAAAAACGCTGCGCTTCCGGTCGTGGGCACGTTCGCGCTGCCTACGCTTGCGGCGGCAATTCAAACCAACAGCACCCCACAGCAGAGGCCGAAGCTTAAGATCACGGATGTTCGCACCGCACAGGTCAACGTTCACGGACCCCAGACCCACATCCGCATCTACACAGACCAGGGAATCTGGGGTCAGGGGGAATCCACCGACGCTGCCATCGGCACCGCGTCGCTGGTGCACAGCTGGCGCCGGCAGCTTGTGGGCCAAGACCCAATGAATGTCGAAGCTATCTGGGAGAGGATTCGCACAAGTGGCATCTTCGCCGGCGCGCAGGGGGGGCAGTATATTACGGCTCTCACCGGGGTCGAGATCGCACTGTGGGACCTGGTGGGCAAGGCGCTGGGGCTTCCGATTTATCAATTGCTCGGCGGCAAATTCCGCGACAAGGTCCGCATTTACTGCGACTCGGATATGGATAATCCCATTGGCGCAGAGTCGGACAGGAAGCTTCCATGGATCAAGGAGAAGGGCTTCACCGCGATGAAGATCGATCTCGATGAAGCACGGGACCCGGCACGCTTCGATTCGGTGAACTGGACAGCCAGCAACGGCGAGATCGACCGCATGGTGAAGTGGGTGGCCCACGTTCGCGAATCCATTCCGAAAGAGATGGACCTGGCCTGCGACATGCACGGCCGCTATGACGCGCCGACAGGAAAGAAGGTTGCGAAAGCACTCGAGCCGTTCAAACTTCTGTGGCTTGAAGAGCCTGTGCCTCCGGAAGACATCGACGCCATGCGGGACATACGTCAGTCGACGTCTACGCCGATCTGCTGTGGTGAGAATCTCTATATGCGCTGGGGTTACACCGAGCTACTGCAGAAGCAGGCTGCTGACATCATCATGCCCGATATTCAGAAGGTCGGCGGTCTCTCTGAGGCCAAGAAGATCGCAAACATGGCTCAGGCGTATTACATTCCCTTCGCGCCGCATTGTGTAGTCTCACCGATCGGGCAGATGGCCTCGGCCCACGTCTGCGCTTCAGTTCCCAACTTCCTTGTCTGCGAGTGGCATTGGATCAATCACATGCCCCTTTGGACCACCTTCGTCAAGGAAGGCGAGATCATCGTTAACGGCTATATCACCCTGACCGACAAACCCGGAATCGGAGTGGAGATGGACGAGGCTGCGGCCAAGACGGCGCAGATCAAAGGAACACCCTGGTTTGAAGAAAACATGTAGTGCTATAGAAGAGGACGCAGGCAGATGATGAAAAGAATCCTTGGACGGACATTGCTGGGTACCGTGTGCGGTCTGTTGATGCTTGGCGCAGTACCGCGCCTGAGGGCCCAGCAGGAGTTCTTCACGCCCGAAGATGTAATCAAGTACACGCCGGATTGGAAAGGCGAGCGCTTTCCGGACGGTCGTCCCAAAGTTCCGGACAGTATCCTCGACCGGATGAAAAACGTGACCCTGGAAGAAGCCTGGGCCACACTCCAGCAAGCGAACTTCATGAATCAGTATGAGGACGGCTGGCTCTCGATCCATGGCGACAAAGTGCTTGTGGGAAGGGCGTTGACAGCGGTTTGGATGCCGGGGAGGCCAGATATTCAGAAGGTCATCGAAGAGCAAGGTGTGAAAGACAATCGCAAAGGCGATATGAACGCATGGCCGGTCGATATGCTGCAACCGCGCGACGTATACGTTGCCGATCATTTCCAATTGAAGGTTGGCGGGCCGTCGATCGGGGACAATGTGGGCAATGCGATCTATGCCAAGTCGGGCAACGGCATCGTCTACGACGGCGCAGTCCGGGACATCAATGGGCTCGACGAGCTGGAAAACTTCACTTCATTCGTGCGCTTCTACGACCCCTCGCATCACTACGGATCGCTAAAGAGCGGCAAGCTGCTGAACTCGACCATGGTCAGTATCAACGGGCCAGTACGCATCGGCCATGCGATGGCGATGCCCGGTGACGTCGTCCTGGGAAGAAACGGCGGTGTCATGTTCATCCCGCCGCAACTCGCAGAGAAGGTGGTGAAAGATTCAGAGCGGACCCACCTGCGCGACATGTTCGGTCATCAACGGCTGCGGGAGAAAAAATATACCGCTGGCCAGATCGACACGCGCTGGACACCGGCGATTGAAGAGGACTATCGGAGTTGGCTCAAGGAGAACGAAGACCATCTGCCGGTTCCGAAGGCACAGATCGAGGACATTCTGGGCGGGCGGCCGTAGGCTCGAACGAGAGCGACTCTCTTATCTATCAAACAAACCTCAGTCATGAGGCGAAGCGTCTCAAGGAATCCATTCTTCAAGCTGCGTTGCTGCATCGCTTGTAAGGCCGGGAGCAAAGATGAAACTATATCGCACCTCAAGAAGCGCAGTGGCCGAGCACGAAGGGCGCTGCTATCCCATCGAAGGTCGATCGTTTGACTCCCTGGTGTGCGACGAGGACCTGTTTGATGCCCTACAGAAGATTGTCAGCGGGAAGCCGCCGCTTGGCGATCTGGATGCCGCGGACCTGCAAGCTCCAATCGGAAACCAGGAAGTCTGGGCAGCTGGGGTGACCTATTTTCGCAGCCGAAGCGCTCGGATTGAGGAATCAAAGGGAGGAGGAGACTTTTATGACCGGGTTTATTCGGCGGAACGCCCTGAGCTCTTCTTCAAGTCGATGCCTCATAAGGTCATTGGGCCCTTCGGTAAGGTAAAGATTCGAAGCGATGCCAGCTGGTCGGTACCTGAGCCGGAATTGGCCCTTCTGATTAGCCCGAGGGCAGAGATTGTCGGCTATACCATCGGGAACGATATGAGTTCACGGGATATCGAGGGCTTGAATCCTTTGTATCTCCCGCAGGCGAAGGTATACGACGCGAGCTGCGGACTCGGCCCTGGTGTGCTGGTCCAAAAGGAACCGATTAGCCGGTCGACCGCGATCCAAATGGACATTGTGCGCAACGGCGAAGTATCGTTCACCGGGACAACTTGCCTCACTGAGTTGAAGCGCGAGCTGCAAACACTCGTCGACTACCTCTTTCGCGACCACACGTTTTTGCACGGCTGCTACCTCCTAACCGGCACGGGAATCGTCCCGCCGGACGCTTTTACGCTCCAGGCTCAAGATGAGGTGCGGATCTCTATAGATGGCATAGGAACGCTGATCAATACAGTCGCCTAGCTTTTTTCAGTTATTTCAGAAGACTTGTTGCTTTTGCACGATCGAGGATTAGAGCATGAAAAGTTCCGAATATGCGTTTCGAGTGGGTCCCGGCGTGGTGCAATGTGCAGCCGTCGCGATGATTCTGCTGCTGTCAGCCGCTGCTACGGCTCAGACCGTCGTTCACACCGATCCTGCGAAGTATAGGCATCTTGTGGGAGTTCACGAGGGCGCTGGCACCATGGATTTCGGCCCTCTGTTCGGCGCGGACGCTCTCGATACCAATCTCCTATTCCTTCACCGCGGCGTGATCCAGCCACACAGCGGCATCGGTTCGCATTTTCATAATCGCTGCGAAGAGATGTTTATCATCCTCGATGGCGAGGCGGAGTTCACCGTAGATGGCAGAACCTCGCTCCTCAAGGCGGGGTCCGGCGCGCCAGCCCGCCTGGGACATTCTCACGGCATTTACAACGCAACCGACAAGCCCGTGCAATGGATGAACATCAATGTCGGCCTTACCAAGGTCTACGACAACTTCGATCTTGGCGACTCAAGAGTTGGGGCGGCCCTGGATCCAGTGCCCACGTTCATCACAATGCATCTGGACCGGTCGCTTCTGAAGCCGGCGAAGAATATGGACGGTGGAATTGGGACGGTGCAGTATCGACGCGTCCTCGGTCCAAGTATTTTCTTCACGGCGTGGTCCTACGTCGATCACCTAATTATTCCGCCGGGAACTTCGGTCGGTCCGAATGCTACTCCGGATATGAGCTCGTTTTTTTATGTGCTTGGGGGAAGCGGGGAAGTGACCGTCGACGGAAAGACCTCGCCCATCCAAACCGGCGATGCGGTTCCCGTAAAACTCGGCCAGACTAAGTCAGTTGCAAACCACGGCGACACCCCACTCGAACTGATGGTTGTGGGGATCGCGCGCGATCTAGCGGCAAAGGAAGCCTATATCGCATCGACCTCGCAACGCAGAAGGTAACTGCCGGAAAGCCACAACTCATGAACTCATTTGGAAAGGGCGGAGACTCGATGAACCGTCGCACGTTACTCAAACTCGGGGCGCTGTTTGCAGAGAAATTCGGTGGCTACATCGATGTAAAGATGCTGAAGCTGCGCAAGATCGTGCAGGGCGGCGGACCACTACTACCTCCCCGAGGGGTCAACCACCGCTTCCAGTTGACCTATGAGAGCGAAGAGAAGCGTGAGGTCTGGATATACTCGGCCATCCACCGGGCGGTCTGGCTACTGATCCAGAACACGGTCACAGACAAGGGATATCTCACGCTTCTAACGGACAGCCAATGACCTCCTGCGCTTCCGTAGAAAGGTCGAAGAAGAACAAGCCAGCACCTCGGCAGTTGGCGATCGCGATCTGCGCCCTCACACTCTTCGCCATGCAGACAGGATGCTCGAGGTCAAAGCCTCAGGCCAGCAATGATGCGCGGCCGCCGGTGGCGGCAACGCCGCAGATGCAGGTGGTGCGGTTCGATTCCGCCCTGGACGCTGTGATCGAGCCCGGCACCAAGATAGAACGCATCGCAACCGGGTTCCAATTCGGCGAAGGACCCATGTGGCGTCAGGGAAGGCTCTGGTTCTCAGATCTGGTTGGAAACAAGATGTTCGCGGTGGCTCCTGACGGAAAGGTTGAGCAACTGATCGATCATTCCGGTGGCCTGCAGAATCCGCCCCCAGGCTCCTACACAGGTTCAAATGCAATGGTGACCGACAAGGATGGTGCTGTCCTGATGCTGCAGCATGGCATGCGCCGAATCGTTCGTCTCGATAGCCAACTCGGCATGCATCCATTTCTCGAGCGCTTTGAGGGAAAGCGATTCAATAGCCCCAACGATCTCGTATTCGCTCCCGATGGCGCGCTCTGGTTCACCGACCCGCCCTTCGGACTTGCGAAGCATAATGACGACCCAGCCAAAGAGATTCCATTCAATGGCGTCTTTCGCTATTCTGATGGCCGGCTAAGCGCGCCCATACGTGATCTTGGCCTGCCGAACGGAATCGCCTTCTCTCCGGACGGGAAGACGCTTTACATCTCTAACTCCGGACCAAAGATGTTCGTGGTGAAATACTCGGTTGGCGCAGGCGGCGCCCTGAGCAATATGACCAAACTCATTGAGTATCCCGACGATCCCTCGGCCACTGTGCCCGATGGCATGAAGGTAGACTCGGTCGGAAACATCTGGAGCACGGGACCGGGGGGCATTCGTATCCTCTCCCCCACCGGCAAAGTGCTCGGACAGATCAAACTGCCGGAGGCCGCCGCCAACCTTGCCTGGGGCGACGATGGAAAAAGCGTGTATATCACCGCGACCTCCAGTATCTATCGCCTCCGTCTGCGCATAAGCGGGAATCTGCCGCTCTACAACCGATAAGTAAGCGACGACATGCAATGAAAATTATTGGCCGTGCCGGCAAGTGGATCGCAACCTTTGGTGCAGTCGGTGCATTCTCGCTCGTCGCCGTGTCGGGCGGCCATCTCATCCATAAGGTCGATGGGGCGCCCGCTCCCGCGTCGAAAACCGATATCGATTGGCCGATCTCTGGTGGAACGCCAGAGAACTCGCACTATTCGCCACTCAGGCAGATCGCTGCTGGAGGCGGTAAAAATCTGCGTTTACCTGCGGGTGTATGTCGCCTTGCGCTGCCGAAGGCGATAACGCCGAAAACTATCCGTAAGTAAAGCGATCAGTGGAGTACGGAGGAGAAATGGTGCCGGCTTCGTTATTTTCAAGGTCTCGAAGTAATTATTCCGCAATCGCTATCGTGGCAGTCCTCCTGGCAGCCACGCTGGTTGTGCATGCCGATAGCCAAAAGACCGCCGCTGATTACGCCTCAGATCCTGCAATCATGATCGAGGCATATCGCCATGTCGAGGTTGCATCAGTATCGGATGCCATGGAGCAGCTCCTTCACCAACAGCGTTTCATGTCGCACCGTATGCAATCGATCTTCCCCACTAAGTTCGCCGGTACCGCTTTAACCGTGAAGCTGGTGAAACAGGAGAATCACGATGCCGATGCTTTATCAGGGATGCTCCAGGCAATTGACGCAGGCGCCCCCGGCTCGGTGTATGTGATGCAGCTTGAAGATGGGGCGGACACCGCGGGCATGGGTGGTCTTATGGGAACTGCGATGTTCGCCCGCGGTTTCGCAGGCGCGGTCATCGACGGCGGAGTGCGCGATCTCCCCCAACTCAAAAAGATCGGCTTCCCGGTGTACGCGTTGGGGCCTGTACCGTCGACTGCAGTAGGGCATTACAGATTTGTTGGGATAAACATACCAATAAAATGCGACGGGGTGGACGTTTCTCCCCAGGATATTATTGTCGCCGACATGGATGGAGTAGTTGTTGTCCCCCGTGCGAGAGCGGTAGAAGTTTTAGTACTCTCTCAAAAACTTGATAACACCGAGCACTCCACCTTACCCTTCATCGAGAAGTTTCATTCGATCGTTGAGGCTGTCAAACAATTCGGAAGAATCTGAAGTCTCTCTTAGCTTCATTCCTTGCACCGGTGATAGTTGGTGATCTGGTGGACCTACTTGATCTGAGCGGTGGTTTTCACGGTGACGAGCATGAAGCAATTGCCATGCAATTCAGTACTGGGAGAGCTAGTTCGCCGGAGCCACCGGGAAACGATAAATATCTACGCTATAGGGGGCTACTGAAAGTGGTTGCGAAGCATCGCCGATTGGGATCTCTTTGACCTCCACCTGTGCCGGTTGCCCCACACGGTTCTCCGCATCGAGGCTGCTTCCGGTCATCTGCCAAACCGTTGAGGGTCCAATCACGCGAACTCCCCCGACATTAACAGTGAGCTTCTGCGATGTATCCGTGGCATTCACGACAGAGAGGGTGAGATATTTGTGGTCATCGGTCAACGCAGCTACCATGTCGAGCGGATAGGTAGCGCTACCGGCGCTCTCCGCGGGCTGATCGCCATAGGGAGGATACCTGGGCGATGGCTGCGGCGAATTGCCTGATACGGTTACTGGCAGCGTTCCAAAATGTTCTCTGAGTGTCTTGTAGAAAAGGCCTCTTGAGTTATACACGGCTGCAGTGCTGCTGTAATCGATCGTTGAAACAGACATCGTATATGCCGCCATCTTCATGAAGTCCGTATGCCGGAACATCTCGTTCATGATCATGCCGGCAGCGAGCGCCGACTTCATACTGCTCCCTCCGTAACCGTACTCGTCTATGGAGAGAAACAGTTTTTTATCGAGCATTGCCGGAAAACGCTTGACGTACTCATTCCACTCTTCAGCCTTCTTGTGGACGCGGCTCGAGGGATGGCGCGCCCACTCGAGTACAGTCTCATCGACGTTGACGTATCCACCTTCAATCGGCGCATTCATGGGCAGGGTTTTTGCGTGTTCGTAGTCGAAACGCTTGCCTGGCCGCGCATACCAGTGTTCGGTGAGGCCATCGAAATTGCCAAAGCTGTGAAGTAGAAGGCCACCTGTCCAATCCGCTCGAGGATCGCCAAATTGAACTTGTGGGTCCAAGATACCCATCGTGCGCGGCTGGCCTTCGACTGTCATTTCGTCGGGCATGGCTCCCGAAGCAAGAAGCGTGATGGACTGATCGACTGCGCGCATCGCTTTCGCAAATTCGTTGTGTTTGAGTGCAAAATATTTTATGTCCGTGTGGCCATACTGCCAGGAGCCATAGGGTTCGTTGCCGATGTCCCAGTACTTGACGTGGTAAGGCTCGGGATGGCCGTTTTTGGCACGTTGTGCTCCCATGTGCGTCGAGACTGAGCCATTGATGTATTCGACCTCATCCGCAGCCGAGTGTGAGTCGCCGAATCCTGCGTTGACCGTGATGTAGGGATCAACATCGATCAACTTGCAAAGTGTCATCAACTCGTCCATGCCCAGATCGTTGGTCTGCATCGCGTTCCACGCGTGGTCGAACACGGGCTGGCGCTTGTCGATGTTGCCAATCGAGTCGTACCAGTTCCAGTCGGAGACGAAATTCCCTCCGGGCAGTCGCCACATGCCGGCGTGCAGATCGCGCAGCAGCGCAATCGTGTCAGGGCGAAACCCCTGGACGTTGTCCGAGGGCATCAGCGAAATGGTACCGACGTGGAAATTCCCGCTGCCTGCGCCCGTGATTTCAATCTTGCCTGACGTAGCACCTGCTTTCGCCTTAAATGAGAGCGGAAAATTGCGATAGGCGTTCGTGAGTGGCCCCAGGGAGATGGTTTGCCGGTCATCCGGACCTGCGCCCCAGATCAACGAGACTTTAACCTTGGCGTCCGCAGAGCCACGAAGATAGATCCGGCCGGAGTACTGTTTGTCCTTGACGAGCGAGAAGCCCGATTGAACGATGCCGCGCGGCGTACCGGAAGAGAGTTGAATGCGGGGACTTTGGACGCCGACGAACGGCTCGGCGTTATCCATAACAATTGCATCGTCAGGACCGACCGGGTACCACTTGCGAAGAGGGGCCCTCATAACGCTTGTGGATGCGGGCGCAGCCGGCTGGGTATCTTTGGAGGTGATCGGGAAATAGAATTTGCGGTCGTCGATCATCTCCGCCCAGAGACTCCGATACATCAAAGCCCCACCGTGCTCGATGAAACCGCCATAGAGATATTTCGAAATAGGTTCGCTAACCTGGCTGGCGTCTATGTTGGCGACAACGGCCGCGCCTGTATTGGCAGCGACGGGTTGCTGGGCTTGGGCTCTGCTTCCGTTTAGGCCGAACAAGAACCAAGCTGCCAGAACTGCACCAAGGATTTTGCCGGTGATCGCCCTTGGCCATGAGTGTGTCGACATATATCTCTCCTCCGCGTCGTCGCAGTATTTGCAATATCCAGCAGTCACGCCGCCTATGATCCGAGCAGCGACCAATGCTACTCGCGCTTCGACCATTTTGACCAATGGGGGAACCCTTCGAAGCTACGGAGGACGCAACCCCTGAAGCAATTTGAGTTCCGTGGACCACGAGTCTGTTGCGAATCTCTGGACAGTGGTTGCCTGGTTCGTCTTGTGGTCCGTAATTGGTAGATCCACATAGCGGTTGACAAGGCATCTCATCGCGCGTTTCCGCACTGTTTTGAAAGTATTTATCGCCATGGGTTACGGACCTCTAAACCACGTGCTCTCCCATTGTCAGAGTGGTTCGGCCAAGGTTTCCAGGTTGTTGATTCGATCGCACAGCGCTGAAGATTTTGCTTGCGCGTTATCGATTTGTCGCTCTAGAGTAGTCCCGCCTTGAAATACGGCGCTCAAGGCGGCATCCGCACTTTCGAGCACGGTTCTGTATTTTGATCGTTCCAGCATTTTCGACTTGTAGTGAAGGTTCCCCTTCAGGCATGTGAAAGCTCGTTGGATTCCATCGATTCGGAGGCAAAATGAACGTGCGTATATCGATCTTAGGCGTACTCTGCGTAGTGTTCGCGGGCGCAGCTTTTGGCCAGGCTACAAATTCGGCCGACATCACCGGTACCGTAACCGATGCAACGGGTGCAGTGATACCTGGCGCAACGATCACGGTTCAAGATTTGGATAAGGTGAACCAGCACGTCATCACCTCTGACGGCGCGGGGATTTACGATACAGGCCCTCTCGTTCCGGATGACCGCTATACGATCACCTACGCCAAATCGGGGTTTTCGTCGCTCCAACGCGGACCGATGACCCTGCGCGTCGGCGTTGTCGGCCTGAATGCCCAGCTAAGCATCGGACAAACAACACAGCAAGTCGTCGTCAACGAATCTGCGCCACTGCTGGAGACGACCACCCCAGAGTTATCGACTACGCTGCCTGCAGAAACGTTGCAGGAACTACCGCAGACCGGCGCGCCGGATTGGCAGGGTTTCCTAGTGCTTCTGCCTGGTGTGAATGGCGCGCCGCAAAACGGCAACAGCGCTGGGAACCCGGGCATGGGCGGGGCCGCGGCAAATGGGAGCCTTCCGTTTTCGACTGCGCTGCTGGACGGCGCGTCGACCAGTTCCCCCATGAGCAACAACGTTCTCTTCACTCCGATTTTTGATTCAATCGCCGAAGTCAAGGTGAGCGACTCGCTCTTCTCGGCACAGTACGGAATTGGAGGCATGCTGTTCATGCAGACCAGCAAGGGTGGAACCAATCGGTTCCACGGCACGGTCTATGACTACTTGCGCAACGGCAGCTTCAACGCTGCTCCCTATACGTTTGTTGGCAAAAAGCTGGTGCCTCCACTGCACTACAACGATATCGGTTTCAACGTAGGCGGTCCTATCCTTAAAAACCGAGCGTACTTCTTCTTTGCCTTAGAGCGTCCGATCAATCACGCTGCGGCGAACCCGACTGTTATAAGCCTTCCTACCGCGGCCATGATGAACGGAGACTTCACTGGGCTCCAAACCATTTACGATCCAACGACGCAAACGGTCGTGAACGGAGTGGTGACGAGGCAATCGTTCGCGGCCGAATACAACAATGGCAACAAAATCCCGGCCAGCATGATTGATTCTGTCGCCAAGAATATCCAGGCCCTCTATCCCCAGGTACCGGGTTTAGCGTCGTCACTCAACAACTATTCGTACGTAATCGCAACGAAAACGCCGAGCGGGAAGTATTTTGGCCGCTTTGATGCGGATGTGACGAAGAGCAATCGCATCACAGGTTCGGCGGACTGGAACTACCAGACGAATCAGTCTGTGGCGCCTGTCTGCCCAATCAATTGCGCTCCCGTGGACACCTTTAGCACCAACAATCAAATATCTGACGTATGGACGATTAGCCCACGGATCGTCAACGAATCCCGCCTGGGGTTTATGGGCGAGTATGACACCTGGACACCTGAAACGTACCAACAGGGCTGGCCCGCCAAACTAGGCTTGAAGTACGCCAAAGCGGACATTTTCCCAAACATCAGCATTACCAGCTATTACGGCCTAGCTTCAGGGACTCACTCCAAATATAAAGAAAATCTGTTTGATCTTTCGGATGTCGTGACTTTCGTCAAGGGTCGCCACGTAATCCACGCTGGTGGCGAACTGCTTGTCGAGCGCGCTGACTCGCTACTCTTCGGCAATATTACTTCCGCAGCCCTGTCATTTACGGGAGTGTACACGGCGGGCAGCAATGCTGGATCGCTCGCAACCACAACGGGCTCTTCCTATGCCGACTTTCTTTTGGGCTACTCGAGGAGCTGGTCGGCGGGCGTCACACCGGAATATGGCGGGAGGCTGAAGACTCCTGCGTTCTTCGTGCAGGACGACCTGAAGCTGACCCCGAAGCTCAACCTGAATCTGGGGCTGCGGTATTTCGGTACGACCGGGTGGACTGAGATCCACGGCAACGAACGCGGCTTCGATCCGACCATCCTCAATCCTGCTACCAATGCTCCGGGAGCGATGTGGTATGGGACAACCCATGCAAATGGGCGGACGGCCCTGCAGGCTTCGCAATTCAACAACTGGTTGCCACGGGTTGGTGCCGCCTATCAGGTGGGGACCAAAACGACCCTCCACGGAGGTTTTGGAATGTATACGTTCCCCTGGAATACGGACACGTATGGCAATGGCCAAGGAGCAGCGTTCGGCACCAGCGGGAATGAGACAGACTCCACAAACAACGTCTCACCTGTGGTCATCCTCTCCTCAGACGGTAATACCAACTATCAAGGCTCTAAAGGCGCGGCCATCAACTCTCTGTTTCTCACCGCCCCCACCGCCCCGGACGCGTTCAACGGGCAAGCGGTCGGTTTTTCCCAATTCCATCAGCCGGTGCCGAAGTTGATGCAATGGAACCTGAGTTTGCAGCAGCAAATCGCTTCGAACATGGTGTTCGACATCGCTTATGTAGGCAGCCGAGGATCCAATCTTGCATATCTTACGGACCTGAATCAGGTGCCTCAAGCGCTGCTCGGACCTACTGACTCAACCTCGCGGCCATATCCCGTGTTTCAGAGCATCACCGGCGTGAGTGCAGTAGGAATCTCGAACTACAATGCGCTACAGACACAGATCGAGCGCCGCATGAGTAACGGACTGGAGTTCAATTTCAATTACACCTGGTCGCATATGCTGGATGATCAGGATTCATCGGGCTGGGGATCAAAACAAGGCAATCAGCCATACCAGAATGCGTATAATCCGTCGGCGAACTACGGGGCCTCGAACTTCGATATTCGAAACGCATTCAAGGGGCAAGTGGTCTATCAGCTTCCCTTTGGAGTCAGCCGACGGTTTTTGAACAAGAGCGGACCAGTAGATCAAATTCTCGGCGGATGGTTGCTGTCTGGAACGTGGGTGGGTCAGACGGGTAACCCGTTCACTCCCACCATGGCTGTGAACAACAGCTTCAGTCTTTCCTCGAACGCACTTCAGTATCCGAACGTCGTCGGTGATCCGAAGGCCAACACGCAGGGTATCAATGGTTGGTTTAACGTCGCCGCCTTCGCTTCGCCCGGCGCTGGAGTTTTTGGCAATGAGCGTCGCAACAGCGTATACGGTCCGGGCCTGACTCAGCTGAACGCGTCGCTTCACAAATCGTTTCATATTACGGAGCGCGTTACTGCCGATTTCTCGGCCAGTGCGACGAACCTTCCCAACCATGCATCCTTCGCTCAGCCTGATGCACAGATCGGGCAGGGGCACACCGCAAAGATCACCGGCGTTACCGTCAGTGGCCGAGCCATGGAATTTGTCGGGAAGATTAGATTCTGAAGCTACACCTATTGATCTGTTTACGCGTGGTGACAGCCGAGACGTAAGTTTCGGCTGTGCCTCGCATAAATTGCGTCAAGCCTCGTCTATTGACGCAAGTGAGTACAAACTGTCCCGACTCGTTCGCTGGCGACGAACGCCACATCGCCTCTTGGGCCGGCAAGCTCCAATGGTTTTTCGGATTACGCCCTTCAGCGCCTGGCCGTGCAGACTCGGTTCCGCAACCAGAAGCTTCAACCGGCGGTTCTCATCTTCCAACGCCTTCAACCGCTGCGCTTCGCAGTCAGACACGTCTGTGGCGGGCAAGCACGACAAGCGTTGACACAGATTGAAAAATCTTGACAGAGGTCGGTCCGACCAATCCACCTGAGATCGTTTTCTAACGCACTTTTCCGAACTCAACCTCTTCCACCCCTTGAGGGAGATAGTCCTACGGGTGTTATGATCAATCGCCGCGAAGAAGCGTCAAATCCTGCTCCAAGGAGATTGCACCCTATGAAGCGAATCTTTGTTGTTACCGTCTTGACTGCCACCTTGATCGGCGGGACCAGTTTTGCCAAGACGATGAAATCGTCAAGCGCGAGGCAAGAGATGGTTCCCGCGCCCTTGCGTTCCGAGTCGGCCGCGCCAGTTCCCGCGCATCCTTCGCCGTATAACTTCCCCGGTGTTCAGTATCCGCGGATCGAGCAAGACTCGCGAGTCACCTTTCAGTTCAAAGCGCCGAACGCGCAGAAGGTCCAGGTCGCGATTGCGAACGTGCCCTTCGACATGACGAAGGATGGGAACGGCGTTTGGACCTACACCAGTGAGCCGCAGGCCCCGGGCTATCACAACTACTGGATGGTTGTGGATGGCGCGGTTACGTTGGACCCTGGCACCAATGCGTTCATCGGCTATGGCCACATGTGCAATGGGTATGAGGTGCCCGAGCCCGGCGTGAGCTTCTATGACCTGAAAGACGTGCCGCACGGGAATGTGTTGATCAAGAACTACTTCTCGAAGACCGCCAACTCCTGGCGGCACATTTTCATCTACACGCCACCCGGATACGACGCCAGTATGAAGATGCGTTATCCCGTCCTGTACCTGCAACACGGCGGCGGCGAAGATGAGCGGGTGTGGACGGAGATGGGCAGGACGAACCTGATCCTCGACAACCTGCTCGCCGAAGGCAAGGTCAAGCCCATGATCGTCGTGATGGAGACCAGCGCTGTGGGTCCACCTCCGGCTGGTCCTGGCGCGGGTCCTCGCACGCCTGGCGGTCCTGTCGCTCCGGGGGCTGGCGCAGCGGCAGGTGGTCCGCGCGCTGGCGGACTCTTCAATATGGGTGCGGGGGGTGGAGCGTATGGCAAGCTGATGCTCAACGACCTGATTCCCTGGATTGATGCCAACTTCCGCACACTTGCGGACAAAGATCACCGCGCGATGGCTGGCCTGTCGATGGGCGGCTTCATGACGGCATCTGTCACGATGTCCAACCTGGACAAGTTCTCTTACATTGGCCTGTTTAGCGGCGGCACTGCGGCCGGCTTCGGAGCGGGCGGCCGTGGAAGCCCGATTCCAATGAACGCTCCAACTCCGCAGCCTGCAGCGCTCGATCTAAAGACCATCTACAGCGGAGCCATGGCAGATCCAGCGAAGTTCAACAAGACGGTGAAGGTCTTCTTCTTCAGTTGCGGCACAGAACCGCCACTCGAGAATCCCGAGGCTCTAAAGAAGCACCAGGAACAACTGATCGCCGCCGGCATCACCAACAGCTATGTCTACATCTCGCCCGGAACCTCGCACGAGTGGCAGACATGGAGGCGGAGCCTCTACGTCTTTGCCCCGATGCTGTTCCGCTAAGAGATTCGTGTCTGTTCATCCTGCCTGCCGCTTCGCCCACACCGGAGTGGCAGGCGGAGAGCGAGGAGAGCTATCGTAGACTCGGCTCGCCTATCGGATGTGCGATCGGAAGCCTGCCCGGGGCATAATTCTGTCTCACCTTCCGTACGAGTATCCTGCGTGCAAATGGAGTAAGCGTCGTGACCTCGAAATTCGCCGCAACATCCGCACTCCTCTTCTCGATTGCCATGTCTGTTCCTGGATTGGCAAGCCAGCATTTTTCCAATAAAGTCATCGTCATCGTGAGTCCCGACGCGAAGGTGAGGGCAGAACTTAGCGTGACCGGCGGAGTCCTAAGTTACCGAATTACCGCGGACGGCAAGCAGGTTCTCGCCCCATCGAAGCTTGGGATTCAGACAGATGACGTGGAGCTAGGCCAGGGTGTCACCTTGGGCGCGCCTGTCGTGCGCAAGATCAATGAACGGTATCCATTCTTCGGCGCACATGCGACGGCGGTTAATCGTGCGAATGAGGCCGTAATCCCTGCCCAGTCGAACGGAGAGTCTTACTTTGTCGATGTGCATGTCGCGAATGATGGCGTGGGCGTTCGCCTCAGGCTGCCGGCCAAACTGGGACGGAAGATCCAGGCAGACCGTTCTACCTGGGCGCTACAGGGCGATCCAACCATGTGGGTGGATAAGCTGGACTTTGGCTATGAGAGCCCTTACCGCACCACAACCCTCAAGCAGCTGGGCCCCGGGATGTTCGGTTTTCCCCTCACGGCACGCGTCGGAGACCTGTACGTGACGCTTACCGAAGCCATGGTGAAGGATTATGGCGACCTGGGGGTGAAGCTGGACGCAGACGGCGCATTGGAGGGCCAGCTCTATGCCGATCCTAAGGGATGGACCACGGACGATCCCGTCACCCAGCCCTGGCGGGTTACCATCATCGCGCGCAACCTGACTGAGTTAGTGAATACCACCCTGGTTCCGAACCTAAACCTTCCGCGTGACCCGCAATTTGCGAACGCAGACTGGATCAAGCCCGGTCGGTCGGCATGGCAGTGGCTGGCGACTGGAGATCCGGTTGAGGAGGAGCAGAACCAGTGGGTGGACTGGACGAGTCAGCTTGGATTTGAGTACTACCTGATTGATGAGGGCTGGTCGAAGTGGAAGGATTCGTGGGCTGCGATCGCGTCGGCGAGCGCGTATGGCAAGACAAAGAACGTAAAAATCTGGATCTGGGTACACAGCCGCGAGGTGCGAGATCCGCAGGCAAGGAAAGAGTTTTTCCGCAAGGCAGTCGAGGCGGGAGCTGTGGGGGTGAAGATCGATTTTCCGCCGGCGTGCAATCGCGAGGTTTCCAACTGGTATTACGAGGTTGCGAAGGACGCGGCAGATGTTCATCTGATGGTCGACTTCCATGGAGCCAACAAGCCGACGGGCATGGACCGGACCTGGCCCAACGTACTGACGCGCGAAGGGGTGCGCGGACATGAGTACCAGATTACGCGCTACAAACGTCTACTGCAACCGGATCATGACGTGATTCTGCCGTTCACGCGGTATATCGCGGGGCCGGCTGATTACACGCCGACGGTATTTACGAGCAAGGAATTGCAGGGAAACACGTGGGGGCATGAGCTGGCGCAGGCGGTTATCTTTACGTCGCCATTCCTGTGCTTTGGCGGGCATCCGCGGGAGTACCTGGAGAACCCGGCGCGGGATGTGCTGACTGCGATTAGTCCGGTGTGGGACGAAACCCGGGTTCTGAAGGGCAGCGAACCGGGCAAGGTGGTGGCGGAGGCGCGGCGCTCGGGGAATGAGTGGTTTGTCGCGGTGATGAATGGGGCGGATGCGACGAGCCTGGACATTCCGCTGGATTTTCTGGGCGCGGGGACGTGGAAGTCGAGTCAGCTTCGCGATACGAAGGATAAGGCCGACACGTGGGATCGCAAGGACGGCAGCATCACGCGAGCCGACCATATCACAGTTGATCTCTCGCCGCGTGGTGGATTCGTAGGATGGATTCGCAAGTAATATTGCTCCCCAGTTCCAAATCCCGTGGCACGCTCGATCCCGGACAGCCGGCACAAAGAAGTCGGACGTTCGAGCGTCAGACCGCCAGATGATCGATCCACTCATTCGGCTGGTGAGAGCCCAGCTTGAGGTGGATAGTCACCGGCTTTCCTTCGGGCAGATGCAGATCGCAGTTGGCTGTGCCACGCTTGAGCTGCGCGGCCAGAACGCCTGCGGGCGCATTAATGCCTTCGATTCCGTAGCGAGAGATCAGGGTAATGTCCTGTTTGCGGAAGGATGTCACCGTCAGGTCGGCAGTCCGGGCCTGCATGTCCCATGCAAGCTTGTCGATGCGGGCGAAAGTCCGGGCCAGCATGCCGTTGATTGAACCCTTGGCCAGCATCTGAGGAAGGGCGGGAAGCACTTCGATGACGCCGGGACGTGAGTACAGTAGCATCTCCATGACAGTGGCGGGAATTCCTCCGTGCGCATCCGGCACCGGCACGGCATAGGGCTCGCGCGATGTGCGGAGCGCGCTGCTGATGTAGCCCTGCTCCATCAGTTGTCGCAGTTGAATATCCACCATAACGTTGTCTTTCAGTCGTGCCCCGACCAGAGCGCGATGGCAGCGCGTATACGCCGGCAATGTTTCGCCAGCGACAGACGTGGCTAATGCGTCAAAGGTGCGTCGGCGATTGGCGATCTGTGCGGCTCGAGCGAGTTGCGGCGTGCGGTCCGGATCGATCTCATCGCCCGGCCACGCCCCGTAGAGATGAGAAATATGGCGATGAATGTAGTGTTCCTGCAGCGTAGGCCAGGCCCATTCCTTCAGGGTCCCGTCGGGCTCGATCAGGTAAGGCGGCATCTTGGCCAGCATCGCCTTCCATTTCGGTACGCTGCCGGCGTCGGTGCCCAGCACCTCAGAAACCTCGATCAGATTGGTCAGCACCTCCCGGCACACCGTGATGTCCATGGTGGCATTGATCAGCGCTGGCGAGGACGGGTCGGTGCTGCGGGGCACGTTCTCCGGCGAGATGGATGGGACAAACATGTAGTTGCCATTCTGGTCGGTGAGCGTAAGGAAATCCTCATAGAACAGCGCCAGGTCTTTGTAAGCGGGCGCAACCCTGTTGCGGAGGAATTCCTGATCTCCAGTGACCAGGTAATGGTTCCAGAACTGGCGCGCGACCCAGCCTCCGGCCGAGATCCAGTAGGGCCATATCCCGATGTCGGAGGTGCCGGTGTAGTAGAAGTTGGCCCCCACACCCTTGTCCGGAAAGAGGGGATAGGAAGCTCCGCGAAATCCGAAGATGTTTTTCGCGTTGGTCCGGGAGTCCGGGGCCAGGCTTTCCATCCAGGTGAAGTAGGCCTCCATGCCTTCCCGTAAATCGCCCTGCACCGCACCCGCCGTTTGCAGGTCGAGGGTGGAGTTGACCTGCGCGGCGATGCCCGGATACCTGCCGCTGTTGAGGATGAACCAATACCGGCCCATCTCGAAGGCCTTCTCCAACAATGCGGATGAGTAGCCCGGTCTGGACCGCTGGTCGGTCAGAAGTTCCTCGGTTGACCAACCATATTGCGCAGCGCCTCCGAAATCTACGGTGACGCGGTTGAGCATCTCCGACTGGACTCTTTTGTGCCGGTCAAGCAATACCGGATAGTCCGCTGTGATTGCTCCCACCGCCTGGAGCAGCGATTCCACCCGCTGGTCGCTCAAGTCGGAGAAGTATGCAATACGGGTGAGCAGCATCACCGAGGATGCATTTTCGACCACCAGCGCATCGCCGTCCATGCGGGCCAATCCGCCATTACGCACCACGCGAACAACTCCGGCATAGCCGCTGTTATCCACGGAGGGATCCAAAACGCACTTGTAAGTCAGCCCTTGCTGGTTGACACTCTGGCGAACATCGCCGGCTTCGACACCCTTTGGGGCGGATACTTTAGGTCTTGATGCCGGGGCGAACGCTTCCCAGTCTGGCGCCGTGTTACCGATTCCTGGATGACTGCCCCAGTCCATTCCGGAGACCATGCTCCACTGCGCCGACCGGTGCAATGCGATCCGTACATTGATTAGCTGGCCAACCGGGGCGGTGAGCCACTGAACCACAACATCATCGGGCCGGGAGGAGAAGGTTTGGCGCACCCAGTCGCCATGTTCGTCGGTCCAATAAACCTTCGCCTCGCCAGTCTCGAAATCCACAGTGCGTATGTAGTCTTTGACCGACGCGGTTTTGCGCAGATCCAGATTCATGAGGAAGGCCGGGATAGTGAGGTGCGGCGGCGTGTCCTGCTTGATCGGGCCATCATTCATGTGCTGGAGAGCGAGCGCCATGGCTTCCCGGTCTTTTCCCGTCAGAACCAATTGGCGTACCTGCGGAAAAATTCCGGCGACCTGGGGGGCCTCAAACGGCTTCTTCCACGGCATAAGCAGGCTTTCGTGGTGGAAAAGGATCTGCTCCGCATAGGGATCGCCCATGAGTTCGATAGTCATCGCACCGTTGCCGGAAGTGAGACACTCGCTGACCAGCTCGCCGGGCGCGATGCTGCAAAAGCCGCGCTGCGGGACAATTTTGCGGCTGACCCGCAGCGCCAGGGGCATGGGTGCGATGGGATACGATCGCGCGGGCGTCGGTAGCTTGGGCAAGAATCGATCCGTCTGCACGCGGTGAAGATAGTCGGCCGGACGATTGTCGCTCTGCTCCAGAGTCCTTTGGGGCTCACCTTCTGCTGCAGCCAGTTCCGGCGATAGCGTGAGGGACCCCACCAATCCGGCCGCAGCCGCGCCTGTCTTCAGAAAATCTCTGCGCCTCATAATTTCCTCTCGTGGTCGGTTGTTCTACGCGATCAAACCACCCAGTTGACCCAATCCAGCGGGTTGCGCTGTCCCAGTTTCAAATGGACCTCCACCGGTTTTCCCTCCGGCAAGTGCAGTTCGCAGATGGACTGGTCTGACACTGGCTTCGTCGCCAAAGCTCCGGGAGAGGCGGACACCTGTTCGATCCCTTGCCGCGCAACCAAAGTGACATCCTGCTTTCTGGCCGAGGTAATGGTCAGGTCGACCCTGCGGGTGGTCATGTCCCAGGAGAGTTTGTCGAGCCGCGCAAAGGTGCGCAACAACATCCCGTTCATCGAGCCTTTCACCAGCGACGGAGGAAGCGCAGGAAGTACTTCAACCACGCCGGGGCGCGAGTAAGCCAACATCTCCATCATAATGAGTGGAATCGCGCCCTGCGCATCCGGCATTGGCGCGGCGTAGGGGTCGTGAGAACAGCGCAGCGTGGGCCCGACGTTGCCTTCTTCAATTAACTGACGCAGTTCGGTGTCCACCATATAACTGTCTTTGAGCCGCGCCCCAACCAGAGCACGATGGCAGCGGCCATGCGCGGCCAGCCGCTCTGGAATTCTGTGGCGGTCGGCTACCAGCGCTGCCCGCGCCAATCGCGGCGTGCGGTCCGGATCGATCTCGTCGCCGGGCCACACGCCGTAGAGATGAGAGATGTGGCGATGAACGTAACGTTCCTGCAGCGTGGGCCAGGACCATTCGTTCATGGAACCGTCGGGTTGAATCAGGTGAGGCGGCAACTTCGCAAGCATGGCCTTCCACTTGGGTACGCTGTCGGCGTCGATGCCCAGCAACTCGCATGCTTCGATAAGGTTGGAGAGGACTTCCCGGCAGACGGAGATGTCCATGCTCGCGTTGATCACCGCCATGCATCCGGGGTTGAGGTTGCCGGGGTTGTTCTCTGGCGAGAAGGACGGGACGAAGATGTAATTTCCATTGGTGTCTGTGAGCGTGAGGAAGTCCTCGTAAAATAGCGCCAGGTCTTTATAGGCGGGCACCGCGCGGTTGCGCAGAAAATCCATATCACCGGTAACCAGATAGTGGTCCCAGAACGGGCGTACACACCAGCCGCCAGCCGAAAGCCAATACGCATGCGGCCAAATCTCTCCGGTCGAACCTGCGTAGTCAAACAGGGTATCGACGCCCGACTCTTTGGTCGGGGTAAGCGCATAATGAGTGCCGCGCATTCCATAAATATTTTTAGCGTTGGTGCGGAAATCCGGCGCCAGGCTCTCCATCCAATTGAAGTAGGCCTGCATGCCTTCGCGGTGGTCGCCCTGCACTCCGGGAGCGATCTGCAGGTTAATGTTGGCATTGGTCTCGGCCTGCATGCTGCAATATTTGCCGCTGGTAAGGATGAACCAGTAGCGGCACATCTCGAATAGCTTTTCGAGGAAAGCGCCCGAATAGCCGCTGCTCGACCGCTGCTCAGCCAGAAGCTCCTCGGAGGATTTGGCATAGTTCGAGGCGCCTCCGAAATCCACGGTGATGCGGTTCAGCATCTCCGACTGGACCTTGCGTGCACGTTCCAGAAGCACGGAGTAATCCGGGGTAAGTTGTTCTACCGATTGCCGCAGCTCTTCGACCTGTTGCTCGCTGTAGTCGGCGAAAGGTTCTATGCGCGTCATCAGCAGCACGGACGTCGCCTTCTCAATCACCAGCGTGTCGCCATCCATGTGGGCCGAGCCACCCTCGCGAACCACGCGAGTCATACCTGCATAACCGCGGTTGTTTACCGAGGAATCTAGGATGCCTTTGAAGATCAGGCGCTGCTCATTGTAGTCCTGATGGAATTCACCCTGCGTGGCTGAAGATACAGGCCGACGAGCTACACCGCCTGCGGCCGCTGCGGCTGCGGCCTGCTGAGCTGCAATCCCGGTGGGGCGCACGGCTAGCGTTGCCCTTTGCAGCGCGATGCGGACGTTGATCGATTGACCTTGGGGGGCGGTGAGCGACTGCACCACAACGTTATCGGGCCGGGAAGTAAAGGTGCGGCGAACCCATTGCCCGCGCTCATCGGTCCAGTGGACCTTAATCTCGGTGCTTTCGAAATCGACTGTGCGGAGATAGTCCTTGACCGTCGCGGTTCCAGGGAAGCCCAGATGCATCGAGAAAGCCGGAGCACCGCCGAATCCACCCCCGCCCGGGGGGAGGGAAGTCTTGTGCCACTCGTCATGAGCGAATTGAGCCGCCTCGTGGTATTTGCCGTCCAGCATCATCTGCCGCACCTGCGGAAGAATGCCTGCAATAGCAGGCGCCTCGAAGTGCTTACGCGGTGCGAACAGGCTTTCGTGACGAAAGCTGATCTGCTCGGAGTAAGGGTCGCAGGGCATATCGATATTGATCGGGCCATTGCCGGAGATCAGGAGAGCATCGCTGCCTGGGGTGATACTGCAAAAGCCGCGCCGCGGAACAATTCCGCGCCGTATCCGCTCCCCGAGCGGCATCGGGACGATCTTCACCCCGGACAAGTGAAAGTCGGTAGACACCGGCTTCTTGGGCAGAAACTGGTCTTCGCGCGCGCGGCGGAGATACTCCGCTGTACGAATCTCCTCGGGTGCTCCCGCTGTTTGTTTCAAAGTCTCGGCCGTTTGAGCGGAACTGGTTTCGCTCTCCAACATGGGCGTGAGCAAACCGGGAGAAGCCGCCAGCCCGGCAGCGAGCGTACCTTTGGTCAAGAAATCCCTGCGTTTCATGCTTTCCTCATTCCACCTGCGTTCCAGGCAGAGCTACACCTTCCGTTCTCAAGCCCTTATGTTTAGGCAATCCTGCCCACAGTTCTGGAAATCGGTAGGTTAAATGGCACACTCGAAAGGACGGGCGTCCTGGCCCGCGAGACCTTCGGCCGGAGCGGCTAGGCCGGCAAGTGCCCCATCCTTTGCGTGCGCTATCGCGGTCTACCGAGAAAGCCGAGGTCACATGGGACGAAGGCAGCAAAAGCTTTCGCAACTTTCATTGATGTACCCGACTCCCGGCGAGCAGTTTACCACCATGCATCTGGTGTTTTACAGCCGCGTTCATCTCAGCGCCCGAAGCTCTGCTCCAAGCCACAAACGAGACCTATGTTTGCCAGGACGGGATAAAAGTCAGCTCGATGAGTGCGAAATCGCCAATGCATTCGTCGAAGCCGATTAGTGCCGATATGTCTTAGTGCTGTATGTGGACCGCCCGTTTCCGACGCGTGGAGCGGCACCCTCTCTGAGGGCGGTTCGCATACAGCGGCTTGAAGGAAGCCGCTTTGTCCGGGGCTGCTGACCTATGGGAGTTGAATGCGATTTGAGTGGTTCTGGAGGTCTGGTGGCGATGGGCTGTCGTGTGTAAAGTGTGTTGTAGTTCGGAGTTGGTAGCAGCGGACGAGCTTCAGCATGCTGGCTGGGCGTTCCAACAGGGGCAGTCGGAAGCTGGGAGTTTGGCTGAAGACGCAAGCCGGGTATGCACGCGCAAGCATGAGGTTGGATCGTGGCTGGAGGAAGTGGTTCATGCGGCACGCCTGTCTGTGTAGGGTGGAGAGCGAGGCAGCAGTTGCGCGGCTGTGAGCCGTTCGATGACGCGCATCGTTCCACCGCAGAGCGGGCACTTGGGAAGGTC
>OLLV01000293.1_pt1 | contig 98266 bp, 90 predicted proteins | sample 1604641 | NCBI WGS metagenome assembly OLLV01 (sample SAMEA104055725, study PRJEB20765) | soil metagenome | biome: Arctic tundra; feature: Polygonal ground; material: soil | place: USA | collected 2011-09 | depth 0-0.5 m
CTGTACGCTTTAGCCATCGTTCCTATAGGCTCAAACAACACACTACGATCTGGAAAGAATCAAAAGCTATACCCCAACGCAAAATGCTCTAAGATCACAGCCGCGAAGCGAGGGCCCGGTTTCTGGATCGCGGGCGCAACGGCGTTGGTTCTTTCCTGTGTCAGTTGGGTCAACCGTTTCATCGTCGCATTCTTCAACGCTCACTTGTTCCATGCCGGGCGTCTCGATGCACCCGGCTGGTGGTTATATCTCGCGCTCCGTATCGCAGTGGCGGCGTTTCTTGTGCGGACTGTGCTTCGATTCCCAATCACCGCAGGTAGGCCTGACAAGGGTGTCGAAGGAAGTAAGGATGCGCGCTTCTTCGATCCGCTCATGGGGCTGCGCGCGCTCGCATGCATGTTAGTGCTCATCGGACACTACTTCCGCGTCGTCTTCCCATTTACGCAGGGTGGGGTCAACCACCGCATAACCATGCTCCTGTTGTCTCCACCCTGGGCAGGTGTCTGGGTGTTTTTTGTGTTGTCGGGGTTCCTGATGGGAAAGGGGTTTGCCAAGGCCCGCTACACGCTCGACGAGGCCGGCAACAGGCTCTTTCTGCGCAATCGACTGCTTCGCATCGCGCCGATTTACTACTGCAGCGTCCTCCTCGTCAGCATCTATCGATATCCCGAAATATTTCAATGGAAGAACCTCTGGATGCTCGTAGAAGTCTGCATCTTCGACTTCAGGGGAGACCTCCCCATCAATCCCAACCAGGCCCTCTGGTCGGTGAGCACCGAAGTCCAGTTCTACATTCTCGTCCCGCTCCTGATGATTGCTCTGCTGCACATTCGTAAGCGGCTGGGCAGCGCATTCATTCTGCTTCCGCTCGCGCTGGTAGCCGCAGAGACCGCCCTGAGAATGTGGATTGGCAGGCGCACCAACGTCGTCCTCTACACTTACGGCTACACACCCCTCATCCCCAACCTCGACCTCTTCATCGCAGGAATGTCGATGAACCTGCTGCCCTCGATCAAAGATCTCCCGGAAGCGCTCCGCCGCCGGCTCGGCCCAATCCTCATGGCATCTGGCGTGGGATTCTATGTGGCCATCTGCTACATCGTCTTCTACTCCGTGCGCCTTCACATGGAAGTATTTCTGGCAAAGGCGCCTGCCTTATGTGTGCTCTTCGCCTGCGGATTTATCTACGTCGCGGAGATCCGCGGCAAAGTCCGAATTGGACGAGGCTGGGTCGGGCGCTTTCTTCTTGGCCTGCAAGGCGTGGGCACGCTGACGTACTGTCTATACGTCTTCCATCCCGATGTCTTCATGGCCAACAGCAGGTTGCTGCCGGAGATTCATGGCCTGCACCTAAGTCTTACCCATTTTCCGCTCGTGATCCTCGAGACGTTCGCCGTAGCAGCCTTCGCCTACTTCGTGGTCGAAAAGCCGTTCGATAGCAAGAAGAGAGTCAGCGGTTCAGCCCTCGTCGACGCCCCTTGATCCTCAAGTAGCCCCTCAAGTGGCTAGCCCGGATATGCATTTAGCATGAAAGCCAAGGAGACCTGCGCTTTGAACCTGCCCGCCCAAAACCGAAGCACTGTCTCCATCACAATCGTGCTCGCCCTCGGCGTCGCTGCTATCTTCACTCTGCCTTATCTCGTCCCGGTACACGACGGAATCTCTTACTCCTACATGTTCGGCTTCAATAACCGTGCCGCCATCCTCTTGCTCCTGGCGGTCGCCGCCACCTTCGGTCTCTGGAGCCATGGCCTCGGCATGGTTCTTCCCGACGCCAATCGACCATCCCCAGCCTTCCGGCGCACGGCCTACGTGACGATTGCCCTCAGCATCCTTCTATGGATCACGCTCTGGCTCCTCTCCATCCCCATCGTTCCTCTCGGTGAAGCCCAATATTTCCTCGATCGGTACGAGATGTATCGCCTCCTCGGCCCGCCTTATAAGGCATTCACCTTCTACTACGGTCCGATCATGTTCTATCTGCCTGTATGGATCGCCCACATCGCGCACATCTCCATTGCGAACGCCTACTTCCTCGCCCTTACGCTGGAGTGGGCGCTGGGCACATGGATGCTATGGCGGATCGTTGTCATGGCAGCGAACGGCACCCGCCATGGCCGCACCATCTTCCTCTTCTTTTTCCTCTTCTTCCTCGCCTCGTGGCTCGGCAGCGGAGCGCAATACACTCCACTGCGTTTTTGTCCCGGCCCGTTCTTCGCGCTCCTAGTGTGCCGGCAGTATGACCGCAACGCCTCGCCCTTCGCCATCTTCTCGCTGGCCTCACTCGGCGTGGTCGCAACCTTGTTTTACTCGCCGGAGCAAGGCATCGCATTTGTACTCGGCACCCTGACGTTCTTCCTCTTCTGTGTTCGCAAACGCGGGCCCGGCATGCGCGCCGGACTTGTGGGTTTCACGGTCGCCGTTGCGGTCGCGCTTCTAGTGGCGCTAAAAATCGGCGAACTCGATTCGCTCATTTCCATCGGCGGCGGTGCTCTCAACTTCCCCATCCTCGCGAACCTCCACACCGTCTTCCTGATACTCATGCTCATCCTTGCAGGCTCCCTTGTCGTTGCGGCCTTTCGCAAGGCAACCCCAGACCATCCCCTGGTCTATCTCGTCTGTCTTTCGTTCTTCACGCTCCCCGCCGCGATGTCCCGCGCCGATATTGGCCACATCGTCATCAACACGCTCGGCGCCCTCGTCGCCGTGTTGATCGTTCTAAGCCAATACCCCAAAATATGGCGTTGGTTCCGCTTCGTCCTGCTGATCTTCGCGATCATGCTTCTCTACGGACTCCCCGCTGTTCGCCCAATTCTTCGTGAGCGCCTGCTCACGGCCGCTTTCTCGCCCCGTTTTCACTCATCAATCACCGAAAGTATCCTGACGAGGACCCTCACCTTCGTCGACGGACCGCGCGCAGGCGCCCGAATAGATCAGCTTCGATCCCAATATGGGAAACAACTCAATCCGCAATGGCCTTCTCTCCCGTCCTCGACGCGCTTTTACGCTCCTTTCGGAATCGATCGCAGAATGCAGCCTTATCCCGGAGACCCGGAGATCGATACAGGCCGCTCCATCATACCGTTGACCGGCCTTCCGGTAATCAAAGAAAAAATCGGCGAACTGGATGCTCGCTCGAACTGGCCGCTCCTCCTGCTTTCACCTCAACCCATATCCTGCGAGGAGAATCCGAATGATGTCAGCATTGGCTTGAAACGTCTACTGAGTGCCCCCTATATACCTCCACCGCGTCACCAAGTCACAGCAGCCAATCCGCTGTGCGACTACATCAATGCAAACTATGCCCCAGCGCCATTCCAGTCTCCCGTCCCCGGCTTCTATGTCTGGATCCGGAAGGCCATGGATGACACTCACCCCTAGAGCGCCACCGCAGGCTCCGGATAATTTTGGCGATTTGATGTACAGTCTCTTCAATACCAATTCCACCGCGCCAATGCCGAGCTGAATGCGCATGCTGCCCACCCTTTCCTATGCCATTAGGCGCAAAAGGGCAGCGAGATGGATCAAATTGCAGTCGCATTACTAGAGCAGGAATTCGCTGCGCCCGAAACAGCCGTTTTGGCGCCAGCAGTCGCATTCCAAACCGAACCTCCAGCCCAGAGAACTGCCCCCGAACTCAAATTAACCATAGGGGTTCAGCTTCTTCTCGCCCTCGGCTGCGCAGCCGCTGAGATCTACTCCAGCCTCGTCCTCCACCTCGCTGGCCCCTACACCTATCCCCTGCGAACCCGCGCCCAGACCTGCTGGGACTTCATCCTCTTCACCAACAAATTCCGCCACTTCGCCACCCCCAGCTTCTTCCAGACCGACCCCGGCATCCCCTTCTCCTATCCCGCCCCGGTCGCCATTCCTTACGCAATCTTCTTCAGCTACCATGCGCACCCACTACGCTTCTTCGTCTGCTTCATCCTCGCCTCCTTCCTCATCGCGGCCCTGCTCCTCGCCCGCGCCCTGCGCCACCGCGGAGTCCCCACACTCCATACAGCCGTCTTCGTCGCCGCCACTCTCCTTCTGTCCTATCCGCTCTGGTTTGAACTGAAGCAGGCTAACATCGAAATCTGCGTCTGGGCACTCGTGGCCTTGGGCGTATGGGCATTCTGCACGGACCATGACGCCGCCGCCGCAATCTGCTTCGGTGTAGCTGCCTCCATGAAGATATTCCCCTTCGTCTACCTGGGGCTCTTCCTGGCCCGGCGCAACTACCGGGCAAGCCTGTACACCGTCCTCACCGCGGCCCTCACCACCCTCGTCTCCCTCAGGCTGTACGGCCCCCACATCCTCGATACCTGGCGCCACATCCAGGAAAGCATCGCCTCCTTCCGCACCACCTACATCCTCCATCTCCGCCCCGAAGAGATCGGCTTCGACCACTCACTCTTCGGCATCTACAAACGCTTCTCCCACCACCTTCCCCAACCCGTGCGGCTCGGCCACATCGCCAATATCTATCTCGCCATCGCGGCCATCTGCGGCATCGCCCTCTACTTCCTCAGGATTCGCCATCTACCGCGGATCAATCAGGTGCTATGCCTCACGGTCGCGTCCATCCTGCTGCCCCCCATCTCATTCGACTACACCCTGATGCACCTCTATATCCCTTGGGCCGTGCTCGTTCTCCATGCGCAGCAGCAATCCACCGCAAAGAAGCGAAAGATCCCCGGCCTCACCGCAGCCTTCGTCTGCTTCGCAATCCTCTTCTCGCCCCAGAGCGAGTTCATCCACAACCAGACCCGCTTCGGCGGCCAGATCAAGGCCGTCGTCTTGCTCACCCTCATTGCCATCGGCCTGAAGTATCCTTTCGCATCCGCGAGCCCCGAAGACACTTCCACGCAACTCACCGCCTAGCCTGCAATAAAAATGCGGCACCCCAATTCATCAGGGTGCCGCATCTCAAACCAGCCGATTATCTAAAGTCCGAGCTTCTTCACTTCGTCGTTGTAATACTTCCGGTAAAGGATCTCCCACTCCTGCGATCCCTCCAGAATGATCTTCCTCTGCGAAGCGATCTTCAGCCGTGCCGCAGCATCCAGCTTGGTCTCGTCCGTCAGCAGCTTCTCCAGCGCCTTGCGAGCCTCCTGCCGGATCGTGTTGCGGTCTTCCAGAAAATCGCACTCCGGAATCTCCGCCAGAGCGTCCGCCACCGTGTGCGCCAGCTTGTTCACCTTGTCGCGCGAGATTCTCACAGCACCGCCTTGTACTTGCGCGCCAGCTCGTTCTTCACCTTCTTGAACATCTCCGGATAGCTCGCGCCGGTCTTCCGCATGTCATCCTGGAACGCCTCCAGGATCACGCGGACCTCGTCGTTGATGCGGTCTTCGAGCGCCAGCTCTTCCACCATCGCCGCCGACACGCGCTCATTCACCAGCGCCAGCTTATCCGACTCAATCATCTTCGCTTCCACGAGATGCTTCACCGTCTGGCGTGCCAGATACCCTACATAATCTTTAGAAAAAATCATCGCTTTCCATAAAGGATACACCACCTTGCCCGCCACGAATCCGGGTGCCCCAGGTCTCGATTCTGAGACCTGGGTTTTCGAGTCGACAGCGGAGCCACGCATCCACAAAAGGCTGGCTCCCCGTGCGCCCCAACCCCGTTTCTGAGACAATACCCCTTGCATGCAACCTGACAATCTCATCTCGCTCAAAGACGACATGGTGGCCTTCATCGCGGGCCACGGCATGCGCCGCTTCAACGGATACATCCCCGAAGAAGTCCCCACCGTCATCTTCGAGGACGACGATCCCGACTCCTGGAAGGACTTCGTCGAGCACGCCAAGGCCGCCGGAGCCACCTTCGTCACCATGAGCGAGGTCAGCCTCGAAAAGTCCGACATCGCCATCCTCCTCGATCAGATCCGCGACCAGACCTTCCCCGACCCCGAAGCCCCCGAGATCGACGACGCCGAATACCTCGTCAACCACGTCGGCAAACTCGGCTACCTCCAGCTCGGCTTCCCCCACAACGGCGTCATGTTCGTCTTCGAGACCTCCACCGAGTGGTACGAGCGCTTCCAGGAGCTCCTCGAAACCATCACCGACCTGGGCGGCATAGTGGTCGACGACCGCGACGAAGATTAACCGCTTTGCACGCCTTCACATTTTTTGTTTTTGCCGTCATCCTGAGCGAAGCGCGCAGCGCGTAGTCGAAGGACCCCGATGCATCACACGTCACCACGGGTCTTCGAACCTTTCTACCCAGGAGTATTTCGCGCAGTTGTTTGTCCTTTTGCTTGTCATTCCGCAGCGTAGCGGAGGAATCTGCTGTTGCCTTTACTCGAAAGCCGCGACAACCTGCCAGCTTGGCTCCTCAAAGCGACTGACCCCAACGCCGCCGCCACCCTCGCCACCCATCTCGCCTGCCCTCCCGCAATCGCCCAGATCCTCATAGCCCGCGGCATCACCAATCCCGAAGCCTTCCTCACCCCACACATCAACCAACTCCACGCTCCCACCGATCTCCTCGGCATGGCCCCCGCAGTAACCCGCATCCTCCAGGCCATCTACAAGCAAGAACCCATCCTCATCTACGGCGACTACGACGTAGACGGCACCACCGCCACCGTCCTCCTCAAGACCACGATCGAACGCATCGCCCTAGCCCTCGACCCCCAAAAAACCATAGAAGTCCGATACCACGTCCCCCATCGCATCCGCGAAGGCTACGGCATGCAGGCCAGCGTTCTTGGCCTCGCCGCCAACTCCGGCGTCCGCCTCGTCATCTCCGTCGACACCGGCATCCGCGCCTTCGCCGCCGCAGACGAGGCCCGCGCCCTGTCCCTCGACCTCATCATCACCGACCACCACCTGCCCGACGAAATCGGCGGCATCCCTGCCGCCCTCGCCGTCATCAACCCCAACCAGCCCGCATGCCCCTACCCCAACAAATTCCTCTGCGGCGCAGCAGTCGCCTTCAAACTAGCCCATGCTCTCCTCCTCGCCGTCGCACCCGAAACCCCCGACCCCGCCGCTTTCAACACTCGCACCCAAACGATCCTCCTCCCCAGCTTCCTCAAACTCGTAGCCATCGCCACCATCGCCGACTCGGTCCCGCTCACCGGCGAAAACCGCACCCTCGCCGCCCTCGGCCTCGCGGCCCTCGCGAACCCGGTCCAGCCCGGCCTCCGAGCCCTCATGCAGCTCGCCAAGATCCCCCTCGACCGCGCCCCAACGGCAACCGAAGTCGGCTTCCGCCTAGCCCCACGCATCAACGCCGCCGGCCGCATGGACATCGCCGGCGACGTCGTCGAGCTCTTCCTCACCCGCGACCCCGCGCGCGCAAATGAATTGGCCGTCAAACTTGACGGCCTGAATCAAACCCGACGTGACACCGAAGCCCGCGCCCTCGACGCCATCGATGCCCACCTCCTCACCCTCCTCGACCCCAACGGAGTCTATCCACCCGACTGCATCATCCTCGACCACCCCGACTGGCATCGTGGCGTCCTCGGCATCCTCGCCTCCCGCGTCGTCGACCGCACCGGCCGCCCAGCCCTCATCCTCACTCACTCCGACGGCGACGCCCACGGCTCCGGCCGCTCCATCCCCGGCTTCCACCTCCTCGACGCCCTCACCGCAGTCCACACCCCCACAAATCCGGGTGCCCCAGGTCTCGCTTCTGAGACCTGGGTTGGGCCACCCCAAAATCCGACGGAAATCAAACAACTCTTCCACCGCTTCGGAGGCCACGCCCACGCCGTAGGCTTCTCCCTCCCTACCGCCAGTCTCCCCGAACTCCGCGCCCGCATGACCGCCCATACCGCGGCCCACCTCACCACGCCCCTACTCATCCCCGCCGTCCACTACGACGCCGAACTCACCTTCGCCGACATCACCCCCACCCTCTTCGCCTGGATCAACCGCCTGGCCCCCTTCGGCCAGCAACACTCCGAACCCATCTTCCTCACCCGCAACGCAACTCTCGCCGCCCCCATCCGCCTCATCAAGGAAAAGCACATCTGCCTGCAACTCACCCAGACCGGAACATCCTCAACGAACCCCATCTCCGCCCTCGGCTGGAGCCGCGGCCCCAGCGAATCCGGTGCCTGGCCCGCGCGCTGCGCCGCCCTCGCCCTCACCCAGGGCTCCGCAATCGACCTCCTTTACCGCCTCCGGCAAAATACCGGCTCCTACGCCAGCCAGAGCTTCGCCGGCCTCGAACTCGAACTCTGCGACCTCCGCTTAACACCCGCTTAATCCGCACCATAGAAGCCACCCTCAAGATTTTTTGGGTCGCAAGCCGCCCTTCGCGACTCTTATATACTGACGATGCCAATCATGCCCTCCTACCCCGAGAAAAAGCGCGCCACACCGTTTATCCTCTGGGGCTCAGTCCTCGTTGCCGTGGTCGTAGTCGCGTTTGCCATCCGCTACCTGACGCGGGAGCGCGTCGAAGTCCGCACCGCCCGGGTCAGCTATCAGGACCTCACCAAGAGGTCTTCGACCATCGGCAACGTCCAGCCGATCGACGACTTCCACGCCCACGCGCAAAGCCCGGGCGTCATCGACCAGATCTACGTCGATGTAGGCGATAAGGTTAAGCCCGGCCAACTCCTGCTCAAGATGGACGACGCCGACGCGCGCGCGCGCCTCGCCTCGGCCCAGTCGGGCCTCGAAGCCGCCCGCCTCGCTGCCAGCGACATTCAGCACGGAGGCTCCCAGGACGAGCGCAACACCTACGCTGCGAACCTCGCCACCGCCAGGGCTCAGCTCCAGCAGGATCAAAACACCCTCACCGCCCGCCAGCAGCTTCTGCGAAAAGGCGCAGCCTCCCCCGCCGAGGTCACGGACGCTCAGGCGCGTGTCGACACCGATCAGGCCAATCTCCGCAGCGCTGAGGCACACAGCACCCAGCGCTACGGCGACGCCGACCGCGCCGGCGCCCAGGCCAAGCTCGCCGACGCCCAGGCAGCCGTCTCCGCAGCGCAGAGCAGCCTCGCCAGCGTCAACATCCGCTCTCCGCTCGCCGGCAGCGTCTACGCCATACCCGTCTACCAGTACGACTACGTCGCCGCCGGAGTCGACCTCATCTACGTCGCCGACCTCAACCGCATCCAGATCCTGGCCTACTTCGATGAGCCCGATGTCGGAAACCTCGCCAACGGGCAGCCCGTGGAGATCACCTGGGAGGCCAAGCCCGCCATGAAGTGGCATGGTCACATCTCCATCGCGCCCACCTCCATCATCAGCTACAACACGCGCAACGTCGGCGAGTGCGTCATCACAGTCGACGACGCTCACGGCGATCTCCAGCCCAACGCCAACGTCACCGTCTACGTCACCATCGCGCAGCATCCTCACGTCCTCAGCATTCCCCACGAGGCGCTCCGCACCCAGGGCTCGCAAAATTACGTGTTCCGCATCGTCGACAACAAACTCGTCCGCACTCCCGTCCAGGTCGGCGTCGCCAATCCCAGCCGAGTCGAGATCACAGGCGGCCTCTCCGAAGGCGATGTCGTCGCCACCGCCGCAATCACCAACCGCGACCTCACCGACGATCTCGAGGTCGTCCCCGTCCAATAGCCATGCAAACCGCCACAAAACCGGGTGCCCCACCCATGGCAGCTTCACCGCCATGGGTGGGTTATCGTTTGCGGAAGCAAACGACCGCATTTCTCCATATCTCCACAGCACTCACGCTGATCTTTGCCTCCGCGCTCCCTGCCCAAAACCTCCCCGCGCAGCTCACTGCCGACATCGCCGCGGTCGATCGCACCCTCGCTGGCAACGCGCCCGCCTTCCACGCCCTGCAGGAAGGCCGTGTCGAAGACGCCCAGAACCTCCTCGACACAACCCTTGCGCAGAACCCCAACGATGCCGTCGCCCACCAGCTTCTCTGCCGCGTCTTCTACGCCCAGGACTCAGCCGACGACGCCATCCGCCAGTGCGAGCTCGCCGCCGCAGCCGACCCCCGCTCGAGCGACCACCAGCTCTGGCTTGGCCGCGCCTACGGCATGAAAGCCCGCCATGCCGGCCCCATCGCCGGCTTTTCGCTCGCCCGCAAGGTCCACGCCAGCTTCGAGCGCGCCGCCCAACTCAACCCCTCCAACGTCGCCGCCCTCAACGACCTCGGCGAATACTACGTTGCCGCTCCATTCGTCGTTGGCGGCGGCGACGACAAGGCCCAGGCCCTCGCCACCCGCATTCTGCCGCAGTTCCCTACCGCGGCCCATCGCCTGCTCGGCCTCATGGCTCAGTCCAACAAGGATCTCCCCACCGCCGAGTCCGAGTTCAAGCTCGCCATCGCCACGCAGAAACTCGCGGACGGCCACAGCACCGCCGAAGCCTGGATCGACCTCGCGCACTTCTACCAGACCCACAACCGTCCCGACGACACCCTCGCCGCTATCAAATCCGGACTCGCCGCCGATCGCACCCACGGCCCTGTCCTCGTCGACGCCGCCAGCATCCTCACTGCCGCGCACCGCGACCCCTCGCTCGCCGAGCGTTGCCTGCGCGACTACCTCGCCAGCCACGCCAAGACCGACGACGCCCCAGCCTTCAAGGTCCATCTCCAGTTAGCCCGCATCCTCGCCGCACGCGGCGAAGCCACCGAAGCCAACCACGAAGCAGCCACCGCAGCCGCGCTCGCTCCCGCATTCAAGCGAAACGTCCGCCCGGCCCAGGGCCTCTGATGATCGGAGGCGATACCATGAGCATTGACGTCCATCGACGGAGCCTCTCCGAACGCATGCCTTCTCTGTTGCCTCATCGCCGAACTCTGCCTGCCCTCCTCACCGCCGCACTCCTCTGCCTCGTCCCCGGCGCCGGAGCCCAGGTCTCCCTCTCCTCCGCCGTCGACCTCGCTGTCTCCAACAGCCCCCGGGTCCGCATGGCCCAGGCCGATGTCGCCAAGTCGCGCGCCTCCCTCTCGGAAGCTCACGACGCCTACCTGCCCACCGTCTCCGGCGTCACCGACCTCGGGTACTCCTACGGCGCTCCCATCGGCGAGCCAACCCTCTTCAAATTCCTCGCCGACTCCCTCGTCTTCAGCTTCTCTCAGCGAGACTATATCCGCGCCGCGGTCTCTGGTGTCGCGTCCGCCAACCTCTCCCTCGAAGAAGCCCGCGAAGAAGTCGCCGAAGACGCCGCCGTCACCTATCTCTCGCTCGACAGCGACCAGCAGCGTCGCGCCGCCCTCGCCGAGCAGTTCGGCTACGCCACCCGCCTCTCCACCATCATTCAGGACCGCCTCGACGCCGGCCAGGACACTCGCCTCGAACTCCTCCAGGCCCAGCGCACCGCCGCTCAGATTCGCCTTCAGGTCATCCAGCTCGATGACGAGATCAGCGGCTATCGCACCCACCTCACCCGCCTCGCCGGCCTGCCCGATGGCCCACTGTCCACCATCTCCACCAGCATCCCCGCCCTCCCCAAACTCCCCGAGCTTCCGCCCGGCATCGATCCAATTCCCCAGCCCGCGCCCACCGAATTTCCCGACACTCCCGCCGTAGCCGCGGCCAACGCCAACGCCCGCTCCAAACAGCAGCAGGCCTTTGGCGAGTCGCGCTATCTCTACCGCCCCCAGGTCACTCTCTTTGGCGAATACAGCCGCTTCAGCACCTTCAACAACTACCAGACCTACTACCCCGCCTTCTCCAACCACACCCTCAACGCCATCGGCATCGGCATCGAGATCTCCATCCCCTTCTACGATCGCCGCCACGTCGCCCAGGCCCGCGAAGCAGCGGCCGACGCACAGCACGCCGAGCATGAAGCAACCTACGCCCGCGACCAGATGTTTGAGGGCCGCGCCAAACTCCAGCACGCCGGCAACGAACTCTCCGCCCGCGCCGAGCTCGCCAGCCTCGATCAGCAGATCGCCCAGCAGCAGCTCGACTCCATCCTCGTCCAACTTCAGGCCGGCAACGGCAACCCCAACACCCCTCAGCTCACCCCCAAGGACGAGCAGAACGCCCGCATCCAGGAACGCCAACGCTACCTCGACCTCCTCGACGCCCGCGCCAAACTCAACGAGACGCAGATTCACCTCCTCCGCCTCACCGGCCAGCTTGAGGCCTGGCTCAAATCCGCTCTCGCCACCCCCAGCGGGCCCGCTGTCTCGCTCAAAAAAACTCGCCCCGCAACCCGCTGAGCCATGCACCCAAATGCACCAGTCGGCCATGACACTCCTGATAAAATGAAAGCTGTACCAATCTAGAGTCCGGGCCCAGATCAACGTAGAGAATCAAGCGACCGAGGTCCAGACCTAACCCACTTGTTACCCAGATTTTGAACCAGAAGTAGGGGGAGGGGTACCCCCTCACAAAAACGGGCCACTCCACGCTCCATTCGAGCCCTTAACCCCACCTCAGGGTGATAAACTAAGAGGTAATAATGACCCCTCTAAAAACGCTCTTCCTGAACCCGCCTTCCTTTGAAAAGTTCGATGGTGGCGCCAGCAGCCGCTGGCCCGCAACCCGCGAGATCGAGTCCTACTGGTACCCAGTCTGGCTCACCTATCCCGCCGGAATGCTCGAGGGCTCCCGCCTGGTCGATGCCCCGCCTCACCACCTTTCCTGGCAGGACGTAGTCGGCATCCTCAAGGACTACGAGTTCCTCGTCCTCTTCACCAGCACCATGGGCTGGGACGGCGACCAGAAGATGGCCGAAGTCATCAAGCAGACCTACCCCAACATCAAGATCAGCTTCGTCGGACCACCGGTCACCACCTCCACCGACAAGGCCCTCAACGAGTGCCCCGCCATCGACTTCATCTGCCGCCGCGAGTTCGACTTCTCGGTCGTGGAATTCGCCCAGGGCAACCCTTTGAACGAGATCCTCGGCGTCAGCTATAAAGATGCCGCAGGCATCATCCAGCACAACCCCGACCGCCCGCAAGTCACCCCCGAGCAGCTGGACGAGATGCCCTGGGCCACCGAGATCTACCACCGCGACCTCGACGTCACCAAATACAACGTCCCCTTCTTGCTCCACCCGTTCGTCAGCCTCTACTCCACCCGCGGATGCCCCGCGCAATGCACCTTCTGCCTCTGGCCCCAGACCCTCTCCGGCCATGCATGGCGCAAGCGCTCGACCGACGACGTGGCCGCCGAGATGAAGCAGGCCAAGGAACTCTTCCCTCACGTCAAAGAATTTTTCTTCGACGACGACACCTTCAACATCCAGAAGGCCCGCACCATCGAGCTTTGCGAAAAGCTCAAGCCCCTCGGCCTTACCTGGTCCAGCACCTCGCGCGTCACCACCGACTACGACACCCTCAAAGCCATGAAGGACGCCGGCTGCCGCCTGCTCATCGTAGGCTACGAGTCCGGCGACCCCCAGATCCTCAAGAACATCAAGAAGGGCGCCACCGTAGAACGCGCACTCGACTTCCAGCGCGACTGCCACAAGCTCGGCCTCGTCGTCCACGGCGACTTCATCCTCGGCCTCCCCGGCGAGACTCGCGAATCCATCCGCAACACCATCGAGTTCGCCAAGCAGCTCGACTGCGAGACCATCCAGGTCTCGATCGCCCACGCCTTCCCCGGCACCGAGTTCTTCGACTACGCCAAGCAGAACGGCTTCATCACCAACGAAGCCATGTCTGACGAAGGCGGCCACCAGATGGCCCACATCGAATACCCCGGCCTGCCCGTCGAGTACGTCATGGAGATGGTCCACAAGTTCTACGACGAATACTTCTTTCGCCCCAAGGCAGCCTTCCGCGTCATCTGGCAGGCCATCGTCCACCGCGACGTCCCCCGCCTCTACACCGAAGCCCGCTCCTTCATGAAGCTACGCAGCCAGCGCAACAAAGCCAGCAAGCTGGCCCGCGAAGCCTCCGCCCTCAAAGCCCAGGAATCCGTCAGCGCATAATGTAACCAAATAAGTGACAAACAAGAGGATGGCCCAGTGCCATCCTCTTCGACTTAAGTTCTTTGAAAATTCGACTCACCCAAAAATGCTTGTCATTCTGAGCGAAGCGAAGAACCGCCGTATTTTGCCCGGAGCGCCCAAAAGGTAAGCGTTAATCGAAGGTGACAGGAGGCTTCATATTCCCCTCATCGAACGCCGCCATCTGCTTCCCCCAATCCTCGCTCAAATCCCGCCATGTAGGATTGTGCTGCACGATCAAAGCAATCTTCTTAATTCGCAACCACCCCTTGATCGGCTTCTCCCGCGCAATCGCCTCTCCGACATACTGAAACCGCTCAAAATAAACCAGCCGATCAATTCCATATCGAGCTGTAAATGACTTCGGATCGCTCTTGTCCTTATGCTGCTTCACCCGCACCATCAAGCCATTCGTCACTCCCCTATAAGCCGATGAAAGCTGTTGGCCAGGATGTAGACGTAGTAGCAATGGTCGCGCATCGGCTTTGCCTAACACTATCGCAGCCACGAGCAGAATACGGGGGTTCTTCGCTACGCTTAGAATGACAAGCCTGACTGCGGTAAACTCTCCTCATGCGCTACCACAAGCAAAGCCGCCGGATGCTTTATCTCACTATCTCGGCCTACCTGGTTGTCGGCATAGCGATGCTCCTTGATCGTCAACGCGCACACGCATTCAGTGACCTTCCTCTCTGGATTGCAACTATATTTCGCTACGCCCCCTACATAATGCTTACATTGCCTTTCCTCGCCGTCACTTCCTATTTCTTGTCATACTTCGAGACCCTACCGGACTCGCTCGAATATAGGTATCTCTGGCGCAAGCGCTGCATCCCTTACTCAGAGATCAATCGAATTTCGCCCTCGAAGAACTGGTTTGGCGTCACCATAAACATTCGCTATTCCAGAGTCGGAACGCTGCCCATATTTGTCGACAAGCCAACAGACTTCCTGTCAGACATCATTGACCGCGCACCGCAGGCAGAGATCGCTTAGCCTATTCATAGATGAAGCACACCCTTACCCCACAGCGCTACCTCATCCTGCTCTGCGTCACGCTCACCGCAAGCGTCGGCGACACCTTCCTCTCCCACGGCATGGCCCAGGTCGGTCAGGTCGACATGCAACACCTCGGCCTGCTCTTCCACGCGCTCGCCAACCCCTGGGTCATCGCCGGAATCGTCCTGCTCATCGGCTTCTTCGCCAGCTACATGACCGCCCTCAGCTGGGCCGACCTCACCTTCGTCATGCCCGCCACAGCCTTCGGCTACGTGGTCGTCGCGCTACTAAGCCGCTTCTGCCTGCATGAGCACCTGTCCCTCTCGCGCATCGCCGGCATCGTCCTGATCGTCTGCGCCGTAGGCTTCGTAGCCAACGGCCCATCCCGCACCGAGCATGATCATCACGACCTCGACCTCATGGACTCGGGAGCAGGCCGCTGATGCCTGCCTCAATTCCAGCCACCTCGCTCCTCGTCACCTGGACCTGCATCGCCACCGTCGCCGCCTTGGCCATCGCTGGCGAGTGCCTCATCGCCGCGGCCATGCGCAGCCTCGGCGACCTCGACATCATTCGCGAGCGCAGCGGCATGCCCGGGGCCATTCGCGCCGTCCTCTCCAGCCCGGTCTTTCTCGTCGGCGCATTCTGCATGGCCTTCAACTTCTTCGCCATGCTCTACACCCTCAGCCTCGTCAATCTTTCGCTGGCCGCGCCCGCAACCGCATCGCTCACCTACATCGGCAACGCCATCGCCGCCAAGCTCTTCCTCCGCGAGAACGTCGACCGCCGCCGCTGGCTCGCGGTCCTCTGCGTCTGCGCCGGCGTCTACCTGCTCTCGAAGTAGCGCATCCACGCACAAAAAAAGGCGCCCACGATCCTTCCGCGAAGCGCCTCATAGAAAACAGTTACAACAACCGAAACCTCTTACACAAATCCAAGGTTCTGCACCGTGAAGCTCCCGATATTCGGGAAGATCGTCGCCATCTGCGCCCCACTCACCCCAAACCACGAGGCCAGCGTAGCCGCATACTGCACGCTCCCCGTCGAAGGCACCCACCGCCCGTTCAACCCGGAATCATCCGGCCCAGCCAGCGTCAGTGTCGGGAACGTCCCATACATCTGTCCACCCTTCACCGCCCCACCCATCACGATATGGTGCGAGCCCCATGCATGGTCGCTGCCCGTATTCGAGTTCGGCTGGAAGGTCCTCGAGAAGTCCGACATCGTAAACGAAGTCACGCTGTTCTGCACACCCATCTCCACCGTCGCGGAATAGAAAGCATTCATCGCCGCAGAAATCTGCGCCAGCAGCGCATTCTGCAACACCACTTGGTTCGAGTGCGTATCGAAATTTCCCACACCGCAGAAGAATATCTGCCGGCTCACCCCCAGCGCAGCACGCACCTGGATGATCTGCGCAATCTGCTGCAACTGCGCCCCAATGCCGCCCGTCGGAAACACCGTCTTCAACGGAGTCACCGAAGCTGTAGCCGCCGTCAGTACATTCGCATAGTTGTACGCGTTGCTCGTAATCGTGTTGTCCGCCTGAACCAGCGTCAGCCCTGAACTGAACTGCAGCAACGCCTGCGCCGTCGCCAGTTGCGCCCCGCACTCCGTCGTCCCCTCCGAGCACGAAGCCCCGCCAAGATTTCCGGGGCTCACACTCACAGGCGTACTCGCGCTTCCGTTGCAGAACAGCGTGTCTCCCGCCACCGACGTGATCATCGGCACCGTCGACCCCGGGTTGTAGCTGGTATTCAGCGTATCCGCGATGCGCCCAGCCCAGCCCGTCTGCGTCGCACCGCTCTGCGAAGCATTCTGCCACTCCAACTGCTGGTCCGGATGCGAGAACAAATTCGTCGGTATGTTTGCTCCAGGTTTCTGATAGAGCGCTCGAGTCATTGGCGCAGTCAGCGTGCCCACGTTCGCCACCAGCGCCACATTGTTGCTGTTGAACAGCGCCGCGATCTCCGGAAGATTCGGATTCAGTGCAAAAGCCGGCATCGCGCTCAACTGAATCAGCGCCGTCCCGGCAGCACCCGTCTGTGGCAGCGCCAGAGGCCCGCGCAAAGTCGCGTAGTTCGCATATCCTGTCGCATCGAACGGCACCAGCAGATTGTTCCCATCGTTGCCGCCAAACAGAAATACGCAAACCAGCGCCTTGTAGTCCGTCGGCGTCTGCGCCAAAGCATTCAACGCCCCAAAAGGCCGCAACGCCGCCGCATTCCCCGCCGCCGCCAGTGACGCATACCTGATAAAACTCCGCCGATTTACACCCATCGCATCCCCCGATATTGTCGTGCCTTTGCCGTTGCTTACTTTTCCCTACTCCCTATTCCCTACACCCTGTCTTTAGTGCTCAACCTTGTACTCCGAACTCGTAATCACCAGATACGTCGCCACCCGCACCCGCTCCGGAATATTCGTCAGCGTCGCCACATGCGCGATGATTGGCCCGCTCATCTGCGCCGGCATCTGTCCGTGCAGGAAGATCGTCGCCAGCGCATTCACCAGGTTCGTACTATCCGTCGTCGAGTTCCCCGTCTTCGATGCCATGATCCCCAGCGCGCTCGTGGCGCTCAGGTCAACGGTGAAGCCGCTAATCGAGCCATAGACCAGCGAGTTCGCAAGCGTCAGTCGTAGCACCGCCGAGGCCGTATTTTCCTGCGCGAACTCCGGCGCATTCGTCGCCGTCCCCGGAATCACATAGTTCGGCGGGAAGAAGTTGAAGACGCTACCTGACGTGTACGGCTTCTCCCCCAGCGGGCTCGAGTAGTTGCTCAGCGAGCTGTACGAAGCATTCGCTACCACATCATTTCCAGCAACCGCATCTTTATTCGTAAAGCCGAGCCCGCGAATCACATTCGTCAGATACAGCATCGGCTCGCGCAGATGGCCACCATCGAAGTTCGGGCTCGTATCCCCCGCTCGCGCATCCGCATCCATCAGAATCGCCTGAATCACCTCCTGCATATTCCCGCGTACGCCGTTGCGGTCACTGGCAAACACCCCCGCCACCCGAGACACATACGCAGGGCTCGGATTGCTCGCCACCAGATGCTGAATCAGTTGCCGGCAAACAAACGGCCCCACATTCCCATGGCTGAAGATATTCGACAATGCTCCGGCCAGGTCCTGCGCCGACGTCTGCCCTGCCGCCAGCGTCGTTCCATTCAGCAGCACCTTCGTTCCTGTATCGTGCTGCGCCTCGTACGCCTGCATGGGATCATCGTAGTCCGCCGTGTTATTTGGATACCTCGTCAACGCCGCGCCGCCCGGCTGTCCATACGTCCATCCGGTATACGCACGCGAAAACGCCTGCACCTGCGCCTCCGTATACACAGGAATCGGATTTCCATTCGTATCCAGTTGCAGGGTTCCATCCGGGTTCAGCAAATCGATGCCCGTGGTGAACAACTGCATCAGCTCGCGCCCGTAGTTCTCATTCGCAATCTGCAGAACGCCATTCACTGTCACCGGCTTCGCGCTGTTCAACATATTCAGATACGCGCCCATCCCCGGCGACAGCGTTACATCGTGCATGATGGTGTAAAAGTTCGTGAACGCATCGCTCACCAGAAGGTTCTGATACGGTGTCACCGCCCGCGCATTCACCGAGTTCGTCGAGATCACAAACATCGAACTCAGCGCAAACGCCACCCTCTGCCGCAACTGGTCCGGCCCCGTCACCGCCGCCTGCCACCACTCCGACTGCTGGCATGGCACCGTCGAATTCACGCATACCGTAGGCGCCGGAGTCGCAATATCCGGCTCAAGCGTAGCCGCGGTCGCAAACTGCTCGTTCAGATACCCCTGCAACCCCACCGTCTCCACATGTTGAATATCCGTCAGCGTCGGTCCAAACGTCGCCTGATCCAGCAGCCGCGCCGCAGCCTGAAGCGTAGCTTTGTAAGTCGTCACCTGCGCGGTCGCCTGCGTAGTAGTAGTCCCTGGGTCCGGATTCACCACGGATACCGCCAGCGTCGTGCCCGTCGGAGCCGCAATCGTAGCCTGCAACTCAGTCGACGAAACAAACGTCGTAGTCTGCGACGTCCCCGCCGCCTGCAACTGCGACGTTGCGATAAACCCCGACCCAATCACATCCAGCAGCCCAGTCGTAGCGCCCACATTCACCGTCACCGCCGCGCTGGTCACCACCGGCGTCGGATTCAACACGGCCTCGCTCGCCATTCCACTCACCGAAGGCGCGGCGGCACTCACAGCGGTAATCGTCACCGTATTCGGCGTGGGAATCGCCACGGGCGGCGTATACAACCCAGCCGCAGAGATCGTCCCCACCGTACTCGACCCACCCGCAATCGAGTTCACCTCCCACGTCACCGCGGTGCTCGATTCATTCGTCACCGTAGCCGTCAACTGCGCCGTCGACCCCAGACGCACCTGCCCGCCGCCGCTCACTGTCACCGACGGTGAAGTAGACCCCGTATTGCTCGAACTCGAACCGCAACCGGCCAGCGCCATCACGCCGCCCAGCATCGCAAGCCCCAATCCCCATCCGCCGAATTCACGGCAACACAAAGAACGCAGATCGATTCGCCGGCTCATGCAGCCCTCCATCGGGCAAAGCGTTTCGACAGGCCTTCAATCTCCGGCTACAAACAAAGGGCTGCCACCTCATCCAACATCGATCATCGGAATAAGTTGCGAGAATTTGTAGTCTCTATGAATCTTTTTGTAAAGACATTCGTCTATGGTTTAAATAGGCACCCGATAGTCATACCACTCCATACCAATCGCGGCCGCCGTCTACCGTCCCAACCACCGCATGATTCCAGACGCCGGCGTCTCCCCCGCAAGAAACCGCCCGCGCTCCCCAACCACCTCACCCGCGGCCAGCCGCCCGCTTCGCACTGCACCTTCCATCGTGGAAGGCCACTCCGTCGCCGTCCAGTCCCCCGCTACATACAAGCCCTCGTACGCAGTCCTCTGCGCAGGCCTGTAAACGTCCAAACCCGGAACGACGGAAAAGGTCGCACGAGCCTCCTTCAACACCGCGCTCTTCACCAGCCGCGCCTCCCGCACCCGCGGAAAGAACAGCTCCAACTCGCCCAGCGCCGAAGCCAGAATCTTTCCCCGCCCAATCTCCAGCTCCGCCCACGAAGCCGAAATCACCAACTCCAGATAGCTCCCGCGCCCAGCCACCCACTCACGAATCCGCGACTTCGCAAACACCCACTGAATCCGCGTATCCAGCAACACCGCATGATCCACATCCACCACCTCCCGGTCATACCAGAGATGAATTGTGGTGATCGGCGCCGCAACAAACTTCTCAACATCCAGCTTCGAAAGCGCGGGGACCCCACGTCTCGCTTCTGAGACATGGGTTCCCACAGCACTCAATCCCTCAATCAACCTCTGCGTCCCCCGAAGATCCCCCGCCAGCACAACAGCGTCCGTCTCAATCTCCTCCAACCCCACCCTCAACGTCCACCGCCCATCCGCCCCGCGAGAAATCCCATCCACCCCAGCATTCATCCGCGCATCCACCCCAAGTTCGCGCGCCAACTCCACCACCGGCCCAAAGAACTCGCTCAACGGCCTCGCCGGAATCCCCAGCCGCCCACCCTCCGCCGACCGCAGAAACGACTCATAAAACACCTTCCCCGCATACTTCACCGAGCACTGCTCAAACCCATCGTTCAGAGCGCCCACCACCACCGGCTCCCAGAAGTGCCGAATCGCCCGCTCCGTCTGCCCCGTCCTTTTCAGCCACGCGGCAAAGCTCTCCGCATCGCTCTCCGGATACCCCCGCAGAAACCGCATCAACCCCGCCGCAATCCCCACCTTGTCCCGCAACCCCAGCATCGGCGCGCGCAAAAAGCTCATCGCCTGATGCATCGGCGCAGGCAGTTTGCCCCAACGCATCCAACTCGCCTGCGCCTTCAGCCCCAACCCTCCCGGCTCCAGAAAGCAAAGCTCGTCGTACCACCGGATCGACCCCGCCGCACCGGCTTGCTCCATCAACCCAAGAATATTCGTGCAGCATCCCAGCACCACATGCTGCGAGTCGATCGTCTCGCCCAGCGCCGGATGCTCATATGAATACGCCCGCCCACCCACAAAACCGCGCCGCTCCAGAAGCGTCACCTTCGCGCCATCGCCTGCCAGCGCGACAACTGCGGCCAGCCCGGCAACGCCCGCGCCCACCACCACCACATCCCGTCGAGTTGTCGAAGCCGCGCTCAACCCACCACCCGATTCCACGCCGCCATCGCCGCGCCGCGCGCCAGAATCGACATCTTCTCCACCGTCCCCACACTCACCCGCTCGCTGAACACATCCATCTTCTTCGTCGCAATCCGCGCCAGCAGCCGATGATAGATCGTCACCAGCACCCACATCGCCGCGCGGCTATCGCGGTCCAGCAGCGGAATCAACGTCCCCGCAGCAACGTAGTACTTCTCCCCGCGAATCGCCAGCGTCGCCAGCATCCCGCGCTCGCGCTCGGTCATCGTGCGCCCCGCCGCCAGTTCGCGCACCTCAGCAACGGTCTCGCCAAACTCCTCCATCAAATCCATCGGCAGATACACCCGCCCACGCTCCACATCCTCCTTCACATCGCGCAGAATGTTCGTCAGCTGAAACGCCAGGCCTGTCTCCTCAGCCAACTTCTCCGCGCGCGCATCCGTATACCCAAAGATCCGGATGCACACCAGCCCCACAACAGAAGCCACCAGGTAGCAGTACCCATACAAATTCTCGAAAGTCGCATATGTCTGCATCCCATCGCCTGCTACCTGCGGCTCCAGGTCCATCGTCGTTCCTGCAACCAGCTCCTCGATCAAGCTCTCCGGAATCTCAAACCGTCGCAGCGTATCGCCCAGCGCAACAAACACCGGATCATCGGAACTCGCACCACCCAAAGCAGCCCGCCAAGCCCCCATCCACTCCGCCATCTCCACACGCCGAGCCTCCACTGTCCTCGACTCGTCATCCGAAATATCATCCGCCCGCCGCATGAACGCATACACCGCGCACATCGCATCGCTCTTATGCTTCGGCAGCACGCGAAACGCCCAATAAAAATTCTTAGCCTCGCGCCGAGCCACCTCACGGCAAAACCGATACGCCTCCGCCGTCTTCATCTGGCCGAGCTCCCGCCAACACGCATCTTCCCAATCAACGCACCCATCAGCAGCATCGCCTTCTTCCGCCGCGTCACCAACGGCCTCCCGCGCAACACGTCATAATCCTGCGCCGCGATCCCATCCAGAATTGCCTCGCCACCCTTGCGAAACAGATCCAGCGTCACTCGCAGCTCGGCATCCACCGTCTCCGAAATCTTTCCACCCTCCACCAGCATCGCCCGCGTCCGCTCAACCAGAGCCTTCATCATCGCGCCAAACTCCGGCGTAAACACCCGCCCCTCGATCTGCCCCTCCGCGACACCATACGTCTCCAGATACTCCGCCGGCAGATACCTCCGCGGAATCTCCGCGTCGCGCACCGCATCCTGCCAAAAATTCGCCAACTGTAGCCCCGTACAAATCTTGTCCGAGAGCTGCGCCCTCTCCTCATCGCGATACCCGCACACCATCAGCACCAGCCGCCCCACCGGATTCGCCGAGTACCGCGAATACTCCACCGCCTCATCCCACGTGTCGTATTCCGTCTTTACCTGGTCCTGCAAAAACGCGCGCAGCAGATCGTGAAACAACTCACGCGGCAGATCGCACGCCACCACCGTCTCGCGCAACGCCACAAACACCGGATGCCGCGACTGCTCCGGCGCGTCATAGCACTGGTCTAACATCAGCGCCCACGTCTGCAGCAACCGAACCGCTGTAGCCGTATCCCCAACCTCGTCCCCCAGGTCATCCGACACCCGGCAGAACGCATACACACTCTCAAAATGAGGCCGCACTCGCTTCGGCAAAAAGAACGTCGCCACATGAAAATTCTCATAGTGCGAGGTAGCCAGCCGATGGCACCACGCCTTCGCCTCATCCAGCGCAGGCCGCTCCTCCGGCGTCCGATACTCCTCCGGCGCACCCTCCAGCGCATCATTCACGCGATACGGCACAGCAGCCTCCACGCTCATTGCGCGCTCCCCGGAAACACCGCTGTCTTAATATCCGGCACCTTGTCCGTGCTGCGCGTCATCATCCGCGCAAAGACCTCCGGCACCTCCGCCAGCTTCGACGTAGCCGTAATAAACTCCGCACAAGCAAACTCCCCACCCGTCACCAGCGCAAAAGCCTCACGGCAAGTCGCCGGCGTATGGTGAAAGCTCGCCTTCAGCGTAATGTCCCCATAGTGCAGCCGGTTCGTATCCAGAGCCACCACCGTCCCACTAGGAGGCCCACCAAAAAAGTTGACCACTCCACCCTTGCGCACCATCCCCACCGCCCACTCCCACGTCGCCGGAGTCGCCACCGCCTCAATCACCACATCCGCCCCACGCCCCTCCGGAGTAAGCGCCCGCACCGCCGCAACCGTATCCACGCCTTCCACAATCTGCACCACCTGCGCCGCCCCAAACCGCCGCGCCGCCTCGATCTGGTCATCCCGCTTCACCACGGCAATCGCATCCACCCCACGCAGCTTCGCAACCTGCAAAAACATCAGCCCAATCGGCCCCGCCCCAATCACCACCATCGTGTCCCCGCGCCGAGCCCCGCTATCCGCAAACCCCTGGCACACACAAGCCAGCGGCTCCGTCAGCGCCGCATGCTCAAACGGCACGCCATCCGGAACCCGCAGCGTATTCTTCTCCACAATCCGCGCCGGAACCCGCATCGACTCTGCATAAGCCCCATTGTTGAACAGCAGATCCTCGCAAAGATTCTCCTGCCCCCGCCCACACCAGAAGCACCTCCCGCAAGGAGCCGAGTTCATCGGCGCCACCCGATCGCCCACCGCAAAATCCCGCACCCCGGCCCCAATCTCAATCACCGTCCCAGCCAGCTCATGCCCAAACAGAAACGGCGTCTTCCCCATCATCGCGTGATACCCGCGCCGATACACCTTCAAATCCGTCCCACAGGTCAGCGCCGCGCCCACCCGCAGCACAATCTCGCCTTCCCCCGCCCGCGGAGCCGCCACCCGCTCCATCCGCAGGTCCTCCTTCCCATACAGCACCGCCGCCAACATCGTCTCCGCCTGGCTCTCTGCGATCATCCCTCTATTTTCTCATTCTCAGCCTCATAATCCCCACCTGCTACCCCAGCAGAGCACCCTCGCCAAAAAAAACCGCCTTCACGCAGCCCACCCCCTCCGGCCTGCATCTGATAACCTGAGCCTCAAGAACCCATGTCCCTTTTATCTCCAGAGGTTTACCTCAAACAGAAGATAGCCGCCCTCCAGGACTACTCCATCCTGTCCGGCACCGCCATCGCGGATATCTTCACGCGCCCGCGTTACTGGAACGACATCTTCACCCAGATGGACTCCATCGGCATCGGTTCCCTGCCCATCATCGTCCTCACCGGCTTCTTCACCGGCTGCGTCCTCGCCCTGCAATCGGTCACCGCCCTCAAGGAGTTCGGCGCCGTCTCCATGACCGGCTCCCTCGTCTCCCTCTCCATGGTCAAGGAACTCGGCCCCGTCCTCACCGGCCTTATGGTCTCCGGCCGCAACGCCGCCGGCATGGCCTCCGAGCTCGGCTCCATGAAGGTCACCGAGCAGCTCGACGCCATGCGCGCCCTCGGCACCGACCCCATCCGCAAGCTCGTCACCCCCCGCCTCATGGCCACCGTCTTCATGCTCTTCTTCCTCACCATCATCGCGGACGCCTTCGGCATCGCCGGCGGAGCCATCGTCTCCGTCTTCCTCCTCGGCCTCAACCCCAGCTCCTATCTGCACAACTCCTACCGCAGCCTGGTCCACGGAGACATCGCCCAGGGCCTCACCAAACCTCTCTTCTCCGCCTTCATCATCGCCACCGTCGGCTGCTACTTCGGCATGAAGACCTCCGGAGGCACCCAGGGTGTCGGCCGCGCCACTACCCAGGCCGTTGTCGTCTCCTCCGTCTTCATCATCGTCGTCGACCTCCTCGTCACCCGCGCCATGATCGGCATCTTCGGCAGCTAGAACCACTTTGCACTTTCAACTAAGTTTGTCATTCTGAGCGCAGCGAAGAACCCCCGTATTTTTCCATAGCGCCGCAGATTCCATCGGAGAGGAGAGCCCAGTCAATGCCCACTGAAACCCTCACCCAACCCGAGCACACCATCCTCGCCTACGAAGGCCCGGTCGTCGCCTTTGAAGATGTCTCCCTCGCCTTCGACCAGAAAGTCATCTTCCAGAACATCACCTTTTCCGTCGACCGCGGCCAGACCCTCATCATCCTCGGCCCCGCCGGCACCGGAAAATCCGTCCTCCTCAAGCTCGCCAACGGCCTGCTCGGCCCTGACTCCGGCTCCATCCGCATCTTCGGCCAGGAAATCACCACCATGCCTGAGCGCGACCTCTACACACTCCGCGCCCACATCGGTATGGTCTTCCAGGAATCCGCCCTCTTCGACTCCATCAACGTCGAGGACAATGTCGCCTACCGCCTCAACGAAGAGCGCGTCCCCGCCGAAGAGTCCCACAACCGCGTCGTCGAAGCCCTCAAGTTCGTCGAGCTCGCCGACGCCATCGCCAAGTACCCCTCCGAGCTCTCCGGAGGCATGCGCCGCCGCGTCTCCATCGCCCGCGCCATCATCAGCGGCCCCGGCCTCATCCTCTACGACTCCCCCACCGGCGGCCTCGACCCCATCACCTCCACCACCATCATCGAACTCGTCATGAAGCAGCGCGACGTCGAGCACACCACCTCCCTCGTCGTCACCCACCGCCTCCAGGACGCCTTCGTCATGGCAACCCACCGCTTCGACCCCGCAACCGGAGGCATGAAACCCATCCCCCCCGACGCCAGCTCCCACGGACCCACCGGCATCGACCCCGGCACAATATTCCTCATCCTCAACGAAGGCCACATCGCCTTCCACGGCACCACGGAGGAATTAGTCCACTCCACCGACCCATGGATCAAGCGCTACCTCGAATAAACCACTCTCTTCCTGACATAAAATTCGTCATCCTGAGCGAAGCGCATAGCGCGTAGTCGAAGGACCTGCCATTCAGCGAGTCGCTCGCAACCGCTGGTCCCTTTCTTCCACAAAACTCTGTAGATTCCGCTTGACACAACTACTATTACGCCCCACGGTATAGTGTTCAAGCGGAAAGGACAACGCATGCGGAATTTAGGTCTATTTCTGGCGATCGCGGTCGCCATTTCCTTAGCGGCCGTCGGCTCTCCGGCGGGCAGCCAGACGGCAACCACCCCTGCCGCTGAGGCGGCGGCGCAAGCGGCCCAGCTTCCACCGCTTACCGACTTCGTCGGGACCTACGCCTACCAGGGCGGCACCATCGAGATCGTCGCTCCTGATGGGCTGGTCGCGGTGCTGGACGGCGGCAAATACCCGCTGCGCCGCAAGACGGCGGATGTGTTCGTCAACGGTGGCGGCGCGGATGTCACCTTCCATCGCGGCCCCGATGGCGTCGTGACCGCCGTAGAGGACACTACGGGCCTCAACCGGCGTCTGTCCGCCCAGGTCTCGGCGAGGACTAAAGCGGGGTTCCAACCCCGGCCTCCGGGCTCGCCGCCCTATCGCTACCGGGCGCCGCCCAACCTGCGAGACGAAATCCCCGTGGGCGATGTAGCCAAGTCCGACCTGGGCACCGAGGCGGCCGGTCGCATCGTCGTCGGCATCCTCGATAAGACTTGGGGGGATGTTGACAGCGTGCTGATCTTCCAGGGGGGCAAGCTCGTGCTGGAGGAATATTTCTATGGCTATGACCGCGATACGCCGCACCAGCTGCGCTCGGCGACTAAGTCGGTGGTCAGCGCCGTCGTGGGTGCGGCCGTCGCCAACGGGGCCGTCACTCTGGATGAGCCGGTCCTGCCCCGGCTCGGCTACGCGCCCGTCGCCAACCCCGATCCGCGCAAGTCCGCCATCACCCTGCGCCACCTGCTGACGATGCAGTCTGGCCTCGACTGTAACGACCACGTTACGAATTCGCCTGGCGGCGAGAATCAGCTCTACAACACCCCCGACTGGATCCGCGTGATGGTTGACCTGAAAATGGTCGAGCCCCCCGGCACGGTGGGCCACTATTGCACCGGCGCTGTCTTTCTCGCAGGTCGCACGGTGGAAAAGGCGACTGGCCGCGCTCTGCCCGACTATGCGCAGGAGTACCTCTTCAGCCCCTTGGGCATCCGCCGGGCCGACTGGACCTGGAACCACGACCTGACCAGCGCTAACAAGCAATTCGGCATGATGTACATGCGTCCGCGCGACATGCTGAAGTTCGGCATGCTCTACGCGAATGAGGGGCGATGGGGTAAGAAACAGGTCCTGCCCGCCGCCTGGGTGAAGGAGTCGCTCTCGTCACTCAGCCGTGTCGAAAATACAGACTACGGCTACTACTGGTGGCGCATGTCGCTGCAAGTCGCGACGCCGGACGGCTCCCGTCGCGTCTACATGAGCGCCGCGCAAGGCAACGGCGGCCAGAAGATTTACCTCGTACCCGAGCTTGACCTGATCGCCGTCTTCACGGGCTCGCGCTACAACTCTGGCGACGCGCCCCCGAACAAGATCATGGCCGGCGTGGTTCTGCCCGCGCTGATGACGGCGCGCGGGGTAAAGGGGGATGTTGGGCGCAGATAGCTTGCAGTCAGGTCGCGCCCTGGGCCCAGGCTCCCTTGCTACCGCTTCCCCGCCTCCCACTCCGCAAAAGAAATCCGAGGCACCTCCACAAACGCATCCCGCGTCCGCACATACCTGCCGCCACCATTCATCCGCCCAATGGCATGCAACTCCTCCGCCTTGATATAAGGCCCAGCCATATCCACGAACCTGTCCTCCACATACATCGCAACCACCCGCCCCAGAATAATCCGCGATTTATTCCCAATCGCAATCGCCGCATACTCGACGCACTCCAGAGCCGCATGAGCCTCCGCGATCCGCGGCACCTTCACCACGCTCGAAGCCGCCGTCGTTAGCCCCGCCATCTCCAGCTCATTCACCCCCGCCGGAAAATCCGTCGCGCAGACATTCATCTTCTCCAGCAAATCCTCTGTAACCACATTGATCACATACTCCCCCGTCCGCTTGATATTCCACGCCGTATCCTTCGGCACTCCCACCCCACCCGCCTTGTCCATCACCCCCATCCCCACGATCGGCGGGTCGGTACAGAGGTAGTTGTACGAACTGAATGGCGCAGCATTCAGTCGCCCTTCGTGATCCATGCTCGTCACCCACGCAATCGGCCGCGGAGCCACCAACCCGATCAGCAGGTTATAGATCTCCCGCGCCGGAGTCTTCTCCATCTCAAAGTTCATCCGCCCTCACCTCTGGTTCAAGCCTAACCGCTTCCCATACACCAGAGCATCCAACTCCCGCCCATAAAAACCCTCCACCATCCCCATCCGTCCATACCCCATCCCCTCATAAAACCGCACCGCACCAACATTCCCCACAAACACATGCAGCTCCATCCCCACACCACCTGCGGCCACCACCCGCGCCTCCATCTCCACCATCAATCGCCGCGCCAACCCCTGCCTTCGCCACGCCGCAGCCACATCCAGCGTCACCACATACCCCACCTCTTCCTCCATCTGCACAATCGCAAATCCCGCCAGCTCACCCTCCACCTCGGCCAGTACCGTCATCGCCCCCCGAGCCTCCGCAAACCGCCGCATCGCCCTCCGGCTGAACTGGAACACCGGCTCAAAGCACGCCACGTCGAGCGCATACATCGCCTCCACATCCCCCACCCGATACTCCCGCAGCTCAATCTCCACCGAACCCCCCAATTGACAACCAGCAACCCCAGATGCACCCAAATCACCCCACGCCGCGCCATCCACCACGCATACAAATACCCCAGCAGCAACATCCCCTGAAAGAACACCAGGCAAGTCACCCACACCGCCGAAGACCCACCCAGCACCGGCAACAACTGTTTCGCCGCCATCGGCTCCACGGCAAACAGCAGAAATGCCGCCAGAAAAACCACCCCACCAAACAACGCGCGCGTAAGAGTCATAAGAGAGAGCCATCAGAATAGCCCCATCCTCATCCTGCGCGACAATTCCCCACCCAAACCTCCGACCAGCTACAATTGCCACGCTAGAAATAATTCCAATACAGACGCGCGGAAGAGTCTGCCGGGTTGACACACGCAAAGCAAGCACCGAAGATTACCCCTCTCGGAGGAACATCGTGAAAGCACTCGCCGCAATCCTTCTCCTCACGACCGCCCCACTCCTCGCCCAACCCGCCGCCGCGCCCCCGGCCAAAGCCGCACCCGTCACCATGCTCTACGTCTTCGGCGACAGCTACTCCGACTCCGGCTCCGGATACGCCGACACCAACGGCCTCACCGCCGTCGCCTACATGGCCCAGGACCTGCACATCCCCTTCACCTACTACGGTGACCCTCATTCCCAGGGCAAAGGCCTCAACTTCGCCATCAGCGGAGCAGGCAGCGGAGCGGGCAACGGCCGCCGCTACCCCACCGGCCAGATGCTCGGCATCGGCATGAAGAACCAGGTCGACAACTTCGCAGCCTTCACCAAGACCAAGGACATCCCTCCCGTCGACGCCGCCAACACTCTCTTCTTCTTCGCCGGCGGCCTTAACGATCGCGGCAAACCCGACGGCTACACCCGCACCAACATCGAGGACGAGATCGAAACCCTCTACAACCTCGGCGGTCGCCGCTTCATGGTCGCGCTTCTCCCCACCAGGATCCGCCAGTTCGCCTCCGCCGGCGCCATGTTCAACCCCGAGCTCTCCAGGATCCCCGCCGAAGAACTCGCCAAACACCCCGACATCCGCATCGCCACCAGCGACTGGGGCTTCTTCCTCGATGAGGTCATGGTCAACCCCGCCAAGTACGGCATCACCAACACCAAAGACCCCTGCGCCGGCCGCGACATCCACCACGAAGACACCACCCCCTGCGCCGACCCCGACGCCCACTTCTTCTACCACGAAGGCCACCCCTCCATGGCCGTCCACAAAGCCGCCGGAGCCATGCTAGCCGACGAAATTAAAACCAAAGCCCCCTAGTAACCACAAAACTGGGTGCCCCATGTCAGACAGCTTCACCGTCTGACATGGGGTTACTCTTTTAAAGACATGATGCGACCGACCATCTTCGCCACGCTCGCTCTCCTAGCCGCCACCCTCACCACTCAAGCCCAAACCCCACACCCCTACACCAATCTCTACGTCTTCGGCGACAGTTACTCCGACACCGGGGCCGGCTTCCCCTACGCCGACGGCCCCACCGCCGTCGCCTATCTCGCCCAGCATCTCAACATCCCCTTCACCTACTACGGCGATCCCAACTCCAAAGGCAAGGGTCTCAACTTCTCCGTCAGCGCCGGCAAATCCGGCAGCGGTGCCGGCAACCGCCAGGGCCCACACGCCCTCTTCGCCCTCGGCATGACCAACCAGGTCGACCAGTTCGCCGCGCTCGTCAAATCCGGCGAGGTCAAGTTCGACCCCGCACAGACCATGTTCTTCCTCGCCGGAGGCCTCAACGATCGCAACTCCCCCGACAGCTACACCCGAACCAACGAAGAGGCCGAGATCGACACCCTCTACGCCCTCGGCGCTCGCCGCTTCACCGTCGCGCTCCTCCCAACGAAGATCCCAGCCTTCGCCACCGCCGGCACCCTCTTCAACCCGGATCTCGCCCGCATCCCCGCCGAAGAGAAAGCCAAGCATCCCGACATCCGCATCGCCACCTCCAACTGGGGCCTCTTCTTCGACGAGGTCATCACCCACCCCGAGAAGTACGGCATCACCGACACCACCACCCCGTGCCAACCCCGCCTCTCCCTCAACCCGTCCGCCGGGGCCTGCGCCACACCCGCCACTCACTTCTATTACTTCGCCTACCACCCCTCCACCGCCGCCCACAAAGCCGTAGGCGAGATGCTCTACCAGGAAGCCCTCACCAAAGCCCCATAGTCCGGTTCTCGCTCGCACCTCAGACCTCATCGCTCACACCTGATCAATAAAGTTCTGCCGATTTCAGCCAAATGCCACATCCATCGCGACCGTATCGCGACGGGTGGGATGTAGAACGTCCATCCCCACAAATATCCGCCATTCTGAGCGAAGCGCGCAGCGCGAAGTCGAAGAACCTGCCAGACATTTCGGATCCGCTCAACCGCCCGCGGCTTTCAGCCAACAAATCACACCGGGATTCCCCAAAAATCCTGTGATTTCTGCCCATATTTCGCATGTCAAGCCCCAAAACCACCTAACTCCATGATTCCTTGGGCCAACAAACCTGGCCGTTGAGTTTCCCGCACCAGCTACAATTGAATCAGGATCGAAAACAGAAAACCCCGGCCCCCGCCGGGGTTCTCCATTGCCGTTCAACCACAACCCGTAACCCGTTTTATTCGTTATATTTGCCCGTAACAAGCCTGAATTCAGCGAGTTACAAGGGGTATTTTCGGTATTTCGCTGAAAACAAGCCACTTTTAACCACCACCCCCCGGGGGGTGGTGGCCCGAACATCGCCGGGACGACGAGCCGGTCGCTCCCAGAACGCGCATAAACGCGCGAAGCGTGAGCCTAACCCGAATGAATCGGACACCTTACGCTAAAAGTATAGGGGGGAGGGCACACCAGAACGCGCTTAAACCGCAACCGTAAAGCTATCCTCGCTCCGCGTCACCGCCCGGTACATCGTGTCCCGCTCGAACGGCACCCGCCCCGCCTCGGCAATCAGCCGAACGAGATCGGCCCGCCTCATCCCCTGCGGGGTAGTCGCCCCGGCATCGTGGTAGATCTTCTCCTCAATCACCGTGCCATCAATATCGTCCGCACCAAACCGCAGCGAGATCTGCGCCATCTCCGGCGACACCATCTGCCAGTAGCTCTTGATGTGCGCGAAGTTGTCCAGCATCAGCCGCCCGATCGCAATCTGCTTCAGGTCCATCATTCCCGTCGTCTTCGGGATGTGCGCAAGCGCCGTATTGTCCGGATGAAATGCCAGCGGAATAAATGTCTGGAACCCGCCCGTCTCATCCTGCACCGACCGCAACCGCAGCATGTGGTCCACGCGGTCCTCGTCATTCTCCACATGCCCGTAGAGCATCGTAGCGTTCGATCGCAGCCCGATCTTGTGCGCCGTCTTCGCCGTCTCCAGCCACTCGCCGCCATCGATCTTGTGGTCGCAAATAATATGCCGCACGCGATCCGCAAAGATCTCCGCGCCGCCACCAGGCATCGAATCAACACCCGCATCCTTCATCCGTTGCAGCGTCTCGGCAATCGTCATCTTCCCGCGCTTCGCCAGAAACGCAACCTCCACCATCGTGAAGGCCTTGATATGCACCTTGGGAAACCGCACCTTCAAACCGCGCACCAGGTCCATGAAGTACTCGAAAGGAAGGTCAGGATGCAAACCGCCGACGATATGGAACTCCGTCACCGCCTCGGTCAGCCCAGTGCCCGCAGTCTCCCAAGCCTCTTCCAGAGCCATGGTGTACGTGCCCGCCTCGCCCTTCTTCCGCCCAAACGCGCAAAGCCTGCAACTCGCCACGCACACATTCGTCGGATTGATGTGCCGGTTCACATTGAAGTAGGCAATATCCCCATGCATCCGCTCGCGAACCGCATTGGCCATCCACCCAATCGCCAGAATATCCCCGCTGCGATACAGCGCCACGCCATCCTCGAACCCCAGCCGCTCCCCAGCCTCCACCTTCGCCGCAATCGGCCGCAGCGAAGCATCATCGGTCTGGAATCCATGCCGAAAGGAAGAATTCATACTCCCATTCTAATCCGCGATCCGCTATCGCTGCGCAGTAGTCTCGCCCGCCACGGGAGACTCCACCATGCGCGGCTGCACCACGATCCCGTCGAACATCGTGCCCGCCACAAGATAGTTCCCAACCGGTCGCAGGAACCGCAGGTTCCACCCCGTATCCCACTTGATCACCTGCATCGCCGGAAGCTGCACCGCGAAAGCCTCCGTCACCATCCCGCCTGCCGTCACCAGGACTCGGTTCGCGGCTTCGTCATAAAAGATGCTGTTCGCATTCGGCACATCCAGCCCATTCACCGCCTGCCAAACCCTGCCCTTGTTCGCCGAGTAGAAGACGCCATCGCGTCCCGCCACCCACATCCCGCCCTGCCCATCCACCGCCAGCGCCAGAATCTGCGTCACCTTCGGCGGCAACGCAACAGCCTGCCACGTTACGCCGCCATCCGCCGACATCTCGATCGCATCCAGACTCGCCGCCGCAACATTAGACTTCGCCGCCGCCAGAAAACGATACTCATCCATCGGAATCGCAGGAGCCGCATTCCACGTCAGCCCGCTGGACGCGCTGCGCAGCAAGCCACCGGAGGTCGCCGCGAACAGCGTCTCTCCGGCCACCGCAAAGCCATACACGCTGCCATCGAAGTTCTTCACCGCAACACCGGCGCCCCGGCCCTTCGCCGCCACTCGCCCCTTCGACGTCGTCTGCTTCGCCGCCGCCTGCTTCGATCCACGAGGACCAACCTTCCCCGCCACAGGTGGCTTCCCAGCCGCAGCGGGTGCGGTCCCCGCACTCCCTGCCCGCTCCCAAAGCGTATCCTTCAGCCGATAGATCCCATGTCCCGTCCCGGCAACGATCGTTCCATCCGGAGCCTGCCCCAGGCTGAACACATCGCGCCCATCGAGCCCCGCATTCAGCTGCGACCAGCTCAACCCGCCGGTGTGGCTCACGAATACGCCGCCCCACTGCTTGTCATTCACGACCCCCACATACACGGTCGCGGGATGACGCACATCGCCGGTATAGGCCGTAATATGCCGCGCCGAAAACCCGCTGTTCGACGGAGAAAAGCTCGTCCCCCCATCATCGCTCAGCAAAACTCCGCTGCGGTCGGTCGCCAGCAGCACACGACGCGAATCCGTCGGGTCGACATAAACATCGTTGACGATGAGGTCCGACCCAGTCGTCTCCGTCCACACCTTGCCCCCATCGTCTGTGCGATACAAACCCTCGGTCGTCCCTGCAAACACAGTGTCCAAATGGTTCGGGTCCTGCATCAGCACTCGCGTCCTGCGCGCGCTCGAAGGGATGCCCGGCGCCTTGGCGAACTTCGCCCCGCCGTCATCGCTCTTGTAGATCCCCGAACACGCGCTCGCATACACCACGTTCGCCTGCTTCGGATCGACGATGATCGAGAACACATCCGAGTCGTCGATGATCCCCTGCTTGATGCTCGTCCAATGCGCCCCGCCATCGGTCGTCTTCCATGGCAGGTGCCAGGTTCCCGCATAGATCGTCTTCGGATCTCTTGGGTCGACCGCCAGCGACTCCACCTCATGGATCTCCGTGCTTCCCTTCGGGCTGATCGGTTGCCAGTGCTCGCCGCTGTCCGTCGAACGGAACACTCCATCCATCGACCCAGCCACCATCGTCTTCCCGTCCGAAGGCGCCACCGTCAGCGCCAGAATCGACTGATCCCGCATCTCCGGCTGGTCCGCCCAGGTCGTCCCGCCATCGTTGCTGATATAAATTCCGCCACCCGGCCGCCGCAGATCGGAGACGTTCCATGCCCCCACCACAATGTGCTTCGGGTTCTGCGGATCGATCAGGATGTTGTCCAGAACAAGATCATCCCGCTTCCCCACGCTGGCCAGCCTGGCCCACTTCTTCCCGCCATCTTGCGACTGGTAGATCCAGCCGTTCGTAGTCCCAAGATAAAGATGAAGATGGTTCGACGGATCGTCGGCAAAGGCACGAGCATCCCCGCCATCCGGTCCAAATGGAAACCAAACAGCGTGAATCTCAGGGCAGGCCGCACCAAAGATCAGGGAAAGCAAAAGTAAAGAAAGCTGGCAGCGTCTGCGGTTCAACGGGCAGTCCAATCCTGAAACACACTTCTCTTAAGATACACAGTTCTTATCGAACCAATCTTTACAGCCGCATACCAGCACAAAGGCCGACTGGGAACCAACCCAGTCAGCCTCTGTGCTTCGTTTGGTACTCGGTTCCGACTACTTCTTCTTGGATCTCGGTGTACGAGGCACAGCCTTCACCTTGCTCTCGTCAACCGTTGTGTCGCTTGCTACCGGGTTGGTTGCGCCGGTCGGCACCAGGGTCGTGGTCACGGTCTGGGCGTCATCGGTGCCCGTGTAGACCATGATCCGCGAAGCATCGATTCCCTTCTCGTTGACCAGGTAGTCCTTCGTGTTGACGGCGCGAGCCTCAGCCACGGAGTGCCTGGCCTTGTGCTTCGCTTCCTTGGCGTTCTGATTGCCAACCAGCGCAAGCTTCGCATCCGAGGAGCGCTGCAGACTCAGAGCAACTTCGTCAAGGCAAGCCTTGCCTTCGTTGTCCACACGGCTCGGACGGCGCTTGTCGCGCTCGAAGTTCACCGAGCAGAGGTTCGATGCCGTCGGAATCACCACAGCAGGAGGCGGAGGAGGCGGAGGAGCAATCACCGTGACGTTGGTCGTCGCGGAGGCGCTCTGGCCCTTGTCGTCCACTACGTTGCAAGTCACCGTAATCGTACCCGGAGCCGCACCGGCAGTCGACAGAGTCGCACTTCCAGTCGTTCCGCTGATCGAACCGGCAGTGGCGCTGTAGCTGTAGCTCAACGGACGGTTCTGCGGGCTCATGCCGCTCGCCGTAATCGTCGACGAATCGCCGGGATTGACTGAGGAAGGATTCGCCGAGCAGGCAGTCGTCGGTGGCTCGAAGGCCTTCACCGTAAACTGCGCCGAGCAATCCGCCATCTGGCCGGGCTTCACGCCCTCGGCGACATGACCTTTCACTGTGTAAGTTCCCGGCGCGGCAGTCTTCGTGTCCACATTCGCAGTGCTCGAAGTGCCCGAGATCGTACCGCCGTCGGACGTCCACGTGTACGAAGCCGTCTTCTTGGGGTTCAGGTTCAGGGCAGTGCCCGTCACCGTGATGGGGTCACCAGGAAACACCGTCGTGGGAGCTACAGCGCAGCTGTAAGTCACCGGCGGCGGCGGAACGATGTGGCCAAAGTGCGTCACAATGCCCGTGCTCAGTTCAACTGCGCTCATATTGGTGCGTCCGCCCAGGATACCGGCGGTTGGGATGCTGACGGCGGGGCCGAAGTCTGCATGAATATATCGATAATCCGCCTCAAACAGCCGCAGGCTGAACCTGTGGTTCATAAACGGCAGGTCGTAGTCCATGCCGCCGCCGAGCGTGAGGCCGACGCCCCACCGGTAAGGCTCATGCTCACGCACTGCCGGATTTTCGTTGTTCGGGCCACCCAGGCGAGCGCCGCCCACCAGGCCGTGCGCAAACAGGGTAAAGTTGTCCATCGGCGCACGGAAGATCGGGCCGAGAGAGGCCCCCGAGAAGCCGTCATTTACGCCGTCCGGATGGTTGGTGTAGATGAACTCCCCGCCGGCGTACCGGTTGACGTAATACGCACCGCTTCCGATCGCCCCGAGGTTGATCGACGAGTAGTTGATCCCAGCCGGCTTAACCTGGCCGTGTGCGCCGAAATACGAGTAACCCGTAAAAAGGTCAAAGCGAGAAGGGTTGGAGCCCATCATCGGGGTGGTGGTTGCGGGTGTCTGCGCACCCAGGCTGACTACACCAAGGCTGACTGCACATGCAGCCAGCACAAACCGGCTAAGACTGCGAAACGGGCGATAAACCATTCGACTTCCTCCGCTAAAGTTATTGCTATGTCGCGACTTGAACAATTCGCGTGGTTGAAACTATGAAATCAGGTTAACCAAAAGTCTACCTGAGTTGCCTGCCCTGTCGAGAAGAAAATGCACCTGAGTACTTACGTTAGAACGATTTACATCAAAAACTGGAGAAACATGGCATCTGCATCTAGCAAGTAACTCACAAAAGCCGCCCGCTAAACTCTAAACCCCTTGTTATGAAAGGTTCAACGTCTTCCGGACCGTCCCCCCCTCCTGCTGAATCTTCTCCTGCAGCAAGGTAATCGCATACAGCAATTGCTCAGGCCGCGGAGGACATCCAGGAACATAGATGTCAACTGGAATGATCTGGTTGACTCCCTGAAGCAACGCATAATTATTGAAAACTCCGCCCGAAGTAGCGCAGGCTCCCATGGAGATCACCCACTTCGGCTCCGGCATCTGCTCATACAGCCGCCGGATCACGGGAGCCATCTTCTGCGAAACCCGGCCCGCAATGATCATCAGATCGCTCTGCCGCGGCGAGGGCCGAAACACCTCCGCCCCAAACCTCGCGATATCGTACCGCGATCCGCCCATCGACATCATCTCAATCGCGCAGCAAGCCAGGCCGAACGTCATCGGCCACACCGAATTCTTCCTCACCCAGTTGATCGCCGCATCCAAAGACGCCAGAACGATCCCCTCGGGCTGGTCGTAGCCCCAGTTCACCTCATTCAGCTTTTCCCGGTTCTTCCCAAAGCTGTCCAGCGCTCCGAAGAAATACCGATCATTTTCCTGGGGAACTTCCGTCGGGCGGCCATTACTGGAATTCATATCGGACATCGCACTCATCGTATTGCCAGTATAAAGCGGTTAGTGGGAATTATTTCGTGGGACTCAGCAAGAATCCCCGGAATTGCCGTGAAATATTCCACCTTTCGGCATCATTCGGTCGGATGCCGCCCAAGCAGACGCGGTTGGCCACCCCGAAACATTTACGTATCCCTATGTGGCATTTTCTTCCATGGCATCCAGCAGGTCCTGGCGCAGAGCCTTCTGCTCCTCCGGATCCAGCTTGGCCCCGTTCCGCGTGATGTAAAACACATCGATCGCGGTCTCCCCCTCCGTATCCACCAGCGCCACGTCGATATTGCACCCGCGCTCCGCCAGCGCCAGACTCACCGCATGCAGCAGGCCGGGAATATCCTGCGCCACCACCTGCAGCAGCGTGCTGTGCGACGAGGCTTCATTGTCGAAGTCCACCCGTGCCTCCACCGCCACCTTCGGAGCCTTCGCCCGGCCTCTGCGCCGTCCGCTCAGCAGCTTCTGCACCGGAAGCCTCCCGGCCATCACGTCATGCACGCTCTCGACAAAGGTCTTGTGCTCCGACTTGTTCATCTCCAGCGTGCGAAAGGTGTCCGTGAACCGGAACGTGTCCACAACGATCCCCTGCCGGTCCGAAAATGCGTCCGCCGTCACAATGTTCATCCCCCACGCTGCCAGCGCTCCCGCCATATCCGCGAACAAGAGGGCACGATCCGGAGTCAGCAGCGTAATCTCGCTCGTCTCCGGCGCATGGCGAAACTCCAACTGCACCTTGTCCTGGCTGAAGCGCTCCGCCATCTGGAAGTGCGTCTTCACCTGCTCCGGCGTCCTGGTCCGCAGATACCGCTCCGGAAAACCCGCCAGAAACTCCTCCACCTGCTCCTTGTTGTCCGGCAGCAGTGCCGTCACCCGATGCACCAGCTCCAGGCCCACCCGCTCCCCCACGCGTTCGTCATCCACGCTCCGGTCGAAGTAACTCGCCGTCGCCATGTACAGCCGCCACAGGTTCTCCGCCTTCCACGGCGTCAGCGCATCCGGATGCACCGCATCGATATCCGCATACGTGAATAAAGTCAACATCCGCAACGCCTCCGGGGTCTGCACCTTCCCCGCAAACGCGCGCACCGTCTCCGCGTCGAACACATCCCGCCGCAACGCGGCCGACATCTCCAGATGGTTCCGGATCAGCCCCAGCACAAGGTCCGACTCAAACGTATCCAACTCCAGCCGCCCCAGCACATTCTCCGCCATGCGCGCGCCCACCTGTGCATGGTCGCCAGTGCTCCTGCCCTTGCCCGTATCGTGCAGCAGCGCTGACAGATACAGCAGCGCGGCATGTGGCATATCGCGCAGCAGACCACCGAACCGCGCCGCCCACTCGCCCATCGGTCCTGTCTGCTCCACCTCGAGCCCATGGAGCGTATCGATCAACACCATCGTGTGCTCGTCCACCGTATACCGATGGTACGCATCCCGGATCACCAGAGCATCGATCCCGTGGAACTCCGGGATCAGCAGCTCCAGAATCCCCAGCGCATGCATCGCGCGCAGCGTGTCTCCTGCATGCGGCCCCAGCAGAATCTCCCGCAGATGCCGCCACAGCGCCGGCCCCTCCTCAAGATGCGCCGACAGCAGGGGGAGCGCCTGCGACATCCGCTCCTCGCTCGTCCGCTCCAGCGAGCATCCCACCTGCGACATCGCCGCAAACAACTGCAACACCACATCCGGATCGTGCGCCGGATCGCCCGTCGCTGCGTTCGGCGCGCTCAGCACGGCCCGCCCGGCCTCAATCCGGAACCCACCCGACACCGGCTCCGGCGCCCGCCGAGTCCGCGCAGCCACCGACCGCACAAACCCAACCCTGGGACTCGCCGGCGCCGCTTCCAGCATCTGCGTCAGTCGTCGCTCCACGCTCCGCGCATGACGGAAGTAGAGTCGCATCCAGTAAGCCGGGTCCGGCCCTTTGTGTACCTCACGCGCTCCGTCCTTCCGGGCTCCATGCGCACGCCGTTCCCCCAGTCCCGCGCCGGCGGCCGCTGCCGCATCCTGCGCCTGCCAGTCCAGGGTATTGTCGTCGCGATCATGCCGGTAGTGCAGGAAGCATCGCACCACGGACAGAAACTCCACCGCCTGGCGAAACTCATTCTCATCGCTCGCCGCCAGCGAATCCTCTCCCGCGGTCGCGCCCTTCTTCGCGCCCTGCGCCGCCACATCCGTCAGCTTCTTCAACCATCCGCAGACATGCACATCGCGCAGCCCCCCCGGACAGTCCTTGATGCTCGGCTCCAGGTGGAACAGCGTCTCCCCATACTTCTGATGCCGCGTCTCGGTCAGTTCCAGCAGCCCCGCGCGAATCCCTTTGTGCTCCTTCTCCAGCATCCTGGGCAGCCCGGCCGTCGCAAGCTTGTCGTACACGGCTTTATCCCCAGCGAGGAACCGATGGTCGAGCATCGCCAGAGCGAACTCCACATTATCCGGATCGAACCGTTCGCACTCGCTGCGCCTCCGCGTCACCGGCGAAAGCCGGATCCCCGAGTCCCAAAGCTCCTGGCTGATCTTGCGGATGGACAGCTTCACATCCTTCTCCTGAACTTTCCCATCCAGCAGGTAAAGCAGGTCGACGTCGGAGTAAGGAAACAGCTCCCGCCGCCCATATCCTCCCACCGCCACCAGAGCAATCCCCTCACGCAACTCCGGGGTCTCTCCAACCGCCTTCCTCCACAGCCCGGCGATCAGATCGTCCATCGCCTGCGCTCGCGCCGCGACGGTCGATTCACCCGTCGCTCCCGCCTCGAATGCGCCACGAATCGCCAGCATCCGACGCTGGTACTCTCCGCGCATCCCGTTGCCTGGACTCTCGTTTTCCTGCATAGCTTGGCTGTTGATCAGAACCTATAGCATACAGCCAACCTGCGCATCCGTAGAAACCTCCGCCCTACAGCGCCACCTCGCCCCGCTCATCGTTGCGAATCCGGATCGCCTCATCCACCTTCGTCACGAAAATCTTGCCGTCCCCAATCGTTCCGGTCCGCGCCGCCGCGATAATCGCCTGCACGGCCTTCTCGACGATCTCGTCCGGTACCACCGCCTCCAGCTTCACCTTCGGTAGAAGGTCCACCGAATACTCACGCCCGCGATAAAACTCCGTGTGCCCCTTCTGCCGCCCGTGTCCCCGGGCCTCGGTAATCGTAATTCCCTGCACGCCAATCTCTACCAGCGCGTCCTTCACCGAATCCAGTTTCGACGGTTGTATCACCGCCTCGATCTTCTGCATCGCTACTCCATCCTCTCGCTCAATCTTCCGTAAGCTACCGCATTCTACTCTTCGCCCAACACGCCCTTCTGCTTCACTCGCAACACTTTTTCGGGGAGTGACCGATGCGTCAATGCGCCCAGTCGTACCCTTCCTCACCATGCTGAGAAAGATCGAGGCCCGTCTGCTCATCCTCTGCGCTCACCCTGAGCCCGATCGTGCGATCCACGATGAACAGGATAAGAAGCGTCCCCGCAATCGACAGGCTCCATGCAATCGCCACGCCCATCGCCTGGTTGCCCACCTGGCGCCAGTTCCCGTCCAGCAGTCCAGTCGCCTTGCCCGCGCCGAAGACCGGGTTAATCACCGACCTCGCAAACACGCCCGTCAGCAGCGCGCCGAGGGTCCCGCCCGCGCCATGAACGCCAAACGCGTCCAGCGAGTCGTCATACCCAAACACCGCCTTCACCTTCACTACCATGAAGAAGCAGAAGACCCCCGCCAGCAGCCCAATCACCAGCGCGGCCATCGGCGTCACGAAGCCTGAAGCCGGGGTAATCGCCACCAGCCCCGCCACGCAGCCCGAGATCGCTCCCAGCACCGACGGCTTGCCGTTGCGCATCCACTCCGCCGCGCTCCATCCAATCGCCGCCGCCGCCGCGCCAAAGTGCGTCGCCACAAAGGCCGAGGTAGCCAGCCCGCTCGCCGCCAGCGCCGATCCCGCATTGAACCCGAACCACCCCACCCACAGCAGGCAAGCCCCGATAAAACTCAGCACCACAGAGTGCGGCATCATCGGCACCTTGGGATATCCAATCCGCTTGCCGAGGTAGAGCGCCGTCACCAGCGCGGAAACTCCAGACGTCACATGCACCACCGTCCCGCCCGCGAAGTCCAGACACGGAAACAATCCGCCGCTTGCGTTCAGCAGTCCTCCGATTCCCCAAACCATATGCGCCATCGGGCTGTACACCACAATCGCCCACAGCACCATGAACACCAGCATCGCGGAGAACTTCATCCGTTCCGCGAACGCGCCCGTAATCAGCGCCGGCGTAATAATTGCAAACATCAGCTGATACACCATGAACGTCTGTAGCGGAATCGTCGGCGCATAAGGACTCGGCGCGCTCCCCACCCCATGCAGAAACGCATTATGCAGCCCGCCGATAAAAGCATTCCCCGTGCCGAATGCGAGCGAATACGTCACCACCGCCCACAGCACCGTAATCACCGCCATCATGGCGAAGGTCTGCATCATCGTGCCCAGCACGTTCTTCTTCCGCACCAGGCCGCCGTAGAACAGAGCCAGCCCCGGCCCGCTCATCATCAGCACCAGCGCCGCCGACACCAGCATCCAGGAGTTGTCGCCAGCCGACTGCGCCGCCGCGATCGCTGCCGTCTGATCCGACACCTGCTTCTCAAGCGCTGCAATCCGATCGGACTGCGCTCCACCCGCGACAGCCGCCGGACTTTGCGCCAACGCCGTCGCTCCACCCATCAGCGGAAGACCCGCCACCACCCCAACAAGAACAAGCAGCCTCAACTTCACCAGCAAAGAACGCATCAACCGATCACCTGTCTGTAACTTGCTTTGCACATCCCTACCGAGAATATCCGCCGTCCCATCAGTACCGCATAAACCCTCAGAAAAATATACCTCTACGGAGTGGCAGCGGCCACAGGAGCAGCCGCCGCAAATCCCCGCTCCCGCATCCACTTGATCAGCAGATCCGGCCACACGCTCAGTTGCGGATTCGTCGGAGCCAGCCCCGCCCCATGTCCGCCATGCTGAAACAGGTGCATCTCCACCGGCACCTTTGCCTTCACCAGCGCCGTATAAAACATCACGCTGTTCAGCACCGGTACCGTGCCGTCATCGGTCGTCGCAAACAGAAACGTCGTCGGCGTATCTTTCGTCACATGCATCTCCGGCGACATCGCATCCATCTCCTCCTGCGTCGGCGAGCTCCCCAGCAGATACTGCCTCGATCCCTTATGCACATACGGGTCCTGCATCGTAATCACCGGATACGCCAGGATCATGAAATTCGGACGGCTGCTCTGTTGATCGATCGGGTCCGCCGCCGCAGGATCGCCTGCGTCATACATCGTCCCCGCCGAAGCCGCCAGATGCCCGCCCGCCGAAAATCCCCAGATTCCAATGTGATCCAGAGCAATCCCATTCGCCGCCGCCTGCGCCCGCACGGTGCGGATCGCCCGCTTCGCATCTCCCAGCTCAATCGGATTGTGATACTTCGGCCCCAGCCGATACCGCAGCACATACGCAGCAACCCCACGCGCATTCAGCCAGCGCGCAATATCCGAACCCTCTTTCACCATCGAAAGATGCACATACCCGCCACCCGGACAAATCACCACCGCCGTCTTCGTCGGGTTCGATGCAGGCAGATACGCCGCCAGCGTCGGAATGTCGTCCTCCGTAGTCCCCAAAGCCCCGGGAGTTCCATTCGCCCACAACGGAGTCCCCACCACATCGTTCGGCCCAATCACCGCAACAGGAGGCGCCGGTCGCGCCGGAGGAACTGGCGACTGCCCATACCCCATCACCCCGCTCAGCGCGAATACCAGGCCACACACAAAAACACGCCGCATCGTTCCTCCCGATTCAATCCCGCGCTCCATACTATCTCGCTCCCCAGCCACCCGTCTTCCACACTCACCGCTCATCGTTCATCGCTCATACCTCATACCTCATACCTCATACCTCATACCCTGAAAATCATCTCCGCTCTTCACCCGGAGCAAAGCACCGCACAAACGAACTCCCCGCCTCGCTCCGCACGCGCACTTGCCCAACACCTACTGGCACCACCACCGCTCGTCCCAGCACCAACTCCACCGGCTCACACCCCTCGCACTCCACTGTCCCAATCCCACTCAACCCCACCACGCACCCCGCGCCCGCAACCGGCACAACCGCCTCGCCCTGCGCCGCAACCTCATACCGATCCACCACAAAATATCTCTGCTCAATCAGCCGCACAAACCCATCCATCCGCACCGGCCGCACCTTCCCTGCCGCCGTCTTCGTCTTCATCACACGCAGCCCTTGTTCCAGATGCAGTTCCCGAGGCCGCCCATAGTCATACAGCCGGAAAGTCGTATCGCTCGTCTGCTGCGTCTCCAGCAGCACCACGCCCCGCCCAATCGCATGCACCGTCCCCGCATCCACAAACACCATCTCCCCAACCGACACAGGCACCCACACCAGCAGTTCTTCCATCGTTCCCGCAGCAACCGCGGCCGCAACACCCTCCGCAGTCACACCATCGCGCAAACCGAGCGCCACCGCCGCCCCCGGCTCCGCCTCCAGCACATACCAGCACTCCGTCTTCCCCCGAGCCTGCCCCAGCGCCTGCGCCTGCGCATCGTCCGGATGCACCTGCACCGAAAGCTTGTCATTCGGAAACAGAATCTTCACCAGCAGCGGAAACTCTGAGCCACCCAACGCCTCACCCCACTCCGCCACCACAGACGCCAGCGTCCGCCCCGCCAGCATCCCCGTCTCCACCACACACTCCGGCCCCGTCAGCCAAGCCTCACCCACCAGCTCCGTCGTGCCCGTCGACTCGTACCAGGGCCGCAGATCGCGCCGTCCCCAGACCCGTTCGCTGAACCACGGCGCCAGCCGAAACGGCCCCACTCCCTCACTCGCCATCCCGCTCCTTACCCGCCTCATTCATCACGGATTCACCGGCTTTTCCATTCCCCAAACGTGTCACTTGTTATGTACCAAACCAGTTGTATTCGATCATTACAAAAGTCTTACACCCATCCAAGATACATCCTGCTAGCGTTGACATTAGGCAATACAGAGGGCAAACACAACACCATGACTCCTACCATGCTCGCTCCTGAAATCGAAACAGAGACTCCCCACTCCACCGTTGCCAGCCCCACCCGCACCTCCCCCGCGCAGATCACGCCCGAGAGCATCGAAGCCGCCCGCCAGTTGGCCGCCGAAGTCGCCCGCAAGGTCAAGCAGGATGTCCGCATGGGCCGCGAGCACCAGGAAGGCCGCATCAACTGGATCACCGCCATCGTCATGGGCATCTTCCACGTCGGTGCCATCGCCGCCCTCTTCTTCTGGTCCTGGGCGCACGTCATCGTCTTCTGCGTGATGTATCTCTTCGCCATCAACGTCGGCATCGGCATGGCCTACCATCGCCTGCTCACGCACCGCGGATACCGCACCCCCAGGTGGGTCGAGTATTTCATCACCGCCTGCGGCACCATGGCGCTTGAGGGCGGACCGATCTTCTGGGTCGCCACCCACCGCGTCCACCATCAGAACTCCGACCACGAAGGCGACCCCCACACCCCGCACGACGGCACCTGGTGGGCTCACGCAGGTTGGATCGTCTCCGGCCGCGCCCTCCACTCCGAGACCGCGCTCCTCGGCCGCTACGCCCCCGACCTCACCCGCGACAAGGGCCACGTCTGGCTCAGCAAGTACCACTGGCTCCCGCTCACCATCGCAGGCTTCCTGCAGATCGCCCTCGGCGCAGCGCTCGCACCCACCGGCCATCGCCTGCTCGGCGGCATCACCATGATGCTCTGGGGCACCTGCCTCCGCGTCGTCTGCGGCCTGCACGCCACCTGGCTGGTCAACTCCGCCACCCACCTCTGGGGCAAGCGCCGCTTCGAAACCCGCGACGACTCCCGCAACAACTGGTGGGTCGCCATCCTCACCGGAGGCGAAGGCTGGCACAATAACCACCACGCCCACCCGGTCAGCGCACGCCACGGTCTCGCCTGGTACGAGTTCGACGTCAACTACTACGGCATCTGGCTGCTCTCCAAGATCGGCCTCGCCGAAAAAATCCAGATCGCCAAATACGACAAAGCCGACCCCAAACCCGCCGGCGTCCTCTAGCCAGCCACCACACCCGGGTGCCCCATGTCAGACAGCTTCAAGTCTGACGTGGGGTTTCTACTTTAAGGGACTACAGTTATCGCAGGCACTCCTCGCAGCCTTGATCTTGGCAAGACAAAGAGAGGCACCTCCTTGTATCGAACAAAATTAGCCATCGCAGTTATTGCAACTCTAGTTACGCCCTTCGCCATCGCTCAGCAAGCCGACGTTCGCCCCACCCTGCTCAACCCATCTTCCGATCCTGTACAAGAGCTCATCCTGTACACCGACGCGAAAGATTATCGGACCTCGATCCTTGGATCGGTAGTTGTGGCAGCATACATCGACCCGCGCGGACATGCGATGAATGTACATGTAACCCACGGGATCGGCGAGGGCTTCGACGAAAAGGCCATCGTATTAGTGCACCAGGATAAATTCACCCCAGCCATGAAAAATGGCACACCGACCGCTGTGAGCGTTTACATAAGAGTGACTTTCCCAGAGGCCACGCAGCCACAATAAATTTGGGGCTGTCCCCACTCACTCCCCCGCTGACTCCATCGCCTTATCCAGCGCCTCACCCGCCGCAAACACATCCACCTCCCTCACCTCGAGCCTGTACGGCATCTCCTCCTCGCCCTCCTCCTCATTCTTCACAACCCGGCACCAGAACCCAGCCTCCTCCAGAATCCGCGCCGTCTCCTCCGCCTCCTCGCGCTGTTCGAAGTACCCCAGGCCAGTCACGGCGCCATCATCCACCGCCTCATCCGCCACCTCGACCTCCTGTAGCGGAAACAGCCCCATCTTCGCCCGCAGGACTGCCATCGCCCGCTCGCGGTCCTGCTTCCGCACCACCAGCCGCAGGGAGACCGCCGGCCCCATCTCCAGTATGCCAAGCCCCCCGCGCGGCGGCGAGACATCCTGCAGATCAAACTCAATCTCGAGCTCATCCAGAAAATCGCACCCACGCCCCGCGTCGATCGCATCGTAAAAAATCGTCAGCACGACGTCGCCGCGCCCTACCTCAAGATCCGCAGACGTCGGCGATTCAGAATCGTGGACAGCCCCCGCGGCAGCAGGCCCTCCACCCTCCACCTCCAGCGGAGGAATCTCCAACCGCCGCTCCCCCAACTGCCGCCGCAGCACCTCCCCGGCAATCTTGGTCAACCCACCGATACCCGACGCCAGCCTCAGCAACTCTCCATCCGACATCACATGGTAGCGGTCATACAGCCGCTGCCACTCCTCTTGAGAACTCAGTTCATGCGCCATCGCCAGAGAATATCACCGGCCCTCCAGACCACCTCCTCTGGCCCCGCAGGGGGAACTCCTTCTGCCGCATTGCCTTCAAGGTTCTTTGCCGTTGCTTCTGAGAAGGGTTCTTTGCCGCTGCTTCTGAGAACGGTTCTTTGCCGTTGCTTCTGAGAAGGGTTCGTTGTCGTTGCTTCTGAGAAGGGTTCGTTGTCGTTGCTTCTGAGAAGGGTTCGTTGTCGTTGCTTCTGAGATAGGTCCGGGCTTCAGCCCGGACATGGATATACCTGCAAACATGGGCTTTAGCCCCCGGGATATATCCCTCACCGCTGCGATGAACGCCCAACGTCGTGATCCGAAACCCCCATCTCCACAAAAAAATCGCCAAAACACCAGCAAAATCGCATGTCAAGCCCCAAAACCACCCAACTCCCTCAAACCAAAAGGAATAAATCTGGCCGTTTAGTTTCCACCAAACCTATAAACTTAAAACAGAGATCAAGTCCTTTTTACCCTTGACCTCAATGCCGCATACGCGAGCAGGCACGCGCTAAGCGCGAGCTTAACCCACGTTCTTTGAAAACTTTACGCTTAAAGTATGGGGGGGTACCCCCACCTCTATGGCAGCGGAGTCCCCGCCTGATGATAGTGTGATTGATTCGCAAACACCCGCTCTGCCCCACGCGGATCGTTCTCCACCCGAGGCTTCGCCTCCCACATCATCGTGCTCCGATTCTTCAAGTCATACGCCGGCCAGAACGGCAGCTTCCCATCCTGCGTCGCCGCCTTGGCTTTGTCATCGCCGTTCGGACTCCCCGTCGCACAATAAGTAATCAGCATCTGCGACATAATTGCCGCCAGCGCATTCGCCGCCGCCACCCGCTCCGGATCACTCCCAACCTGCTGCCCCGCCATCGCAATGTTGTCGAACATGAACGGAATGTCGATCGTATGCATCGCCCGTCCATTCGCCCCCTGAAAATCCATCTGGTACACCCACGTATGCACCTGGCTCTTCGGATTCGCAGCCCTCCGCTCCGCCTCCCACCTCTGCCCCGGCCACGCGCGAAACGCCGTCGCCGCCGCCATATCCACCTGTTCGGGCGTGTAATCGGGATGCATCTTGCGAAACGCCGCCACAGCATCCTCCGCCTTCACCGGCCCCAGATACTCATGCACCGCCGCATCCAGCGCAGCCGGCGCAGTCTCCCACGTCATCGCGCCTCCACGCCCGCCCACCGCCGTCTCGTCATGCACATTTCCCAGCATCATCGGCACCCCCTCCGACAGCGCCGGAGCATCCGGATCGAAAGGGTTCCGGAACAAAATCACATGGTCGACAACCGGCAGCCAGTCCGAACTCACCGCCCGCGCACCCTCCTGGATCTGCTCCATCGTCAGCGCATCGATCTTCGCCACCAGATCCTTTCCCTTCGTGCCATCGGGAATCCCCATCTTCTCCAGCACCGTCTTCGCCCGCCCCGCAGCAATCTCGATCGAAGCCCCTTTGATCTGCTGCCCACTCATCGTCATCACGCGATTGAACAGTCCCTTCGCCACCGGAGTCGCCATCAGCGCCGCGCACTTCGCGCCACCACCCGACTGCCCGAAGATCAGCACCCGCGCAGGATCGCCGCCAAACTCTGCAATGTTCTCCTTGATCCACTTCAGCGCCAGCACCAGGTCCAACTGCCCCGCGTTCCCCGACTGCGCGTACTCCGGCGCAAGATCGCCGAGGTACATATATCCAAACGCATTCAGCCGATGATTGACCGTCACCACCACCACGTCCCCGCGACGGCACAGCCGCTTGCCGTCGTACAGATCGCTGTTCACCGTCCCGTTGTTGTAAGCCCCGCCGTGAAAATAAACCAGCACCGGACGTTTCTTCCTGTCCCGCAGCCCCTGCGTAAAAACATTCAGGTGCAGGCAGTCCTCACTCTGCGTCCCCTGGTCGCGCGGCGCTCCCGGTACGCCCGAAGACGAAGCAGCCGGAGCCACGCCCGCATGAGCAGCCGTACCAGCCGTCGCACCTGGCCTTCTACCCGCACCGCCCGCCCGAGCCGCCATCAACTGCGGAGCCATCGTCGTAAACGCAGCGCAGTCCTTCACACCCGTCCACTTCTCCGGAACCACCGGAGCCTTGAACCGTGTCTTCGCGGTATCCCCGCCGTAGGGCACCCCTTTGAAGACGTTAACCCCGTCCTCCATCACCCCGCTGATCTTCCCCGCGGTCGTCGTGGCCATCGGCGTCGCGTCCGCCCACGCAAAGGCCTTCCCCCGCAGCGCCACCGAAGCCGCGGCCATCCCCGAAACCTGCAACAAAGTACGACGATTGAAACGCTTCATGGCAAAATTCTCCGTGCGAGTTGTCAGACCACTTATCTCAGCAACGGAATCATACCTCCACTTGCCCGCGAAAGCATCGCACCTACTGGGAACCCGCCGCCCCCACCTTGCGTAGTACACTCAGTCCGGGCCCGCACCGGAAGGAGAAAGCCATTCGATGATCACCCTCTCAGTCCTCGCCCTGCTCTACTTCCTGCCCACCATCCTCGCGGCCCAGCGCGGCCACGGAGTCACCCTCATCCTCCTGCTCAACCTCTTCTTCGGTTGGACCATCCTCGGCTGGTTCGCCCTGCTGCTCTGGGCGCTGCTCTCCACTCCGTACTATCGCGTCTACCCCGTCCCGCCTGCCTCGTATCATTACTACCCGCCCGACTGGCGCAGATAACCCCACCGAAACCTCCGCCGCTATACTTCTCCACGCATGAACATCACCCGACGCCGCGGAGCTATCGCCTTCTCCATCACCCTCGGCGTCCTGCTCGTCGGCGGACTCGTCGCGCTCAACATCGCCTGGATCATCCTCCACGGCCGCCACATCGCGCTGCTCGTCCTCGGCATCATCGCCTTCGCGCTCGTCACCGCCGGCGTCGTCCTCAACACCGTCTTCCTCGTCCGCGAGCTCCACCGCAACGAGCGCCAGGACTCCTTCCTCAACGCCGTCACCCACGAGCTCAAGACCCCCATCGCCTCCATCCGCCTCTACCTTGAAACGCTGCAACGCCGCGCCACCACCGAAGAACAACGCCGCGACTTCTACGCCATCATGCTCGCCGACTCCGACCGCCTCCTCGCCACCGTCGAGCAGGTCCTCAAAGCCGGCGAACTCGGCTCCCGCCGCCGCCACGAAGAGCGCGCCTTCCTCGAACTCGCCCCGCTCGTCGCCGAATGTATCGCCATCACAATCCAACGCCACCACCTGCCGCCCACCGCCATCCAACTCGACCCCCTTCCCCTCGGCGTTCACTTCCATGTCAACGGCATCCCCGGAGACCTCCGCACCGCGGTCCTCAACCTCCTCGACAACGCCGTCAAATACTCCCCCGACGCCGTCCACATCCGCTGCTCGCTCGCCCTCGTCCGCTACACCAACGTCGCCCTCACCATCACCGATACCGGCGTCGGCCTCGCCCCCGACCAACTCAAGCGCATCTTCAAGCGCTTCTATCGCGTCCCCGGCCGCAACGCCGTCAAGATCAAGGGCACCGGCCTCGGCCTCTTCCTCGTCCGGGCCATCGCCCGTCAGCACGGAGGCTCCATCGCCGCCGCCAGCCCCGGCCCCACCCTCGGTACCACCATCACCCTCACCCTCCCAATCGCCAACGGTTGACCAGAGAGTAAAATATGAACATGAGCGCCCAGATCGCAACCCTAGACTCGCCAGAGACTTTACCCCTCTCCGCAGAGGCACAGTCCGCCTTGGGACTTCATGCTGGCTCGCGTATCTCTGTGATCATCGAGCAAGGACGTGTCATCCTTGAACCGCTCGAAGAGGACGACCTCGAACAACTCGCAGGGAGCCTGTCTTCTTCCTCGAGCATGGCCGAAGAGCTACAGCAGGATCGTCGCCAGGAAAAATGGTGACCTTCGTGCTCGATGCGAGCGCAATACTGCGTTTCCTTGATGGAGAACCTGGAGTCGAAAGAGTCAAAGATATCTTTCAGCGCACTCTACGCGATGAATGCAAAGTAGTCGTCTCCGCCGTGAATTGGGGTGAGGTAATCGGTAAGCTACACAAGCGCTATGGCCCCAGGACGGCGGCAAATCGCGCTGACCGCTTACTACGCAAAAAGCTTGTGGTAATTTCCGCCACAGCGGAACGAGCGGCGAGGGCAGGCATTATCAAAGTGACTCAAGAGATCCCATACGCCGATGCTTTCGGTGTGGAATTGGCGAGTGACTCCACCGATCATGTATTGATTACGGCTGATTTCGACGTAATGCCAGCCGCCAGCAACATTACTATCGAATTCCTGCCCACAAAGCCCTGACTTTACTCGGAGACCTGCGTAGGATGCCCCTCTCATCCCCACTCATCGCCGTAGTCGAAGACGAAGAGCACCTTGCCCAGGGCCTCCTCTTCAACCTCGAAGCCGAAGGCTACCGCACCCACCACGAGGCCGACGGCGACGCCGCCCTCGCCTGGCTCCTCAACGCCACCGCCCCCGAAGCCCCCGACCGCCCCGCGGCAATCCTCCTCGACTGCATGCTCCCCGGCACCGACGGCTTCGCCATCGTCCGCGCCCTGCGCGAAGCCCAGCGCTACACGCCCATCCTTCTCCTCACCGCCCGCTCCCGCCCCGAAGACATCCTCGAAGGCCTCGAAGCCGGTGCCGACGACTACCTCCCCAAGCCCTTCGACCTCAACATCCTCCTCGTCCGCATCAAGAGCCTCCTCCGCCGCACCGCATGGCAAGCCACCCAACCCGCCACCCCAGGCGCACCCGCCGAAACCCCGCAACTCCCCGACACCTACGCCTTCAACCACCGCACCATCCGCTTCGACGCGCTGGAACTCATCGCCCCCAACCGCATCACCCACCTCACCCTCATGGAGGCCGACCTCCTCCGCTACCTCACCGACCACGAGGGCCAGATCGTCTCCCGCAAAGACATCCTCGAGCAGGTCTGGCGCGTCCACGAAGATACCGACACCCGCGCCATCGACAACTTCATCGTCCGCCTCCGCCGCTACATCGAAGACGACCCGACCGACCCCCAACACCTCATTACCGTAAGAGGAGTCGGCTACAAATTTCTCCGCGATCCTTGAACATAACCCACAGCTTTATGATGATTCAGTCACAGCAAGAGACATCCGCGCCACCCCCCGCGCAGGCCGCACCAGCAGCCAGAGCGCGACGAGGTGCATCAGGAAAAGTCCCGGTACATAGAGAATGGTGATCGCATATGCGCCCCCAAGCTGCCCGGCCATCGACGGCAAATTCAGCCTGATAGCGTTTACCGTATCCATGACGAGGTCGGCGAGGCCAACCAGATTGAATGCCCAAACCAGAGGCCAGAAGAGGAAGCGCACGCGCACCGTCAGCAGCGCGAGGAGTGCGAGCAGAGCAGTGGCGAGGTCAAGGTAAGCCGACGGCAAAGCGAAGGCCGCCGGCAGGTTCGGCCCGACAAACCCGGGCAGAAGGAAGACCAGGCCGAAGAAACGAAAGCTGTTGAAGGTGGCGATTGCGCGGTGTGCCTCTACGCGATCCATTGCCCTCAGCCGTGGCCACACGTAAGTCGCGATCAAGATCGCCCAGGCCAGATAGCCCAGCGCCATGTCGATTTGGAAGATGAACTTTGCCGGCATGCTTCTGCCTCCTTATTTACCTATCTGTGCATAGATGACTGGCATCATCTAACGTCGCAAAAAAATTACTCCTTACTCTGTCCCGCAAATGCGCCGATATAAAACCGCCGCGCCGCTGCAAGAATCTCTTTACGCGCAGACGGGTCCGCCATGGCGCGAGCGGTCATCAGGATCCCCGCCATCGCCGGAAACAGCACAAGAAACTGCCGCCTCTTCTCGGCATCGTCCTTCCCCGGAAGAAAGGGCAGCAAACGTTCCCGGTACGCCTTCATGGCCGCGTTAATCCTCAGCCGGACAGCCGGGCGCTGCCGCGCTATCTCCGCGGCAAGAGCGGAAAGGACGCAACCGCCGCCTGGATCCTCGAGATGTTCCAGACTGAGATAACGCTCGATGATCGCGCGCAGTTGCTGCCCTTCAGGAGCCCTTGTTGCCACCGCTACCATTCTGTCCGCCACTTCCTGAAAGCCTCGAGCGATCGCATCCACGTAGAGGTCTTCCTTGCTTTGGAAATGCCGGTAGAAACCGCCGTGAGTCAGGCCGGCATCTTGCATCAACCGGGCAACGCCCTGTCCCTCAGAGCCATATTCGCGGAACGAACGCGCTGCGGCATCAAGAATCCTTTCGTGTGTCTCCGCCTTTTGCTCAACCGGGTATCTCATCGCTTAAAGATTATAAGCATAATCCTATAAACGATAAAGACGGTCAAAGAGACATACCTGCATTCTCATCGCCAACCGCATCCAACAAAGAGTAGACTTCGTCGCATCGAGTTGCGCACCATGCGCCAAGTCTTCCCGGCAGGAGGCACATCATGTCCCGCTGCACTCTCCGCTACCTCTTCACCGTCCTGCTCTACGCAGGAGTCGCCATCTTCCTCTGGCCCTACTTCACCGGACGCATCGCCACCGGGATCTTCTTCCTCATCGGAGGCGCCGCCCTCACCATCCTCTGCGGCATCCTGCGCTGTTACTTCACCGAAGGCGGATCCAAAGACCGCACCATCACCAAACCCTGCCCCTGACAAGGGTGCCCCATGATCACCGAGCCGGAGCGAGGTTATCGTGGGGGTATTCACTCAATTCCGCCACTCAGGGCACGCCTCTTCTCCGACCCCATCCGCTATACTCCTCCCATGCGCCGAATCCTCGCCATCGTTCTATTGATCGCATTCGGCTCGCCGCTCATCCTTCCTGCACTCGCCTCCTCCGCCGCCCCGCAACGCAATCTCCCCGCCTGCTGCCGCCGCAACGGAACCCACCACTGCAACGGCGGGATGACCACCCCCAACGCCCCTGCCTTCGCAACCCAGCCGTGCCCGAACTACCCCTCCCCGGCCGCCACACTCTGCCTCACGCACCTCGCCGTCCCAACTCCGGCAGCAGCGACCATCGCGCTCCTCTCCACAGCTTCGCCGCAGTCAGCTACCCACGCTCCCGCACACTTCTTCATCTCCACAGCAAACCTGACCCGCGGCCCTCCCACGCTCCTCACCTAAATCGCCGCCCCTCAAAAAATCCCTCCATCGCAGCACGCCGCACAAAGCGACGAGCCCAACTCGGTCACCCCTCGTGACGCGGAGTTCCATGCAACCCATCGCGCGCAAATTCGCCCTCTCGGCCCTCGCCATCATCTTTGCCTCCCCGTTCGCATACGCCACCGTCTTCTCCCAACTCCAGGGAGTAGTCCACGACCCGCAACACCGCCCCATCCCCGGGGCCCACATCACGCTCACCGCCGCCCACTCCGCCTTCACCCAATCCACCGACACCAATGCTGAAGGCGCTTTCAGCCTCTCCACCCTCCCGCTCGGCGACTACACCGTCACCATCACCCACCCCGGCTTCGCCACCCTCCAGCAAACCATCACCCTCGAATCCAACACCGCTCCCATGCTCCACTTCGAACTGCAACTCGGCGCCGTCTCCACCACCGTCAACATCTCCGCCGATACGCAGCTCGCCAACGTCAACACCGTTACCCCAACCACCCTCATCGACCGCCTCGACATCGCCCAGACCCCCGGAGCAGACCGCACCAACTCCATGGCCATGATCACCGACTACGTCCCCGGCGCCTACATGACCCACGACATGCTCCACATGCGCGGCGGCCACCAGGTCTCATGGCTCATCGACGGCGTCGAAATTCCCAACACCAACATCGCCTCCAACCTCGGCGCGCAGATCGACCCCAAAGATATCGACTACATCGAAGTCCAGCGCGGCAGCTACACTGCCGACATCGGCGACCGCACCTACGGCGTCTTCAACGTCGTCCCCCGCACCGGCTTCGAGCGCAACCGCCAGGCCGAGCTCGTCCTCTCCGCCGGCAGCTTCCTCCAGACCAACGACCAGCTCAACTTCGGCGACCACACCCAAAAGTTCGCATACTACGCCAGCCTCAGCGGCAATCGCGGCGACTACGGCCTCGCCCCACCCATTGGCGCAATCCACCACGACGCCGCCAACGGCCTCGGCGGCTTCGCCTCATTCATCTACAACCGCACCCCCAAGGACCAGTTCCGCCTCATCACCCAACTCCGCAACGACTACTTCCAAATCCCTTACGACCCCAGCACCACGGACTTCGAAGCCATCCAGCTCAATCCTCCGAATGGCTCAAGCCACCTCCGCGACGGCCAGCACGAAACCGACGCAGTCGCCGCCTTCTCCTACCTCCACACCTTCAACCCCACCACCGTCCTCCAACTCTCGCCCTTCTACCACTACAACCGCGCCGACTATGACCCCAACCCCACCTACACTGACCAACCAATAGCCACCACCGCCGACCGCACCTCCAACTACGCCGGCGCGCAAGCCTCCATCACCACCCAGTTCGCACGCAACACATTACAAACCGGTCTCTACTCCTTCGGCCAGCACGACACCTACCTCTTCGGCGCAGCCTTCAACGACGAAAGCTCCAAAAACTTCTCCACCCCCGACGCCACATCCGGCGGCGTCCTCGAAGAGTACGTCTCCGATAACTTCAAACCCACCTCCTGGCTCACCCTTATCGCCGGCCTCCGCCTCACTCATTTCCAGGGCGCCTTCTCCGAAAACGAAATCGACCCCCGCCTCGGCGCAGCCCTCCGCATCCCCAAACTCGACTGGGTCTTCCGCGGATTCTACGGCCGCTTCTATCAACCCCCACCGCTCCTCACCGCCACCGGCCCCATCCTCCAGTTCGCCCAGGCCAACAACACCGCCTTCACCCCACTCCACGGCGAGCGCGACGAAGAGCGTCAGTTCGGCGTCCAGATTCCCTACCGCGGCTGGCTCCTCGACGTAGACACCTTCCAGAACCGCGTCAACAACTTCCTCGACCACTCCAACATCGGCGAATCCAGCCTCTACTTCCCCGTCACCATCGACGGAGCCCTCATCCGTGCCTGGGAGACGACCCTCCGCTCCCCGCGCCTAGGTCACTTCGGCCAGGGGCACCTCGCCTACTCCAACCAGATCGCCCAGCAGCGCGGTCCCATCACCGGCGGCCTTGTCTCTACTGATCCAGCCTGCACCCCCATCGCCTCACCCCAATGCGACTCCAGCTTCGCCTACACCCCGCTCGATCACGATCAACGCAACACCCTCAACCTCGGCTTCAACGCCACCCTCCCGCTCGCATTCACCGCATCCACCAACGTCTACTACGGCTCCGGCTTCGTCAACGGCGCGACCGACTCGACCACCCCCTACCCCAACGCCTATCTCCCCCAGCACACCACCTTCGATCTCGCCGTCGGCAAAAGCTTCGGTGAAAACCTGACAGCCTCGATCACTGCCACCAACGCCGCCAACCGCCGCGTCCTGCTCGACAACTCCCTCACCTTCGGAGGCTTCCACTTCAACGACCCCCGCCAGATCACCGCCGAGCTCCGCTACCGCTTCCACTTCTAACCTGTCAAACCGGCGAACCTTTCGCTCTAGATATCCACGCCATCGCTGTATCATCTGTTCATGGGAACAACCCACATCCCGGTAGCCGAAGCGGCACGCGATCTCCGCGATCTGCTCGACCGCGTCCGCGCAGGCGAAGACATCGTCATCGAAGACGGCACCTCAACTCCAGTTCGCCTCGCGCCAGCATCCCCTTCAGGCTCCTCTGTCTCCGAGGTCATCGCAGCGTTGCAAGAGCGCGAGAAGGAGCTAGGTTATCCCCTGCGGATGGGTGCGGACTTCGCAGACGACCTGGAGGAGATTATTGGCAGCCGCAAACCCAGAGATGCCAATAAATGGGATTGATCCTGGATACCGGAGTATTTGTCGTCGGAGAACGTCGTGGACTTCAACTCCCGACCCTTCTTTCAAATCTTCGCGAACAATTCAATGAGCAACAGATGGCCATCTCTGTCATCACCATCGCGGAGCTGACTCATGGCATCTATCGCGCAGATTCACCGGAACGGTCACAGCTACGGGCTGCATTCGTGGAAGCCATCTCCGACAAAATGACCATCCACGATCTGACTCCATTGCTCGCCAAACTCGTAGGCCGAATCGAAGGCGAACAAGCATCGATAGGCAACACTATCGCTTTCGAAGACCTGGTCATTGGCGCTACGGCCTTATCTCTTAACTTCAGTGTTCTCGCGTCTAACCCAAAGCATTTCCTGCGTATCCCCGACCTCACCGTCCACACTCTCTAGCTTTCCATGCGTATCTTCACCCGCTACATCCTCCGCGAAGTCGTCGCCTACGCCATCCTCGGCGGAATCCTCTTCACCTTCGTCCTCTTCATGCGCGACCTCGGCAAGATCCTCGATCTCGTCGTCCGCGACTCCGCCTCCCTCACCGACGTCCTCCGCATCTTCGCCTACACCCTCCCCGACACCCTCCGCGTCACCATCCCCACCGCTGTCCTCGCCGGAATCCTCCTCGGCCTCAGCCGCCTAGCCGCCGACAGCGAGATCACCGCCATGCGCGCCTGCGGCATCGGAGCCTTCCACTTCGTCCGCATCGTCTCACTCCTCGCCTTCGCCGCGCTCGCCTTCGGCCTCGTCAACGCGCTCTACTTCGCACCAACCGCGGCCCGCAATCTTCTCAAGCTGGAAAACTCACTCAAATCCTCACAGGCTTCTTTTGAAGTTCAGCCCCGCGTCTTCTACGAAGACTTCAAGAACTACGTCCTCTACGTTCAGGACGTCCGCCCCACTGCTGGCGTCTCCGTCTGGCATCACGTCTTCCTCGCCGACCTCTCCCAGCCCGCCAACCCCCAGATCACCGCAGCCGACCAGGCCGTCGTCTCCCGCACCAGCGCAACCGACCCCACCCTCCGCCTGCACATGCTCGACGCCGGACGCCACGAGTACAACCTCACCACCCCCGACAAGTACAACATCACCACCTTCGACGACACCGACGTCCCCCTCCAGCTCGACTCGCAGGACGACACCCACATCTCGCGCTTCGACACTCCGCTCCACGCCCTCTCCCTGGCCGAACTCTGGCGGCGCACGGAAGGAATCTCCACCACCAACCGCCCCGTCACCCCTGCCGACGCACGCGCAGCACGCATCGAGTTCAACACCCGCTTCTCTTACCCCTTCGCCTGCCTAGTCCTCATGCTCATCGGCGTACCGCTCGGCCTCTCCTCCAAACGCGGAGGCAAGAGCACAGGCTTCGTCCTCACTCTCCTACTCGTCTTCGCCTACTATCTCCTCTCCGAGCTAGGCGTCGACTTCGCGAAATCCGGCAAGCTCTCACCTCTGCTCGGCGTCTGGGGAGCGAACCTCATCTTCGCCGCCTTCGGCTCGCTCCTCCTCCAGCAACTCACCGGCGGAGGCCTCATCCTCAACTTCTTCACCTCGCTCGGCGCGATTCTCGGAAAACAACTCTCCGCCATCGTCCCCAAACGCCTCAAGAACGCAATCTCGAAACTCACCAGCCATACCCCCGAACTTTCCGCGGAAGCAGCCGCCGAAGCCCAGCCCAACGACACCCTCGCCAACCCAACCCAACCCAACCCCACGCTCGTCCAGCGCATGCGCCGCCTCTTCCGCACCAGCTTTCCTCTGCTGCTCGACGAGTACGTCATGCGCTCCTACTTCGCCAACTTCCTTCTCTCTCTCGCTTCCTTCGCCACCCTCGTCGTCATCTTCACCTTCTTCGAGCTCATCGGCGACATCATCCGCAACCAGACCCCCTTCATCATCGTCGGCGAGTACCTCTTCAGCCTCATCCCCTACATCATCAACACCGTCACGCCGCTCTGCTCGCTCCTCGCCGTGCTCATCACCTTCGGCTCGCTCAACCGCACCTCCGAGCTCACCGCCATGAAGGCCACCGGCATCTCGCTCTACCGCGTCGTCGCCCCCATCCTCGTGCTCGCGGCCATCCTCGCCGCAGCTCTCTTCGCCTTCGACGAGTCCTACCTCCCGGACGCCAACCGCCACCAGGAACAACTCCGCTCCGAGATCAAAGGCAAGCCCGCCCAGACATTCCTTCGCCCCGACCGCAAATGGATCTCCGGCCAAACTGACAAAGCAGGCGACCCCGCCCGCATCTTCTACTACCAGTTCTTCGATCCCGACCACGACCGTTTCGCCAACCTCACCGTCTTCGAGTTCGATCCCGGCACCTTCGCCCTCCAGCGCCGCATCTTCGCCTCCAGCGTCACATGGGACCCCACTGTCCATCGCTGGATCTTCAACAACGGATGGCAACGCACCTTCGCCGACAAAACAGATAGCGCGACAGGCCAGCGCGTTAAGGTGGTCGCGACCTACCAGCCCTTCCCCGTCTCCACCTTCCCCGAGATCCACGAAGCCCCCGACTACTTCGAAAAGAAAGACGTTGAGTCCCAGGAGATGAGCTACAGCGACCTCAAGCGTTACATCGCCGACCTACGCCAGTCCGGCTTCGACACCGTCCGCCTCAGCGTCCAGCTCGAACGCAAGATCTCCGACCCCGTCATCACTCTCGTCATGGCCATCCTCGCCGTACCCTTCGCCCTCTCCATGGGCAAACGCGGAGGCCTCGCCGGCATCGCCACCGCAATCGGCGTCGCCATCGTCTATGTCGGCGTCGCCTCCATCTTCAGTTCCATGGGAGACGTCAGCACCCTTCCACCTCTGCTCGCCGCCTGGTCCCCAGACCTCCTCTTCGGCATCGCAGGAGCCTACCTCCTCCTCCGCACCCCCACCTGACCTCACCCACCATCTGCTTTCGCTTTTGCCGCCGTTCCTTCCTTGTCATCCGCACCTTCCTTGTCATCCTGAGCACAGCGAAGGACCCCCGTATTGGCTTTTGCCGTTGCCTGTCCTCTTGCTTGTCATCCTGTAAGGACCTGCTTTGGCTTTTTCCCGCCGCCAGCCCCACACCCCATTTACCATAGGAGCATCATGAGACTCATAGCTCTATTCCTCTTCACCACCACCGCGCTCGCCCAAACCGCCCTCAAACCCGCAACCCCCGCCACTCACTCCGCTGCCGGCGCACATCCCGCAACCCATGTCGCGGGCGCCTGCACCAAGGTCCCCGATATCTCCCCCAAGATCCCCTCCCTCCCGGTCGGCTCCCCGTGCGCGAAGAGCCTCTACACCATCACCACCGTCCCCGCGGTCAAGCTCGAAAACATCTCGCCCCTCGTCGTTCAGAACGATCTCCGCGAAACGCTCGGCCTCGAGTCCAACAGCTTCACCCTCGCCTACGTCGACACCAAAGTCGGCACCGGCCCTCTCGCCGCGCCGCACAAGTTCTACAGCATCAACTACACCGGCTACCTCACCGACGGCACCAAGTTCGACTCCTCCTACGACCACACCCCCGCCGAGCCCATCACCATCCCCTACGGCAAGCATCAGGTCATCCCCGGCTGGGACACCGGATTCGCCGGCATGCACGTCGGCGGAAAGCGTCGCCTCTTCATCCCCTACCAGCTCGCCTACGGCCCCAGCGGCAAGCCCCCCACCATCCCGGCCAAGGCCGAACTCGTCTTCGACGTAGAACTCGTCAGCCAGTCCGACGCGCCGCCCCCACCGCCGCCCGCTCCCCCGGCTCCGCCAAAGCCGGCAGCTACCGCACCGGCAACCCCGCCACCCGCAACGCCGCCTCCAGCAGCCGCACCCAAACAACCCTGATCCACACCTCCGAATCCACCCCACGGCAGGAGCATCCAATAAGCTCCTGCCGTTTTCCTGTCCGCATCCCTTAAACTGAGATCACGCATGTTCGATAACATCCGCCCACTCTTCCCCTACCTCAAGCGCTATTGGCGATCCCTCGCCTGGGGCGGAGTCGCGGTCCTCTGTTACAACGTCGTCCGTGTCCTTCTCCCGCTCATCGTCGGTCATGCCATCGACGATATGAAGCACGGAGTCACTGAACCCCTCATCCTCCACCACGCCCTCCGCATCTTCGCCGTCGCCGCCATCGCTGCCATTTGCCTCTACATCACGCGCCAGGTCATCATCGGAGCCTCCCGCGAGATTGAGTTCGACCTCCGCAACGACCTCTTCGCCAACCTCGAACGCCAATCCGCCGACTTCTACCACACCCACCGCACCGGCGACATCATGGCCCGCACTACAAATGACCTCAATGCCGTCCGCCAACTCCTCGGCCCGGCCATCATGTACTCCGCCAACTGCCTCGTCTTCACCGCCGCCGCTCTTCCCTTCATGATCCACATCAGCCCGAAGCTCACCCTCTGGGCCGTTGGCCCCTTGCCGCTCATGTCGCTCGTCGTGCAGCTCTTCGGCCAGCGCATCCACAAGCGCTTCGAGCGCATCCAGGCCATGTTCTCCGATATCTCCGCCAAGGCCCAGGAGAACTTCTCCGGTGCCCGCCTTATCCGCGCCTTCGCCCAGGAAGACGCCGAGATTGCCTCCTTCGAAGCCGCCAACCAGGAGTACATCGGCCGCTCTCTCCACCTCGTCCGCCTCATGGCGATGCTCTGGCCCTCGCTCGAACTCATGCTCGGCCTCTCACTCATGGTCACGCTCCTCGTCGGCGGCCACGAAGTCGTAGCCCACCGAATCTCCGTCGGAGACTTCACCGCCTTCAACGTCTACATGGTGATGCTCACCTTCCCCATGATCGCCATCGGCTACGTCACCAACCTCTTCCAGCGCGGCACCGCCTCCGTCCTCCGCATCGACGAACTCCTCAAACAACAACCCGCCATCGCCGACGACCCAACCCTTTTAGCTTGTCATTCTGAGCGCGGCGAAGAACCCCCGCATTCAGCCCGGAGCGCCGCACAAAGCCCCGGTGCCCCATCCATCGCGTCTTCTGCGATGGGTGGGACGTACAAAGCTGACTCATCCAATGTTTCTAGTCCGCTACTCCCTACTCCCTATTCCCTACTCCCTATCGCCGGCCGCATCACCCTCCGCAACCTGACCTTCGCCTACACCCCCACCTCCCCCGAAGTCCTCCACGACATCAACCTCGAAATACCCGCCGGCACCTCCCTCGCAATCGTAGGCCCGACTGGCTCCGGCAAGTCCACCCTCGTAGGACTCATCCCGCGTCTCCACGATGCGCTACCCGGCCAGATCCTCATCGACAATCGCCCCATCCGCGAGTACTCCCTCGCCACCCTCCGCGCCGCCATCGGTTTCGTCCCCCAGGAGACCTTCCTCTTCACCGACACCATCGCGCAGAACATCGCCTTCGGTGCCCCCGACGCCACCGCCCCTCAGATCCTCGAAGCCGCCACCACCGCCCACATCGCCAACGAGATTCTCGAGTTCCCCCGCGGCTTCGACACCCTCGTCGGCGAGCGCGGCATCACCCTATCCGGCGGCCAGAAGCAACGCACCGCCATCGCCCGCGCAGTCATCCGCAACCCCCGCATCCTCATCCTCGACGACGCCCTCGCCTCGGTCGACACCTACACCGAAGAGCGCATCCTCGCCGGCCTCCGCGAAGTCATGCAGGGTCGAACCACCATCTTCATTTCCCACCGCGTCTCCACCGCGCGCAATGCCGACCAGATCGCCGTCCTCGTCAACGGCCGCATCGCCGAACAAGGCACCCACGAAGAACTCCTCGCGCGCAACGGCTACTACACCGCCCTCGCCGAAAAGCAACAACTCGAAGAAGAACTCGCCGTCACGAATTGAATCTTCAGCGAAGCAACTCGAAGAGCGATTTCAGCATCGCACGGTACTGTCCTCCCCCGCCCTTTGCACATGACTTAAACTAATCGCTAGTGACTCAAAATTGATGTCAGTCCTCTAGGATCATGGAACCAGCCGTGGAAGGTTGGCGCCTTGTTCGTAGAGGATTCTACCTTTGCAGTACCCGGGCCCCTTCAATTCTTCAACCCCATTATCCGGAGGCTTCATTCCAATGAAACAAAAATTCTTGTATTCCATGGCAGCCCTTTTGCTCGCATCTCTGACCTCGCAAGCCCACGCCGACTCGTTCCAGTTCAGCTTCACAGGTGGAACAACAAGCGGAAACATCCAACTCACCTATGGCCCCACAGCCGACTCAAAGTCCGGCGGCTTGGAGGTCACCGGAATCAGCGGCACCTTCTCCGACTCATTCCTCGGCATCTCGAACGCAACCATCCTCGGCCTCACGCCCATCAACCACGCCACTCCCGAGTCGACGAACCACCTCGCGCCAAACGACTTCAGCAAGTTCGTCGTGGCAGCGGGAACGATGGATGGCTCAGAGTCCTACGACAACCTGTTCTACCCCGCCGGCTCCCCCCCGACAGCAACCGATTACACCTTCCACGGCGGCTTCCTCGATATCTACGGCCTGATGTTCAATATCGGCGGAGGCGACCTCGTCAACATCTGGAGCAACGGCGTCACCCCCGGGCAAACCCTGCCGGACTACAACCTATCCGTCGTCGACAGCGCCGCTGTTCTCGATTTCGCGGACATCGCCGTAAGCCCGGAACCCAGCTCGCTCTGCCTCCTCGGCACAGGCATGTTGGCCATCCTGCTCTGGCGCCGTCCATCCCTCTTGGGAATCCAGTCCTAATTAACAAACCAGACTAAAGAAGCGGGGACAAAAACAGTAACGCGCTTTTGACCCCGCTTTTCTTTGTTTTAATCGGTGCTCGTCGGTGTCATCGGTGTTAAGCCTTCTCCACCCCCAGCACCTTCACAATCACCCGCTTCGCCCTCTGCCCATCGAACTCCGCATAAAAGATCCTCTGCCACGTCCCCAGATCCAGCCGCCCATCCGTAACCGGTAGCGTAGTCTCATGGTGCAGCAGCAGCGCCTTCAAATGCGCATCCGCATTGTCCTCCCCCGTCCGATGATGCTTATACCCCGGCCAGCTCGGCGCCAGCTTCTCCAGCCACGTCGAAATATCCTCAATCAACCCTTCCTCGTTATCGTTCACATAAATCGCCGCCGTAATATGCATCGGCGAGACGAAGCACAACCCATCCACCACCCCACTCCGCCGCACGATCGCCTCCACCTCCGGCGTCAGATGCACCATCTCATACCTCTTCTTCGTAGTCAGCGTCATGTACTCCGTATGCACCTTCATCCCCGCCATTCCAACCTCCTTATCAACGTTTGTCATTCTGAGCGCAGCGAAGAACCCCCGCATTTCGCCTTTGCTTGTTTTACTCTGCTCATAATGCGCCTTTACATCGCCACCACCAATCCCGGCAAGCTCCGCGACTTCGCCCATGCCGCCTCGACTCTCGCAATCATCGAACCCCTCCCCAACCTCGCCCAGATCCCCGCCCCACCCGAAGACGAACCCACCTTCGAAGCCAACGCCCGTACCAAAGCCATCTACTACTCTCTCCAATCCCCCAACCACCTCGTCCTCGCCGACGACTCCGGCCTCGAAGTCATCTGCCTGGATAACGCCCCCGGCGTCCGCAGCGCCCGCTACGCCGACGACGTAGCCTTCCCCCACCCACTCGCATCAACAGCGCCTGCGGCCCAGATTGCAGACGAACGCAACAACGCCGCTCTCCTCCGCGCCCTCTCGGGAGTCCCCGAAAACTGCCGCCAGGCCCGCTATCGCTGCGCCCTCGCCCTCGCCCGCAACGGCGAAGTCTTGCAGACCGCAGAAGGCTTCCTCGAAGGAGAAATCCTAACCGCCCCGCGCGGCACACTCGGATTCGGCTACGATCCCCTCTTCCTCATCCCCGACCTCAACAAAACCATGGCCGAGCTCGACCCCATCACCCGCCTCTCCCTCAGCCACCGCGGCCGAGCCCTCCGCAACCTCCTGACGCACTTCAACTGACAACTTGTAACCAGCAACAGGCAACTGTTCCACTAACCGCACGTTCCAGCCGCTAATCGCACAACCGCGTCACAAAACATTGACGCCTCTCCATCCACGGCGGAATAATCCACTAGCCGCCTAAACTTCTCTACCTCGGCCCGACCAGTTCCAAGCGGTAACAGGAGCATCGCCCATGGCAACAACCGCGCCCCCCGTACCCGCCCACGCCCAACTCCGCGGAGTCCAGCCTCTGCAACCCGGCGTCGGCCACTCCTTCCTCTGGCGCAAGCTCCACTCCCTCTCAGGCATCATCCCCATCGGCGCCTTCCTCATCGAGCACATCGTCTCGAACTTCGAAGCCCTCAATGGCCCTCTCGCCTACGCCCAGCAGGTCAAGTTCCTCAACTCCCTGCCCATGGTCCGCGTCCTCGAATGGGTCTTCATCTTCATCCCGCTCGCCTTCCACGCCCTCTACGGCGTCTTCATCGCCGTCCGCGGCCGCGCCAACGTCAACGTCTACCCCTGGGCCGGCAACTGGATGTACCTCACCCAGCGCGTAACCGGCCTCATCGCCTTCGCGTACATCATCCAGCACGTCCTGCGCCAGCGCTTCATGGGCGTCCAGCTCCCCGAGCACCCCGGCGCGGCCTTCGCCAAGGTCCAGCACGAGCTCTCCAACCCCTGGATGCTAGCCATCTACGTCATCGCCATGATCGCCACCACCTGGCACTTCGCCTACGGCATCTGGCTCTTCGCCGCCAAGTGGGGCATCACCCCCGGCGACCGCGCCCGCAAGCGCTTCGGCTACGTCTGCGCCGTCTTCGGAACGGCCCTCTGCATCATGGGCCTCGCCAGCATCTACGCCTTCGTAGGCCCCAAATACGCCAACGCCCCTGCAGACGTCATGCCCACTCAGCCCGCCGGCATCGCGTTACCCGCACCAAATCCAACACCACCCAACTCCACCAACCCAGAACAACCCTTCAACGTTGCGCCGCAATAATCTTTATGGTCGTCATTCTGAGCCGACCTTGGCTCAGAATCTCTGTATTTCGCTGTTGCTTGTGTCTGCTCGCGCATCTGTTTGTTTTTAGCCGTCATCCTGAACGAAGTGAAGGACCCCTGTATTTCCGCACTTGCCTTTGTACCTTGCCGTTGCACTTGCCCTTGCCGTTGCCCTTGCCGTTGCACTTGCCGTTGCACTTGCACCTGCCTCTGAGATAGGTCCGGGCTTCAGCCCGGACATTACAGCTCGAAAAGAAAGGGGGCTTTAGCCCCCGGGAAGGAGCCTTCAGAATGACCGCAACCCAAACCGAAGAACGCATCAGCTGGCAGACCTTCCACAACGTCGCCCCCGAGATCGTCGCCGCCCTCCGCGCCATCACCCAGGCCATCCACGCCTCCACCCTCGAGCCCGAACTCGTCGAACTCCTCAAAATCCGCGCGTCCCAGATCAACGGCTGCGCCTTCTGCCTCCAGTTCCACCTCAACGACGCCCGCAAGCTCAGCATCCCCGCCGCCAAATTCGATCTCCTCGCCACCTGGCGCGACGCCGGCATCTACACCGCCCGCGAATCCGCAGCCCTCGCCTGGACCGAAGCCCTCACCCTCCAGGCCCACCACCACATCACCGACGAAGCCTTCACCGCCGTCTCCCAACACTTCTCCGAGCGGGAACTGGTCTTCCTCACCGCCACCGTCGCCCAAATCAACTGCTGGAACCGCATCGCCGCCCCCTTTCGCTTTGCACCACCCATTCCAAACTCAACGAACCAACAAACCGGAGCATCCCAATAACCCCTACACTTGTCATTCTGAGCGCAGCGAAGAACCCCCGTATTTCGTCTTTGTCTGTTCTTGCTTCTACCGTTGTCGCCGCTTCAGTCGTTGATTTGTCTTTGCCGTTGCACTTGCTTCTGAGATAGGTCCGGGCTTCAGCCCGGACATTACAGCCGAATAGAAGAGGGCTTTAGCCCCCGGGAAATGCTCTACCGCTTCAGCCACCGAGGTTAAGAAATGGCAGCATCATCAAACTCAACAAATCCATCGCCGGGACACGTGTAGTGATCGATTCCGGCGTTGCATTGCTATTTAGCGGTTTGCTTGGAATAGCAGTCTCTCTCGCCGGAATCGTAATGGGAAGTGCGGCTCTATTCAGAATGCAAAAGGCGCTAAATGAGCAGGCAGAACCAGAAAAGAGAGTTTCACCTTGGAGGGTGATGGGAAGAAATGGTGGTAACTACCACACCTTCGTGAGACACAAAACGAGCTTTGACGATAACTCGCTGGTTCATCAATATCGTTTCGCTACCCGCTTGATTCTCTGTGGCGCAATCGTAGGGCTCGGAAGTCTTTTTATTTTGAAAGTTCGAAATTAATAGTAAGAAGGAACAAGCAATGGCAGCATCACCCCGCATCATCGTAGTAGGAGGAGGCCTCGCCGGTCTCTCCGCCGTCATCAAGATCGCTGAAGCCGGCGGCACCGTCGACCTCTTCTCCATCGTCCCCGTCAAGCGCTCCCACTCCGTCTGCGCGCAGGGCGGCATCAACTCCGCCAAGAACCTCAAGGGCGAGGGCGACTCCATCTGGGCCCACTTCGACGACACCGTCTTCGGCGGCGACTTCCTCGCCAACCAGACCCCCGTCAAACAAATGTGCGAGCAGGGTCCCGCCATCATCGACCTCCTGGACCGCATGGGCGTCCCCTTCAACCGCACCCCCGAAGGCCTGCTCGACTTCCGCCGCTTCGGTGGGACGCTCTTCCACCGCACCGCCTTCGCCGGCGCAACCACCGGCCAGCAGCTCCTCTACGCGCTCGACGAGCAAGTCCGTCGCTTCGAGTCCGAGGGCAAGGTCACCAAGTACGAAGGCTGGGAGTTCCTCTCTGCAGTCCTCGACTCGAACGGCGTCTGCCGCGGCATCTGCGCCCTCGACCTCCGCACCATGGAAACCCGCACCTTCCCCGCCGACGCCATCATCATCTGCACCGGCGGCAACGGAGCCATCTTCGGCAAGTCCACCAACTCCGTCGTCTGCACCGGCTCCGCCCAGTCCGCGCTCTACCAACAAGGCGCCTACTACGCCAACGGCGAGTTCATCCAGGTCCATCCCACCTGCATCCCCGGCGACGACAAGCTCCGCCTCATGTCCGAGTCCGCCCGCGGCGAAGGCGGTCGCGTCTGGGTCCCCAAAGACAAGTTGGACAAGCGCGCAGCGCGCAGTATTCCCGAGCAAGACCGCTGGTACTTCCTCGAAGAGTGGTACCCCAAGTACGGCAACCTCGTCCCCCGCGACGTGGCCACCCGCGCCATCTTCAAAGTCGTCTACGAGCTCGACCGCGGCCTCGATGGCCAGCCCATGGTCTACCTCGACGTCACCCACATCGACAAGGAGACCCTGAACCGCAAGCTCGAAGGCATCTTGGAAATTTACGAGAAGTTTGTCGGCGACGACCCCCGCGAAGTCCCCATGAAGATCTTCCCCGGCATGCACTACACCATGGGCGGACTCTGGGTAGACTTCAACCAGCAGACGAATATTCCCGGCATATATGCAGCAGGAGAAGCGGATTGCTCCATCCACGGAGCCAACCGCCTCGGCGCCAACTCCCTCCTCTCCTGCATCTACGGAGGCTTCCAGGCCGGCCCCAACGCCCTCAACTACGCCAAATCCGTCTCCGCCGCCGAAGGCGACGGAGGCCACGCCGCCGAGCTCCAGCGCCAGAAGGAAAAGAACCAGGCCCTCCTCTCCAACCCCGGCACCGAAAACCCCTTCAAGCTCTGGCGCGAGCTCGGCGAGACCATGACCAAGCACGCCACCATCATCCGCTACAACGCCGGCCTCGACGAAGCCGACGCAAAAATTCAGGAACTATTAGCCCGCTACAAAAACGTCAACCTCGCCGACAAATCCCAGTGGGCCAACACCAGCTTCGCCTTCACCCGCCAGCTCTACAACATGCTCGAGCTGGGCCGCGTCATCGTCCAGGGCGCGCGCCTTCGCGACGAGTCCCGCGGAGCCCACTACAAGCCCGACTTCCCCGAACGCAACGACGAAAAGTTCCTCAAAACCACCAAAGCCACCTTCGACTCCACCGCCAAAGCCCCTGCCTTCTCATTCGAAGATGTAGACATCAGCCTCATCAAACCGCGCCCCCGCAGCTATGCCGCGAGCTCTTAGCAACATCCCGGCCTGGAAAACCCTGTCATTCTGATCCTGAGCGAAGTCGAAGGGGAAGAACCCCTATATTGGCCTTTGCCGTTGCCTTTTGCCTCCGAATTTCGTACCACGCAGACTATGCCAAGCTTCCTTTCAACCCGTTCCCGCCATCGAACAGTGCATGAACCTGAACCTCGCACATTACGATCCGTGGGAGTTTGTCATTCTCTCCCTCGTCTATGCTCTGGTCGCCGCCTACTGGCTCTTCTATACCCGGCACACCCTCAGAACCTCTCGCAACCTCGGCACCAACGAGGGGATCGTCGAGGCTTTACGGGTACAGGAGCACAACCACAAGATCGGGCCCCTCGGCGGCTGACAGGCTCCGTTCCGGCTCCGCCCCGCCCCATGCTGGGCACATACGAATTCTCTGTCCTTCCCCCAACATCCAGATTTCCTTCTCCGCACGGCTCCAGCCGTGTCGCCCAGTCATGTAAAACAGTCGCGTAAAAAGAGGTCAAACACAGCATGGCCACAACCATCAAAGTCGAGATCAAGCGCCAGTCCAACCCGGACTCATCCGCCATCACCGAGAAGTTCGAGGTCCCCTACCGCCCGAACATGAACATCATCTCGCTCCTCGGCGAAATCGCGCTCAACCCCGTCGACGTCACCGGCAAGCCCACCACGCCCGTCACCTACGACTCCAACTGCCTCGAAGAGATCTGCGGCTCCTGCGCCATGCTCATCAACGGCAAGGCGAGGATGGCGTGCAGTGCGCTTGTAGATAAATTGGAACAGCCCATCCGCCTCGCGCCGCTCTCCAAATTCCCCATCGTCCGCGACCTCGCCGTAGACCGCTCCGTCCTCTTCGAGGACCTCAAAGCCGTCCACGCCTGGGTCCCCATCGACGGCACCTACGACCTAGGCTCCGGCCCCCGCCAGTTCCCGCAGATTCAAGAGCAGCGCTACCCTCTCTCCAACTGCATCTCCTGCACCATCTGCATGGAGGTCTGCCCCCAGTTCAACGACTCCACCAACTTCGTAGGCGCCGCCACCATCGCCCAGGTCAAGCTCTTCAACATGGACCCAGCCGGGGCCGTCCTCAAAGCAGAACGCCTCCGCGCCCTCGCCGGCTACGGCGGCATCCAGGACTGCGCCTACGCCCAGAACTGCGTAGAAGCCTGCCCCAAACAACTCCCCCTCACCGAAGCCATCTCCGACATCAACCGCGACGTAATCGTCCAGCAAGTCAAAGACTTCTTCTCAATATGAGCGGAAATACGAGAACATCCGGTCACTACTTTTTAGGATTGGTGCTCTGTTTGTGCGTCGCAGCCGTAATCTATCTGGCGAATCTTTACTCGGTCCAACATATCGAAGCCACCGAACAGATGACCTGGGAGTGCCGGGCAGACAGTCCCGGTCCTGGCCTGCCACCAAAACGTATCGTCCTCATGCGGTATGTTAGAAACCCTCACCAATTCATCCATCAGGAAGACCCAACCGGGAGTTTCTGTCAGGCAATCACCGCGATGGCAAATAATCAGCCCGCCGTGGAAGTCGTCTCCGACGTGTACGGCAACAAGCATCAGGGCCTCATCGGATGGCACGAGATCCGCCTCAATGGCAAGCCGTTTCCGTTGAGCAGCGAATTCGGAGGCTCCGGCTCCGACGACTACGCGCCCAGCAAACATCCGCTGGATCAAGACTTCAGAAAGGCCATGCACATGCCTCAATAAATAAATAGTTGGATCGCCTCTTCGAGCGACGCGCCCAAACTGCTTGATGGCTGCACTGCCAAAGCGTACTCTTCTTTTATGAGCGAACTCATCTTCGACGTTGAACTCGATGAAGACGGCCGTCTCCTTGCCGTCGGTCGTGGAGCATCTATCTTCACCGATGGCGCCGACTGGGACGACCTGAAGCGCAATGTCCAGGAGGTAGTCGAAGCCTTCTATTTCGACAGCCCCAAGCCCTCGATAGTGCGGTTGCATATGGTGCGCGATGAAGTGTTAGCTGTCGCTTGAAATTACCCCGGGACGTCAACGGACAGCGCGTAATCGACCATCTCTGTCGCAACTGGGGCTACAGGCAAGTCAGCCAGGTCGGCAGCCGCGTCATCCTTTTGACGGAATCTCCCATTCACCATCGGATTCCAATTCCTCTCCACTCTCCGCTCGGCATCGGAGTATTCAAGAAAATCCTTCGCGAAGTCTGCGCCACGAAAAGACGTAGTGCAAGACGAACTCCTGAAAGATCTTTGAGCCGCTTGGCGCATCCATAGCAATCCTCACACAAACCAGAACCCGGAGACCCAAATGCCCACCACCGTAACCCTCGCCGAAGCCCGCACTCTCATCGCCGCCGCCACCAAAAAAGCCGAAGCACTCGGCCAGCCCATGAACATCGCCGTCGTCTGCGCCGGCAATCATCTCATCGCATTCGAGCGCATGCACAACGCCTGGCTCGGCTCCGTCGACATCGCCATCAAAAAAGCCTGGACCTCCCGCGCCTTCGACATCTCCACCAAAGACCTCGGCGCCAACTCCCAACCCACGCAACAGTTCTTCGGCATCAACGCATCCAACGACGGCAAGGTCATGATCTTCGCCGGTGGCCTGCCCCTCAAACGCGACGGCAAAGTCATCGGCGCCATCGGCATCAGCGGAGGCTCCGGCGAACAAGACCAGGCAGTAGCCGAAGCCGGCGCCGCAGCCCTCTAAACCCAATCACCGCACAAAAAAAATGGCCCCACTCTGCCAGAGTGGGGCCGCCGTATGTGTCCTTGCTGATCGCCTTACTTCGAAAAAATCGTACTCCCGGGCAAATTCTCCTCATCCGAGTGAATCCGGTTCTGGGCTCGCTTTGCCCCTTTCATCGCCACCTGATCGATCTTCTCTTCCTCGGTCTTGTCCGCGAGCCCGCTCATCCCAACCTTGTTCTCGATCGCCTCATGCGAAGGCCGAGCCCCAGTCTTGGTCGAATTCAGTTCCTGTTCCATCTCGATCACCTCACACCCCATAGGAGACGATCCCCGCCCCAGAGGTTGCCCACTTCCGCACCGCAAACGTATCTCCAGCTATCATCGAGAGATACACAGCATGGCCATCCCCAAGCCCAATCCGCTCGACCCTTCCGCCCTCCACGCCGCCGCCCTCATCATCGACACCCACGCCGACACTCCCCAGCGGTTTGTCGAGGAGTCCTGGGACTTTACGGATCTATTAGGTCTTGGCCACCTCAACCTCGCCACCGCCCGCGCCGGTAATCTAGCCGCCGAGTTCTTCGCCATCTGGCCTGAACCCTCCGCATGGGCTGGCCGCTTCGCCCACGGCACCCTCACCCTCATCGACGGCGTCCTCGAGCAAATCCGCAAGCACCCCAACGACCTAGCCCTCGCCCTCACCCCCGCCGACATCCTCGACGCGCGCGCCTCCGGCCGCTTCGCCGTCCTCATGGGCATCGAGGGCGGCCACGCCATCGAAAACTCCCTCGCCCTCCTTCGCCTCTACCACCGCCTCGGCGTCCGCTACATGACCCTCACATGGGCCAACTCCAACGACTGGGCCGACTCCTCCGGCGACGCCCCGCGCCACGCAGGCCTCACCCCTTTCGGCCGCGAAGTCATCGCCGAGATGAATCGCCTCGGCATGATGATCGACGTCTCCCACGCCTCCGACAAGACCCTAGCCGACGTCCTCGCCATCACCCGCGCCCCCATCCTCGCCTCCCACTCCGCGGCCCGCGCCCTCACCGACTCCCCCCGCAACCTCACCGACGACCAGCTCCGCGCCATCGCCGCAACAGGCGGAGCCATCATGGTCAACTTCTACTCCGCCTTCATCGACGAGAACTACCGCCGCGCCGTCCTCACGATCCGCGACCAGCGCTCCGCCGAACACGCCGCCCTAGCCGCCAAATACGCAGCCGATTCCGACGCCAAGCCCATCCCCTTCCACCTGTCCAACGCCATCGACCGCAAATACGCAGCCGCCCTCCCCCGCCCGCCCCTCGCCTCATTAATCGATCACTTCGACCACATCATCCGCGTCGCCGGCATCGACCACGTAGGCATCGGCTCCGACTTCGACGGCATCTCCTCCCTACCCCAGGGAATCGACTCCGCCGCTGACCTACCCAAAATCACCGAAGCCCTCATCGCCCGCGGCCACTCCCCCCAAGACCTCCACAAACTACTAGGCGCCAACCTCATGCGAGTCTTCGCTGCAGTTCAGTCCTCGACGATTCCCTAGCCGCGGTCAGAAGCCCCACAAATCCGGGTGCCCCATCTCAGACGCAGGTTCACCGCGACTGAGGTGGGGATGTAAGGTCGTCGAGCCCAAACGCCGTCGACACCGTTCGCTACTTGCTCCCCAAAATATCCATCTTCTCGATCTTGATCTCATTCGAGAAAAGGTCCGAAGCCTTCGCCATCAGCGCCTTCGCAATCTCGCCACTCAAATGCGCATCGCGTCCCGCCTCATCTTCAAACGTATCGAAGACTCCATACATCCCAGGAGCGATCTTCACTCCATACCACGTCACCGTCTGCACTTCATCGAGGCTCATCTTCGCCCCCGCCTTCAGAAACGCCTCAACCTCATCTTCCTTCCCCGGCTTCGCCTTCAACATCACCCAGATCGCCTTCTTCGCCATTTCGCACTCCTCCTGAAATTCTGGGAATCCCTCTAGTACTTCGCCAGCTCCGCCATAGCCCGATACAAATCCTCAACCTGCGGCAGAATCGCATCCTCCAGCACCGGCTGATACGCCACAAACGTATCCATCGCCGCAACCCGCCGCACCGGAGCATCCAGCGAATCAAACAGCTCCTCGCCAATCCGCGCCGCGATCTCCGCGCCATATCCCCAGCTCTTCATATCCTCATGCGCGACGATCGCCTTGCTCGTCTTCCGCACTGACTCGGCAATCGCCTCCCAGTCATAAGGGCTCAAACTCCGCAGGTCGATCAGCTCCACATCAATCCCCATCTCACGCTGAATCTTCTCCGCCGCCTGCAGCGCACGCGGCACAATCGCTCCATACGTGATGACGGTGAGATCCTTCCCCGCGCGAACCACCTTCGCCTTCCCAAACGGAATCGCATACTCCGGCCCCGGATAAGCGCCTCGCCCAAAAGTCTCCCGATACAGCCGCTTGTGCTCCAGAAACAGCACCGGATCGTCGCACCGGATCGCCGTCCGCAACAGCCCCGCCGCATCCACCGCATGCGAAGGCATCACCACGCGCATGCCCGGAGTATGCGTAAAGATGCTCTCACCCGACTGCGAGTGATAGATCGATCCGCCCGTCAGATACCCGCCAATCGGCACCCGAATCACCAGCGGGCAGCTCCACTCTCCATTTGAACGCCACCGGATCAGCGACACCTCATTGCGAATCTGGTGCATCGCCGGCCAGATGTAGTCGAAGAACTGGATCTCCACCACCGGCTTCAGTCCGCGCACCGCCATGCCCAGCGCGCGCCCCACAATATTCGCCTCCGCCAGCGGCGAGTTCCAGCAACGCTCGCTCCCAAACTCCGTCTGCAACCCGGCCGTCAGCTTGAACACGCCGCCCTTGCCCTTGATCTTCCCCGCGCGCAGCGCCTCATCCCGCGTCGCATCGGCAACGTCCTCGCCAAACACCACAATGCGCTCATCCCGCCGCATCTCGTCCTTCAGGCAAAGGTTGATCAACTCCGCCATCGTCCGCTCGCTCGAATCCGCGGTCGCCGCGGCCTCCGTCGCAAACCGCGCATCCGTAGGCTTCAGATCCTCCGAGTACTGGTGTCGCAGGATCGCCTCGGGCTTCGTACTCGGCAGCACCGCCTGCATTACACGCTCGCCTGAGCGCTGCACCTCATCATCCACCTTCTGCTCCAGCCGATTGATCCCGTCGGCATCCAGAATCCCCTCGCGCAACAGCCACATCTGCATCTTCCTCAGCGGATCGCGCGCCGCATCCGCCTCAACCTCTTCCCGCGAGCGATACTGCCGCTCATCGTCGCTCAGCGAGTGCGAGTAAGGCCGCACCACATGCCCATGCACCAGCGCCGGCCCATGCCCCGCACGGCAATACGCCACAGCCTCCGTCATCGCCGCATAGCACGCAACCGGATCGGTCCCATCGATCTCCGCAAAGTGGAAGTTGGGGAAGTTCGCAATCAGCCGCGAGATATTCCCACCTGGAGTATTCGTCTCAACCGGCGTCGAGATCGCATACTCGTTATCCTCGACCACATACACCACCGGCAGCTTCCCATTGCTCGCCGTATTCAGCGACTCCCAGAACTCTCCCTGGCTCGTCGACCCCTCCCCAATCGACACATAAACCACCTCGTCCCCATGGAACGAAACATCCTTGAACGCGCGATAGTCCCCCGCATGTTTCGCCGCCGCCTCCGGATGCCGCGAGAAAAATCTCCCCGCCTCCGCGCACCCAATCGCATGAAGGCACTGCGTGGCCGTGGCCGAACTTGGCGTAACGATATGCAGCTTCGTGCTCGACCAGTGCGAAGGCATCTGCCGCCCGCCGCTCGCCGGATCGTCCGCCGCACCCACCGCCTGCAGCAGTTGCTCTTCCACCGTATTCCCCAGCGCCAGGCAGATCGCCCGATCCCGATAGTAAGGAAAAAACCAGTCGTACCCAGGCCGCATCGCCATCCCCGCTGCCACCAGCAGAGCCTCATGCCCCGCGCACGATATCTGAAAATAAATCTTCTGCTGCCGCTTCAGCACAATCTCGCGATCGTCCGTCCGCCGCGAGAGATACATCAGCCGATAGAACTCCACCAACTGCTCGCGCGTCATCTCGCCCCCAGCTGCAACTCCGGCCTTGGCACCGCCCGCACCAAAGCTCGCCGCCTCATCCACAGCGACGCCCGCCAGCCTTCGCACCTCAACGCCTGACCCATTGCGACGCGCCACGGAAACCCCTTCAACGGCACATTCATCCTGCCGTCAAGATTCTACCGCTAATCCCCTCTGACTTCATCCACCGCGCCTGGCGAACTCATCCTCAAACCGAATCAACTGGAACCAAACATTCGGCAGTTCGCAATAACAACTCCAAAGCACAATGGAAACCAGGCAAACACATGAGCAAATAGACCCAGCGCCAAAGGCGCGCAACATACCAGCCTGGGGCCGAAGGCCTAGGTTCCAACGGGGAAACGAACCAAGGGCTGGAAGCCCGGCACATTACTACCTCAAATCTCTACGGAATAAACTCTGCTCCAACTCATCCCGCACCCGTTCCCGCAACTCCTCCGGACCAAGCACACAAACCCGCGCCCCAAACCCAAGCGTCACAAACAGCGCCTCCGAGACCCCCTCAAACGCCACATCCAGCACAATCCACCCACTCGGAATCTCCACACTCGACGGCGCCTCCTTTGCCGGCGAAACCTGGCACCACCCACTCAACATCTTCGCCGCATCCGCCGTCAGCGCAAGCATCGCCGCAAACCTCACACGTTGCTCGCCAAACTGCGCCGTCGAAGACTTCCAATACGCAGCGAGGTTAAAGCTCCCCGGCCGCTTGAACGGAATCGCCAGCGCCACCGCCTCCGACATCCGCGAAACCCGATACGTCCTCATCCCCGCAGCCGCCCGCGCCACCAGGTACCAGACATTCTGCTTGCACACCACCCCAAACGGATCGACCGTGCGCGGAGCAATATCGCCATCCGCCCTCCGATACAGAAAGCTCAGCCGAACATCGCGATCCACCGCACTCTGCACAATCGGCAACATCGAAATGTCCTCGGCCGTTGGCCTCCACCCACTCGCGTCAACGTGCAGGCGCGCCCGCATCGCCGCAGCCTGCCCTCGCAGACTCCCCGGCAGCGCAGCCATCAGCTTACCGAACGCCCGCTCCGCTGCGGCCACCAGCCTCGGATCGCCCAGCGCACTCGGCTGCGCCATCAGCACCGCACGAAGCTCCGCCTCATCCAGCCCCGGAACCTTCGTCCGCCACCCCTTCGCCAACTCCCACCCACCCTGCGCCCCGCGCAGCGCCAGCACAGGCACGCCCGCCTCGCTCAACGCCTCCATATCGCGATGCGCAGTGCGCTCCGAAACCTCCAGCCTCTCCGCCAGCTCCCGCGACGAGAGCCGCCCATGGGCCTGCAACAGCATCATCGCGGAGAGGAGACGGCTCGACTTCATATTTTCCTATCTTAATTTCAATATATGACATGATATGGCATATATAGAATCTTACTCTCCTTTCTGTGAGGCCAAAGGCTTCCCAGGAGACGAAAGATGCTATTGAAGAAGTTCTTTACCGAGCAGTTAGAGCGCGAGGCAGCCGCTTCCCGCAAAGCAGTCGAGCGTGTCCCCGAAGGCCAGAACACCTGGAAGCCGCACGAGCGCTCCATGGAACTCGGCATACTCGCCGCCCTCGTCGCCACCATGCCCGGCTGGCCCGCCCTTATGATCGAGCGCGACGAACTCGACCTCAGCGATCCCGCAAGTGCAAGCTTCAAAACCAGGCCAGCCGAGACCTGCGCCGAGCTCCTCCGCCAACTCGAAGCGAGCCTCGACAGATCCCGCAAGGCCCTCGAAGCCACCACCGAAGCACACCTCATGGAAAACTGGAGTCTGAAGATGGGAGGCCGGGTCCTCAACGAAGGACCGCGCTACGCCATGATCGCCGACGGCGCCCTCAGCCATCTCGCGCACCATCGCGGCCAGCTCACCGTCTACCTGCGGCTCCTCGAATCCAAGGTCCCCGCCATCTACGGCCCCAGCGCAGACGAGTTCAACTAAACCAAGGAAGTCCACATCTTCACGAGCGCAAAGAAGTGGGGGCTTCCGCCACCATCCACCGGAAGCTCCAACCTTCTCTCTGCGACCTTCGCGCAAATCTTAGCGCCCTTTGCGTTGTTCTTTTAAATCCCGCGACAACCGATCACACATTTACTTCTTAACCACCTTCACCACCAGGTAAGTAATCTGCGTCCCCGGCTCCAGCAGAAACTGATGCGGCACCCCCGCCGGAATCTCGATCACATCTCCCGGCCCAATCGTCCGCTTCGTCCCACCCTTGATCGCCGACCCCTGAATCTCATTCGGCCCCGACGGCTTCGCATCCACCACCTCGCCGCCCGTCACCAGCGTAGCCGACCCCGTCTGGATCACCATCACGTCGGCCTTGATCTGGTGCAATTCCACCTTGCCACTCACCTCGCGATGCGAGATCTCCAGTAGGTGATCGCCAAAGTCCGCCCGCTCCTTGATTCCGTCCGGCGGCACGCCCTTCGGCCAAACCGTAATCTTGGCCTCCTGCGCTGCCGCTCCAATCGCGCAGCCCAGCAACATCGCCAATACCACACCGCGAATCTTCATCGCACTCTCTCCTCGAAATCGAATCAGCCCTTCACCACAGTTGCATTCTTGATAAAGTCCGGATCGATATCCACTCCAAACCCAGGCCCGCTCGGCAGTTTGATCTTTCCATCCTCATCACTCCGCAGCGTCGAAGTCTCGCAATGGTATGGCAGCGCGTTGTTGAACTCCTTGAACTCGTGATACGGCCCCGAGTTCGGAATGCACGACACAAAATGCATCATGTACACATACCCCAGCCCGGTCGATGAAATATGCGGAATGCACTGCTTCCCAAACGCATGCGCCATCCGCGCCACCTGCATACAGCGAATCATGCCGCCGAAGTAAAACATGTCCTGCTGCACAATCGACAATCCGCCATTCGCAATCAGCCAACGGAAGTTGTGCGTGCTCGGCTCCTGCTCGCCACCCGCAATCGGAATCTCCAGCGCGTCCGCCACAACCTTATTCTCTTCGTACCAGTCGAACGGCACTGGCTCTTCGTAGAACGCGTACTTGTACTCCTGCATCAGCTTCCCGATCGGAATCGCCTCCGCCGCCGTGTACGACCCATTCGAGTCCGCCGAGATAATCATATGGTCGCCAAACGTCTTCCGCACCAGCGGAATCAGCTTCTCGCTCCGGCCCACCGGCGTCTCCGCATGCGACATGCGCCCGCCCACCTTGAACTTGATCGCCTTCGCCTTCGAGATCGCCACATCGCGCTGCAGATGCTCGATCGTCAGCTCAGCCGTGATATCGCGCTCGCCATTCGCCTGGTACACCGCAATCTTGTCGTTATAAATCTTGTCGCTGATCAACAGTCCAATGGGCTTCTTCGCCATCTTCCCGAACATATCCAGAATCGCAAACTCGATCGTCGCAATCGGCACCCAGATCGCAAGCCCCTGCGCCTTGTAGTTGTTCTCATACACTGTGCTCGCCGGAATCAGATCCTCGAGATCCCGCGCATCTTTGCCTATAAAAAATGGCGCGATATGCTTCACGAACATCGGATACAGCACATCCATCTGCTGCGCATTCGAGACCGAAATCCCCTCGTGCCCATCCTTCGAACGCACGCGGCAAAGATACTCCCGCTTATTCTTCAGCAGCTCCACCGACTCAATGATCACGGGCTCTTTGAACTGATCCCGCTTGAACACAGGCTCCTTCAAAATCGCATCCAGCTTCGCGTACCGCTCCTTCAGCGTCCCTGGCAAACCATGCCGCGGAGCATTCAGGAACTGCGCACCCGCCACAGCAGGCAGAGCAACTGCGGCCGCGCCACTGGCAAGAGCAGACGTAATAAATTGGCGACGTGATGCGTTCATGCAGGCAATCTCCTGGCTTCAAGTAACGAAGCAAGTCTAATCAAACCACGGCGATCAGGTCTCACTCACTGCGGCGATGTCTTATCCAGGTCCAGCGCCGACGTATCGATCGAGAGAATCTTCCCGGCAAGCGCCTTCTCATTGCCGTCGCCGAAATACACAAGGATGTAGTGCATATCGCTCAACTCCTCGTCCATCTCACTGTAAGCGAGAAGCAGCGCCGCCCTCTCTTGCTCGGAGAGGCCGGAGAGATCGCTATGCAGATGAAGCAGAGCATTGACCTTGTTGCGCTTTTCGGAGAGTTTATTCATGTCGGAGATCACGATCTGGCACATGAAGTCGACCTTCCAGTAGCTGTCGGCCACATTGCCGGGCACGGCAGACAGAAGACCGTTGCCCCGCAGCGTGAGCCACGCAGTATCGGTGGGAGCGAAAAATGTGTCATGCGTAAAAGAGAGGGGAGAGAAGTTCTCTTTGCCCCCGCTCACGCGCGTGCGATCGAGCGCGGCCATATTCAGGCGAAGAATACGGCGGTCCTCGGCCACCGAAACCAGATCGTACTGAATGACCCGGCGATTCTCGATGCTCTCGTCGTGCAGCGCATCCACCATCTCGCGCGCCTGACGGCGATGATGGATCTGTTCGACCGTCTGCTCGAGGCCAATAGCGATGAGCAACCCGAGCACGATAGTCGCAATATGAATGAAAAAATCCCGCCACGTACTCGCAGCGTGCGGAGCCGGGTGTACATCGAGCATGGGTTTCTCCAGTTCGTTCGAAGAGGTTTCCGTCGCAGCAGACACATCTTCCCGCACCGGGGCCGGGAGTTCCGTCGCTTCAACAGGCGGATTGGAAGTGGTATTGGGCAATTTTCAGAGAAGGGCCAGCGCAGCTAGAGTACCAGCAACCCCAGCACTTCTCTATTACGAGGCCCCTACACAAACAGCGGAGCCAGCACCAGCGTAATCGTAGCCAGCAACTTAATCAGTACATGCAAACTCGGCCCAGCGGTGTCCTTGAAGGGATCGCCCACCGTATCCCCCACCACTGCCGCCTTGTGCGCGTCCGACTTCTTCCCGCCATACGCCCCGGTCTCGATAAACTTCTTCGCGTTGTCCCACGCGCCGCCGCCGTTATTCATCAGCATCGCCAGCAGCACGCCTGATATCGTCCCAACCATCAGCAATCCAGCCACCGCCTCCGCGCCCGCAAGGTTCACCGCCTTGCCCGCAATCGTCGGCACCAGCGGCAACACTCCATCCACTCCAATCAGCGTCGCGCCAGCCTGATAGCTGTCCGAGAAGTGCCGGAAGATCAGCCCCACCGCCACCGGCAAACCAACCACCAGCAACCCCGGCAACACCATCTCCTTCAATGCCGCGCCAGTCACAATATGAACGCACCGGCCATAATCAGGCTTGGAAGTCCCCTCCATGATTCCCGGGTTCTCCTTGAACTGGTCGCGCACATCCTGCACCACCATCTGCGCCGTCCGTCCCACTGCCTTGATTGCCATCGAGCTGAACAGGTACGTCAGCATCGCTCCCAGCAGCGCACCTACAAACACCGGCACCTGTGCCAGGTTCACATTCGTAAAGCTCCACCCAACCGGCATATATCCGCCGGCCAGATGGACCTTATCCGCCACAATCGCCTTGATCTCTTCCAGATACGCCGAGAACAAAAGGAACGCAGCCAGCGAAGCCGACCCAACCGCATAGCCCTTGGTCAGCGCCTTCGTCGTATTGCCCGCCGAATCCAGCTTGTCCGTCCGCTCGCGAATCGAATCCGGCTGGTTCGACATCTCGATGATCCCGCCCGCGTTGTCCGTAATCGGCCCAAACGTATCCATCGCCAGAATGTACGCGGCGCAGCTCAGCATCCCCATCGTGGCAATCGCCGTCCCATAAATTCCCTTGGCGTAGTCGCTGATCGTCGAAACTCCATGCAACCCCTGCACGCCAAAGTAATAACTGAGCAGCAGCGCAGCCGAGATCGCAATCACTGGAAGCGCTGGCGTCTCCATCCCAACCGCCAGTCCGCTGATGATGTTCGTCGCCGGCCCCGTCAGCGACGCCTTCGCAATCGATTGCACAGGCCGATACCGCGACTCGGTGTAGTATTCCGTGATCCACACGAAGAGAAAGGACGTAATCAACCCAATCACGCCGCACCCCAGCAGCCATATCGGCTGCACCGGATGGCTGCCATCCTGCATCACCGGATTCAGCATCAGGTAAACCGCACCCGCAAATCCCAGCAATGCCAGCGCCGAGGTCACATAGAACCCGCGGTTCAGCGCGTGCATCGGATCTTCGTCCTCCCTCGAACTCACCACAAAGACGCCCGCGATACTCGCAATCAAATTGATCGCCAGCACAATCAGCGGGAACAGGATCCCCTTCACTCCGAACACCGGATACAGCGCCGCGCCCAGAATCATCGCGCCGACATTCTCGGCCGCTGTCGATTCAAAGATGTCCGCGCCACGACCCGCGCAGTCGCCCACATTGTCGCCGACCAGGTCCGCGATCACCGCCGGATTCCGCGGATCGTCCTCCGGAATGCCCGCCTCGACCTTACCCACCAGATCCGCACCCACATCCGCGGCCTTGGTATAAATCCCGCCTCCAAGCTGCGCAAACAGCGCCACCAGCGAGGCCCCAAAACCAAATCCTACAAGCTGATATGGCACATGCGACGGGTCCTTCAGACCACCAAAAAACAGAAAGAGCGAGCCCACACCCAGCAAGCTCAGCGCCACCACCACCAGCCCGGTCACTGCACCGCCGCGCAGCGCCGTCTGCAAAGCCTTGTTCAAACTCGACCGCGCCGCCGAAGCCGTCCGGATATTCGCACGGATCGACACATACATTCCCGTATACCCAGCCAGCGCCGAACACACCGCCCCCACCAGAAAACTCAGCACCGTCTTCGCTGCAAAGGGAGCCGTCCGCGGCGAAATGTTGTATCCCGCAAACAGCAGCACCGCCAGCACCACCGCAATCGCGCCGATCGACTTGTACTGCCGCTTCAGAAACGCCTCCGCCCCCTCCCGAATCGCGTCCGAGATCGCCCGCATCTCCGCCGTTCCGGTATCCATCGCGATCACCGCGCGGGCCAACAGCCCCGCCGCAACCAGCGCCAGCACCCCCACTCCCATTGCAATCCACAGAACCATCCGTCCATCATCGCCGGCGACCGCGGGAACAACCGAACCCGCACCCTGAATCGCCACTGCCAAAAGGCCCACACCAACCATGCAAAGCTCTCCTTCACCTTCTAAAAACTTCTTCTCTCACAAAGACCGCAATTACAACACGCACATACGGGCCGGTCAATGCATTCGGCATCATCGACCGATTACCGGCCCGATAACCGCCCCAGCAAGCAAATTAAGTCCCCTGCCAGTATGCCTCACACTCAGCGTAACGGGACGACAGTAATGTCCCGCATCACACTCCAGCCATCGCGTCGCAGGAAAAAAAGCCGATGCACACATCAGCATGTTCTCCCCACGCAGACGGCCCACAACCAATCATGGCTCACCCGCCGCACAGGACGGACCACTCGCCCTGCCCTCCCGCCGCACCCTCCTCTCGCTCGCAACAATCTTCCTCGTAACCACTCTGACCGCGTGGCCACAGCAAAACCTCGACCCCATCGGAGCCCTCGTCCCTCATCGCTACATCGTCATCTATCGCAGCAACGCCATCCCCACCGACATCGAGGCCCGCCTCACCCACTCAAGCCCCAATCTCTCCACCTGCATCGTCCAGATTCATCCCCGCGCGGGCGTCGCCATTGTCCAGACCAGCGCATTCACAGACGACGCCACCACCATCGCCACCCTCCGCGCGCAACCCTCCGTGCAGTTCGTCATTCATGACCGCATCGTCTCGGCCCACAACCTCATCCTCCGCCCCGTAGCACCCGCGCTCATCGGAGTCGGCGTACCACCGCCTCCCCCTCCAGCCCCGTCTACGGCCCCTCCCTACGATACCTACTACAACACCCCACAGAATTGGGCTGTCCTCCAATCCGGCGGATACGGCGCCGCCATCCCCGGCGGCCCCTCCCACGGCCCGTGGGACATCACTCTCGGCGCAGGAGTCCGCATCGCCATCCTCGACAGCGGCGTCGATCAGAACCACCCCGACATCGCCCCCAACCTCGCCTACAATCTCTCCGAGATCGACCAGTCCCCCATCACTGGTCTTCCCAGCGCCTGCGACGACGGCACCCCCCAAGACCAGCAGGGCCACGGCACCTGGACCGCATCGTTAGCCGCCGGAGCCATGGGTCCTGGAACCGGCCTCATCATCGGCGTAGCCCCGGCCGCCACCCTCCTCAACATCAAAGTTCTCGAACGCCTCCCCGACCCATCCAGTACCGCCTCCAGCCTCGCCACCCAATGCGCCACAGGTCAGGCCAGTGGCCTCCTCAGTTGGGTCCTTCAAGGCATCGAAGACGCTGTCAACCAGCGCGCCGATGTCATCTCCCTCTCGCTCGGAGCCATGGTAGATCTCAACACCGGCGAAGGCGCCGGCCTGCAGGTCATGTTCGATCGCATCACCTACGCCGCCGCGCAAGCTGGCTCCATCGTCATCGCCTCTGCCGGCAACGACGGCATCGACCTCACCAACCCCCGCTACGTCGAGCTCCCCGCCCAATCCCGCAACGTCCTCGCCGTCGTAGCCTCCACCAACCCCGCCTGCGCCGAAGACCTCACCGCAGGAGCAATCTGCGCCGCCGGCCCCGCCACCCTCCCCTACTACTCAAACTTCGGAGCGCCCCTCAACGCCATCGCCGCCCCCGGCGGCAGCTATCCCAACGGCCCCAGCGCCGCCGTCAGCGGATGGATTCGCGGAGCCTGCAGCGCCGGCATCGCCAACACCCTCGACGGCCCACCCTCCGACTCAGCCCACAGCTTCGGCTGCTTCTCCCTCGGCCACACCCAATATCTTCAAGCCATGGGAACCAGCGCCTCCGCCCCACTCGTAGCGGGAGCCGCAGCCCTCCTTCGCGCCGCCCACCCCACATGGACCGCCGCGCAAATCATCGCAGCCTTACGCGCCTCCACCACCCAAACCACATCCCTGCCAACCGCCCCCACCCTCAACCCAACAACCCTCTACCAGCAACTCACCACGCACTAACAACCAGTAGTTTTTCCAACCCTGCAACCTGCAACTGACAACCTGCAACTCCCTCAAGCCCCTTTCATCCGCTCCTTCACGCTGTGCGCCAGCTTCTCGATCTCATCCGCCTTGCGCACCACGTCCAGCGACAGCGTGTCCTTGCTCGTCTTATCCATATCAGTCTTCAGCTCATTCGCCAGCGAGAGCAGCCGATCCGTATCCGCGACCAACTTCTTCTGACGCTCGTTACTCCGCAGCTTCTCCATCTCCTCATCGGTGCGCGGATTGCGACCATTCGAAGCATCCTCCAAAGACGTGCCGCCAATCGACGGCATCGACGGTTGCGGCATCCCCGGCGACGACGCGTCACTCTGCGACGCCGATCTCACCTGCACCATCCCCGGCTGTCCCGACTGCGACTGCCCCCCTTGGGACATCCCGCCATTCCCCGGCATCCCGCCGTTATGCTGACCAGTCCCGGCATCCTGGGCCTGCATCGCTGCTGCGCTTCCCAACAATCCAATCGCAGTGATCCAGACCGCCATGCTCCGAAGAATTCTCATGTCGCACTCTCCTTCGCCGCCTTGTGCGGCGCTCGCATTCCACAAATGGCCCTGCATCCGTTCGACCGTCACCCTGTCCGATGCTTCTGACCGCCTTAACCGCCCCAGACTCCGCATCCAACGTTCAGCAGAGATACTGGTAGATACCAAACGAAACAAGGGAGACTCACACCATCATGTTCCTTTTTGCAGCCCCCGCGCAAGACGATATTCCAGACTTCACCTGGGCACAGATCAAGCACGGCTGGCATCACGACATCCTCGGCTTCGTCAACGCCGACCTTCCCCGCCTTGCGGTTGTCCTCGTCCTGGCCTTTGTTCTCACGCAGGTCGTCCACTTCTTCGTCAAACGAATGAGGAAGTTAGCCGACCGGCACGCCCTCACCAATCCCCGGCGCGCCTCCGAGCTCCGCACCGTCGCCGCCATCCTCCGCGCCACCGCCTACGGAATCATCGGCTTCATCGTCCTGCTCCACGTCCTCTCCGTCTTCAACATCAACCTCACTCCCCTCCTCGCATCCGCCGGTGTCGTCGGCGTCGGCATCGGCCTAGGAGCCCAGTCCCTCTTCAAAGACGTCCTCAACGGAATCTTCATCCTCATCGAGAACCAGTACAACGTCGGAGAAAACGTCAAACTTGCCGGCCTCTCCGGCACCGTCGAAGACCTCACCCTCCGCGTCACCACCCTCCGCGACGGCGACGGCACCCTCTACATGATCCCCAACTCCCAGATCGCCACCGTCTCCAACATGTCCCGCGACTTTACCGTCGCCACCCTCAACCTCGCCATCGACGCCTCCGCCGATCCCGAAAAAGTCCTCAAAGTCCTCCGCGCCACCGCCCTCGCCGTCCGCAACGACCCCGCCTTCAAGGACACCGCCGTCGCCGATCCCGACGTCCCCGGCATCGACTCCATCTCCGGCCGCGCCGTCACCTACCCCATCGCCATCCGCGTCCGCATCAACCGGAAGGACGCCATCCTCCGCGAGCTCCGCCTCCGCATCCTCCTGGCCCTCGAAGAAAACGCCATCCCCCTCGGCACCGACCCCGCCAACCTCCTCCTCCACCCCAAACCCGACCCCACCGCCCCACCCGCCCAACAACCCCTAACCAGCGCATAACCCACAACAACTCCGGGTGACCATGCCTATCCCATACGTTCGCCTCTTCTTCGCCATGATATTCTGACTAGTCTATGGACTTCCAGCTCGCCACCACCTACACCCCCCAGGGCGACCAGCCCCGAGCCATCACCGAGCTCGTCGCCGGCCTCGCCGCAGGCGAAAAAGATCAAGTCCTACTCGGCGTCACCGGCTCCGGCAAGACCTTCACCATGGCCAAGATCATCGAGGAGGTCCAGCGCCCCGCCCTCATCCTCGCGCACAACAAGACCCTCGCCGCCCAGCTCTATCACGAGTTCAAAACCTTCTTCCCCAACAACGCCGTCGAATATTTCGTCTCCTACTACGACTACTACCAGCCCGAAGCCTACATCCCCTCCGGCGACCTCTTCATCGAAAAAGAAGCCACCATCAACGAGGAGCTCGACAAGCTCCGCCTCTCCGCCACCCGCTCCCTCTTCGAACGCCGCGACGCCATCATCGTCTCCTCCGTCTCCTGCATCTACGGCCTCGGCTCGCCCGAAGCCTACTACGGCATGCTCCTCATGCTAGAGCGCGGCCAGAAGCTCAAGCGCGAAGACATCACCCGCCGCCTCGTAGAAATCCTCTACGACCGCAACGACGTCGACTTCCGCCGCGGCACCTTCCGCGTCCGCGGCGATATCATCGAGGTCTACCCCACCTACGACGAAAACGCCTACCGCATCGAGCTCTTCGGCGACGAGATCGACTCACTCGCCCAGATCGACCCACTCTTCGGCACCGTCAAGCAGAAGTACGCCCGCCTCCCCATCTACCCAAAGTCCCACTATGTAGTCCAACCCGAACGCAAACGCACCGCCATGGACTCCATCCTCACCGAGCTCGAGTGGTGGGAGAAAGAGTTGGAACAACAAGGCCGCTTGGTAGAATCCCAAAGAATTCACCAGCGAACTAGATTCGACTTAGAGATGATCAAGTCCGTCGGCTACTGCCACGGCATCGAAAACTACTCGCGCCACATGTCCGGCCGCCTCCCGGGCGAGCCCCCACCCACTCTCCTCGACTACTTCCCCCGCGACTACCTCCTCTTCATCGACGAGTCCCACGTCACCGTCCCCCAACTCCACGGCATGTGGCACGGCGACCGCAGCCGCAAACAAAACCTCGTCGACTACGGCTTCCGCCTGCCCAGCGCCATGGACAACCGCCCATTAAAATTCGAAGAGTTCGAAGGCCGCACCGGCCAGATCATCTACGTCTCCGCCACCCCCGGCCCCTACGAACTCACCAAATCCGCCGGCGTAGTCGTAGAACAAATCATCCGCCCCACCGGCCTCATCGACCCCCAGGTCGAAATCCGCCCCGTCAAAGGTCAGATCGACGATCTCCTCGCCGAGATCCGCGACCGCGTCGCCCTCAACCAGCGAGTGCTGGTCACTACTCTGACAAAAAGAATGTCAGAGGATCTAGCGAATTACTACACCGAAGTCGGCGTCCGCTGCCGCTACATGCACTCCGAGATCGAGACCCTCGAACGCATCAAGCTCCTCCGCGACCTCCGCAAGGGCGAGTACGACGTCCTCATCGGCATCAACCTCCTACGCGAAGGCCTCGACCTCCCCGAGGTCTCCCTCGTAGCCATCCTCGACGCCGACAAGGAAGGCTTCCTCCGCTCCCAGGGCTCCCTCATCCAGACCATCGGCCGCGCCGCCCGCCACGTCGAGGGGCGTGCGATTTTGTATGCCGACAAGATGACCGACTCCATGCGCCGAGCCATCGACGAAACCGACCGCCGCCGCGAAAAGCAAGTAGCCTACAACGAAGAAAACGGCATCACGCCCACATCCATCATCCGTCCGCTCGAAATGGGCCTCGCCGGCATCCTCCGCGCCGACTACGCCGACCTCACCGACGAAGCCGAAGGCATGCCCGACTTCTCCACCCAGGCCGAGCTAGACGTCTACATCGGCAAACTCGAATCCGACATGCGCGAAGCCGCCAAAAAATTCGAATTCGAAAAAGCCGCCAAACTCCGCGACACAGTAAAAGAACTCCGCACCAAAGAATTCTTATTCTCGTAGTGCATGCTGTTATCTTTGCAATTGCGATTGCTCCTGCTTCTTTCTTTGTTCTTGCTTCTGAGATAGGCCCGGACTTCAGTCCGGGCAATACCGGCCACAGAGAAACAAGGGGCTTCAGCCCCCGGGACATGCCTTCCACGATTCACCTCTAGCCTCTTCCCGCCATGGTATTGTTGTCGCCAGAATGTTCGAAGAATATCTAGGCGCCGAATCGAACGATACAGACTCGACCGCCGACGCCTGCGGCACCCATCCAACTGTTTCCCCCGGTCGATTCATCCTTTTCACGGTCGACTTTCTCGCGATGATGCCCGGCAGCCTCGTCCTCTTTTTCTGGCTGGGAGACAGGCCCGGCGGCATCCAGTTCGCGTCCATGATCGGTTATACAGCTGCGACGATCCTCTACACTTTTAGCGCCAATAGGGGTATGCAGCGATACCTTTTCGACTGCCCCTATGTCCGTTCTCAGTTCGGTTCTCTCGCTGTCCGCCATATAGGCTTTCTCGTCGCCCTCTTCCTCTTGCAGACGGTCATCCTCTCCCTGCGCCCGCACCTCTCACGCTGGTGGTTTAGCGAAAGCATCGGTTCAAGGCACATGTCCCCCTTCTACCTCTTGATGTCCATCCCCTGCGGAGTTCTTCTACTAACAGAGATGATGACCAACCGATCCCTTCTCAAACGCGCCCACACCGCCGCAAGCTCCGGGTGACCCCACCACCGCGGCCACGAATACACTTTTTCCTGTCGTTGCCTTTGCTTCTGAGATAGGCCCGGACTTCAGTCCGGGCAATACCGGCCACAGAGAAACAAGGGGCTTTAGCCCCCGGGACACGCCCTCCCACCATGCGCCTCAAACCCCAGACCTACGTCCTCACCACCGTCGCCCATCAACGACGCCGCGTCTTCCAACGCGACGCCATCGCCGAACTCTTCATCGCCACGCTCTTCCGCTATCGCGACTCCGGAAAATTCCACCTCCACGCCTTCGTCGTAATGCCCGACCACGTCCATATCCTGCTCACTCCCGCACCAGACATCGCCATCGAACGTTGCGCCCAACTGATCAAAGGCGGATTCTCCTTCGCCGTACGCAAGGATCTCCCCGGCGAGATATGGCAGGAGGACTATCACGCCCATCGCATCATCGACGAGGACGATCTCCGCAACCAAACCTTCTACATCCTCAATAATCCAACGAAGAAACGCCTCGACTCGTATCCATGGGTCTCCTCATCGACACCATACGCTCACCGAATGGACAGCCCACCCACAATTTGAGGCATGTCCCGGGGGCTAAAGCCCGTTGATTGTCGTGCCGGTGGCACCGGACTAAAGTCCGGGCCTATCTCAAAAAGGCAGTAAAGCAAGAATGAAAGAAAGAATCGGGCCTAGCGCCCAGCCTGCGCATCCGAGCCGGCATCATCCGGCGCACTTGGCAGCGCATAGATCACCTCGCCCGGCCGTGTGTAATGCAGTTCCTCACGAGCCTGGTGCTCAATCGCATCCGGGTCCTGCTCCAGCCGGGTAACATGCTCCTTCAGAGCATCGTTCTCCCGCTGCAGCCCCTGCATCTGGGTATTCAGCGCATGCGTCTCCTGCCGCTTCTGCTCATACACGGTCAACCCATTGGCGCCAAAAACAACGTGATACCCAACCGCAAGCGCCAGCAACGCCGCAGCCCCCGTCGCAACCTTCCGCCGGCTGATGGACATAGCCGCAAACCGCCCTCGCACCGAAGCAAGCCGCGATCGCTTCCCGGAATCTGGTAAACCCTGCGCCATGTTCTCAGTAAAGAGTCGTCCTCTTCACGCGTCAATCCCAAACCCGCATCAACCCAGCGGAGGAATCAAGTTGATACTCACCGTGCAAACCGATCCACAGATCGCTCACCCCAAACAAAGCACAATCCTGCGCCGCTTGATATCCTAGGTCTACCGCACGATCTTGCCGCACGGGTGATTGATTCACCGGCAGAATCGGCGCGCAGGAAAGGATCATCCATGCAATCCACGCTCCCGATCTCCCTCGACGCGTCTCGCGGCATCAAGGAACTTCCCCGCACGCTTACCGGCAAACTCCTGCTGGCCGTCGCGGCCTCTGCCTTGGTCGCCATCTGCGCGCACATCTCCATCCCGCTCTACTTCACGCCCGTGCCCATCACGCTCCAGACCTTCGCCGTCCTCCTCATCGGCCTCACGCTCGGACCCACCCTCGGCTTCTCTGCCCTCGCGCTCTATCTCGCCGAAGGCGCAATGGGCCTCCCCGTCTTCTCGCCGCACGGACTCGGCGGACCCGCCCAGCTCCTCGGCCCAACCGCCGGCTATCTCTTCTCCTACCCCATCGCCGCCGCAGTCGCAGGCGCGATCGTCCGCGCAACCCGCTTCAAGCGCACCCAGTTCCTTACCGCCATCTTCGCCGGAGCCACCGCCACGGTCATCATCCTGGCCATGGGGTCCGCATGGCTCGCACACTTGCCGCATCCCGTCACCGTCTCGATCTGGCATATCGCCGCCGCCCCATTCATCCCCGGCGAAGCCCTCAAAGTCGCAGCCGCAGCCAGCATCTTCACCTCGCTCCGCCGCTGGCATCGCTCCTGAACCGCATCCGCAACCGGAAGTCTCCATTCTCTTCCCAACCACTGAACCACTCTGCCGAGGAACAATCGAATCATGAGCGCCACCAGCACCGCCATTCAGGAAATCACCATCGCCCACAGTCCGGACTCCGACGACGCCTTCATGTTCTACGGCCTCGCCACCAATAAGGTCCGCGTCCCCGGCTTCAAGTTCACCCACACCCTCACCGACATCGAGACCCTCAACCACCGCGCCATCAACGAGGCATTCTACGACGTCACCGCCATCTCCTTCCACGCCTACCCCTACCTGCAGGACAGCTACACTCTCATGGCCTGCGGCGGCTCCGTCGGAGAAGGCTACGGACCCATGGTCGTCGCCCCGCGCAAGCTCTCGCTCGCGCAGATCAAGAAGACCCGCATCGCCGTCCCCGGCACGCTCACCACCGCCTATCTCACCCTCAAGCTCTTCGCTCCCGATGTCGAAACCGTTACGGTCCCCTTCGACAAGATCATCCCCGCCGTCGTCTCCGGCGAGTTCGACGCCGGCCTCATTATCCACGAGGGCCAACTCACCTACGCGAACGACGGCCTCGTCAAAGCGCTCGATCTCGGCCTTTGGTGGCGTGAGCAGACCGGCCTCCCCCTCCCTCTCGGCGGCAACGCCATCCGTCGTGCATTAGGCAAAGAGACGATGCTGACGACCACCAACGCCCTTCGCGACAGCATCCAGCACGCACTCGACCACCGCGATGAGGCTCTCTCCTACGCCATGCAGTTCGCCCGCGACCTCGACCCCGCTCTCGCCAACCAGTTCGTCGGCATGTACGTCAACGAGCGCACCCTGAACTACGGCGAAGACGGTCGCGAAGCCATCCGCAAGCTCCTCCAGATGGGGTATGATCGCGGCATCATCCCGCACAAAGCCAACGTCGATTTCGTCGGCTGAACGATCCTCCGACAGACACGCGCGCGCCACATTTCCAACACGACCGTGTGATATTCTTTTCAAGGTGATCCTGTAGGACGAGGCCAAATCAACGGCCTTGACCGCCATTCACCCCTCCCCCAAAGAGGCCGCAACAAAGTGCGGACGCGTAGCTCAGCTGGTAGAGCATTCGACTCTTAATCGACTGGTCGCAGGTTCGATCCCTGCCGCGTCCACCATTTCCTAATTGACTCTAGACAACTTATGAGCCAAATCGAGTAATTGACCGAGAGCCAAATACGCTCGGATCATCGCCAATATGGGGTATTATTGGCTTGATAGACATACTTTCGGCATACTGCGCCCGGCGAAAGAGAATACTGCAGTAGCACAAGCCATGGCGCGATCACCGCGGTTCAGAAGACCACAAGGGATACCTCTATGACGCGGAAGGCAATCGAGTCGCGAAGGGTACGTTGAGCGGGTTTTCCTGCGGCAGCACGTTTACCCAGACGAAGTGGTACATCTTGGGAGCTGGTGGCCAGCAGGTTACTGAGGAGACTGTAGCCAGCGGGCTAAGCACCTGGGCCCATACGAACGTGTATGCTGCGGGCGCTCTGGTCGCGACGTATGAGCAATCCGGCGGGTCACAGCCGCTGTACTTCCAGCTTGCAGACTGGCTGGGCACAAAGCGCGTACAGACCGATTATCAGGGTGGCAATCCGGAATACTGCACCAGTTTGCCATTTGGAAACAACTTGAATTGCGCGGGCACTGCCGACGCTACCGAACAACACTTTACCGGCAAGGAACGCGATCCCGAATCGGGGCTGAACTACTTCGGGGCAAGGTACATGTCGAGCAACATGGGGCGCTTCATGAGCCCCGATCCGCTGGGCGGGAAATTGGCGAATCCTCAATCGCTAAACCGCTATGCGTATGTGTTGAACAATCCTTTGATCAACACGGACCCGACCGGTCTGTACGTTTGCGAAGACAGTACGAAGTGCGACTCAAAGAGCGATCAGAATTTCGCTAAGTCAATGGCCGCTGCGCAAACAGCCGTAAACAATATGGCTGCGGGATCGGATCGTGATGCCTCCCAGAGGGCTATCAACTCTTATGGAGCAATGGGTGTTGATAACGGCGTAAATGTTCGTTTCGATAGCAATGTTCAGGGCGGAGTCACCGAGGTAAGCGGCGTGGCTAACGGAGAGAAAAGTGCGGACAATCCTACCGGCCAGAACATCAATGTTACGTTCAATCCGAACTCTGTGGGCGGAACTCTAGCTGGTGGACTTGTCGCCCACGAAGGCTCGCACGTTGCTGACGGATCAGACTGGGTGAAATCGGGCTTCTCGCCAGGGATGGATCCGACACGCTATCAAACGGAAATTCATGCCTATCAAGTGCAATTCAATGTCACGCAGGCCACGCCGGGATTCAACATGATGTTCGGTGTGAATGTTGGTGGAGCGCCGGTGATACCTGCAGAGCCTTGGAAGGATGCTAGGCCCGATTTTCAAAATATGTTGAAGACGAATCCGACATACGGCTTCACGTACAAGGACACGACATCTGTTTTTGTCAAAGGAAGCGTGGTTCCGCGATGAGAAGAGTAGCCTTTTCAGCCCTTGCCTTGGCGATGTCCTTTGTGACAAGTCTCGGCCAAACCGGAGTTCCGAGGAAAGCAGCGTCTCATGGAAGCTTTCTGTTGGATCAATCAAAGCCTTATGTCTATTTGGAAGTGGACCACATAGGAGCGAGAGAACCTCGAAATGAAGAAGAGCCGAACATTGGGATTTGGCTCCGTTTGCATAACAACTGTGCGATACCTATTGTTATCAGGACGTTCGGTATTCCGCCGAATGGATCGAAAGGCGAAATCGGTGTTTTAGATAACGTTGTCTTAAATCCAAGACAGCCTGTAGGAGACGGCGTTGTGTCTTACGGAACTTGGCCTAAAGGGATGAGTGCGCCCGATGTATCTGCCGTTTTGGGGGCGCCTGGCACGACAACCAAGAGTGCTCTTTCACAGTCTGGGGAAAGAAAAGCAAACGACGCCATGCCTTATGGCTACAGGTTCCCAACCAGTTCTTCTGTAGCTTTAGCACCTGGTCAGAGCGTTTACTTCAGTCTTCCCAGGAACCATGTCTCTGACAGTTGGCATGTTGAAATTCCTTTTCGGTTCGATCTCAAAGTACGATCTCTGCTCAGGACACCGGATAATTTTATCGCCCTTTACCAGGGCGATCTTTCCGGAGTCAAAGCCCAATAGACCATCACTACGATGCGGGCCTGCTTCATTTACGACTGCACTCCCAAGTTTGTGCTTTTTGCATACCGTTGTACCGGCAAAGAAAGAGACACAGAATCAGGAAACGACTACTTCGGGGCCAGATACTACGCCAGCAACATGGGCCGGTTTATGAGCCCCGATTGGGCGGCAAAAGCCGAACCCGTACCGTATGCGAAGCTCGACAATCCGCAGTCACTCAACCTGTACGGGCACGTTGGAAACAATCCACTGAGCGGAGTGGACCCAGATGGACACGCTTGCACGGCGTTTTACGGAAACACACAGTCGGGCTTCTGCACCCGCGCCGCCGAATACGCCCAGATCGACGCCGATCCTGAAATTCGGTCGAAAACAAGATTCTTTGCTGCGGCCTCAATGGTTTCTAATGCGCTTGGAGACGCGGATGCGTGGAAACCGGGAACTTTGCTCGCGGGAATGAGGAGCGACGCACGAGGCGTCCTCGAAGGAATCGGTCAGAATTTACAAGATCTCAATGCGAAAGAGCTACCGCTTATTGCAAATGGTTCTATGGGGTCTGGAGAAGCGTTAGATAGGACCCTGGTCACAAAGGAACAAGACGCAGTCACAGGAATTCTCGGCAATATCAAGGCTGCTGATCCAACCAGGTATGACAAGGTGCTCGGCGAGATCAACACGTCGCTCAACGGTCTCGCTAGCAAGGGACTAATGCTGATTGCACCCAGCGACCGGGCATATGCCTCCGTTCTCAGCGGCGTCCGTAATGATCTAGGCCGTGACATCAACTTCGAAAAACAAAGTGATCGAGAAGCAATTGGAAATGCTCTAATCAAGAGCGCTCGGGACAAGCAACAGTAAGGCGGGTGAAATGGCATTAGCGAAACGACTACTCCTCTCGTTGGCCGAAACATGCTCGCAAGCGCTCCTCCTTGGGCTGCTCCTGATACGCCTCTTCGGGCACGACAAATATAGCTTCGTCGGAGGCTTGGCGATCTATGCCGGTGAAATCCTACTCATGTTCTGTGTAACGGGCTATGTGCTGACGACGGTCATAGCGCGAGCAATCTGGAAGGGGGATAGTTCCCGGTTCTACCCTCTCCTCTGTACTGTCCTGTTCGTAATTCATTTCGAAGTGCTGAACGTCGGCCTGGGTGGAGCGTTCCCTCCATCTGACCGACCGATAGTTGTCATCGCAGGAGCCGCTGCAGCGTTCGCAACCACGCTCGCCGGAACCCTGCTCTCGCGGAAACCGGCACCCAGACTAGAGCCTCAATAGCGCAGAAGCAAAAGCACGCTGCCTACGGCATCGGGTTGATAGGGACACGTCACCCCCGAATGGGAGCTGCGGAGTAACCGGAAGTTACCGCGCGGGAACTTGCTGAAAACAAGCGGCTAATAGAAAAACTCCAGTAAAAGCGTTACTCTGGAGGCGAGCGCACGTTGCTGTAGGGGAACCATATGAGTTCTAACCCCTTAGCCCGCCTCCGGCCCCGCTGCCCGATGTTGAGCAACGCACGGCGAGCGTGTGGCCTCTCCCTGAAAATCCTCTCTGGCGGTGCAGCATGAAGCCGCCGCTCCGCACAAAATCAGTCGGCACGAAGGTCAGCGAGGCGGAGTTCGCCTTGCAAGGGAAGCTGCCAAGACTAGAGCAGCCGCTCGAGGAGAGAGCAAGCCGTGCCTAAGACTGTGATCCACTTGCTCAAGAACCCACTTCTCAGAATGGGCCGTAGGAATATGGCAAAGACATACTCTAGGCATACTGGCTTTCCCAGACCCGCATGGACATTGGGGATTCCTCCCCATACCAAACGACTTTTAATCGACTGGTCGCAGGTTCGATCCCTGCCGCGTCCACCATTTCCTAATTTACTCTAGACAACTTAGGAGACGAATCAGGTAGCCCGTACATAACCAAATACTCTCGGATCGTTGCCAATGTGGGGCATTGTTGGCCCTTGATTGGACCTACTTTAGGCATGGAATAAGAAACAGTTCATAGCACAATGCCTGGTTGATAGCTTCCCGGAAGCCGACTTGAACGAAGCCGCTGTGCGGCGGACGCGTTCGCGTGTGGCTGATCGGGCTTTGGAGGCGTTGATTTAGGGTGTGTCGCAGAGAAGGAGGATTCTCTGTGACTCATTTACGTCAGATCATGCTGGAAGAGTTGGAGCGCCGCAACTATGCTCCGTCCACTATTCGCGCTTACATCCGCACCGTTGAGCATTTCGCTCAGCACTTCCGTTGTTCGCCGGACAGGCTTGGCCCCGATCATATCCGGCAGTATCAGGCTGCGATGTTTCGCACCTGGAAGCTGGCCCCGAACACGGTCACGCAGCGGCTCGCCGCGTTGCGCTTTCTATATATCCAGGTGTTGAAGCGAGGCTGGAGCGTCGCCGAGACGCCCTATCCGAAGAAGGAACTGCATCTGCCGCAGATCCTCAGTCAGGCGGAAGTGGCGCGTCTGATCGATGCGACCGAGACCCCGTTCCAACGCATTCTGGTTATGACGCTCTATGCCACGGGAGCACGCCGGGCCGAAGTGGCTCGATTGAAGATCAGCGACATCGACAGCGAGCGGATGGTGGTTCACATCCGCGGCGGCAAGGGCCGCAAGGACCGCGACGTGATGCTGAGTCCGGCCCTGCTCGAAGCGTTGCGCACTTACTGGCGAGGACTTCGGCGCAAGCCGACAGTATGGCTGTTTCCCGGGAACCGATGGCATACGTCCAGCCGTCCGGTCACCACCAAGGTGCTCTGGACGGCGTGCCGGCAGGCTGCGATCCGCGCGGGTCTTGAGCATAAGCACATCCATCCGCACACCCTGCGGCACTGCTTCGCAACCCATCTCCTGGAAGCAGGCGCGGACCTGCGCACCATCCAGGTTCTGCTCGGGCATCGCGACCTGGAAGAGACCACGATCTATCTGCACCTTTCCAGCAAGCACTTGAGCGCAACCTCCAGCCCGCTCGACATGCTTCGGCTGGCCATACCGGGAGAAGCGATACGCAACGTATAAGCCGCTCTCCGCTGGAGATGGCCGACATCATCCGTTACGCCGGGCCGGGCTTCCGGGAACGCAGTCTTCGCTGGATCAACGGACAGCACCTGAAGGTGCTCGATGCGATCACGCGCTGCCGCACCGCCGCTCTCGGCGGTCACCGCGATCGATGCACCGGCTGTAGCCACACCGCCATCTCCTATAACTCGTGCCGCAACCGGCACTGCCCGAAGTGCCAGGGCAACGCCCGCATCCGCTGGCTCCAGAAGCGCGAACGCGAACTGCTGCCCACGCGCTACGTCCATGCCGTGTTCACCTTGCCGCGAGAACTTGCTCCGCTGGCGCTCCAGAACAAGCGACTGATCTATGGGCTGCTGTTCCGCGCCAGTGCCGCCACGCTGCGGGAGGTCGCACGCGACCCGCGACACCTTGGGGCCGAGATCGGCTTCTTCAGCGTGCTCCATACCTGGAACCAGCGATTGCAGCATCATCCGCACGTTCACTGCGTGATCGCCGCCGGCGGTCTCGCACCCGGTCACTCCGAGTGGATCTCTTCACGCCGCACCTTCTTCCTTCCGGTCAAGGTGCTCGGCCGCGTCTTCCGCGGCAAGTTCATCGCCGGCCTCAAGACCGCGTTCCGAGAAGGCAAGCTCGAGTTCCACGGTCATCTCGCATCGCTCGCCGGGCCATCCAGCTTCGCCGCCTGGCTCAGAGTCCTGTTCCGCCACGACTGGGTCGTCTACTCCAAGCGACCGTTCGGCGGAGCGGAGCATGCCCTCCGCTATCTCGGCGCCTACACCCACCGCGTCGGCATCTCCAACACCAGGCTGGTCTCCCTCTCCGATGGCCAGGTCAGCTTCCGCTGGCGAGACTCCGCCCATGGCAACAAGAAGCGCATCATGAGCCTGCCGGTCGACGAGTTCCTGCGCCGCTTCCTTCTGCACCTGCTTCCACATGGCTTCGTCCGCATCCGCAACTTCGGCTTCCTCGCCAACCGGCAACGGGCCACTCTCCTGCCGCTCTGCTTCAGACTGCTTGGCAGTCCACCCGATAGATCAACCCAGGCTCCTCAACAACCTGGCCGGTCCGTAGACCTTCCCAAGTGCCCGCTCTGCGGTGGAACGATGCGCGTCATCGAACGGCTCACAGCCGCGCAACTGCTGCCTCGCTCTCCACCCTACAC